>Ga0272441_10000835_pt1 | contig 67780 bp, 72 predicted proteins | sample SSMProp6N_FD_193582 | JGI IMG/M metagenome (GOLD analysis project Ga0272441, IMG submission 193582) | Marine sediment archaeal communities from Little Sippewissett salt marsh, Falmouth, MA, United States - SSM-Prop-6N | ecosystem: Environmental > Aquatic > Marine > Wetlands > Sediment ... | reverse complement strand
CAAGAGAAAGGATGCTTGGGTTGGCCAAAGATAAAAGATTGGATTTTCAAAGAGTCCAAATAAATGGAGAAGCGGAGGAAAGGTAAGACCAAGAAATCCGATCATCATTCCTAATAAATATCCATTAATACTACTAACACGAGAAACAAGAATAAAACCAAGTAAAATCAACATCACTGACGTAAGAATTATTCCTACAACTAAGTAAAAGACATGAAACGAGGTCTCATTAAATATCATCATAAGAACCATGAATAAAGCAGCAGAGACTAATGAAAGAACAGTTAATGATATGATTTTAGATAAGAGATAATCATCTGTTTTCATAGGGGTAATGACTAAGGCTTGTAGAACATTTTCTGATTTTTCAAAGAGAACGAGTGCACCAACAAACATAATACCAATAAGTGCAGGATCAAAAAATAACAGTACTGAATGAACTTGAGTCTGATCTTTCAAGGATTCTACTGCTTGCGTAGTAAGAAAATAAAGAATCACACTAAGAAGGGAAATGTGAATAATCTTGTATCTTGACAAAAGGACGAACTCCCATTTAAGCATATTCTTAAGATTACTCATTTCAACTGCCTACCTGTTGCTTTAATAAAAATATCATCAAGAGTTGCTTCAGCGGTATGAATAGTCTGAACCGAACCAGTCCTTAAGAGATTTAAAAAATTGGCATTGTCTGCAAGATGTTTCAAATCAAATTCTTTACTGAGAAGTTCACCATTTTCAAGATATTCTAGTTTTACAATTTTTTTACCATGCCGTATTTTTAACTCTTTTGGGCTTTCAATCAGAGTAAGCTTTCCGTCAACTATGAATCCAACACGATCACAGAGTTCATCTGCATCTGTCATATTATGTGTGGTAAGAAAAATTGCTTTTCCTTCTTTCTTTTTTTGAAGGATAACATCCTTAATCAATCGTGAGCTGACAGGATCAAGACCTGTGGTTGGCTCATCAAGAAATAATACTTCAGGATCGTTTATCAGCGATCGTGCAAAGTTCAGTTTTGATCTCATTCCTTTAGAAAAGGTGGCGACTCGTTGATTGGCATCTTTTTCAAGTTCAACCATTTGTAACAGTTGCATTGGTGGAATTGTTTTTACTCGATAAAAGGAAGAAAATAATTCAAGATTTTCTAGAGCTGTGAGTTTTTGATAATGATTGGGTAGCTCAAACCCAACTCCAATTCTATTATAGAGATCTGTTTTCCAAAGTTTCAAATTTTTCCCTAATACGTCTACATCTCCCCCATAGTGTTTTAAGAGCCCGATAATAACTTTTTGCGTTGTTGTTTTTCCTGCTCCGTTAGGTCCAAGAAAACCAAAGACTTCTCCTTTTTTAATTTCAAATGAAATACCATTCACAGCTTTTTTCTCAGATTTTGGATAGGTGAATTCTAACTTATTCACCACGATTGCATTAGAATCATCTGTTGTTCTGGACAATGATTGCGCTTTCGGAAATGGAAAAATACCTGTTGTATTACATTGTGGACAAGTAATTTCTATTGTCTCTCCTGGAATACCTTGAATGGCAATAACGTTTTTACAATAAGGGCATGCAACTTTTTTTGTTATAGTGTTAGTATCTCCCATCATATTTCACCTTTTGCCAATTTGATATGGTATTCGTTAATATATTTGATTTATGCAATACATGTATGATAGTTTATATATGACCTCTTAAATTCTTTAATTATGAGAAAGATTACCATTGAACTGAAAGTCAAAAAAGAATTCTTAGAAATGTTGAACTTCTTGCTTGATAAAACTGACTCTATTGAACTTATTGAATTGATAAAGCTTGATTTTGAACAGGGGGTAAAAATGGGAATTGCAGCTTTTAATATGAAAGATGGTTACACTATCGAAGATCTAGATCTCCCAGATTATATGGATATGCTTACGGTATTAAAAAAAGAAGGAAATAGATATATTATTTTTGCAAAAGTGACCATCTTTAAGAAATTTTCTGATCTTGCAAGAAAATTTGATCTCGATATCATATGGGATACACCTTCAATCTTTAGTAAAGAGAAGGTGGTTTTAAGTATAATAGGAAATCAAGAAAATCTAAAAAAAGTTGTAGAAGTGATTAAACATCTTGGTGAAATAAAAAATATTAGCTTTCCAAAAGCAACGTTTAATGATCAAACAATTCTTTCATGTTTAACTGATAAGCAAAAAGAAATTTTAATTGCCGCAAAAAAGAATGGGTATTATCAGTATCCAAGAAAAATAAATAGTAAACAGCTTTCCGAAAAAATTGGGCTAAGTAAACCTACTGTTGTTCAACATCTACGAAAAGCAGAAGTTCGTCTTGTTTCAAATTTATTGATATGATATTAAGACTATAAATATTGAAAATTTAAACCTAGTCCTAAAAACAATACTAATGGTAATAGATATCTTGTTACAATTTTTGAAGTGCATCTACTACAATACAAATTCCATGAACAACTTGGATTTCATTTTCTTTACAAAATTCTAAAGATTTTTCTGACTCAGAACCAGGTTGCATCCATATCTTGTTTATTCCTAATTTCTTACATTGTTCAACAATTTTTTCTGTAACTGTAGGTGGAACGATTGTTATCACAAGATCTGGTGTTTCTTGGAGATAGTCAATAAGAGATTTGATATTTGAAAAACATGTGTCGCCATCAATTTCATCATAGTTTGGATTTATTGGATAAATAGTATAACCTGCATCTTTTATTTTCTTATACTTTTTATAACCCCATTTGTTCTTTTGTTTTGTTGCCCCAACAAATCCAATGATATTCTTCTTGTGAAGAAAAATTTTAATTGTTTCTATATCCATTTTATTATCCCCCTAGGTAATATTTAAAAGATCTTCAATAACATCCTTAATAGAACCTATTGATTTTAATCCAGTGATACTACCGACTTTTTTTCCATATCGAAAAAATATCAAATGTGGGATTCCCATAATCTTATTTTTCTTTGCAATATGTCGATATTCTTGAATATCCACTTTTCCAAATGCCACTCTCTTGTGATATAATTTTGATAATCGTCTCAATCGTGGTACCATTGCTTTGCAAGGGGCACACCAAGATGCCCAAAAATCAACTACAGACAAAGGAAAGTCATTAATAAATTGATCAAAATCTTCGTTAGTAAGACTTACAATATGATCCGGCCATTCTATTATTGCTGTAGTCTTTTCTTCAGAAATTAGGTTTTTATTTCTTCGTTTTAATATCTTTGGAAGTGTCATTGTATCATTTCATTGTAATTTTTGTTTATCTGAATGCTGAAATTCAATTACTGTTGTATTTTTGGAAAAATACTAGAAACCGTCTATTTATATGAAAGAGCAATTTCATAAGAACATGTTATGTTTTGCGGAGTTTTGTCCCAATTCTTTGATTTTTTCTGTAAAATCAATAGATACTTTTGCAAATTTTTGACCTTCAGATGCGGAAACCCAAGCAAGACGGAGACGATCTGATTGTAAACCTAAGTCTTCGACTATCTTTTTTAACATAACAAATCTTCTTCGTGTATAATAATTTCCTTCTTGATAATGACAATCTCCTGGATGACATCCAGCGACAAGAACTCCATCTGCTCCTCCTAGATATGCTCGTAAGATAAAAAGTGGATCAACCCTACTAGAGCACATCACTCGAATTGGAAGAATGGAGGAAGGATACTTCAACCTACTCGTGCCTGCCAAATCAGCACCAGCATAGGAGCACCAATTACATAAAAAAGCAAGTATCTTAGGTTTGAATTCTTCGTCTTTTGTCATAGTAGCCTCTATTCTTCAACCTCAGCAAATTCTTCTTGTTCAAAAGTAATTAGAGGTATTTTCTCATCAACATCTTTTCCTGGAACATAGTCAAACATGTTTTGCACAGATTCTCCAATTTTCTTGAAGATCAGGGACAGGGGAATATCTACAGGGCAAACATCATCACAGCAACCACATCCAACACAAGAAATACCAATATGCGTCAATCTTCCTAGTTGATAATACAACGTTCCCGGTGGAACTCTCACTCCGCCTCTTCTTTTAAGTTCTGATTCATAATTTGAAGGATCGTATTCAGAGTCAGGAGACTCAAATTCACATAATTTACAATAACAAATAGGGCAAACTTTACTGCAACCGTGACAGCCAATACATCTCCCAAAAATTTCTACAAGGCCGTCGATACCATTCATCTTTGAATTTATTTCATTAAAAAGTTTTTTCTTTTCAGCTTCTCTTTTATTTCTAAATTTATCAATTTTTCCTTTATCGATTTCTTTTGTTAAGATTTCACCTTTCATATCCTTTGCGAATTCTTCCCCTTTAGTAGTATTTAAAAACATAGAACAATGCTTATCCAGATTAGTATGACCAACTAAATCAACTGTAATATCTGCAGTATAAGGAACAAATTCGGTACATCCTTTACAGGCAGGTCGTAAATTCTGAAGAATTTCTGCCTTTTTTACTGCATCCCAATAGGCTGTCAATTCCTTTTCAGAAATGCCATTCACAATCATGCTCGATGGATAAACACCGCCACATGTTGAACTGATAAAAAGGATATTTTCAAGGCTGCCCTGTTCACGTTTTACAAGTTCAATGAATGCTCGTAATTCGCAAGGTTTTACCACAGCAACAACTGGTTGAGTTGCACTTCCTTTTAGCGTAAAGCGTGATAATAATTTCCCTGCATTAACAGGCATCAAAGGAAAAAAAGGAGTGGCATCAGTTAATTCTTCTGACGAAGTAATAAGTGAATATGCAATGTCACCTTTCGTATTGATCTTTTTTAAAGTAAAAATTCCTTTAACCTTGCCGGTGTCTAAAAGAAATTTCAAAAATTCAAGAATGCCTTGTTCCGTACTTTTCTTCAGCTGTAGTATTTTAGTCATGATCATCCTCCATTTCACGAAGTTCGTCTTCTTTATAGGCTTTTAAGGGGAGAGGATCTTCTAGACTTCTACCAGCATTATAATTAAATAACTCCTGAGTTTCATCAGCGATCATACTAAATACTTGGGCAACAGGGATGGACATAGGACAAGCATCCTCACAAGATCCACAGGATACACAAGAAAGACTCATGTGAGTCATTCTTCCCATCTGGAAGAGAGAGGTATCTGGTAAGAAGCGAATGCTTCCTTTACTTTCTGCTTTTTGAAGGTAATCTTCTGAAGGATGTTTTACTTTGTCGGAATCAAAATAACAGACACGACAATAGCATACAGGACACACTCGCATACAGTTGTGACAGTTAATGCATTGAGCAAACGTATCAAGAAAATTATCAAGAGCACCTGTTTTAAGTCTTAATTCTTTATGAGCCTTCTTTCTTTTTTTCTGTTTTTCTTCTGCTTTTGCTTGAGTTTTGGATGTCCAACTATCAATATTATCTTTTACGGTGATGTCTAGGTCACTTAGAACTTGCTTTCCTTTTTCACTACTTGGTATAATGAAAAAAGTATCTTTTTTTGCACCAAGTAAACCAATATGAAGATCACCAGCCACCATACTAGATTTATCACATATCTGACATACTGGTCGCATTATAGTGTCATCTTCATTTTTTATAGCATTTTCAAATAGTTTCATTGCTTTTGTAGGATCCTCAATATAGTCTGAAATTGGCATAACTCCAGGACAATCCATACTTATAAGAGTTATATTATCTAAATTTGTTTGTTCAAGTTTTGTCAATTCAATTGTTGCCCGTGTCTCACAAGGTCTTAGAAAAGCGGCAATTTTCATATGCCCTTTTCCAAGACGAGTAATACTAGATACAGCCTTAGCTCCCTGTACCGACATTATCGGTGAAAGAGGAGAGGCATCCTTAAGAAGAGATGAATCTTTGAGTAACACGTATACAAAAGAATCACCTGCTGGTACTTGCATAGGGATAAGAATAGCATCAAAAATACCTTTTTCCATTGTTTTTTTAAAAAAATCATTAATGGTATCTCTTACATTTGTTTTGACAGCAATAATCGCACCATTCTGTTCCTGCTTATTTATTGATGTATTCATTGCACCGCCTCGGAAAGTTCCTGATAAAGTTGTCTAAAGGTAAAATGTTTCAGAGTTGCCGCACCAGAAGGACATGCTGCAACACAATTTCCACATCCTCTACATATTACTTCATTTACAACAGATATCTTCTTTACTTCATTAAAAGTAATACAACCATACGAACAAACATCAAGACATGTTTTACATCCAATGCAAAAAGACTCAGAAATATAAGAGACTTTTACTTCGGGTTCAATTTTTTTTCCAGGTATTAAAGAGGAAAGAATCTTTCCAGTGACGGCTTCTGCCTGCGTTATTGTATCGGGAATACTTTTTGGTCCTTGGGTACAACCTGCAAGATATACTCCTTCTGTGGAGGTAGAAACCGGGCTTAATTTTTCATGTTCCTCAATAAAGAAATTTCCATCATCCTGTGAGATTCCTAAAAACTCTCCAAGTGTAGACGAATCAGAGGGCACTTCAAGAGCAGGTGAGAGAATGACCATATCAACTAGGCTCTTGTTAGTATTACCATTTTCATCACGGTATTTTATATCCAGTTGCTCTCCTTTTTTATGGATTTCAATATTTTCAGCCCTTTTAAATTCAACATTTTTACCAAGAGTCTGTTCATAGAACTTTTGATGCGACTTACCAGGAATGCATAAATCAGAATAGAAATTAGTCACCAAGATACCCGGTATTTTTTCCTTAAGATATCGTATGAATTTTAGAGAATACATACAACATATTTCTGAGCAATATCCTTTCTTATCTCGACCAACGCAATGGATAATTGCTGCTGATTTTGGAGGTTTACCATTTTTAAGTACTATCTTTCCTGTTAAATTCATTTGTTCAAAGTCCAATGCAGTTATAACATTGTCAACTGTTCCATAGTTATACTGAGGGGACTTTCGTGGATCAAAAAGGGTAGAACCGGTTGCTAGAATAACGGCACCAACATCAAAATCAGTAGTTTTATTTTCTGCAGCTAATTGATTCACCTTCACCTCAAAATTTCCAAAGAAACCAAGAATTCCTGTTACTTCACTATCAGTAAAGATAGTAATATTTGGGTTCTTGTGTACCTTTTCAATCTTTTGTTGAATAAATGGCGCACTAGGGATCATATCTGGATAGGTTTTTTCAAAATTTTTTACTAATCCCCCTAACGAAGAAGTCTTTTCAACAAGGTAGACCTTTCTATCAGGTTTTGCAAGTTGTAAACTTGCTTCAATTCCGGCAATGCCCCCGCCAATGACTAATACATCAGGATTGCTATCTATTTGTTTTTTCTCAAGAGGAGTGTGATAGTAAATTCTTTTTATGGCAGCCTTAGTTAATTTTATAGCTTTTTTTGTAGCTTCCTCTTTATCTTCAGTAATCCATGCACATTGCTCACGAATATTAACAAGCTGAAAGAGATAAGGATTGATACCTGCATTCTCACAGACATTCATGAAGGTCTGTTGATGTTCTCTTGGTGAACATGCTGCAACAACTAAATGCGTAATATTGTGTTTTTTAATCTGTTCTTTAAGAAAATTCTTACCATCTTCCGAACAAAGAAGTTTATATTTCTCAACAATTACCACATCTTTAAGAGAAGAAACTGCTTCGATAACCTTGTCAATGTCTATTTTTTCAGAAATATTTGGACCGCATTCACAAATATAGACTCCAATCTTTCTATCCATTAAGCTTCCCTCTTAAGACGACGATAATATTTTTCCTACCGCAGCGCTTGCTTGCGATACAGAATGCTGAATGTCTTTGGGTCCCTGGGAGCATCCAACAATAAAAATACCTGGCTTTGATGTCATGATCGTAGAAATGTCTTGATTTTCTTCTTTGTAAAAACCATAATCATCAACAGGAATTCCTAAGGTTTTTGCTAGCGTAGATGCATCCTCTTTAGGCACAAGAGCTGGAGCAAGAAGAACCATTTCAACCAAGAGGCTACTTTTCTTTTTGCTCTCATCGCTATAGCTGATAGTAATACCTTGTCCCTGTTTTGTCATGTTGATATCACTAGAACGGATCAATTTTGTTCCAGCATCTCTCATTTTTTCATAGAATTTCTGATGCAATTTTCCAGGTATACAAAGATCCGTATAAAATTCAAATATCTTGATTTCAGGTATTTTTGATTTTAAATAATGATTAAACTTTAATGAATAAAGACAACAGACCGATGAACAATATCCTATTGTATCTCGACCAACGCAATGGATAATTGCTGCTGATTTGGGGGATTTTCCATTCTTTAATTGGATCTTACCTTCGGTAGGTCCATTAGATGCATAGAGCCTTTCAAACTCAAAGGCAGTATAGACATCATCAATCTTTCCGTATCCATACTGAGGGGTTTTAGTGCTATCAAATATATTAAAACCAGTAGCAACAATAATTGATCCTACGTCAAGTTTTATTTTCTGATCTTTTTGATTAAAATCAATAGCTTCAAACATACAGGCTTCTTGACAGGCCTGACAGTTTTTACCCTTGAATCGAAGACAGAGCGAAGTATCAATCATAGGAACATTTGGGAGTGCACCAGCACAGGGAACATATATCGCTTTTCGTTTACTAAGGCCCTCTTCAAACTCATTTTTTGTACTGACCGGACATGGTTCAAAACAAGCATTACAACCTATACAATTTACCATGTCAACATATCGAGCTTTTTTATTAATTTCAACAGAAAAATTTCCTAAGGTCCCTTTTATCTCTTCAACTTCTGCAAGTGTATGCAAATGAATATTTTTATCCTGCAGAAATTCTTGTTGGATTGGAGCTAGCATACACGTGGAGCATTCCATATTGGAAAAAACTTCTTCAAATTTAATAGTTGAGCCACCCGTGTATGATGTTTTTTCAACGACATGTATCTGTCTACCAGATTTTGATAGCATTAAACTGGCTTGAATTCCGGCTATGCCAGCTCCAATGACTAAAACGTCTGTAGTATTATCCTTATCTTTCATATCTTCATCTTCAGTTTAAAGTGATGACTTCTTCTTCATCGGGTTTGGACCCATCTTTTTTATTTTTTCATTGAATTCAGTAACAACATCTGCAAATCTTTGACCTTCTGATGCAGAAACCCATGAAAGACGGAGACGACCTGATTCTAACCCAAGGCTTTCAATCACTTTTTTTAATACTGCAAATCGTCTACGAGCATAGTAGTTACCTTCATCATAGTGACAATCCCCTGGATGACATCCAGCGACAAGAACGCCATCAGCACCTTGAAGAAGTGCAGTCAGTACAAGAACTGGATCAACTCTACTTGAGCACATGACACGGATGGGTATAAGAGAAGAAGGAACCTTTAACTTACTACTACCCGCTAAATCAGCACCAGCATAGGAGCACCAATTACATAGGAAACCTACTATCCTTGGTTCAAATTTTTCTGTCATTTAACCTTATGTGGAAAAATTAAATTTCCCAATAATGTTTAGAATTGTATTTGTGCTTTGAACTTCCCACCGCCTTCGTCTGCACAGACGAGAAGTGTTTTATTTGTTTTTGTACACCAGGCTTTGATGTCATCTGGAAAAGAATGACAATCAGCTACTATCTCAAGCATATCGCCTGGTTGAATTTCTTTTGCTTTAACGGCCACTTTTAATATCGGCTGCGGGCATTTTAATCCCAACGTATTAAGGGTATGAGTTGTCATTTTTTCTTTCACCTCCTTTTTAAAACGAAAATGTTACCCGAGCATCGTCTATATCTGCCATGAATGATGTTGCTCCAACAATTTCTATATCGTCTCTAAATTCCTCTTTTTTCATATCTTTAGCTTCTAAGGCTAGTTCACAAAGAAGCATTCTGCCTCCAAGAGCGGTTATTCCTTCTACCAGTTCTGCCATGTCTGGCATTCCTTTAGCCTTTATTTTCTCGAGTTCGCCTTTTCTTAATGCTGATGCAGCACCTGGTGTAAAAAACAAAATAACTTCGTCTCCAGAAGCTGCCGCACTAGAAGCCAAGATAAATGTTGGGTATAGATTCTTGTTTTCTGCCCCGTTGCATACAATCGCCACTTTTTTACTCATAAATATGCCTCCTGTTGGGTCAATATGCAAAGTATATATAATTCTTATGGTTTTTTATGCATTTGAAATAATAAGAAATCTAATATACTTTCAATTTGAAATGTTTATATATAAATATTGTATAAACAGCATTATGAAAAATCTTGACGAAGTGGATAAAAAGATTATAATAATGATAAATGAAAACTGGCAACAAGGAACTACAAAAATGGGAAAAAAATTAGGCTTGTCTCATACTGCAGTAAGATCAAGACTAAAACGTCTTCAAAGAGATATATTAAAAATAGATTGTAACATAGATACTGAAAAATTAGGTCTAAAAATGTTTTTCATTTGCTTAGAAGCAAGGTTTAAAAGTAAGGTTATAAATCATGTAAATAACTGTCCAAAAATAATTTGTTACTTCAATACATATGGAGAATACAATTTCGTAATGCTTGCAGTTGCAGAAGACACAGATACCATGGAATCAATGATTGAACAATGTTTTTCGTTTAATTTTACCAATATTACAAAATACAATGTCATGCCTATCGCTAGTTCATCAGCAACTTGCCACCATGTAAGATTTTTTACAGAAGAGGAAAAAAATAATATGAAATGTGATTTTAAGACAAATTGCCCCAGCTGTAAATCCTTTAAAGAAAATAGGTGTGTTGGATGCCCTTTGTTTGAAGATTATAAAGGAGTATTGTAAATTATTTTTGTTGTTTTTACCAATAACTAATTTTAGAAGACTCCTTAAATAGACCTAATTTCTCTAGATCATTAGAAAAATCATTGATAGCAGCATATAATTTTATAGATTCACCTTTAGAAAACCATGCCATTCGGAGGCGTTTTGGATTGATGTTTATTTGTTTAAGAAGATTTTTCAATAAAAGAATTCTTCTTCGAGCTTTATAATTACCATCATGCTCACACTCTTCAGGAGGGCAACCACATACCATGACACCCCATGCACCTTCCTTAAATGCATGTAAAATTAATTCAGGGTTCACACGACCTGAACACATAGTCACGATAACTCCATACGAAGTATGAACCATAGTCGGAGAACAACTCATTTGTAAGCCTGGAAAAACAGACCAATTACAACAGAATACAATAAGCTTAGTGTCACTCTCTTTGAGAAAATACGTTATCTTATCTTTTAATTCTGGTGGTGTTACTTCAAAACCTTGTTTTTGAAATATCACTCCTGAAGGGCATGTCGCTATACATAAACCACAACCTTTACATTTAATCTTATCTATGACAATTTTTCTCTTACCCATTTCATCGTCTACAAAAGATAAGGCCTCTGATTTGCAGACAGAAACACACATTCCACAAACACTGCACAAATCTTCTTTAAACTGGGACGTAGTTCCTATTGCATCAAATCCAGCATCAATGAAATCAGCTCGTGCTTCAGTAAAAATCTCTGTAACGGGTACACCGGCCGAGCAATTATCAGTGCATTGCTGACAATAGAAGCATTGGAAAATTAATTCTGCTATTTCTTGTGTAGGTTCGATTTTACCAGAAATAATTCCATGTAAGAGTATTAATTTACCACGAGGAGTATTGGATTCCCAATTCAATGTCTTATACAATGGGCAAAGCTCATAACAATAACCACATCGAATACATTTATTAAGTTCATTTTCCCATTTTTGTAATCGTTTAAATGTGGTTTTTAAAGGAGAATTCACAGATTTTCTTTCCATCTTTTAGACTCCGTTTTATTTTGATGATGGTTAGTGGGATTTTTCAATCAAGTGAATAAAAGACGCTCTTATTAATGATTTGTAGAGTAGAAATATGGTTAGGAAATGATGTAAACTAATACTAGAGAAATAATCAATTGTAAATAAATCAATAAATGATTTTTTTTCACGATCTTTATCAGGCAGTTATTAATTTTATATAATTCATTTTACCGCTTACTTGAAACCGCCGCACAATTGCTTTTATCTTTTTCGCATCACCAACTAATACAAATATTTCAAGACATCTATTTTCTCGTAAATGACTATGGATTTGTGTCTTGGTAATATCCTCAAATTGATGTTTAATTTCAGATACCACCTGCTCAGCTTCCTGATCATGAATTAAAATAAGAATGGAATTTATCTCACCAAGTAATTCCTCATTTTTTTTATTTTCAGCAAGAAGTAATCGTGCACCTGCCCTCAGAACCTCAGATCGTCCAGAATAGCCGTACTCTCCTTGAATTCTATCAATTTCTTCAAGTATTTTTTTGTTTAGAGAAATACTAACAATAACCATAATTTGAATGATTAATAATATATTTATATAGTTATCTATAGAAATTATTAACTAATTATATAAATGTTAATAATATTCGTGTTCTTATGCAAGATATTGTTAAAAGAATAGGTGATGAATTACGACACCATATTCCTTTTACAATATTTGGAGCATTTACTGGCATTATAATTATGTTAGTACTGTTTCTAGGGAATTTTCTACAACAAATAGATACCTATTCAGAAACAGTATTTTTTATATTACATCCCACCCATGTTTTCTTAAGTGCTCTTGTTACCACAACACTGTACTTAAAATATAGTAAGAAAAATTTATGGATGGCAATCCTTATTGGTTATACAGGTTCGATTGGTATAGCTACTATAAGTGATTCCCTTATTCCTTATCTAGGAGAATTATTGCTTGATCTCCCTTATGCAGAACCCCATATTGGATTTATTGAAGAACCACTCATCGTAAATATCTCTGCTTTTATTGGTATTTTTGTAGGATACTGGAAAGGTTTTTCGAAATTCCCTCATGCTGGCCATGTTTTAATTAGTACCTGGGCATCCTTATTCCATATTATAATGGCCATAGGAGCCGCCATTACTCTATTTCAAATCAGTGGAATTTTCATCTTTTTATTTTTAGCGGTATGGTTACCTTGTTGTTCGAGTGATATTATCTACCCTCTTCTTTTTCCCCATCACAACCACCATTCTAAGCACTTGTCACAATAACACAACTTATGACACCAAACCACGGTTTTGCCTAAAAATCGTGATTTACTATAAAAAATACTAACCAACTAACGTTAAAATGATTATCTGTATACCTGCTAGTGCCTCCTCTTTTTCACCTACTTCCACAGTTATGTCAATTCCGCCAAGACCAAACAGTATTTCTGTCGAAACAGTTACTGACTCGTTAGCCTCAATATCAACAGTACCATATACTGTTTTGCGCATAATACCAAATATGCCACCTTCAACATGAATTTTCCATTCAATATCTTTTGCATCTATTTCTGCAGTGTTTTCAATGGTTACGGTAACTCCAAGTCCACCTTTAATGGATGTTATATTGAGTTTTGTTGGTTCTTTAATCTCAATTATATGAAATGTTTCTTCACTTTCAGCACCATATTCATCTACTGCTATTACCGAGATATAGTAAACTCCTGTTTCTTCCCATATATGACTTACCTCAAATTCTTGACCAGATGGAAAAGGACCGTATTCATAAAATGTTTCATCATAATAATTCCAATATACAACATAGGTTAAATCATTTCCATCAGGGTCTTCAGCAACAATAGTAAACATTTGTTCTTCACCTACAATTCCTTCTTCAGGTCCATATATTTCAGGTCCATCGGGAACATTATTATCTACAACCTTAGCATATTTTAAATCAGCATTGGAATAATCGAAATAACTGATATGTGGAAAATTATTTGAGTCTAAAGAAAGAGATGTATATTCCCCAACATAGCCTTCTGAATCCACGGTTTCAATATCCCAAATAGTACCATCCCATCTTGCATATTTTAAATCACCATAATAATAATCACTATAACCAATATGAGGACAATCATTTGAGTCTAATGCAAGAGATGTATAACATTCAATAAGCAAATTTTCTGAATCATCAACAGTCTCATTAATCCATTCAGAACCAGTCCATCTTGCATATCTTAACTCTGCCACAGCATCGACATGATAACTAATATGTGGATAATCATTTGAATCTAATGCAATTGATGTATGCTCTCCACAATATCGATATGAATCAACAGTATTATTAATCCATTCAGAACCAGTCCATCTTGCATATTTTAAATCAAAATTTGCAGCATCTTGATAACTAATATGAGGACAATCATTTGAGTCTATTGCAAGAGATGTATATTCCCCAACTCTTCCTGAATCAACAGTTTCAATATTCCAACTTGATCCATCCCATCTTGCATATTTTAAATCATAATTTGTAACATCCCAATAACTAATATGTGGATAATCATTTGAGTCTATTGCAAGAGAGGTATAAAATCCAGTACTTCCTTCTGAATCCACGGTTTCAATTATCCATTCAGAGCCATTCCATCTAGCATATTTTAAACCACGAGTTAGAGGATCATTATCAAGATAACTGATATGTGGATAATCATTTGAGTCTATTGCAATAGATGTAAAATATCCAACATTTCCTTCTGATTCCACGGTTTCAATTATCCATGCAGTGCCATCCCATTTTGCATATTTTAAATCAGCATCTGTAAGTTCGTGTCTGATGGCATAACTAATATGTGGATAATTATTTGAATCTAGTGCAAGAGAAGTATAAGATCCAACATCTCCTTCTGAATCCACGGTTTCTATATTCCATGTAGATGCATCATATCTAATTTCAGACCATATGCTACATTTAGAGTCTTCTTGGTTTGACACGTTCATAGCTGATGATCCAATAACTACAAGAATGAACAGCACAGCAGCTCCAATTCTAAATATTTTCAATATTTTTCTCATATCTCACATTTTAAGTTTTTTATAAATGGAGTGTGATTTTAAAGGTTATAAATACTTTATTTGAAGAGTTTCGAGTATTTTGAAGAGATTCAAATAACAATTATAAACCCTGTTTTTCTCGTTGAAAGTTGAGTAATTTTTAATATAAATAAACTTCTAATGTATTATTGAAAATAAACAATTCAAAGCACCATTCAGAATAATGGTATTTTTTTTACCATACAAAGGTATAAAAAGGAGAACGACCATAAATATACACTGGGGAAAATATGATCAAAAAAGTTATAGGTGTTGTAGGAGTAAGTCTACTTCTTCTTACCCTTATACCAACTGCCGCAGCACGGGTAGACCTTCAAATCTTTGGTGGAATTGGTATAAAACTCTCAGCTGCAGTATGTTGCGGTGACTCAGCTAACATTGAGTATAGTATCGAAGTTAGAGGACAAACTGTAAATGGAACGGCTTATGTTGGCACAAGTAATAGCTACTGGTCAGAACGGTTCTATTTTTTCAAACTCATTAGCCCTATTACCGTAACCTTAAAGGCAAATGGTGATGAGCTTACTAAAAATGGAATCCTGATTGGCATCTTTGTTCTGATCTAATTATTGAGATAATAGGATTCTACGACAGGCCTCGTGAGTAGAAATAAGAGTACAGGAACAAAGATAAGAAGAAGGATATATGTCACTGACTCAAAATTTTCAAAAATTTCGCCAACATTATTTCTAATGAGACTCATTCCAAGTATGTAGAGGGCCTGAAACATAAAAAAACCAAGAAAAGATGCGACTATAACGCTTGGCAGCCATAATCTTCCTTTACTAAATATTGCGCTATACGCCATAAGAAAAGAGAGTACAACAATAACAATAAACAATATGATATAAGTGATATATGAAAATGTCATAAGATTTGATATTGATCCTTCCATACTACCAAATTCTGAAAAAGAATCATAATAATCGAAAAAATCCATTGTTCTCGTAGTAATTAAACCTAAAAACAATAAAGCAATAATAATCCAGAGAAGTATGACACCATAAACGTGCTTTGGTTTCTGTTTCATTTTCAGTTCCTTAATTCTGAATTCATTGCAAGAATAAAATCTTTCGTATCTTTTTTAGATAATTTACGGTAATTGACGATAAATTATTCGAAAAAAATATAAATGCTAGATGCGTACATGCTACATCGTAGCAAAAGTATCTACGACCAACATGAGTTGAAAAAAGATATGAAGAGAGGAGGAAGGGTTTTTAATCGGATTTTCATATTTTCCCCCTAATTTTTCCCTTCCTTCAGTTTTTTCAATAATTGTCTCCAAATAGTTCTCGATAGAGTTATATTTTTATATCATATATTTGATGTATAACTGGGGAGGTCTGGAAGAAAGTTAGAGGTGTGCATCCCATCTGCATCTTTTTTACTTTTATTCCAGACTTCTCTCTTTTAAGAATTGATAAGAACTGTACAATAAATGATTTATATTTAAGAAGTAAAACCTACATTTTATGAAACTAAGAGAATTTCTACGATCGTTTTTCAATTTTGATAATGGAGAAGATTATTCGGGAATCGAAAAACCATAAGAGGTTAGTAATGAAACGTGTTTTTATCAGTTTATTATCCTTTATGATTTCGAGAGCCAGTACAATTCTTCCATACTGACATTTTAACACATTAGATTTAAATATAATTAATGATAGAGCCTATCACGCTATATAATAGCACAGTAGAGGTGAAAGAAGAGGTTGAACTATGAAAAAAGAACCATTCAATGTACACTATCATTATACTATAGCTAAGCAAATGCTTTATCTTTTCAAACATTGGAAAGCAAGAAATAAAACCATCTGTCCCCACTGTGGACATAGTGGGTTTAAACATGGTTTTTTTCCCACTGAAGACTACTATTGTACCTCTTGTTATCTGTGGAATCCGTCTCCTTCTACTCTACGGTATAGAAAAAATAAGGCGATGTAATGAAACATCTGATCATTGGAGCAGGTATTGTTGGTACTGCAACAGGAATATGGCTTCAAGCAAACAAAGAGGAAGTCATCTTTTGTGATATTAGTAAAGAGACCTTGCAAAAATTACAGAATAGAGGATTTCAGGTTACTTCTTCTCTTCAGAAGAAAACCATTGATATTTTTTGGATTTGTACTGTAGAATGGGATACTGAACAGATACTCCAGCAATTAGCAGAAGGAGACGATAATCCTACTATCGTAATTAGAAGTACCATGCCTCCTGGTTCAACTGAAGGGTTAATTAAAAAGTATCATCTAACCCATGTGGCCCACATACCAGAATTTTTACGTCAAAAGACCGCTATCGCAGATGAGTTTGATACGGATAGAATAATACTTGGAACCAATGACAAAGACACAAAAAGAAAAATAACTAAGATATTTTCCTCGGTCACCAGTCCTATCATTTATTGTTCACCTACTGAATCTGAACTTATTAAATATGCCTCTAATTGTTGGCTTTCTACCCAAATCTCCTACTGGAATGAAATAAAAGTACTCTGTGACACATTACATATTAATCCTCAGTTGATAGCAAATGCAGCTTGTCTTGATAAACGGATCAGCAAATACGGAACGGCCATGACAGGAGATCCTTATGCAGGGTTTTGTTTTCCAAAAGACATGAAAGCCTTAATTAAAGCTTTTGAAGACCGCTCCTTGAAACCTATCCTTCTTAAAGCCGTAGAAAAAAGAAACGAAATGGTAAATAAACAGAAAAAGCATTAACGGGCGAGGAGAATGAAGGCTACGGTATCAGTTATTATTCCAACATACAATCGAAAAGAAGAACTGATCCGTTGTATTCACACTGTTTTTGATCAATCATATAAGAACACTATAGAAATAATAATTATTGATGATACAGAAACATCGCAAAAAAAAGTACTTGAAAAAGAATTTTCATCAGAACAACTCCTAGGAAAAGAACGGAAAATTACCTATATTCATAATTCAAATAAAAAAGGAGCACCATTTGCAAGAAATCTTGGTATCAAGAAAGCAACAGGTAAGTATATTGCTTTTCTTGACGATGACGATATTTGGTTACCAGAAAAATTAGAAAAACAGATTCGGATAATGGAAAAGAATCCCCTAGTCGGTTTAGTTATTTGTCACTCTTTGGATAAACGGTTTGGTAAAGAACGCATTAGTAAACCACCTAAAACCGTTAGTCATGAGTTCATTTTAAAATCCTTTAATCTTTCCTCAACTTCCTCTTATTTATTACGAAAAGAAGTTGTTATAAAACTAGGGGGATTTGATACCTGCTTACATTCTGCACAAGAATATGATTTAGCCATAAGAGTATCAAAAAATTATAAAGTTCGTTGTATTCCTGAAGTTCTTATGATTCAGCATGCAACAAAAGGACAAATCTCAGAGGATTGGAACAGAAAGATCTGTGGTCTTATTGAAATATATCATAAACATGGTAAGGATTTTAGTTCCATTAGTTGTTGTACAACCCTTATAAATCACATAAAATTCTTAGGAATGCTTGGGTTATATTCTATAGGATATTTTATTGGAAACAAAATCTATACTATTATTATTCCAGCAAAGGAGATATACGAAACATGAAAATACTGTTCGTATATAGACATAATAGAAGTTTTGTGAAAAAAGATATTGAATTACTTTCAAAACATTATGAAGTTAAGCCATTTTTTTTTACTTTTAAAAAAATATTTAGTTTACCAATACAACTTCGCCAATCAGATATCGTTTTTATCTGGTTTGCAAGCTATCACGCTTTTATCACCACTTTAATTACGAGATTAATTAGAAGGCCAATTATAGTAATAACCGGTGGATATGATGTAGCAGGTGAAAAAGAAATCAAATATGGTATGATGCTAAACCCACTTTACAAATTCATGGTTAGGTATGTACTTAAGCACGCAAAAAGAATATTAGCAGTATCAGAATTCAATAAAAAAGAAATTGAAAAGAATCTTGGAATAAAGAAAGCTGAAGTTATTTACAACAGCATAGATTTTAAAAAATTTTACCCCAAAGGCTCAAAACAAAACATGGTAATAACTGTAGGATATATTTCTTGGGAGAATGTTAAACGTAAAGGACTTGAAATATTTGTAAAGGCAGCCAAATATTTACCAGAAACGCAGTTTGTTGTAATAGGTCAGGCATTAGATAATTCGATTAAGTATCTCCAATCAATAGCATCGTCAAATGTAAAATTTACTGGTTTTGTTTCTGATGAACAACTGCTGAGTTATTATCAATCAGCGAATGTATATTGCCAACTTTCATATTATGAATCTTATGGTATGGCTCCAGCGGAGGCAATGTTATGTGAGTGTGTCCCTATTGTAGTTAATAGAGGAGCATTACCGGAAGTTGTAGGATACACAGGTTTCTATGTTCCTTATGGGGACGAAAAGGCGATAACAGAAGCAATAAAGAAAGCATTACAATCAGAGTTAGGAAAAAAAGCAAGAGAAAAAATTAGAAAACAGTTTCCTACAGAATTACGAGAAAATAAATTAAAGAAGGTCATAGAGAGAGCGAAATGAGAGTTGCCATAATGGGGGAATCCATACAACCTAAAATGGATGGACAAGGTTGGTTTACATATCATCTCATTCAAAATTTATCTAAAATTAAAGATATCGATTTGACTGTTATTGGATACGAATATCTAAATAATATTGATATTAAAACAGATAAGTTAATTCATAAAAAGAATAGCACATTTCAAAAATTATTTATCTTTGATATTCTAAGAAAAGTAAATAGTGAAAAATTTGATATTATACACTCTCCAGTAAACTATGGTCTTCCTTACTTTTGGTTTGTAAATGCCAAAAAAGTAAAAACGATTCATGACGCTACAGGATTTGAAATTGATTTTGGCTATCCATTACTTTATAAGACCCAATTAACGATTCAATTTGGATTTTTTGGAAAAAGAATTGATAAAATCTCTACAGTATCTAATACCTCCAAAAGGGAAATTGTTGAGCACTTTCGGTTTCCTAAAGAAAAAATCCAGGTAATATATAATGGTGTAGGAAAAGAATTTAGAATTATAGAAAAAAATTTATGTAAAAAGATTTTAAATAAGTATAATATTGAGACGCCGTTTATATTCCATATTTCAAAAGCTTCATCAATTAAGAATATTGGTGGAATAATAAAAGGATTTCAAAAAATAAAAGATAGAATTGATTGCAATTTGGTAATTGGAGGTGCCTGGAAAGAAGATACGACCGATAGAATAATCTCAACAGGTTATATCCCATTTGAAGACTTGCCATACTTTTATTCGGGGGCAGAAATTTTTGTTTTTCCATCTTTTCATGAAGGTTTTGGTTTACCTATTTTAGAAGCCATGGCTTGTGGAACTCCTGTAGTAACTTCCAATGTTTATGCTACGAAAGAAATTGCAGCAGGCTCTGCTGTTCTCGTAGATCCATATAATACTGAAGAAATTGCACAAGCCATTTATAACCTTTTAAACAACAAAGATTATTATAAAGAAATCAGGAAAAAAGGATTAGAAAGAGTAAAACAGTTTTCTTGGAAAAAATGTGCTGAAGAGTATATAAAATTATATAAAGAGTCAATTATACAAAATTTAATATAGTAAAAGGCAAAAATATGTTGGATTTTCAAAAGAAACAACCATTAATTGATCAGGCGAGAGATGCATTATTATGGCTTTCAAAAAATAGATCAGGTCTATTGCTTCTTGCCCTTATTGTTCGCATATTTCTTTTTTATATTATAGTTCGTCTATTGTATCCAATACTAATAAAAAGTACAAAAAATAATGAGAAAATTGTTGTTTCTTGTACAGATGTTTACTACAATGGAAATTCAAGAGCTGTTTTTGAATATATGCAAAAATATTCATGCAAATATGATTGTTATTGGATTGCAAAAAACCTACATACTTTTCGCATATTGAAAAAAAAGGGTAAAAAAGTTTTTTATGTATTCAGTCTTCTTGGGATACCTTATTTTCTCAAGACTGATGTGTGGATCAGAACGCATACTGGTTTTGGTGGCTTAGCATTGATGCCTCATAAGAATTACAAAGTTATTCAACTGTGGCATGGGATAGGGCCAAAAGCCATTTCTTTTAGTAAAAAAGACTATGATATCTACGATGCATGGTGTGTCGCATCTAAATTCTCCAAACAGAGACATATAGAATTGTGGAATGCCCCTCCAGAAAAATTATATGTAACTGGATTTGCAAGAATGGATGCGCTTTATAATTATTTAAAAATGCCAAAAGGAAAATTACTTGATGAAATTGGAATTAATAAGAAAGAGAAAATAATTTTACATGCTCCAACTTTTGATGTTGGACTATGGCCATGGGGTAAAGAATATGAAGAATTTGAAAGGTTATGTAGATTTCTTAAAGAAAAAAAATTAATTTTAATTTTAAGACTGCACCCATACGCCAAAATAAAAAAGAGGAAACTTAAAAGAATTATCTCTAAATATAAAAATGTTTATTGGTTTGATATGTCGAAAGAACCCGACACCATGAAACTACTAGCTATAACTGATATATTAATAACTGATTGGTCTTCGATCTATACTGAATATTTCCTAACAAAAAAACCAATCATTTTTTTGGAAGTAAATAAAAAATATTTCACCGAGATGAGAGGAAAACCAGAGATTCCTCCTGAATATAGAGCTGGAGAGATTATTTGCAATAAAGACGAATTTTATGAAGCACTTAAACTTGTTTTGAAAAAAGGAAATAGATACGAACATGATCAAGACACATTATTAAGAATCATACACGGCAATGTAGATGGAAAGGCCTCTAAGAGAGTTATTGATGTAATAAACAACTTAATAAAAACAGAGAAATTGAATACCAAATAGTATCATTCAATATATTCAGCGTCTCTTTCCATAAGATCGCCTATTGATTTCTTAGCATTTTTTCCTTCATAAATTATCCTATATATTTCATTTAATATTGGTGTATCTACGCTTGCATTTCTACATAATTTTGGTATTGCTCCAACTGCATAATATCCCTCTACCAATTTATGTGCTGTTTTCATTTTCTCTAGTGCTTCCTCTGGAGACAATCCACTTCCTATTAACCTGCCAAATTCTCGATTTCTTGATTTTCCCGTGCAACTCATCCATAAATCATTTCCCCAACATTGGCTTTCCATAGAAAAAGTTAATGGTTTAGATCCCAGAGCAATTGCTATTTCTTTTGCCTCCTTTGCAGCTCTTGAAATCATATGAGTTTCACTACCATATGGGAAGCTCAATCCGTTAATAATACCAGCAAATATGGCTATGATATTTTTAAATGCACCCGCATATTCAACGCCAATCAAATCAGAATTTCCATAGATACGAAGTGTTCTATCGTGAAAAATCCCTTGTAATTTCTTAAGAACAAAAGGATTTTCGCAGGCAATATCAGCCCCTAATGGCGCCTCATTCACTAAATCATCTGCAAATGTACCTCCTGACAACTTTGCAATGGTATAGCTTATGTGTATACTCTTCATTTCTTCATTTACTACCTCATAAAAAGTTTTTGCTGTTTCAATTTCTATAGCTTTGGCCGTATTAAGAATTATTACACCGTCTTTTAGGTATGACTTAATCTCCCTAAGTATATTTCTTATTGCTTGAGATATTACAGCCAATATAACAATATCAGCATCTTTTATCAAAATTTCTCTATCCTTGGTAAAAGATATATTGGGAAATATTTTCTTATTACCAAAATGATAAAGATGCATTCTATACTTTTGAAGGTATTCTATTAATTCAAAATTTGAATCATGGGCTATGATTGTAACTTCATTATCTACCAAGTGTTTTTTTCCTAAATGGTATGCTAATGAAAATCCAAACATTCCTGTACCAATAATAGCTATTTTCAATTTATTCACCAAACAATACTTGAGATTTCTTGATATCTTCTAAAGTATCTACTTCCATCCATTTCAAACCGCTAACATTTATTATATACATTTTGATTTTTCTCAATATATTATTCAAAGCATATTCAAACCACTTATTTTTTGCACCTTTTTCTATTAAACTTTGTATTTCGTAAAATAATGCATTGCTTCCTTCGGATGAAAACTTGAATACCCCTATTGTGGAACCGTTACTTATCTTTTTTGAGGCTGCTTTTGGTAAAATTTCGGTAACAAAACCATTTTTTTCTCTAATTTTCAACTCTTCTAAATCATAATAATCAATGTCAACAGGAGCAATATCAAGTCCTTTTCTTGCAACTACCCTTCTAATTATTTCTTCTTCAAAAACAGCGTCACCATTTAATAATATAAATTCCTCCCCTTTTACCTTATCAAGAGTCAAATAAAGGGAATAAATATTATCAGTAGTTGCATATTCTTTATTCTCTATCATCTCTATACTTTCAATATTTCTCATTTTCTCTCTTATTTTTTCTGTTTTATATCCTATGACGACATAAATTTGTTTTATAGAATATTTTAATAAAATTTCTATTTGTCTTTCCAATATTGTTTTTCCGCTTATATTTATTAAACATTTTGGTTTATCTTCTGTAATATTTGACATTCTTGTTCCGCGTCCAGCGGCAAGAATAACAGCTTTCATGTTTCAGATCCCCATAGTAAAAATTACATATTAATCTTTAGGCCATTGGAATATTGATTATTTCTCCTTAATTTCATTTTTAATATAGTTTAACATCTTTTTTATGTTAAGAGTGTCAAAAAAGAAATCAAAATCTTTTTTTGAAAATTCATTTAATAAAAATAGGATACTAAAATATATGCCCACTCCTATAAAGATAACACCAATCAGATGATACCATCTGATAATAGGTGCGATGATATTAAGCCAGTGCAATATGACGGCCATGACTGCAGCTGCAAGAGCATGCATTAGAATCCTTGGATTTCCTGAAATAGCGGTAAGTTTCCATGCCATCACTCTACTATAGACTAATCCAATTGAGTAGGAGATTACAGTAGCTATAGCTGCCCCTCGTGCCCCCATACCTGCAAGGTTCATGCCGAACATTTGTATATTTTTTGGTATCAACAGAATGTTTAAAATAATATTAACAAAGACCATGATTATTACCCTATTTCGAGCCAGTTTTGGTTGATTCATTCCTAAAAACTGACTTTGATAAGGCTGTTCTAAAGCAGCTAGAAGGACAAAAAATGTTAGAATCTGCAAGATGGAAACAGCAGGCATCCAACCTGATAAAAGTATGCGTACTGTTGGCTCTGCAAGTGCTACTACCATGAAGACCAAAGGAAAAACAATCATACTGAGATATCGTTCTGACCGAAATATTAGTTTACGAATGGCATCAATATTATTGTTTATATGAAGTAAAGAAAAGGTTGGAAATAATAAAATACCTATAGCAATCGTGAACATATTAACAAAGATCATGAGTCGTAATGCAGCAAAATAATATCCGACATCTGAAGAAGACCAAAATAGCTGAATTAATACCTTATCAATATTCGTTATAATAGTGCTACATGCTATTACAATGATAAGAGGAAACGCAAATTCAGAATAATCTTTAAAGTACTCTTTGTTAGGTTTCTTTATTGGATATCCACGAAATAGATACAACGCTGAGAGAGCAAGTGCCCCCCAACCTACCAAATAAGTTGATACGAGAGCAAGAGCACCGTAACCTAAAAGGGCAACAAAAATTGTAGCAGTTGTACGAGCCAAAACCTCAAAAAAAAGAGGAAATTCCACTTTAGCGATTTCCTTTCGTGCCTTGAATGTTGAAATTATCGAGTTTGTAAAAATGGACAATATGCAATATACAAGCATGATATATATCGCAGTCTCGTGAGTTGGGGATTCGAAACCATAACCTAATCCAAATCTCCAAAAAAATATTGCACCCATTACAATAATTGTCATGAATCCCATAAGGCCCATACGGATCGTAAAAAAAGTGCCAATGCATGTGCCTAAATCTTTTCCTTCTGAAATACGTTTTACATGTGCAGATTCGAATCCTAAATTTCCAAAAACTTGAAATAACGCAACAAATCCAAAAGCAAACCCAACAATTCCATATTCCCAAGGGGACATAAATTTCGATATGAAAAATAAGGTTACATATCCAAAAATAGCATTAAGAATGTGAGTGGCTACAATTAATGCTGATTTTCTTGCAATCATATTGTACAAGACCTAATCAGATAATATCATATTAAAGAATTTGGAAAAATCAATCTGAAGTATACAATTACATAAAATTCAATATAATTCATCTTTTTTAAAAAAAGTTAATTTTATAAATGAAAAAGTATTCTGGAATTGTAATTAATATTCAAACAAAGATGTTGTGGAATCTTTCACAGCATAGAAATCCTCTTGAGGTGAATGTGGAGGAGATTGTGATGAAAGAAAAGACTATTGATGATATTAGTAATGCCCAGAGAACCATAGATTATCATGAACTACAACTTTTCATGCATGAAAAACTTAAAGAATTGTATGATAAAGATCGCCAAACACCTTTATTTGATTATGAGCAGATTCGATATTCTGCTATGATTGATTTACTCCATGAGCTTATGCCCTCCTTAAAAGAAGAACAAGTTGCTCTTACGCAGTAATTCTTACGTTCTTTTTTCTAAGTAGAAATGTTTAATATATCTGGTTGATTTTGATTGTAGACGAGGAGATGCTATGGCCATGGAAAATTTTGCTGATTCAATATCCGAAGTAATTAATAAAATTATGCAGGGTGATCTTAGTGGATTTGAACCTATTTTGTATCTAGCAATTTCCATTGCTATTTATTCTATTTTTATCTTTCATTTTTATCGTTTTATTGCTAGAAGAGATTGTTTTAAAATTGCTACATGCAGATATCCAAAAGTAATTGGTTTTTTGAAATATTTCTTTTTCTTCCCCTTTGTTGCCTTTTTGTTTTTTCTAGGTTTGGCTTTAATAATTAATTTCTTAACTACGGATTACTCAACCCCTGAACTTCTTGCCACGTCGTTTGCCCTAGTCTTAGCTATTCGATTAACTGCTTACTACAACGAAGATCTTTCACGAGATGTTGCTAAAATGCTTCCCTTTGCCCTCCTTGGAATCTTTTTAGTCAGTCCTGACTATTTTGATTTTGGATCTCAAACCATTCAAGATACAATTAGTCAAATTCCTAGCATTTTGCGTGATGGGTTACAATATATTTTCTTTATTATTCTGATCGAATGGGTCTTACGAATTCTCCTTACTATACGATATGCTATAATATCGGAAAAAAAGAAGGTAGCTATAGAAAATCAAGAATAATGCTACTTCTCAATTAACCTCTACAAAGACGTTGTCAAAATTGTACATTTTGATAGTTTTACACAGAACGTTTATATAGAATTATTGAAAAATCTTATCATGTCACATTATAGCATAAAGGTGAAAGAGATGAAGCAGTATAAAAGTAAAATCGGGGAATATGGAGTAAGATGGGAGCCTGTTGAAGGATATACTCGTAAGGATGGAACACGTGTTGCACCGCATTTCAAACCCAAGAAATATTCCTGGAAGACACATAAAGAAACTTAGGATTATAAGTATACTTGCAATCCCTCTTTGCTATCCCTTTCTTTTTTCTTTTTTTTCGTAGCATATAAGTAATGAAAGTCTATTCTGTCATGGATGGAGATTTCAAAAAATCAATTGTATGAATATATTCAGGATTTAATGACACGGCAAGATTTTTCAAAAGCCCTTAAAGAAAAAGCAATTGAATTTGATGATCTTCTAGATGAAAATACCCTTGCACTATATATCGTTGATGAATTGGGTTGTAATACTCATTCAGATACAAAGATTGCAGAATTAGAAGAAGGTACAGATGCAACAGTTGAAGGACACGTAACAGCGATGAGTGATACACGGGAATTTTCAAGAAAAAATGGATCAAAAGGAAAGGTAGTTAATCTTGAAGTACAAGATCTTACGGGTTCGTGTCGTGTGGTGCTCTGGAATAATGATGCTAGTTTGATAGATACAGAAAACATTCACATCGGAACAACGCTAAAGATTATTAATGGGTATACGAAACATGGAATGTCTGGGTTAGAATTGCATTTAGGACGCTGGGGGTTATTAAAGAATGTATCAAAGGATCATCAACCCTTACCTCAAAAGCAACTTATGAATGAAATAACAGGTGAATTAGTAGATAAGGAACCAACAAAAGCCTTTTTTAAGGAGAATGGAGAATTTGGATTCGTGACAACTATTATCTTAAGAAAGGACAATGTAGAATATCAGCTTATTGTTTGGGATAAAAAAGTTAAAGAAATTCAACAATTTTCTCTTGGAGATACATTACAAATTTTAGATATTATGAAAAAGGAAAAAAACGGTGCAATTGAGTTTCATGTCAATGGCCATAGTAGTATTCGCAAAGACTAACAACCACCTTGCTCATAGATTTTATTTTGGCCTAAAGCTAATTGTGCTTTTTGCAATTCTCTTCCTAGGTACATATAATGTTCAGGAAGCAAATCTTTACAATGTTGAGCAATGGTATCGCATAATGCATCTGCTGTTGTGCCCGTAAAAACTTTTTGAAGAATACCAGAGACAATTTTGTTCTTTTTATATACATTATGATAGAATTCTACTCTAATTTGTTTGGCATGAACCTCAATAACAAAAAAACCTTTTGGATCCAATAAAACATGTTTTTGAGGAGTTTTTTTAGCTTGAAACAACGGAATCTCTTTATCAACCATTTATAATCCTTCCTGCCTGAACAAGATGTTGTAATTTTTGGTACGCAACAGTTCTTGGGAGTAACCGTTGACCGCAATCAGGAGAAATTTGTAGTATTTTATCTTCAAAGAGATCACAGGCCTTTTTCACATGATCAACAATTTCTTGAACGGGCTCAACTTCTGTACTATCTGATCGAACCGCACCAACACAGAAGTGATGGGGAAATGAATATTCCTTAAAAGCATTTAGAAGATGAGGTGATGCCTTAAATTCGTGTGACAAAATATCGACAGGCATTTCTAGAAGTGCAGGAATAACGGGAACAATATCTCCACAAGCATGAAGCAGTGTGGGACATGACAATCCTTTAGTAATTGTAAGAAGCAATTCCTTTGCATACTCGGGACATTCATTGACAAAAAAAGGTTCGTCAATACTTATAAAATCGACAAAAGGCAATAAAGCCTGTGCCTCTTGGTGTAATGCATGTGCAAAAGCAAAAGCTAGTTCTTTTTCATTATGATAAAATAAATCAACACAAGATTTTGTCAAGGTATAGGGTCCTGTCAGAACTCCTTTCAATTGTGATTGAGAAGAAAGAAGAGAACGGGCGAACTGCTGATCCGTAATAGTTATAGGTTGGACATATTCAATGGGTTCATGAATCTCTGTTCGATCACGAATGCGGCATCCTTTGAGTTTTCTTGTAAAAAGTTGGATAAAAGGATCCCGTGTCTGTCCATCAGCAACAATATCAATACCAGCTTGTGTCATATCTTGAACTGCAGATGAAATATAGATGTTCCAGTTAATTTCTTTCTGAGTAAAATATCGGGACATAAAATCCATATTATTTATTGATACAGGATAGGAACCGATCACACTAGTAGCAATTCTATGATTGTTCAACCAAGCTTCCTCCGTGGATGGGTCTCAGAAGGTTGAATGCCAAAATACTCTTCTACATATTCTGACAGCAAGATATCCTGCCATGCAATAATCGGGATAACTAACTCTGCTTGATGAAGAGGACCAAAAATGGCATAATCCCCCCCAAAGAGAGGTATGGTCATATTAGAAGCTGCATCAACAAACTTCTTTGCTGAGGGATACTGTTGAAGCCAGGTTGATTTTTCTACCACATTATGGATGGCACACCCTGTTGGCAGTCCATATTCTTCTTTGATGACAGGTATTGCAGCAATGGCAGCACCACTATTATCTCCAGGGGCAAGTGCTGCGGTATCAATTAGTATATTTGTAAAACCAAGATCTTTGGTGAGCTCTAATAGTCCTTTATCAAGTAAATAAGCACTATTTTCTATGACTTCGATTTTTCCATCTGGTGATTTATCCTTTGGATTAAAGGCAACAAGAATAACCATTTCTGGGGTGAACCGACGCAAGGCTTCTTGTTCCTCTTCTTTTATTCCTATATGAATCGAATTGTAAATGGTACGCTTAAGCAGGTTTCTTGAAGCAAGAGCCTCTAAGGTTTTAATTTTGATGGAAGGCTCGATAATATCTACAGAAAAAGGATGTGTCTGTGGCAGAGTAGTTTGTATGAAGTCTAGGATCTGTTCAATAACTTCTTCTTTTCTAATAAAAAAATCAGGTATGGTAGGTATACCAGTTTTTTTACTTAGAGAAAGCATCGTGGTAAGTTGTTGTTTGGCCTTGGGAAAATTTGGCTGTCCTGAAAAAAACAACCCGCCAAAGAGAACAGTTGGATACTGCCCAGGTTGTCCTCCAATGGTAATATCGGAAATGTGCATTGTCTGTTGCTCAGTTGTAAAGGAAAACATTTAGGTCCCCCTCTTTTTCACCATTCCCATATAATTAATAATGATTTTTGAATGTAATGCTCGTTTGTCAGAAATAGTAGTTTGCTTTGGAGCAGCTATACGAATAGCAATATATGGTTCACCAAATGGTAATGGATCACTTTCATGATGTTTTGTTATAGTTTCATTAATTGCAACTTTATCTGTTGTTCCAATTAAATCAACAATAGTGATCTGTTGTTGAAAACGAGTAATTGCTTCTTTGTTCAAGTTCTCAATGTAGGGAATCGCTCCAGGTGCATCAATGATGCGATGTTGAGTGTCAATACCATTCTTATGAAGAGCAAGAAGCGATGAACCAGAACGATGACCTCTGATATCCTCACCACACACCACAAGAAAACGAATGTGAGGATTTGAAATAACATTTGCAACTATTTTCTCAACACCTATATTTTCAGTTTTTAAGGATCCAAATAAAGCAACAAACTCATCTGGAGTATACTCGACAGTTAATAGAACAACTGCAACACATCCTTGTGGATTGCATGCAGTAAAGTCTCCACCCCAGGGATAGTATTCTTGCTCCATCACTAGATCTCCAATAACAATGGTAATTATAACTTTGTTTTTAATGTGTCGGATTCGTGCGCAAGAAGATATACATGGATGGTTTCAGATTCAAAGTGTTGATGTGCAATAGAAGTATAATATAATCCGGATTGCTTGAGATATTGCTCAAACAATGATTTCTTGGCCAAAGAACTATAGAGAAAGTAAACCTGTCCTTTCTTGGCAAGATAGTGTTTTACTTGAGATAAGAATTTTTGTATGATAGTTAGGCCAGTTGCACCTCCATTAAAAGCAGCATCTAACCATCCTTTAAGTTTTTCATGTTCTGTTGTTGGTAGGTATGGTGGATTAAAAATGATATCATTAAAAACCTCGTTTTTGTGTACAACAGAAAAAAGGTTTCCTTTTCGAAGTTCTATACTACCTTGTAAAAGATCTTTATTTTTTTGAAAATTTTTTCTTGCCAGTTTGATAGCAAAAGGATTAATATCTGAACTAACCACCTGACAGCCATACTGAGCACAATGCAAAGCTATGATACCGCAACCAGTTCCTATTTCAAGAACATGATCTTTAGGCCTACACAGCAGATGCTTGAGTAAAAGAAAGGTATCTTCTGCAGGTTCATAGACGTCAGCATGAAGTTCAATTTTCATTCCTTTATACATTAAGGATGATTTTTTTTTAAGCATAAAAATGAAGAATTTTTTTTATTTCTTAGCTTTTCTAATTTTAAATTCAGCAAGGCCTGTCGGTATGATTTCTAAATCATCACCATCCGCAATGTCATGTGCTTTTGCCAGTTGACTCGGGATTGTAATCACTAGGCTGCTTCCCACAATGCGTGCTTTCCGAGTTAGAGGCATGTATCCCCTCCTAACAAATATGTGTATGTATACTTAGATATATATATGTTTTGGTTTTATCAAATATATCTACATATAGCTATAACCATGAATTGAAATACATCCAAAAAGTTATGAATCACAAGTTGATAACACGGTGCTGGGGCGTGAGCTTAAAATGAAAATATTTATCGATACTGCAGATCTAGACGAAATTCGTGAACTTGCTTCATGGGGCATTATTGATGGTGTTACTACTAATCCAACTCTTGTTGCCAAAAGTGGCCTATCTTTTACTGAAGTAATAGACGAAATCTTTACTCTTGTTGATGGACCAATTAGTCTTGAAGTGGTAAGTGAAAAAGCACCAGAAATGATACGAGAAGCAAAGAGCCTTGTTGCTAAAGTTTCAGCAAAGTATCGAAAAAATGCAACGATAAAAATACCAATGACAGCCGAAGGATTAAAAGCAGTAAAAGTACTAAGCAAAGAGGGGATTAAAACCAATGTTACTTTAGTGTTTTCTGCCAATCAAGCATTATTGGCTGCAAAAGCAGGTGCTACATTTGTGAGTCCCTTCATTGGAAGACTTGACGATATTGGTCAGGAAGGAATGCAGATTATTGAAGAGATTATTGACATTTATGGAAATTATGACTATAAAACAGAAATTATTGTTGCTAGTATTCGTCATCCTATTCATGTTATACAAGCAGGACGATTAGGTGCTGATATCTGTACAATCCCACCAGGGATCATTCGAAAAATGGTACAACATTCTCTAACTGATGTGGGCATTAAACGATTTTTGAATGATTGGAAAAAAGTAAAAAAATAAGTTTATTTTTTTATTTTGCCAAATTCCTTTTTTCTTTCTTTTGCATCTTTCCCTGTTGCTTCTAAAAGGAAATCATTCCATTTCTTAATAATACTATAATCACTACAGATAGTTTTAGGAGGAACAACTGCAATAAAAAGAGAACTTTTCTCTTGTTTTATTGAGACATCGCCAATCCCTTCGACAGAAAAATCCATTCCTTTGTAAATGTCTCCTTGAGCTCCAAAGAATTTTGATACCAGCATCCCGATATCTGAATTGTGACCCTTTTTTATTTTATATTCTCTCATAGTAATTGGTATCTCTGAAATCTCATTTTAAAGTTTTGATTCTAAAAACGAATCTGGTGAGATATATTCACCATATGTTTCTTGTGCTTTCTCTAGTCGTGCTCGTTGTTGTTGAAAGGTTGCGTGTACCACTTTAGGAATATTTGGAGCAACTACTTTATAAATTTTAAGGATTCTTTCAATTTTTTCTAAGTTTTCTGGTATCCGTATTGTAAATTGGGCAGTATAGTCTTTAGGAGAATACTTTTTATGCAGAATAGCTTGGAAGAGATTCTGGAGGTCAGTATAGAGTGGTATTTTTCCTGTTGGTACAGCTATTGCATCAACATCATTGTGGACTCGTCGTTCCATCCATTTGAGCCATACCATCTTATCATTTTTATGATTGAGATATTGACCATTGGTATCCTTTAAGAAGTAATTAACAGAAAAAATATGAGGTTGATGTGGAACCGTTTTTCCAAACTTAAGGTTACCTTCAACATACTGACCAATAGGAATAGAAAGAAAATCAATATTTGACATAGGATTAAACATGCGAATACCTACCTTTCCCAGGGTTGCTGCCGTCGTTTCCGATTCTAGGGATGCTCCTTTCGTAATAATGCCATGAATCCAATCAAAGGCTTCTTCTACAGGTACCCAAGTATCAGAGTCTCTGCCACCATAAATAATACCTTTGACTTCCACACCATTTGGATCATGGAGGTTTGGGTCTAGATTATCAAGGATAGATAAATCTATGGTGAATCGTGCATTCTTATGAGAAGGAGGAATTTCATTACCTGCATCATCTGTTTTACCTTGATACCATTCACCAGAATGATTGACACCAGTTTTTGGAGGGTTTGTGTCTTTACCATTCCAATAGACATGATTATCTTTTGTTACTAAGATATTGGAAAAGATGATTTCTATTGGACTGTGAAGTGCTTTCCATTGCAAGGGATCGTCTTTTGCATTAATTCCTTCGATTATACCAAATAATCCTTTCTCAACATTCACTGCTCTAACACGTCTATTGATAGTACGTAAAAAAGCAATATCATCACCAACAATGGTTTCACCTTCTACCATTGCTGTTGATGTCTTACCACACATAGAGGGAAACGCTCCTGTAAAATAGGTAATTCGTCCTTGTGGGCCTTTGATACCCATAAGAAGCATATGTTCTGTAAGCCATCCCTCTTTTGAAGCTCTATGAATACTCAGCCTCATTGCTAATTTCTTAAGTCCAATGGTATTTCCACCATATTGTGTATTAACACTGTAGATAATTTCATCTTGGAGATCAATGTAGATTCTTCTTTTATCTCTCTGTTTGCTAACCAACAGACCCAGACCAGCTCTCTCTAAAACTCCTTCTGAATGAACAAACTTGAAAAAAAAGGCATCTTTTTTCATTCGAAGAAACTCTTGATATCCTTGACGATAGAGAAGATCTTCACTATGAGCAACATATGCAGAATCAGTAAGCTGAACGCAAGGAATGGAGAAAGGGGATTGCTGGGGTCCTAAGCAATAAAATTTAATGAAGAGTTCATGTCCGGTCATGATGTTTTTCATAATAGACTTTATTTCTCTCAGACCTTCCTCTTTTTGTAAAGTATTGAGTCCTGGTCCCAGTTTATAGGAGTCTGATACTAAGAATTTTGTATTTTCTTTATCTCGTGCTTGATCGTAGTATCCATCAAAATGAACGGTATGACCTTTAATTGCTAGCAAGGCTTCTTCCTTATTTCTACAGGCTGCTTTTCTAGTATAGGCAATATCTTCTCTAGAATCTGTGCAAACAAAAATACGGGAAGGATTACATAGTTCTACATATTTTGCGATAAAACAATGTACCTCTGGATTTGATATTGCCAGTAGTTTCTGATAATTTTCTTCTGTTAATCGTTGTTGTAAAACCGTCATGGTTTTCTGTATCATTCTTTTCCATTCTTCTGTCATTTATTAAAAAATGACAGACCTCCCAGTATGAAGGATAGAAAAATTATATTTAAGTCTGTTGAATTTTAAAACGCATTGATATGAATGATATCTTCAATTCTTCTTTTTGGCACATGTAAAATGTCTTTTGCATCTCGCCAGTATTCAACAGAATCAGTCATTTCTTCAATAAGTGAAGTTTCAGCTTTATAACCAAGAGCAATTACTGAATCAATAAAAAGATGAGATGGTACTTTGAGGATTTTGCAAAGATCATCTCGTTTTACACTTAAAAGCATACAGCTTCCGATATTTTCTTCTTCAGCTGCAAGCATGATATTTTCTGCAGCAAGACCGACATCCCATTTATAATAGGATTTGAAATCTTCTTTGACAAGAATAACAATGTAAGCTGTTGGTCGTTCTTGTTCTGCTGGCATCCATTTTGGTTTAAAATATCCTGCCCAACCAAGTGTTTTAAACACTTGAGCACATATCTCTTTTTTTGAAACAACAAAAAATTCTAAGGGTTGGAAATTAGCAGCTGAAGGGGCTACTCGCCCAACATTAACTAATCGTTTTATTATTTCTATATCAAGAGGAGTTTGCTTAAATCGTCTAATGCTTCTTCTTGATAAAATCGTCTCATATACTGGATTCAAAGGAATTAAATCACCTCCAATGTATTACTTATGACTCCATAATAGATAATTGCTCCTCATTTTAAAACTTTAATTGTAGGAGCGTAAGATACTTATTTAGCTCGTACTTTCATCTTTTTCAATGCCAAAGAAAATCAGGAAAGTTCGAACCTTTGCACGAACAGCAACCAAATCACAAGAAAAAAATCTTATTGAGAATGCAAAGAAATTACGAGAAAATCCCCTGTTGATACTTCCCAAATGCATGGACCCACATTGTGAAAAATATTTCTCAAAACTACAGAACCGCTTAGAAAGAGTACAACAGTTCAAAGATGATAGCAATAAACTTGAAAAAATTGCCAATAGAAAAGGACTGGAGGGGGCATATGCTGGAACATTATCGTTAGCAATTTCTGAAAAAGCCCCTTATCTTGGTGTCATCAAATTTCCTACAGGAGATATTACATATGCCCAGAGGGGAAAAGCGGACAAAGAAAAATTGATTGCTCTTCAACATTTTGATGACCCTGTATTACGAATTCTTGGAGTAAAAGATCTTGCACTTAGAAAGCGATTATATATTTATTCTTGGGATAAAGAATTTGTCTCAACAGGAAAAGAACCACATCCCCCAAAAGAATTTATTTCTTTTATTGTTAGAAAACTGAACTTAAGACAAAAAGAAAAGATAGTATTCTGTGATCATTTAGAACCTAAGAAAATTGAACAGAAAGAGTTTGACAAGGAGTTCTATCTTAGAATATTATGGAAATCAGGTAAAATTACTATTGGTATCTGTGAAAATTGTGCCAAAGCTCAGAAGAATACTCTCTTTGATATCTCAAAATATATGTTAGTACCCAATCTTTCTCAAGATTTTGATATTGATGTTATTGCTCAAGTGGTAAAATATGAAAATGAGAAGAAACAATCAACAACTCAGTTTATTGAGGAGTATCTCAATGGCAGTTTAACTGATCAACAATTTATATTTAAGAACATTAAGGATCAAAAGCAATCCCTTAAACAATCTGAAGAAAAGGTCCTTGTTCTTGATGGTGTGTCTTATGGTACAAACGTACAAGCATTCATAGACAAATTGCAGCCAAAAAAGTATGAAAGACCTGCCTTGGAATTCATGTTAGAACATCTCGATGAACCTGTGGTTGTCACTGATGCATCCCCCAATAAAATACTTGAGATGTATTGGAAAAAATTTGGAGAAAAATTCATAAAAACAGTTATTGACGATAAAGAAATGGCAAAATCATTCTTTCACCTTGATGACATTCCTTCTAATATTACGAAAATGGTTTATGAATATAAAGAACGGCAAAAAGTACTTGCCCAGTTACCTCAATTCAAAGCATTACCCAAACTTGCTCGTTTTGCAGACGATGTTGCACGAACCTATAAAACATTTGGGCCAAAAAAGGCAATAAACGAAATTAAGAAACATCCAGATTCACCCAAAGGAAGATCTCTTGCATATGCATTTCTCCTAGCTCTCGATAAAGGAAAAGATTCCAAATGGAAATATTCCAAAGAAGAACTTGAATATGGGGAATTTCTAAAGCAATATGCCAAACAACTTCTAAACGAAGAACCGAAAAGGTATCGTGATTCTCTCCAACAACTTCTTTCTGCAAGTGGATCTAGTGAAAAGATATCATGAGTTCTTAAAATAGAAACGAAAAACAATAGATCAATACCATTACAATTGGAACACAAAAAAGAGTTGTCCAAGTGACTGAAAGTGCGGTGACACGTTTATCAATTCCATAGGGAACTAAAAACATATTTGTACTAGTGATAGGTAAAATTGAATTGATAATTATAACAGAAAACCAAGCATTAGGAACAATCCCCAAAAGATATGATGGAATCATAAAAAGACATGTAAGAAGGGGCGTAATCAGGACGGTTAAGAGAAAAATATGACGAACCCACAACCAATGATTTGAGATGTTTATGTGTTTTGAAAAGGAAAAGAGTTGTCTAAATTCTTTTCTCTTAAGATCATGAGGATGAATACCAGCACCTACATAATATAAAGCAGCTGGGATAGTAATTGAGGTAATAAAAAGAAAAACAATACTTCCTTCAGAGCCGAAATCGCTTATTTCAAGACCTGTATATCGGTGTAATAAAATTGCTAAACTTGCAACAAATACCAAATAAAAAGGAAAAAGACGAAGATACCATGGAAGAGCTTGGCGTGTCGATGTATGGGTCTTTTTATACAGACGGGACAAAAGATAAGGAATAATTGCAAATAGAAAAAGGGCCCCTACACTCATGTAGATTGCAGCAAATACTTGCCATTCAGCAATAGCAAGCATTGCTCCACCAACAAAGGCTGAACTTCGTCCCTGATTTGTAAAAAATGTTTTAATAAAATGGGAGCGGGAACTTCCTTCCAATTTTAATTTTTTTGAAATATAGAGGGAATATCCATAGGCAAGAAAATACATTAAAATGAACACCGCTATGCAAAGGAGTGCAAACGATATTTCATTTTCTTGAAAATCGACACCTAAAAAGATTCGAAAGAGCAATAGTGGAACAAACATATAAAGTAAGATGAGGCCAATCTTTTTCATGATAGAGTCAATCTTTTGTTCATTGAATATAGAGGAAAGAAAGGCAGTGACCAAAAATCCAACAAGAATCCATGGTAATGTCCATAATCCTTGGATATAGGGCAATATAACTTTAAGAAGTTCTATCATTGTGCTATCCTACTCACCTGCTAATTACCCTTTTTGCTTTTCCTGTACTCCGAGGAATGGTCTTTGGTGCCAGTGTAGTGACGGGGACATGGAGATTTAAAATACTGTAGATCTCTTCCTCAGCTTGTTGTTCTAATTCATCAAGATGACCTTGTTTATATCGAGACTCAGTCGGTTCCACTTCAACAGAAAGGGAAGTGATGGCTCCTTTTTGTGTTTTCACAATTTGATAATTATCACTTATTCCTTCTACTTTCATAAGCGCTGCTTCTATTTGTGAAGGAAAAACAATAACGCCTTTTACCTTCATCATATCATCACTTCTTCCTTTGATGCGTGATTGATACGGTAGCGTTCTTCCACATTCGCAGGTCTCTTCATAATATATTGCTAAATCTCTTGTTCGAAAACGAATAGCGGGAAAGGCCTCTTTTGAGAGCGTAGTAAAGACAAGTTCTCCTTCATTTCCTGGCTCTAAGGTTTCACCAGTATCTGGATCAATAATCTCAGTGAAAAAATGGTCAGCATTGATATGAAGTATTTTTTCTTTGCATTCTGATACGACTCCAGGTCCAATAATTTCTGTTAATCCGTAATGCTCATGGGCTTGTATGCCCCATCGTTTCTCAACATTTTGTCGCATCTCTTCGCTCCAAGCTTCTGCCCCAAAACATCCTAGTGTTAGCTTAAAATCCTTTTTTGGATCAAATCCTAATTCTTCAGCTACCTCTGCCATATACATTGAATATGAAGGAGTACATGCTAGAGCTGTGGTCTTAAAATCTTTCATGATATCTATTTGTCTCTTCGTATTTCCTGAACTAATAGTGATAACCATAGCTCCTATTTTTTGAGCTCCTTTTTCAAATCCATGAGCTCCAGTAAAAAGTCCATATCCATAGGAATTCTGGAGAATGTCGTTCTTTCGTAAACCGTTTGCATACAAGGAGCGTGCCATAACCTCTGCCCAAAGGTCAACATCATTTCTTGTATAGGGGCCTACAACTGGTTTTCCTGTGGTTCCTGAAGATGCATGAACTTCAATAATATCATCCAGTGGTGTGCATACCAAACCAAAAGGGTAAAACTCTCGTAAATCTTGTTTTGTTAAAAAGGGAATTTTTTCAATATCCTGTAACGACTTAATATCATCTGGTCTAAACGATATTTTCTTTAACTTCTCACGATAATAAGTATTATTTGTGTAGACATAGTGCATTAATTGTTTTAATCGTTTAAATTGGAGGGTTTTTAATTCCGTTACTTTCATCGTTTCTATTTTTGGATCCCAATATGTATTTTTCATAAGAACCCCATTTTTGCCCTTAATAAGGTATTTCAATATAACAATTGTGTAAAATTTCAAAAGATATAAATGAGAATAATTGCTACCTTGATAAAACTCCTAGAGTTTTTTCTAGGAATATGGAGGAGGAAAAGATGAGTCTGATACTTGGAATGGATGTTGGAGTATTTATTGCATGGATTAGTACAATTCTTGCAGCATTGTTATGTGTCTTCTATGGAATTTATCATGAATTCATAAAAAAAACAGATAAGAAAGTAAAGCCAAAGGAAAAAATAAAAGATAAGGAGGAAGAATAAATGGATGCCTCCTTTTTTGTCATATTCATGTCCATTTTTGCATTGGTCTTTGGTTTTTTTGGCTATCTGGGATATAAGCATACTAAAACTAAAGAAGACTATTTTATCGCTGGCCGAAGTATGGGAGCATTTGTCATTGCCTTTTCCTATGGTGCGACATTTATCAGTGCTGTTGCATTGATTGGATTCTCTGGTATTGCATCTATTTACGGTCATTCCATCTTATGGCTTGCCTTTCTTAATGTTTTCATTGGTATCTTTATTGCTTTTGTGTTCTACGGCTTTCGTACTCGTAAAATGGGACATTCTCTTGATGCAATGACCTTGTCTGAACTGCTAGGAAATCGCTTTAACTCAGTCAGACTCCAAGCTACATCCGCCATTATTATAGCTGTTTTTATGGTTGCCTATACCTCTGCGGTATTTTTGGCAATAGCTAACCTTTTTGAACTCTCTTTTGGAATATCGTTTGAAATCTGTGTCGTTATCTTTACAATTATCGTTGCACTGTACTTGGTTGCTGGAGGCCTTAAAGCAGTGATGTGGACTCATGCAGTACAGGGAGTGCTTATGCTTATTGGCATGGTAATACTCACGATATGGGTCTATTCCATGCTAGGAGGACTTGGTCCTGCGCATGAATCAGCAGCATCCTTAACTTCAGAAATGCTAAAAAATATTGGTAGTCCAGCAGCAACACAAGCACCCAATGGTCTTACCTCGATGCCTCCCTTTTTATCCCAACCATTTATGATGATTCTTACCTTGATTTTTGGAGTAGGTATTGGAGTATTAGCCCAGCCACAGCTTATTACTCGATATCTAACAGCGAAAAACGAAAGAGCATTACGTCTTGCAATACCCTATGGGGGAATTTTTATTCTTCTCATGACCTTTTTAGCTTTTAGTATTGGGCCTCTCTGTAATGTGTTATTGGTGAATAATGGATTACAATATCCCACAAAGATTGTGAGTGGAGTTGTTACTGCCAATCCTGATGCTGTTGTTCCTCTCATTGTAAATGAACTCTTTCCCGCGTGGTTTCTCTTCCTTTTCTTATTTGCTATTCTAGCTGCTGCTATGTCCACGGCAAGTGCTTTATTTCATACCGCTGGAGCAGCAATAGGAAGAGATGTCTGTGAGAAAGGTATACTAAAACAATGCTCGCATAAAACTTCGATTCTTATCTCAAGACTTGCAACCTTGCTGCTTATTGCTGTCACACTTGTTATTACCTTGAATCCGCTTGATGTTGTTGCCTTTATGACTGCATTCTTTTTTGGTCTCATGGCATGTACGTTTCTTGCCCCCTATACCCTTATGCTATATTGGAAAAAAACAAGTCGTAATGGTGCTTGGGCAGGGATGCTTGGCGGTTTTCTTTTTACTATGTTTTGGTACATTTTCGTCTATTTTAAAACTGCTCCAAACATCATTGGTAGTTCATTAATCGGTGAATATACTATCAACATGCTTGATCCCCTTTTTATAGGAGTGCCGCTGTCGTTTTTCTTAACTATTATCTTTAGTATGTTCTTTAAACAAGATGCTAAAGAACAAAAGACCATGAAAAAAGCCTTTGAAAATATTTAGCATTCTTTTTCTTTTTTTAAAGGGAGAATAGAATGAATATACTTGTGCTTGGTTCAGGAATGATGGGAAAGGCTATAGCATATGATTTAGAAAGATTTTCCGATTTTGAAAAAATTACAGTTGCCGATCAGAATAAATCTCTTCTTACTGCAACTCAGCAGTTCTTCCATGATACTGTTATCGAATTTATTCCCATACATGTTGAGAACCAAACTGAATTACGTACTCATTTTAAAAAGCATGATCTTGTTATTTCAGCTATTCCTTTTCGCTATAACTATACCTTAGCACGTCTTGCTGTACAAACAAATACACACTTTTTGGATTTGGGTGGCAATACAGACATTGTCCACAAGGAGCAAAGTCTATTCTCTGAGGCAAAAAAGAAGAAGATTACGATCATACCAGATTGCGGTCTTGCTCCAGGATTAACATCTGTGATTACCAGAGATATTATAGATCACTTTAAATCAGTTGAGTACGTAAAATTGCGTGTGGGCGGTCTTCCCGTTCATCCCCAGCCACCTTTACAGTATCAGATTGTTTTTTCTCCGTACGGGCTTATCAATGAATATAGAGAAGATGCTATCGTCCTTGATCATGGTACCATACAACAGAAACCCTCAATGAGTGAAATAGAAGCAATTACCTTCCCACAACCATTTGGAATTTTAGAAGCGTTTCTGACATCAGGTGGATGCTCCACCTTACCCCATACCTACCAAAATTCTATTGGCTATCTTGATTACAAGACCATTCGTTATCCTGGTCATTGTGAAAAATTTAAATTGTTATTAGAATTAGGATTTGCAGATACTAATGAAGTTGTTGTAGGTGAAAAAAAGATAGTACCTCAAGATCTCTTTGCCCAGCTTCTCCTCAGCTCACTTCCTCAAAACCAACGAGATGTTGTGCTACTTAAAGTCATGAGTAAAGGATTAACAAAGAAAGGAAACGAGCGTACAATTGAATATCTTATGATAGATTACTATGATGAACACTCTTCTATGACAGCTATGATGCGTACCACTGGTTATCCTGTTTCAATTACTGCTCAATTGATTCAACAAAATATTATAAAAGAACATGGGGTATTTTGCTCTGAAGAAGTGGTTCCCCCTACCATCTTTTTTAAGGAATTGCAGAAACGTCACATACTTATTACGAAAACATTAAAATAAGACTTTGGTCCATCACTTCTCTGTGTCCAATAAAGAATTCCAAATAGCAAAACAAAGGGCCCTTACTTCCCTGGAGCAAGCAAAAAAGAATAAGGAAGTTGATAGTGCCATTCTTCCCCTCCTTTCACTAATCAATTCTTTCGAAGAGTATTATACTTCAAGTAGCTGTGCTGGAAGAATCGTACTTTTAGAAATTCCGGAAATTGGAGATAAACAACAAGCAACCTTTTTAGGGAAATGGCATCGACCTATTACTATCAACGAGGTTCGTTTATGTTTCAAAAAATATCATAACCATTATCTTTGGATGCTAGCTCAACCTCCTATTTTTCATATTGGTGCTGCATCCATTGACGCAGCAGATAGTATGATTAAATATGCTGTTGCAAGTGGTTTTAAAAATTCTGGATTAAGATCACTACAAAAGAAAATTATCTTGGAAGTTTGTAGTACAGAGCGATTAGATGCACCCCTTGGAAAAAATGGAAGTATTCTTTGTACCGAACAATTGTTACGTTTGTGTATAGAACATGCGAATACTGTTTTACAAAAATCCCAGCAAAAGTTATATCGATTTAAGAGACTTTTAAAGGGAAGAATTTTAGACAAATAACAGAATAAATTAACAAAAGATTTATATACCTTTATGGATATTAGTGGTAGGGGAAAAATAATATGAAGGTAACTAGTAAGAAAATTATAGGCCTATTTCTCTGTATGCTAATGTTGGCGATGATACCCTTAGCTGCTGGTATTGACATTGCACCAGATGCAGAAGAGGAAACATTACAACTTGGATCAACTTTTATGTTTGGTATTATTACCAAACCATCTCTTCGAAATGGTGGCCATAGCATCGTCTTTAGAGCAGTATGGTTGAAATACCGAACTCGCGGCATTGGTGAGATTCAATCTGGAACTCTCCGACTATTCCAGAAATTGACACTTCCAAACGATTTCATGGGTTTCGTCGGTAACCATTTTGTCATGGCGCGCTTTAGTGGCGCCTTGGATGTTTAAAAACAAAACATCCTTTCTCTTTTTTCTTTTTAAAAAAATTAGGTAGAAGTTTCATATTTTTGAGCAATTTCTTGCGCAACTTCTAAGGACGAATTAGTACCACCAAGATCATAGGTTTTTACTTTTCCTTCTTTGATGACCGTTGCAATAGCTTGATCAAGACGTTCTGATTGCTGTTTCATACCAAGCCAATTCAGCATTAATTTAACTGAGAGAATCATCGCAGTTGGATTGACTTTATATTGACTAGCATACTTGGGTGCCGATCCATGGGTAGGCTCAAAAATAGCGTACTTGTCTCCGATATTACCACTTGCCGCAAACCCTAAGCCTCCAATAAGCTGAGCCGAGAGATCTGAAATGATATCACCAAACATATTGGAGGAAACCAATACATCATAATCCTGAGGATTTTTGACAAGCCACATACACATTGCATCCACATTGGTCTCTCGAAATTCTATATTAGGATACTTCTTTGCTATTTGACGAGCTTCTTGGACCATCATACCACTGGTTTCCCGTATCACATTCGGTTTTTCAATAAGGGTGACTGATTTTCGATTATTTTCTTTGGCATAGCTAAAAGCTTGATGAAGTATATTTTGACACGCTTTTCTTGTAAAAATCCTACAGGAAATCGCCATATCTTCAAGAGAGGTGCTTTCAAATTTCTTCATTTTTGGATGGCTTGATAGTGCTTTGAAGATCTCTTTTGATGGTGGCCGAAATTCAACACCAGCATACAACCCCTCAGTATTTTCCCGAAATATTACCAAATCAATATCATCGCGATAGTTCAAAGGATTACCTGGATACGCTTTACAAGGGCGTAAATTAGTATGAAGATCGAGTAATTGTCGTAATCGTACAATGGCACTTTGATAGACAATCCCTTTGTTCTGAAGTTGTGGAATCAATTCTTTTTGTGCATCCTCATTTGGTTTTGAAGTAATAGCTCCAAAGAGAGCACAATCAGTTTCATGTAAAAGATCTATGGTACGATCAGGTAAAGGATTTCCTTCAGCTTTCCAAAATTCCCATCCAATATCACCATGAATATACTCAGCATCAAGATCTAACGTCTGTAAAATGATGGTAGCCGCTTCCATGACGTCATTGCCAACGCCATCTCCAGGGAGAGTTGCTATATGATATTTTGCCATGAGCCAGGGTAATCTAGCAGCAATTCTTAAACGTTTTCAAAGAGAATGCTTTGTGTAATTATCACCTCCGAGGATAAATCACTACATTCCATAAAATCGTCTTCAACCACATCTCCACAGTACGGAATTGTTCTTTGATGCTGAAGAGATGTTCCCCGAATCGTCTTTTCAACCCTGAAAAGACAGATTCGACAACACATCTCATCGTGTATTGAGTGTGTTGTTTCCATTGTTCATAGTCTTTTTGTTGGGCAAGAACAGCCTTTCGTCTACTTGCACAACCATGAGATTTTGTGGTTGCATTCTTGCGGACAGGAATGCCAGGGAGTGCTCCAAACTTGGTGATTTCATGGAAGCACTCCCGGGTATCATATCCTTTGTCTGCCAGGATGACATCCACGCGGAGCCAGCTGCATCCTTTCAAGAGTTTTTTGACTTGTTTCGAGTCCGATGCTCTGCCCGCAGTCACCAGACAGTACAGGATTTCCCTATAAACCAGGTTCGTATGAGACTTATGTGATAAATCAAATGACTGGTGGAACTTTAATAGAATACACATAAATAGTCAAATGAAAAATGGGAAAATCTCTTCCACTTATTTTTTAATTCTACAGATACTATTTTTACAATGGTCTCAAGTTTAAATAGGTTTATTAATCGTAAGAATATTATCTTAAATTCAAGTTTATTATAAACAGGTGAATTGAAGGAATAAGAATGGATGAAAAAGGTGTGATAAAAACTATCTTAAGTTTTGGGATAGACATATGGGTATTCATAATTATTGCTTTTATTGTTGCTGCAGTGATCGGTGGTGCATTATCAACCGGTCTTGGAAGTTTGGGAACTGGAATTGGCCTTCTTATTGGGTTAATTATGTTTATAACTATGATGTGGGGTAACTATAAATATCGATATAGCGGAGAGTAAAAGAAAAGGCGAAGAAGAAACACATGCCTTTGCAACCAATATTCACCTAGATGAAAACGATATTGAAGAAGACGCAACGAGAATCGCAGAAGAATATCGAAAAAGATGGGCATAGAAACAGGATATAGAATAAAAAAACATTCTTTTCTTCCAAAAACTACATCAAAGGATTACCGGATACGGCTTTTTTACTTCCTTTTCTCAATCTTGCTTTATAATATGTGGATCCTTTCCGATGTCCTTGTATGGCTTGAAATAAGGGGGAGAGTAGGAAATGATCATAAAGTAACAGCTAATTATTTTAGAATCGTATTCTTTTTAGTTGATCCTGGTGGCTGAGATCAATGAATATCTGGATGTTTGTATTTCGATTCTATTACCGTAAGGTAGAATTATTACTTATTTTTTTATTGTTTCACTTAGGATATAAAGTGCTTTTTTAATCTTGAAATTCAAAATTAAGATATTTGTTATTGAAAATAAAAATAATGAGAACTAATTTCAACAACTAAAATTTTACTTTTTCATCTACTTAGAGAGTTTACTGCCGGAGCTCGCCTAGAGTAGTCACTCGTTCGGCATAGGCATTATGTTTATGAATAGATTCTTCACTTTCTGAACGGGCAATAACCAGAACATTGTCAGGAAGATGCTGGTACTTTCCAAGAATAAGTCGTAGCATATCACGCACCACATCCTCAACAAATTTTGGTTTATTGTGGGCTGCAATCACCAGTTCTGCCTCTTCTTTCCGCTTTAGAAGACTGTAGGTTGGACTACTAAAAGATTCTTCAACAATATCGACAAGATCATCAGCATCAACCGAGTGCTCATCACGAGGAACTTCGATCATTAAGGTTCCAATATTGCGTTGATTATGAGTTGGTGCAAATTGCTTTTTTGTGCTGGAAGATAAGGTTCTCACCACTTCCATAGCACAGGGACAGGCAGTCATACCAATGGCTTTTACTCCAATAAGTTTTGTTGATGCTCCTGACCGTGTTGCTCGCGCTTCAGCAACAAGTTTGTATGGTTCTGATCCTTTTGTTCCATCTGGATAGATGACATCCTTAAAGTAATCTGCTTCGGCTTTGACTTCGGCTACAGTAGCATACTCATGCTTTTGTAACAAGAGATGAACCGTTTGTGCACAAAATGATTCAAGATCTGGGACCGGTTTTGAGAGATTCTTATCAATAATTTCTGAGACAAGTTCTAGATTTCTTGACATATGACTTCCTTTTTGTAAAGGAGGAAGATCCACAAATAAATCCATTGTCACCACAAGAGGATTTGCCATTTTTTTCCCAGGTCGTTTGATATGGACAAGTTTTTTTACTCCAGTTACACCTACTCTTGTTAATTTAAAATGCGATGGAGATATTCCTGATTGTACGTCTGGTAAATCAACAGATTGAATAACGTTCACCCTTGATTGCATAGAACTGCTTAATAAAAAAGATTTCTTTTCAACTCATATTTGCCAGAAAACAAGGATACTTAGAGAGAATGCAGTTTTCTACTCTTCAGAGGTATGTTTTACAGTAATAGCAAGTCTTTCAATTTCAGGAAAAATAGCACTTATTTTTTGCTGAAGTTCTTTTTTTAATTTAGTAAATTCTTTAATCGTCATTTCATCAGAGACTTCAATTTCCATCTCACCTTGATAGACAGGTCCTGCTTTTCGTAGTCGTACCACATGTGCAGCCTGGACATGTTGATTTTCTTGAGCAATAAGTTCAATACTTGCCCTTCTATCAATACATTCTCCATCACAGGCATCAATGAGCATGTAGCTACTTTCTTTAATAGAAGCAAAACCTATGGTGACAATAATACCTGCAATGATAAAACCAGCTATGGCATCAGCAATAAGGATTCCCTGAGAGGATAACACTAAAGCAACCACGGTAAGACCTGAAGCAACACCATCCTTTATCGTGTTAAATGCTTCCAGTCGTACTGAACTCATTTTTGTTTGTTTATTTTTTAGATATTTATAAAAACCAAGTCCTAACGCAATGATGGCTGCAAAAAAAGCAACAAGAATACCAAGAATAGGGGTATCTACCGCATGGGGATGAAAGAGTTGATCATATGATCTAAAAACAATATACATGGCAAGACCAATCATTACAATGGCAGCCATACCTGAGGCAAGATTTTCCATTTTGTAGTAACCATAAGTGAATTTTTGATTGGCTGGTTTCTTAAAAAACATAAGACCAATCCAGACAACACCAGATACAAATCCATCACCAATACAATCAATGCCATTTGCGGTGAGAGCAATACTTTTCACAAAGAACTCTCCCAATATAATCTGCAGTATTCCAAGTGATATCAAAATCATTGTTGTATAGCCAGCAAATTGATCGGCTTTTTGCACAAGGTTCTCCTGCATGATGGTCAGGATGTATACTCTTCCCTTATTTTGACTTTACGATAGTAATACTAGTTGTAGATTTCATTCCTTAAGAAAAAGTAAAATAAACCTTTTTATATTCATGGAGTACATTCTGCCGCTGTGGCTTAGAGGTATAGCGATTCCTTGGTAAGGAATAGGTCGTGGGTTCAATTCCCATCAGCGGCTTATCTTTTTTTATTTATATTAATGGAAAGGGGTAGGTATCGTAAACGAATGATGATAATACTTGTACAACATCACTTAAATACTATTTCTTCTAAAAATATAATCTAATATAAGGTGGTGAGAATAAAGTGAAAAAAGCACTAAAAATAATAAATATTGGAGCGATCTTGTTTATCGTACTAACAATATTTATTTCATCAGCAATTGGAAAAATCGATTCAGATAATGAAAAGATAACTCCTGTTCTTGAAACAAGTAGTATGGAACTTCTCGAGTGTCCCTGTAGCAAATCTTCAGAAGTTCTTCATGCAAATGAAGAGGAACAACAGTTAAACATTCAATTAAATCCAAATTGTCCATTTGGACCTGTAGAATGCTGTTGGTGGGAATGTACCTTTACAAGATGGGATAAAGAAGAGAATTGTAAGGTAGCGTATCAAGCATTACTAGCTATGTATGAACTCTGGTATGAGCAAGGAATAATCGATGACTTTCAATATCAAATCCTTAAGGAAGAAGCTTTAGAAGCATATAACAACTGTATGCACGATGCCTTAGTTGGCTGGGCTGAATGTATAATAGGGTGTGCTGAAATTAATATTGATCAACATATTCACTATGAGTTATAATTGCTAAATCAAATGATAGAACCATCCAACGGTTTTTCTTTTAATAAATTCTTTTTTTTATTTTTTATGAACTTCTAAAGATCCCTTCTTTTGAAAAAGACATAGGCAAGAATCAAAGGAACAATAAACCAAATGAAATGAGTGAGTAATAGTAGTGGCATACTTAGGAATTCAGGTATTGTCACAGAAAAACCAGTCACTTCAATCGTATCAACACCAAAAGCCCGTTGTACCGCTGTTTGGTACATATCACCAGGACTAAAAACAACGGAATTGAAAAACCAATCAGGTAAATTACCACTTTGAAAATCTGAAAAGGAATAACCTGTCCCTAGTAAAATCCCTAAAATCACAGTCCCATAGATCATTCCCCAAAAAAAGACGATAATACCTCCACCAATAGAAGTGATGCGTCGTTTACAATAGGCAGAGATACAGATTGCTAGACTGAGATAGATAAATGCTAGAAAAATACTTAGTAAAATAAAGTAAAAATATCCTGCAAAATCTTCTGTACCAACTGTGGCTGCGATAACAATACCTCCTATCCCAAATCCTAGAAGGATAGAGAGGATAATAACGGAACCTAAGCCAAACAGCTTTCCTAATAATACCTCAATTCTTCGTATGGGATAGGATAAGACAACATTTAAGGCTCCACTTTCATCTTCACCAGAAATGGTTGAAAAACCAAGGATGATTGCTATGAGGGGAATTAGTAACGAAGAAATATCAAGAAGTCCAAACACTGTAGTTTGCATATCCCCTAAAACATTATCTCCTCCCGTCTGCCCACCTGCAAGATAGGAAAAAGCAAAAATCAACAGAACAAAAAGAATGGTTAATAAAATAAACCATTTGTTTCGAATATTATCCATAAACTCTTTCTTAGCCATGGCATACACTGATTTTATGCTAAAACCTGCCATTAGGCACCACCTTCGATTAACTTAATAAAAGCATCTTCTAGAGAGGGTTCTGTAATCTTGATATCGATTACTTTAAATCCTGCTTCCTTAAGTGCTGTAATGACATCACTTTTCAACGAAGAATCACAAGTGACAAACAATCTATCTTCTTGAACGTCAAGGGCAGTGATTCCTTCCATTTGTTGAAGAATCTTTGGAATTCTTCCCTGAAGACCTTGAATAAGGATTTCCAGACGTGGTTTGATGTGCAAGTAGTTATTGAGATTTGCAACCGTATCTTGAGCAATCACACTTCCTTTCTTAATAATGGCAACCCGATCACAGACCTGTTCTACTTCACTCAGAATATGAGAGGATAAGATGACAGTTGCTCCCCGCTTATTTAACATTCTAATCTTTTCTCGAATAGTTTTTACCCAACGAGCATCCAGACCCCCCATCGGTTCATCAAGAATATAAATAGAGGGATTACCAAGTTGCACTTGGGCTACTCCCAATAATTGAACCATGCCTTTTGAAAAGGTTCCTACTTTTCTATGTTTAGCCTCTTCTAAACCTACTTCACTAATGAGAGGTTCAACAATTGATTTATCAACACCGCGGAGCTCGCAAAAGAAATTGAGTGTTTGAATAGGTGTAAGATTCTCATAAAAAGAGACTCTTTCAGGAAGATATCCTACCTTTTTCCGTGCTTCAATGTCATCTTTAATACTATCAAACCCATTAATGGTAATAGTACCATCATCTCTACGAATTAATCCTAGAATGGCCTTGATGGTTGTCGTTTTTCCAGCTCCATTAGGACCGAGAAGACCAAAGATTTCACCTTTGCGAACCTGTAACGATAGATTATTGACGGCTCTGACATCTTTATAAGTTTTACTGAGATTACTAATTTGCAAGGAATACGAAGAAGTATCGATAGTCTTTGTCATATCAGGAAATCGAAAAATACCTTGAGTATGACACTGGGGACAAGAGACAGTGACTTTTTCTCCTGGATTTACTTGAATGTTAAACTTATGCTTACAAGAAGGACATGCTATCTTTTTTGTAATCATACTCATATTCTCCAAGTTGTGAAAATATATTTTATGATAGTTCATCCCAAAAGGATTAGCAAGAGGTATCTTTTTTTGGCTAAAATACCTTTGGTATTGGTATTAAGATAAATATCCTGACATCTTCCTTTTTTATTTTTATAAAGAATAGAAAATTAAATAAATAATGATAATCATAATAATAAGTAATATGAAGAAACATACCATAAAAGTCGGACTATTACTGGTAGTAATCTGTTTAACTGTAACAAATGTTGCTTTGTCAAAGAATGTAGATCAATCTCGGGAAACACGTGGTACGATAGTCTGGGTGCGAGGAGGTTTTGGAGTGTCTGCCCGTATAGACAACTTTCAAATTGGTGACCCCTTAAGCAACAAAAGTGTTGATTGGCATGTAAAGGTGACTGGTAATTGCGTCTATTTTGGTGAGTCAAGTGGCACGATTAAACCAAAGGCATTAGGACTGGCACGCACCCCTGTCTTTCCACCGGCACTTGGGTATGGTGATGTTAAAGTCACGATTACTATTACAGAACATGAGTCATCCTATCTTTTGGAAAAAGTAGTACGGTATGGGTTTATGGTAGGGCCCTTTATTTTTCGTTTACACTAATTACTCATACCGAATATTCCAATCTTGTAAGGTGCCTATTCCTAACAAAAGGACACCAGTAAACAGGCCTATACCAGAAAAGAAAAAGAGAATTTGGGTATAATAATCATCATGAGGAAAGGAATAGGGATAGAATTGGAGTATGGCTGCACCACAAAAAATAACAAGGGTAAGAGCAAAGAGAAGTAACACATCACAGAAAAAAGGATAATGTTTTTTCAGTACTGACTTTGTTTTCATGAATGCCTCCAGTACATAGTATAAGTACTCCCTTTAAATCTTTTAAGAAAAAAAAGAAAAAAAGAGGTTGGTTTATTGGATGGTTACTTTTGAAAATAGTATCTTTGCTTCTACGGAAGCTTCATCTGAAGAATCTTCATTACACTCAACAGAGACAGTAATGGTTGGTATATCAAAGATAATACCTAATCCAATACCTAAAACAGACATAGAGAATTCTTCAGATTCACCCGCAGGAATGGTAGCAAACAAGTCTGTTCCCTCTCGAGGAAGGATAATAAATCCACCTTCAATAGTAATTGTCCAAGACACATTAGTTGCATCCCCGTCACCAGTATTTTCAACGGTGACTGTTATACCTTTTCCACCCTCAATAGAAGTTATTTCAAGATCTGGTTTTGGTTCTGGTGCATTTTCAATGGTTGCGGTGGTTTCATCAAAGGCCATCTCGCCTCCAGTATCTGCAACAGTAAGGTTTACCGTATAAACGTCTGCTGCATCATAGGTAAACGTTGGATTCTGATCTGTGGAATCTTCTTCTCCATCTCCGTCAAGGTCCCAAGAATAAATATAAGGAGGTACGCCACCGGTAGCTGAACCTGTAAATTGAACTTCTTCTCCCACTATACCTTCATAGGGTCCGTTGGCATCAGCTATGAGTGGTTCGGTACCAAAAGGATCATAGACAACAACATCATCCAGGCAAGCACCATAGCCCCAATGGTATTCTCCCTCAAAAGCAATAAAATAATCACCAGAAGGATTTGGAAGTGTTAGTGTAACCTCAGTCCATTCCGGGGTGTCATCTTCAAAATGTCCTCCAGGAACTGGGACCCAAGAACCTCCAGATGACGTTTTATAATAAACTGTTATTATTTCTTGTCCTGTATGTTCAGGTTGGACTGTTTCATCTTCGGCTATTGCATACCAAAAAGTTAGATTAGCCAACGTCACTTCACTTAAATCTAACGAGGGAGTGACAAGTTTTGTTATTGCTCCTTCAGGTCCAACAGTAGGTTCGAACATTACATTCCAAGGGTCTGTATGAGGTGCAGGAGGGATTTTTCCACTACCCCAATCCCATCCTCCATAATATTTATCCCAGTAATAATTCAGAACAACAAGTTCTTGAGACCAATCTTCAGGTATGCCATCAGTGAAGCTTTCTTCAAGAATTATTTGTTCACGTTGGGATGGGTTTTTGACCTGTGATTCTTTTAGTAAAAAATCTGTTGTTGGGCTATCATAAAAATCAATTTTCTTCTCTATAGCTCGATTATTCATAGCTATTGTAACAGTTGATAATAGAACAGCAGCCATGATAATGAGGACTCCAGCCTTTTGTAAAATTTTTCCATTTTTCATCAATTTTTTCCCCCTTTTATTTTATATTATTATCTAAGTATATATTTGTTTTCCTATTTATTTTTTACGATTTTGTAGTTCATAAGTATAAAATTAATAAAAAGTCATGATTATTCAGAAAATTTAAAGACCCTTTTGGTATCACGGTATGGGATTAGCATGAATTTTCAATTTACTGAAGAACAGAAATTATTTCAAAAGGTTATAAGAGATTTTTGTGAAAAAGAGATAAAGCCTCTAGCATCAAAGATTGATAAAGAAGAATATTTTCCCTGGGATTTGTATAAAAAAATGGGAAAGATGGGGCTCATGGGTATGACTGTGCCTCAGAAATATGGGGGAGCCGGTATTGATCGTATTAGTTATATGATGGCTCTTGAAGAGATTTCTCGTGTTTGTGGATCTACAGGTATTACCGTAGAAGCACATAATTCTTTGGGCGTTGGTCATATTTATGAAAAAGGAACAGAAGAGCAGCGAAAAAAATATCTTCCCAAATTGACAAGTGGCGAAGCAATTGCTGCTTGGGCTTTAAGTGAACCAAATGCAGGTTCTGATGCTGCCTCCATTCAAACCACAGCAGTTTTAAAAGGAAAGGAATGGATATTAAACGGAACCAAACAATTCATAACAAGTGGCGATATCGCTGCGGTAACAACGGTGATGGCTAAAACAGATAAGGAAAAAGGAGCTAAAGGAATAAGCGCCTTTCTTGTTGAGAAAGATACTCCTGGATTTAAAGTGGGACAATTAGAAGATAAATTAGGGCTTCGAGGAAGTAGAACCGCTGAATTAATTTTGGAAAATTGTAGAATTCCTCAAGACAATCTTTTAGGAGAGATAGATTTTGGATTCCTTGGAGCAATGAATATCCTCGATAGAGGACGGACAGCCATTGGTGCCATGTCAGTAGGTATTGCTCAAGCTGCTTTGGAAGACAGTATTGAGTATGCAAAACAGAGAGAACAATTTGGAAAACCGATTGGAAGTTTTCAGGCGATTCAATGGAAAATTGCCAATATGGCAACAGACATTGATGCTGCTCGCCTCTTAGTCTATCGAGCTGCTTTTTTAGAAGATATGAATCAACCCTTTACCAAAGAAGCTGCCATGGCTAAACTCTTTGGCTCAGAGATGGCGATGCGTGCAGCAAGAGAAGCCATTCAAATATTTGGAGGATATGGATACACTAAAGAATATCCTTTGGAGCGTTATTATAGAGATGTTAAACTCTGTGAGATTGGTGAGGGAACATCAGAAGTGCAACGGATGGTCATTGCAAAACGACTAGGTTTATAGAAGGGATAGAAGGATATGACACAAAAAACTATCGTAAACTCCATACATAAAAAAGATCGTTATCAGGAACTCTATAAGAATTTTCATTGGAAAATCCCCAAATATTATAACTTTGGGTTCGACGTTGTTGATCAATGGGCCGAAGATCGTACCAAACTTGCCCTCATTTCCATCGATAGAACAGGACGAAGAGATCGCTATCATACCTTTTTTGATTTAAAGGTGCTTTCTAATAAATTTGCCAATGTTTTGCATAAACTTGAAGTAAAAAAAGGTGAGAGAGTTCTTGTTATCTTACAAAGTATACCAGAATGGTATATCGTCTTAATTGGTATGTTTAAACTTGGGATCATTCCTATGCCTGGAACGGTTCTTCTCACAGCCAAAGATATTGAGTATCGTGTCAATCGTGCAGAAGCTTGTATGGTCGTTACCGATCTTGACCATGCTGATCGTGTGGAAGCAATTAAGAACAAATGTCCTACTCTAAAACACCTGCTTCTTATTGACGGAAAACGAAAGGGATGGCTGAATTACACTGAAGAAATTGGAAACGTTACCAGTCATCTTTCTCAGCGGGAGATTGGAAAAACAACACCAGATGATCCTATGCTCATCTATTTTACTTCTGGAACAACTGGTCATCCTAAAATGGTACTGCACACCCATAGCTATCCCTTAGGTCATGAAGTGACAGCACGCTTTGCCCAGGCGTTGACAAAATGTGATCTGCATTGGACCATCTCTGAAACAGGCTGGGCAAAAGCAGCCTGGGGAAAATTGTTTGGTCAAATGATTGTGGGTGCAGCCGTTATTCAGTGGGAAACTCCAGGTCGTTTTGATGCAGATGGACTCTTAAAGGCCATGGAGAAATATGGTGTCACGACCTTCTGTGCACCTCCAACCGTGTATCGCATGCTCATTCAACTTGATCTTTCCCAGTATCACCTTCAATTACGTCATTGCATGAGTGCTGGTGAGCCCTTAAATCCTGAAATCATTAGAGTCTGGAAAAAAGCCTTTGGCCTTGATATCTATGATTTTTATGGGCAGACTGAGACGGTATGTGTGCTATCAAATTTTCCCTTTATGCCTATTAAATATGGCTCCGTTGGAAAACCAACACCAGGTCATGACGTGAGAATCATTGATGATAATGGCAAAGAAGTACCCTCTGGTGAAGAAGGAAATATCGCCCTTTATGTAGGAGAACAAAGACCGCCAGGATTGTTTAAGGAATACTGGAAAGATAATGATATTATGAAAAAATCGTTCCGTGGAAAGTATTATTATACTGGTGATAGAGGGTACAAAGATGAGGAAGGATATTTCTGGTTTGTCGGTAGAGATGATGATGTGATTAAATCGTCAGGGTATCGCATTGGTCCCTTTGAAGTAGAATCTGCTCTCATGGAACATGGTGCTGTTGCAGAATGTGCAGTGGTGGGTGCACCAGATCCCAAAGGAGTACGTGGTATTGTGGTCAAAGCAGTCGTCGTGCTGGCAAAAGGGTATCGACCTTCAGAAACACTGACAAAAGAGCTTCAAGAGCATGTGAAGAAGTTAACAGCACCTTACAAATATCCACGCATTATTGAATATATGGAAGAGTTGCCAAAAACCATCTCTGGAAAAATCTTACGGCGAGAATTACGAAAGTAACTTTCTTAATTTTTGTAAAGATGGAAAAACCAAAAGTCTATCTTTTGTATTCGTTGGCTCTTCCCGTTAAGTTATTATAGAAACCGCCATACTCCAAGAATGTCAGTCGAATAATTACCGGTAGTATCATAGGCTTTTGCAGTGATAGTCTGTTGAAATTGAAACAATGTTCCTCTTCTCCACAACCATTCATAGGGCTCTTGTGAATCGACAGATTGTAATTCGTTATCGATATAAAATTCGACATAGTCGATACCGTAAGGTATCTGAGTAGCTTCCACTTCGATTGTTATTTTTCCGATAATAAGATTTGTTACAAATTCATCTTTGAGTAAAAAGTCGAATAAATACAGACCTCCTTCTTTTGGTTTTAACATAGTTATAATAGGAGGGCCATTGGTAACCGTTATTTCTGTATAATCCACACTCACGTTTTCTTCAGCATCAATGACTGTAAAGGTAGCGTTAAAAGTCCCCAGTGTGTAGTAAATATGACTTGGATCTTCTTGATTAGAGGTATTGCCATCGCCAAAGTCCCAGTGGCATGCATAGGGTGGGGTGCCACCGAAGATATCTGCCGTGAATTGCAGTTCTATTCCTGCATAGACTTCGTAAGGCCCACCTGCTTCAGCATTAAGTTCACCACGTCCAAATACATGGAGACTTCCATACCAAAAAGAATCTTCGTCTATCCACGAAGAACCTACATAAATAGTTCCGTCTTCAGCAATGATAGGTGAAGATCTAGCATAATAATTGCTAATCTCTTTTTGCCACTTTAGTGTACCGTCAGAGTTAATAGCCATTAAGCTTCGTTGTTTATCATTGGCTATGTAGATTGTTCCATCGTCAGATATTGCTGGTCCCGTCCCCCAAAGATACCCATCAATATCATAACTCCATTTGAGAGTGCCATTTGGATAAAAAGCTCTAAGTAACTCTGTTCCAACATAAATGGTGCCATCATTTCCAATTGCAGCGACTGCTCCGGCAACTTCATCACCTGTCTCTGCCTGCCATTTTAATGTCCCATTTGGATATAGCGCATACAAATAACCATCAAATGAAGGACAATATACGGTTCCATCTGGTCCAATTGATGGGTGGCCTTTGATGTCCGCACCTGTTACGAAATCCCATTTAAACGTGCCATTGGGGTAGAGTGCATATAATCGTTCATTACTTGATCCAAAATAAATAGTGCCATCATCTCCTACTGCAGGATCAGATAATATTTCACCACCTCCGTAGAAATCCCATTTTTTGGAACCATTGGAATTAACAGCAAATAATTTTTTGTTATAACATCCAAAATATATGGTCCCATCATCTGCGATTGCCGGTGAAGATGTTATGGGAGCACCTGCACCAAATCGCCATTTTCTCGTTCCATTTGGATAGAGTGCATATAATCCTGCATCCCATGAGGTAAAATAGATATTACCGTCTTCGTCAATTGCAGGTGTTGACCATTGTAAACCGTCGGTTTGATAACTCCATTTCAAGGTACCATTTGGGTATATTGCATATATTCTAGCATTTGAGACAGCTGTAAAATAGACAATTTCATCTTCATCAACAACAGCTGCACTCTCAATATCACTCGAGGTTCTAAATCTCCACTTCTCAGTTCCAGGATTATTTTCAGTACTATAAGGACTTTGACAGGTATGGTGTAAATCATGACAAGACATAGGCCATGACGAGTTAGAAAGTCCTCTAACTAAATCGATATCTCCCTGATTTTCTGATTCTTGATTTTTATCTTGCCTATCAGAATTCAATGTAATTAATTGTGACTTACCGTGTAGATTATCTTTGTTTATACTCCAATCATTCCTGTATTTAATAAACTCATCTACATTATAATCAGTAGAGGAAGTATTATAAACTGATTGAGACAGAGGAATAATGGATATAAATATTAACAGAATTGCAACGAATGATATTTGGATAAATATGAACAAATCTTTTTCAGTAATTTTTATTCCTCTCATTGATCTTTATAATCTCTCTTTATATAAATATCAAGAATAACTTAAATAGTTTTTGTTAACTTTTTTTAAAAAAAGTTATAATTTAAACAAAAAAAATGCAAAAAAAAAAAAAATAATTCCTAAAAATACGAATTAATGGAAAAATTTATAGTAATATTAACCATTCGCATTATGATATTTAGAGGTGGGAGGAAATATGCTAAGGAAAAAAATAATTACAATAATATTTTGTATGCTGCTTATTACAACAACACTTTTTGTAAAATTTGACAAAAACTCAAATGTAAAAGCTGATACAGGTGGTGGAGGAGAAAGCAAAAGTTGAAGTATATCTTTACTAAATGATTATGTATGGTTATTGGTAAAAAATGTTAGTTGGGTGGTAAATAGAACTGATTGGTCTGAAGAAAATAACATTCTTTATTTTTTTCGAAAAATATCTTTAAAACACGCAAAAAGATAGCGAAAGAGTAGGGCAAATTTATACTGAGTAAAGCTTATTTGTCCTCCAGTCACACCAATAATTAAACGAGCAAGTTTTCGATCATAGGATAAAAGACGAACAATCTTTTCCGAGTCACGTCCCCACCATTTATTGAATCGACCGAGAAGCCGAAGGTCTCTTCCAAACGCTTTCATCCAGCGCTTTTGGTATTGTGCAAGTGTTTGTTCACTAACATCTTTGTTTTGCAATGCCTCAATAACAGTAGAAGCAGCAATCTCTCCTGAACACATGGCATAATAAATACCTTCTCCCGTGATGGGATTGATAAAACCTGCAGCATCTCCACAGAGAAGTGCTCTTAAACTATAGGTTTTCTGTAAAGGAAAGATGGGTAAGGTACCACCTTTAATATCCCCCACGGCATAGGTAGGTGGTAACATCTTTTTCTCTTTCAAAAAAGAAATATAATTTTCATACGTATCTTTTAAGGAAAGTCGCGATTTTGAGACATCAACAGCTGATTCAAATTCTCCCATCCCGATATTAATATGATCTTTCTTTGGAAATATCCAACCATATCCAGCAATTCCTTGGGCTTTAATAAAAAGATGTACCAATCGTTTGTCAGTAAAATATTTCGTTAGATCAGAATCCTTCATGGATTGTTCATGCATAAGACAGATACATTTCTTGCCATTTTCGTGTGCTAACTGCAATTTTTGAGCAATAAGACTTCGCACGCCGTCACAACCTAGAACCATCTGAGCGTCAATGGATGATGCATCAGCAAAAGTAATCGTAACTTTTTCATCTGAGATGGTACAATCAATAACTGTCGTGTTATCTCTGAATTCCGCACCCTCTTTTTCAGCGATCTTTACTAGATCATAATCAAATTTCTTCCGAAGAACCATAGCAAGTAGAGGAGTGTCTCGAAGAACTTTTACTTCATATTTTTGTGAAGAAGAGTGAGTAACACTTCCATAGGAAATGGAGTTAACGACCTGCTCCAAATAGGGAAATTGTTTTATTACTCTTGTTGGAAGACCACCACCACAGGGTTTGTCTCTTGGAAATTTCTCTTTGTCAACAAGGAGAACCTGTACTCCATGTTCTGCAAGATTCTTTGCTGCGGTAGAACCAGCAGGTCCCGCACCGACAACAACAACATCATAATCCATGGTGTAACCACTTCTACATACGAAAGACGCCAGGTTTCCAATCTGGAATGGATGCATTGATCGATGCTGAGATGCCCAGTCCTAAGACCATACGAGTATCTGCTGGGTCAATAACACCATCATCCCATATGCGTGCTGTACTGTAATAGGGGCTTCCTTCTGTTTCATACTTTTTCAAGATCGGATCGGTAATCGCCTTTTCTTCATCCTTGGTTAATTCCTTTCCTTTTCTCCAGAGTTGATCTCGTTTTACAGTAAGCAAAACATTTGCAGCTTGCTGACCCCCCATGACGGAAATACGAGCATTGGGCCACATCCATAAAAGTCGTGGATCATAGGCTCTTCCACACATTCCATAATTACCTGCGCCAAAAGATCCGCCAATGATCACAGTAAATTTTGGCACTTGGGCACATGTCACTGCTGTTACCATTTTTGCACCATCTTTAGCAATACCGCCTGCTTCATATTTTCGTCCCACCATAAAACCAGTGATATTTTGGAGAAAAACAAGGGGTATCTTTCGTTGGCAACACAGTTCAATAAAATGAGAACCCTTCAAAGCTGATTCTGAAAAAAGCACACCATTGTTGGCAAGAATACCAACAGGGTATCCCATAATACGGGCAAATCCACATATTAATGTTGTACCATATAATGCTTTAAATTCATGAAACTGAGATCCATCAACAATTCGTGCAATGACTTCCTTGACATCAAAAGGTCTTCTGGAATCTTTGGGAATAATGCCATAAATTTCTTTAATATCATAGGCTGGTTCTTCTGGTTTTTTAATATCAAGATGGGTTTTTTCTGGTCGATTAAGATTTTCAACAATATTACGCGTTATGCGAATTGCTTCTTGGTCATCGTGAGCAAAATGATCTGAAACACCACTTTCACGACAATGAACATCTGCTCCACCAAGCTCCTCTGCTGTGACTTCTTCTCCTGTTGCAGCTTTTACAAGAGGCGGTCCTCCTAAGAAAATCGTTCCAGTTCCTTTGACAATGACTGTTTCATCTGACATGGCCGGAACATAAGCCCCACCAGCAGTACACGAACCCATCACTACAGCTATTTGTGGGATTTTTAAAGAGGACATTTTTGCCTGATTATAAAAAATTCTGCCAAAATGCTCCCTGTCAGGAAATACCTCATCCTGCATAGGCAGAAAAGCTCCTCCGGAGTCAACAAGGTAGATACACGGTAGATTGTTTTTCAAAGCAATTTCTTGTGCACGAAGGTGTTTTTTCACGGTGATGGGATAATAGGTTCCACCAGTAACTGTTGCATCATTAGCAACAATGACCACTTCACGACCATGGATAATACCAATACCAGTGACAATGCCTGCACAAGGAGCCCTGTTATCAAACATATTATAGGCAGCTAGAGAATTGAATTCTATAAAGGGTGTCTCAGGATCTAAGAGAGTCTCGATTCTTTCCCGTGCTAGCATTTTATTCCTTGATTTATGCAATTTAATCTTTTCAGATCCACCCCCTTGTGCAGCCGCTGCTATATGCTGCTTTAAATTTTTGACTAGCTTTTCATAAAAGGTAAAATTCTGTTGATACTCTTTGCTTTTGGTATCAATAGAAGATTCAATAATATCCATTAGCGTGCTGCCTCCTTTTTAATTTCTGCAGTTTGTTGACCTATTTCAATTTGGTCTTTTTCTTTAAAACAAATATTGTCAATCTTTCCAGGATAAGGGGCTCGAATCAAATATTCCATTTTCATAGCTTCTATGACCATAATGACATCTCCCTTTTTTACGGTCATTCCTTTCTTGACTTTTACCTCAACAACAGTTCCTGAAATCGGTGAATTCAGATCGCCTGCTTTTTTAGTGGCTTTTTTCTTTCCTGTTAATTCAATTTTTTTTACCTTAAATACATTGCCATCAATAAAAAGAAATCTACTTTGTTCTCCCTCTGAAACAATACCCTTAATAATACGATCACCTAGCGTAATTTTGAGATATCCTGGTTTAAGTTCGGTTGCAGAGACAGTATATTCGTTATTATCATATACAATGAAATACCGATCATCTCTTCGTTCCACTGATATGTTATAGACATTATTTTCATGTTCATAGTTGACAAACATGCTACACACCTATTCTCCATCTACCAACACTTTTCCAAGGAGAGTGCGGATCTGTTTCTTTATATCGTACATACTCTTGTCTTTTTGTATGTAAAGCATCATAGACAGCAAGCGTGATTAAAGCATCGATTGGAAGTCCTTCTTCTTTAGTGGCAGTCCAATCTTTAAAATGAGTGTCAATAAAATGCGTAGTAATGTTTCCTTTCTTAAACTCATCGTGTTCTAACACTTTTTTAAGAAAGGCAATGTTGGTTGTTACACCTAGAATTGCATAGCGTGACAACGCATAAATCATTTTATGAATACTTTCCAACCGATTTTCACTACTCACAATTAATTTTGCAAGCATGGGATCATAATACGGTGTTACTTCAAGGTTTGTTTCAATTCCTGTATCATTACGAATATTAGGACCAGTGGGGGCTTCTACTTTTTTGAGAAGTCCAACGCTGGGAAGAAAGCCATTAGAAGGGTCTTCAGCATAGATACGACATTCTAATGCATGACCTCTTTGAATGAGATTTTCTTGTTTTAACGTGAGTTTTTCACCAGATGCTATACGCAATTGCCATTTGGCAAGATCAATACCGGTCGTTGCCTCTGTAATAGGATGCTCTACTTGGAGACGGGTGTTCATTTCCATAAAATAAAAATTTAGTTTACCATCAACCATAAATTCAATGGTACCTGCATTTGTATAGTTAACAGCTTTGGCCGCAGCAACAGCGGCTTTTCCCATCTGATCTCGTAGTTCTTTTGTCATCACTGGAGAAGGAGTTTCTTCAATAATTTTTTGATGTCGTCGTTGAATAGAGCATTCACGTTCAAATAGATGAATAACATGACCGTGCTCATCGGCAAGAATTTGAAACTCGATATGACGAGGTTTATCGATATAGCTCTCTAAAAAAATGGAATCATTGCCAAAGGCTGCCTTTGATTCTCGTTTTGCACTTTCAATCGATTGTGCGAAATCATCCTCGGAATGAACAATTCTCATTCCTTTACCACCACCACCGGCAGTGGCTTTGACTAATAAAGGAAATCCAATTTGTTTTCCCTCTTTTATCAGGGTTTTCATATCCTGTTGAATTCCATGATACCCAGGAATGACAGGAACATCAGCCTGCTCCATGGTCTTTTTTGCCTTTATTTTATCGCCCATAAGAGTTATAACTTGGGATGTCGGACCAATAAATTTAATGCCTGAATCACTACATGCCTTTGCAAAATCAGGATTTTCTGCAAGAAATCCATATCCTGGATGGATAGCATCAGCACCAATTATCTGAGCATTTTCAATAATTTTTGAGATATTCAAATAACTTTCTGAGGGCGTTGGATCCCCAAGGTTTATGGATTCATCTGCTAGATTGACATGAGGCGACTTCTTATCAACCTCTGAATAAATTGCTACAGTTTTTATACCCATTTCTTGACAGGCTTTAAGGATGCGAACTGCAATTTCTCCTCTATTGGCAACAAGTACTTTCTTAAACAATTCTATTCTCTCCACGTTGGTTTTCGTTTTTCAAGAAAAGCATTTATCCCTTCTTGACCTTCTTTTGCGATACGTAATGCAGCAATTTTCTCAACTGAAAATTTCTGATACTCTTTAGGATTATCAGTTCTTAAATGAGAAAGGAGGTTTTTTACCTCTGCCATGGCTTGTGGCCCTGAAGACCATAACAATTCAACAATAGTAGCTATTTTTGAATCAAGTTCTTCTGTTGGAACAATATAATCAAGTAACCCTATCTGATGGGCATACGATGAATCAAATCGCTCACCAGTCAAAAACAAGCGTCTCATCGTAGCATGAGATAATCGAGGTGCAACATAGGATGAGATAACAGCAGGTATTATTCCTAAATGTACTTCACTAAAGGCAAATTTTTTATCAGGAATGGTAACGGTAATATCACACACAGCAATTAGTCCAACTCCTCCGCCAAAGGCATGACCATTAATGCGTCCAATGACAGGTTTAGGACAAGAATAAATAGTTTCATACAAGTCTAATAAAAGCATACTGTCTTTTATATTCTCATCTTTAGAGAAATTGACCATCCGCTTCATCCAATGCAAATCTGCACCGGCACAGAAAGACTTACCGTTACCGGTTAGGGTAATGACTCGAGTAGTATCATCATTTGATAATTCTTTAAAACAGGATGTTAACTCTTTCATAAGGGATTCGTTCATTGCATTATGGACTTCTGGGCGATTCAGTGCTACCGTTACAATATTGTTGTTTTTTGTCACATCAAGAGTTTCATATTCCATAAGGCACTTCCCCATAAAACAACGCAGCCATGATAAGGAGAATACATAAATCTTTCTATACTTTTTTTAGCAATTGTCGAAAGATTATTTTCCCTTGAAAATAGGCTTTCTTTTTTCTGCAAAGGCTGATACACCTTCCTTGAAATCCAGTGTTGCTGCCGATTCTGATGCTGTTCTACTTTCCAGTTCTAAATGAGTTAGCATATCATTTTCCAAACTTCTATTAATAAGCATCTTGGCCTTGCCTACTGCAAGAGGTGGCAATGTTCTAAATTTGTTGAGAATTTCTTCAACCGTATGATCAAAATCCTCAGTATTTACCACTTTATTAACAATGCCCAATTCTTCACCTTCTTTAGCGGAAAAGACCTTGGAGGTAAGGATGTACTCGCAAGCTTTTTGATAACCAACTAAACGAGTAAAAAATTGTGTTCCACAGCCAGGGGCCAATCCAATACCAATAAAAGCAGTACTTAATTTTGCAGATTCAGTTGCGATAATGATATCACAGGCTAATGCCAAAGAAAGTCCTGCACCAAAAGCTGCTCCATTTACTGCTGCAATCACTGGTTTTTCCATGGTTCTTATTTCGGTAACACATCGATGAATAGCTTTGGTGAGATCTCGAAGAAATCTGGATTTGTCCTTGGCAGCATGCATTTCTTTAACATCACCACCACCACAGAATCCTTTTCCAGTTCCTTTAATGACAACTGCACGGATATCATTCATGTGATGGACTTTGTGTAGAACGTCATAAAGTTCTTCACCAAGTTTCATGTCAAAGGAATTGAGTCGCTCAGGCCTATTTAGTAAGATATACGCCACTTTATCTGAAATTGTCATTTGTAATGTTGTATATGTCATACTGCACAGGGATTACTTTTTGGGATTTAAATGTTACAAAAAGACATTTAAAGACCATATTCTTCAAGGTGCTACATGGAAAACATCCTTATCATAGGCATTCTAACAACCTACCTTGTTCTTTTATTAATAATAGGTGTATATTTTTCAAAAAAAGTAAAAACAACAACAGGATTTTTTCTTGCGAATCGAAGTTTAGGAACCTTTCCTCTCACAGCTACTATTACAGCAACCGTCGTTGGTGGATCAGCAACGATTGTCGCCGGTGGCCGAATATATGCCTCAGGATTACCAGGATTGTGGTATGATCTTGGGGGCGCTCTTGGTCTTATCGTACTTGGATATTTTCTTGCTAAGAAAGTGAGAAAAACAGGTCTTGTCACCCTTCCCGATATTGCTGGACATCTCTATGATAAGAACGTACGATTCGCATCAGCTCTCTTAATTATCATCATTGAAATAGCCTGGGTTTCTCTTCTTATTCAGGCATGTAGTCTTATTCTTTTTGTCGTTGTCCCTGTTGAATATGAACTTCTTTTAGTTATTATCACTCTTGTCTTTATAGGATATACATTTCTTGGTGGTCAATATGCAGTAGTGTATACCGATATCATACAATTTATCATTATGGTCGTTGGTATTTGTATTATTGCTGCTCCCCTTTTATTTTTTGATGCTTTACCTTTATTGAATCAACTCCCCTCAACCTTTTTGTCATTTCCAGTAAATGAAAATATTGGAGTTCTTGCTGCAAGTTCCATTTTCTTTATGATGTTCATGCCTCACATTGTAGGTCCAGACATCTATTCTAAGATACTTTCAGCAAAAGATGAAAAAACCGCAAAAAAAGGAGCGATCTTTTCAGGTTTGTTTAAATTGGTTTTTGCTATTGCAATTGGTGTTATCGCCCTTGCTGCAGCAGTTTTATATCCTGGTCTTGATGTACCGTCTCTAGCAATTCCTACAGCAATTGCGCAGTTATCTCCTGTTCTTGCAGGCATACTCCTTGCTAGCTTTGTTTCTGTAATGCTTTCTTCTGCTGATTCTTGTTTACTATCAGCAGGAACCATTCTCAGTGTTGACATTACAAAAAAGAATACTGTACTTATTTCTCGTATAGGTATCCTAGGAGTGGGAGTCGGTGCACTTCTGCTTGCTCTTTATTACACACAACTTGGTGGTATTTTAGATACCTTGAAACTAGCATATACAGTTTTTACTGCAGGATTGACCTTACCTATCATCTTTGGGTTTTACAAAGAAAAAACACGAGTTACCTCAATGGGTGCCTTCTTTAGTTTATATTTCGGTGGATCGATATCACTCTTGCTATTATTAATAAAAAATCCTTATTCAGATCATGCAGTTCTCTTTGGGTTAGTTGCTTCACTTTTTCCCTTATTGCTTTTAAGAGAAAAGAAAAAGAACTAGGTTGGAGGAATACCGACTTGAATTACCAAGAAGCCGATGACAAAAGCATTAGTAATAATAGTTATATCATCAACCGTTATGGAAACTGAAATAGGACCTAAACCAAAAACAGGAATATTGAAACCAATGAATAGTCGAGACGGTATGTTTCCAATATCGCCGCCAATAGTTGTATTTATTAAACCTAACAATCCACCTTCAATGGTAATTTCATAGGTTAAATTTACCAGATCGAATTCTTCACCATTTCCAAAGTTCACTGCGACGCCAAATGAAATACGAGGTAGACTGATTTCAAGGTTGTATTCATTTCGACCATAGGTTCGGAAACACAAATCTACTGTGTCATTTGTTTCCCATGTCTTTCCATCATCAATTGAGGCAGCAACCTCCCCACAGGGATATGGATCAGAAAGATTAAGTCCCCAGAGATACCAATTTTCTGTTTCATTGGCCGTATAAGAAACAATCCAATACGTCTGATTCACGGTGAGTTTAATATCGGTAAAATCAAATTCAACCCAACTAAAATTTTCTATTTCGACTTGTGTTGAAGGTACGCTGATTCGCGTTAAATCCTCCCCAAACAAATCATCACGAATGGCAACAACATAGGGATAAGTAGTGGTTCCATTTCGTTCAATGTATAATTCAACACGAGTAAGCACCTTCTTTTGAGGTGTAAACGATTGTGCTAAGGAGTAATTCACGTCTCCCAAGGGAAATCTACCAACAGGTCCGAGGGGCCAATTCATCTCTTCTTGGGCTTGATCAAGTTCATCTTCACGAGAACGATTAGTATTGACTTTTTGTCCCCAAGAAAAGATTGATTCACTATCGTTTTCTATCGGAAAAGCAGCAGCTTCAAAGGTACATAATGCAATAAAACAACATATTGCCAAGGCTATCCATTTCTTCATACTATTTCCTCCCTTTAGTACTATTCATCTCATTTGTTCTATATAAGACTTTTTAGATACTATTTTCCTTATGTTTTACGAAGATGTATTCTAAAAATGTTATGAAAATTTAATCCCAACTATCTAATAATTTACGACTGAGATAACACAAATTTGAAATAGGTTTTCTTATTGTCCTCGCTTGTGAACTCAACGTCAACTCCAGAATCTTCTGAACAACAAAATACTCGAGGAGTTCAAACACTTCTTGGTGATCCTAAGAAAGCTATCATCAAACTTGCTATCCCCATGATTATCGCCATGTCCTTACAAACGGTGTACAATCTGGTAGATGCTTTATGGGTATCAGGATTTGGTGCAGATTTTTTTACTGCAACTTCTGAAACAGAAACAGGTAGTCTTGCCCTTGCCGCTATTGGCTTTGCCTTACCCTTTTTTATGATGGCCATTGCTATCTCCACCGGTGTTGGAGTTGGTACTTCTTCTGCCATATCCAGAAAAATCGGTGCAAAGGATAAACAAGGTGCTGACAATATTGCTGTTCATTCCATTATTGTAACCCTTATTATTGCAGGAATTTTTACGCTTATTTTATTAAGTTTTCTTGAGCCTATTATGACCTGGATGGGAGCTAGTGCCTCCCTTCAGCTGGCTCTAGAGTATGGTAGAATCATTTTTGCAGGCAGTATTCTCATCTTCTTTGTCAATGTAGCTTTAGCAATTCTTCGAGGGGAAGGGGATGCTACCCGAGTGATGTATGCTATGGTTTTTGGGGCAGCACTCAATATTGTGTTAGATCCTTTCTTTATTTTTACCTTTGGACTTGGTGTCGCTGGCGCGGCGTATGCAACCGTTTTATCAATGCTGGTAACAACCCTGATTCTTATCTATTGGTTATTTTTCAAGAAAAATACCTATGTTAATCTCAGTTTTAAGAAGTTTAGATTTAAAGCTGAAGTTCTTTATGATATTTTTCGCGTAGGGCTTCCTGCTTCTTTTCAGCAACTCTCCATGTCAGTGACCATGATTCTTGTGTTTCGCATTATTGTCGATCTTGCTCAGGCTGGAGATTATGGCATTGCTGTCTATTCAACAGGGTGGAGGGTCGTTACTATTGCTGTCCTACCACTACTTGGTCTTGCAACGGCTATAGTCTCAGTGACTGGTGCTGCCTATGGTGCTAAAGATGGGCAAAAATTATCGACAGGATTTTTCTATGCCGTCAAATTTGGACTAGTTCTTGAACTAATTGTGGCCTTGTTTGTGTTTGTATTAGCTCCTTGGATTACCTTGATGTTTACCACAGGAGAAGGTGCTGAAAATATTGCTACCGATTTAGAACGGT
>Ga0272441_10000833_pt1 | contig 67855 bp, 56 predicted proteins | sample SSMProp6N_FD_193582 | JGI IMG/M metagenome (GOLD analysis project Ga0272441, IMG submission 193582) | Marine sediment archaeal communities from Little Sippewissett salt marsh, Falmouth, MA, United States - SSM-Prop-6N | ecosystem: Environmental > Aquatic > Marine > Wetlands > Sediment ... | reverse complement strand
AAGCCTTCTACAAAGCCATGAAAATGGCTGGATCTACGGATATAAACAGTATCCGTCTGGATCGATATTACTCCTTGAGATCATATGTCAAGTTCATTGAGGAGTTGTTTGGAAAGGACGTTGCTATCTTTGTGATCCCTAAGAAGAATGTGACGTTAAGGGGTACATGGAAGTGGAAAGATGTGCTTGAAGACTTTGTGAAGGACACCAAAGGATTCCTGAAAGAGTATTTCAGGAGGAATCAATCAGAGAGTGCCTTTTCAGAGGATAAACGCAGATTTGGTTGGAAGATTCCACAAAAGAGGCCTGATAGAGTTGAAACCCATGACTTCTGCACTTCTCTATGGCACAACATGCTTTGGCTAGGTGAAAATTAATTTTGTCCCACACCCACCGACGGGGGAACCTTTAAATCGCCACCCACGGTTTACAAAATCGTGAAGATACTTTTTCATTTTGGACACCCCGCTCATGTCCATCTTTTCAAGAATGCAATTGTTGAACTTGAAAAGAGAGGACACACGATCTTCATCACGACAATGGAAAAGGATGTGGCAGTCTCCCTAATAGAGGGAATGGGCTGGAAGTACACGATCGTCGGAAGAAATCGTCCTGGAATGGCTCAGAAGATGGTCAACATGGTTGCCATTGACGTAAAGCTCTTCAACCACGTTAGGAGAATAAGGCCTGATATCTTCGTAAGCTCCGGATCACCCTACGTTGCCCAGGTGAGTTCTATATTCGGCCGTCCCCACATTTCATTTGGGGACACGGAGCATTCAAGGTTCGATTCAATCCTCCTTGATAACTTCACCGATGCCAGGCTGAACCCAAATTTCCACAAAGTTCGGATCAACCCGAAGAAGCAGGTGCTCTACAATGGGTCCCACGAACTTGCCTATCTCCACCCGAAGTATTTCAAACCTGACCCATCAATACTGGACGACTTAGGTTTAAAGGTTGGTGAACCTTATTCCGTATGTCGGTTTATTTCTTTCGATGCCTCCCATGACCTGAAATCCTTTGGCTTTTCAGACCAGGAACGAATTGAAATAGTGAAACTCCTAGAAAAGCATGGGAAGGTTTTCGTCAATTGCGAGGATGATTTACCATCCCGGATCGAGAGATACAAGGCGAGATTCCCCCCAAAAAAGTTCCATTCCTTATTGTACTACTCCCAGCTTTTCATCGGAGACGCTGGTACGGCTGCCGTTGAGGCGGCGATCCTTGGTACCCCTTCGATACACATGGAGGCTTGGAGGGATGACGATGGGGAGCTTAGAGACGTTACCGTCCTGCACGGCCTGTTCGATGAGACGGTCAACAAATATAAGATACTCTACACCTACAAGAGTGGAAAAGAGGCGATATGCCGTGCCAGGGAGGTTCTCCTTCATTCCGACCTCAGGGTGAGGTTGAAGAACAGAAGCGAGCGCTTTCTCAGAGAGAAAATAGATGTCACGGCGTTCATGGTAAGGTTTATAGAAGAATATCCGAATAGTCATAAAGCCTACCTCAGGGGAGAACTATATGTTTGATCGTGTCTTGATAATAAGCCCCCACACTGACGACGGTGAGTTGGGATGCGGAGGATCTATAGCTCGATTCATCGACGAGGGAAAAGAGGTATACTATTCAGCTTTATCCACCTGTGAAAAATCCGTGCCGGAAGGGTATCCAAAGGATACCTTGAGAAGAGAAGTTGAAGACGCCCTTGATGTGTTAAGGCTCCCAAGGTCGAACAGGTTCATCTATAGTTATGAAAATAGAATTTTCCCAATGATAAATCACGATATCTTCAAAACCTTGGAAGAACTAAGAAGGGAGATCGGGCCAGATATTATATTCATCCCTTCACGGCAGGATACACATCAGGACCATTCAACAACTTTCCACGAATCATTGAGAGCCTTCAGAAGGGGGTTCAGTTCCATCTTGAGTTATGAACTTCCATGGAACAATTTGAGTTTTCACACATCATTTTTTTTAAAACTGGAAGAGGAACATATTACAAGGAAGGTCGATGCACTAAAATGTTACAAGACCCAAGCCGATAAGAGATACTTTTCAGAAAAGTTCATACGATCGATCGCCGAGGCAAGAGCCACTCAAATAGATACCTCTTATGCTGAGGCTTTCGAAGCGATCAAGATTATATATTGAAAGGTATAAGAATGAATCTAAAGGTGTTTGCCAATTCTATTTCCGAAAACAATGTACCCCTTGAAGAGAACCAGATATTCAACATCCAGAAGATTGTTAAAATATGTACAAAATTTCACAAAGAAAATGCTACAAACACACCAAAGGTACAACAGACAGTCGAACAATTTTCGCAATTAGATAATGATGATGTAATAGTGATAGAGATAGCTCATCAACCGAATGTTTTCCCACACTCTGGCCTGTTTATAAAAGCTGTCGTAGGTCATCTATTGAAAGAACAGATTGAAAAATCTGGAAAGCATGCAATCTGTTTATTTGGGCTTGTTAACAATGATATCAGTTACAATCGTTTCCTGTTCATGAACAGGTTTCCCTATACAAATACGAAAAAGCTGACCGACGGTTATAGGAATACCGGTTTTCCCATTGGTAAGAAGGACCGTAATAAGGTATATACTTGGCATAGGACCCCTCGTTTAGACGAGCTTAATAAGATCATTACATCATTTATTGAAACCTATGGTGAAAACGATCGATTTGTCTATAATATCCGACGGACATTTGAAAGTCATGATAGTCTTTCCGAGGCGAATTCACACCTCATTACAAATATAATCAATAAAATATGGGACCTTGATGTACTCTTTTTTAACTACACCGATCTTTTTGAAAATCGAATCATTTTAAAGGAATGCAATGAACTAATTGAAAATGAGGATCAATACGCCTCATATTACAACAGGGCAATAGACAAATATAAATTGGATATCCCAAAGGTAGGAAAAAATTTTCTACCTTTGTGGTTTGAATGTGATTGTGGGTCAAAAACAAGATTATTTCTGCACATTGATAACGGTTATAGCCGAATAAATGGGAGATGTCAAGATTGCGGAAATTTAATAGATACCAAAGCCGGAAATAAAGATAAATCGGACCTTTTTTCGATATATCCAAAGTTATCATTTGACGCCGTTGCTAGGGATATTATTTGTGCTCGTGGCCTGGGTACGTCTGTTTACATTTCAGGAAGGGGTGGAGGACTCAAATACGGAAAAATATCCGAACACATGAGACATGAGTTATCAATTGAGAATCCAATAATCCTTGCGCCGTTTATATTATCAAAATATGCCAGCAGAGAATGGATCGGTACGTTAAATAGAACAAAGGAGCTCATTCGAAGGAATGAATTTAAGGGTTTATGTCATGTCAATGAAGCTATTGTAAAAATTGATAAAGACGCTGAAATGGTAAGAGCCCAGATAGAAGATTTAAAGCAGGAAAGAGAACGATTAAATGATATTAATGCACATACTTCCACAATAAATGAAAGATTGCAACAGGAAAAAATCAAACTAGCAAAACTAACAACAGCCAAACAGAATTATTTAGAAATATCAAATAGGTTGACAAACCTAAATGACAGTGTGGGAATCAATCTCTCGTTCTACGATCTCGCTTTCAGCGAAGGATTGGCAACGGTGATTCAATACTGGATACAATCTATTAAGGAAAATGATCTTAATTCTGAGATCACGGTTGAATTCCCATCTTATAATCAAATCTTAACCGGACTGTTGTCCTAGTAATAGGTGATTGATTTTGTCCTTTGATGATATCTCCTCGGTTTATATGGTATCAAACGTCAACCCGGCAATCCCTGGAATCGGGGGAACTGGTCTTTTCATCCTATCATTATGGGAAGAACTCAGAAAAATGGGACTAGATGTGATCCTTTTAGGATCTGCAACAGACAGGAAAGCGCAAAACGCATTTAAGCGAATCATTAAACCCTCACGTTCAACGTGGCTGACGGATCTCAGAATGTCAAAGGCAGCCATGACAAATAAAATACCAAATTTGGCAATAATTCATGCCCATCGGCCCGATCACCTTCTACCATTCCTGATAAACAACCCGGGGAATCCATCTATTTTAACACTGCATGGCAATCCAAAAAAGGCATTTAGGGAGAAGAACTCAAGGATCGAATCCTTTTCATACAGTAAAATCGAAAACATCGTTATAAAAAAGGTCAATAAAGTGATATTTGTAGACCATTCAAGCAGGGTTGAATATATACGAACCTATCCATGGTTGGAAGGGAAATCGACGGTGATTCCTATTGGAATAGATCCTAAAATGTTCTATCCAACAGGGAATATTAAAGCAAGAAAGATGATGGGAATATCCGACGATGAGAAATTAATCCTCATGGTGTCAAGGATCGATCGTGAGAAACGGATCGACCTCGGGATTGAGGCATTCAATGAATTGAGAAAGTCCTATAATAATACCCACATGATAATCATTGGCGACGGACCCATGTTAGATGGATTAAAAAAGAAGAACTTACATAATAAAAAAATCCATTTCCTAGGAGGAAGGACACGAAAAGAGCTTAATGATTGGTACAACTCAGCCGATGTATTTCTATTGACATCCGAGTATGAGGGCCTACCGACAACGGTACTTGAATCCCTTGCCTGTAACACACCGGTTATTTCCACACCTGTTGGTGATGTTCACTTGGTGATTGAAGAAGGAGTAAACGGTGTCATCCTGAAAAAGGATGACAAATATTCTATAATGAAATCACTGGAAAACATCATATTAGGACAACTCAAAGGACCAATTAAAGGTTTAAATACCAGTTATTATTATAATGACATAGCGATAAAATATATAGGGGCATATCGTGAAATTCTCAAAGAAGGTTAAAATCTCCCTATTTATTTCATTAATTCTAATAAATCTCGGGATGCGATATCCGAAGATAATAAGTGAAGTCGTGGGCGATGGGCTTGGAATCCACTGGATGGCCCTCCAATTGACCAATACGGGATTTGGTGATTGGATAATTCACCCGTATTCAGTTTTCGGATTGGTTCCGCAATCCTATCCGTCAGCATTCCCATTTATTTTATCGGAGATCAATCAATTAACAGGATTTACGGTTGTTGATAGTCTTTTAATTTTTTCCTGCTTTCTTGGGTCCTTCAGCATTTTTGCCGCATATTTGCTCGGTAAAGAAGTATTCCCCGATAACGACGTCATCCCATTTTACGTTGCATTCACCTTTTCCATGTCCTCTGGTGTTGTTCAGTACACGTACTGGAACGGTAGTTCAAGAGGCATGCTTATTGTCATGATGCCATTGATCATTTGGATGATTTTCCGATTCCTGCTTAAAAGTCAGGAAAGATGGAAATATTTCGGGCTTATCATACTCTATTTTATCGTTCTCCTCTCTGTTCACAGAATGGCCATTTTGACTTTTCTTTTTATGTTGACAATTATTTTTGCATTTCTATTTGCCAGGCTAAATAAAAAACAGAAGGTTTTTAAAAAACCATTATACTATCTATTACCAGTATCACTTTTTTGGATGGGGCTCTTCTTCTGGCTCCAATTCAGGCAATGGGGATTCTATTCTACTTTGAATACCATGATCAATTCAGGTATACGTCGAAACCCATCCCAGCTGCAGCTTTTATTGAATACCATTACAGATATTACCGCAATATTTGGGGTAATGTTGGTATTAGCAGTAATCGGATTTTTATACCTCTTTTTTTATAAACAGACTATTGGTCCCGGTCGGAAAAGGAAGAACAGGGGGAACTTGATAACACTGACCTTCATTCTACTCCCTATGGTTTACCTACCCGTATATTTCCCAACTACATATACAACACTGGCGACATTGATATTCATATCGATATTCAGCGGATACGGTCTTCTTTTTCTAATTAATTCAGTAAGAAAGTTCAAGAAGAGCCACGTTAGGAAATTGCTTAGAGCGATCAATGTTACTATAGTTACAGGAATCCTGATATCCACGATTTTCTTCGCCGATTACATGGTTGATTGGGGATTTGTCGAGAGAGGTGACGCCGGGATACACCATCCCAGATACATCACGTATGATCAGTACCAAGTCTCGACATTTCTATATACACAGCAATCCGATTTTTTAGTAAATGACCAGTGGCGTTTTAAGATAATGGACTTATATTACGAAAGAGAAGAACTATTTCCAGATGTCAGATTAGAACGTATCACCCTTTATGATGTCAAACCTGTAACGTTGCATGAGTTCATCATGGGTTCTGATACGTTATACAAAGGAAAGGCCGATTACCCAGAAAGCCGGTTCAGTGAAATATTTAACACCTGCGATGATGTGACAGTTATAGACGAGTTCCAGACGGGCGTATACTCGAACATTTCTGTAATATTGATCAATAATTACGTAGGCGATTCAAAAATGGCAGGAGGCGTGGGAGGGTTAACGAATACTAAATTTTTTCCCTCTATTACGAACACTCGATATAAGATATACGAATCTGACATGTACGCTTGCTATTATTATATCTGAAAAATGACAATATTGTTAACTAATAAGAGGGGATGGACGGTGAAAAGATCAGAGGGACGCGGATGAAAGACCCCATCTGGCTTCCCACCCTCACAAACATGTCCACGGACAACGGACAGGCCATCAGGCTTTGGAACCTGATAGCCCAGTTCGCAAAGGAGAGGGAGGTGCATCTCCTCTGCCCCAAGGTAGACGGTCCCAACAAGAGAAGATGCAGGGGCCTGGCAGGATACCACTCGATACTGGACAGGCCGTTCTCCGGCAGGGGATACTTCTCGTTGGCCTTCTATTTCGAGCTGGGCAGGATTTTCAAGAGGATAAATGCAATTGTGGAGCCGAGGGGGCTCATATACACAGACACCATACTCCTCACGAACCGAAGAAAGAGTTTCAGGCACGATCTCCCCGTGGTACTGGAGGTGAACGGCATCGCCCACGAGGAGAACATTTCAAAAGGGTACTACGGTCCCGGCTCCCTGATCGGAAGGGTGTTCCACCGGGTGGAGAGAAAGGGTATCGGAAACGCCGACAGGATCATCTGCGTCACGGAGGGGCTGAAAGGGTATCTCACGGCGGAGATGGGGATCGATGGTGGCAAGGTTTCCGTGATCGGGAACGGTGTCGATACCAAGATGTTCGATCCCGGAAAAGAACTCGACCCTCCAGCAGAGTTCGAAAGGTACATGAACAGGGCAAGGATCGTCTTCGTAAGCGGTTTCCGTCCATGGCACGGGGTGGACAACCTGATCCGGTCGGTGGAAATAGCATCCAGGAAGGACGATGATATAATGTTGTTCCTCATTGGCAAGGGACCCGAACTGGATGCGAGCAAGGACCTGGTGCATGACCTCCGGCTGGACGGGTGGGTGGTCTTCCTGGGTGAGAAGGACCAGCGGGAGATACCCCGATATGTTCAGCATTCAGACCTGTCTGTGTATTTCCCGAACGTGGAGACCAGCGACTATGTGAAGAAGATCGGGTTATCCTCCATGAAGCTCTATGAGTACATGGCCATGGAAAAGCCCGTCGTCACTGTGGACGTCATGGGCCTGGGACAGATCGTTAAGGATGAGGGATGCGGGCTCGTGACACCACCCGACCGCGAGAAGTTCGCGGAGGCCATTCTGGAGCTTTTGGGCAACGGTAAAAGGATGAAGGAGATGGGGAGGAGGGGAAGGAGAGCCATTGAAACTAAATATACTTGGAAAAACATCGCAACAAGGATCGAAACGGAATTCGAGGGATTGCAATAAACAGGATAGCGTTCATTTTCGGCACCCGACCGGAGATATTGAAGATCTTTCCAGTATTGAGATATCTCGAGGAGAGAGGGGCGAATGTATCCCTGATATTCACAGGACAGCACTACGAGAAGGATATGTCGGACGTCTTCTTCCATGAGCTCGGTATCAGGTCACCCGAGAAAAAGCTTCAGTGGACCGGAGGCACCACCGGGACCCAGCTATCATCAATTGCCGGTGAACTCGAGTCAGTGCTGATTGAAGAGCAGCCATCCGTGGTCGCGGTGCAGGGGGACACCAATTCCGTGTTCTTCGGCGCCCTTATCGCCTCCAAGAACCGAATACCAGTTGCCCACATCGAAGCGGGCTGCCGGTCCTTCGACCTCAGGATGTCCGAGGAGGTTACCAGGAGGATGGTGGACTCCTGCGCGCTCAGACATTACGCATCGAGCTACATATCCGCACTAAACCTGATATCGGAAGGGGTGCCCCAGAATTCTATCCTGCTCACCGGAAGCCCGCTGAAACAGACCTGCCAGTACATGGTCGAGAGGAACTCCGACCCCAATCGGATAACCGGTGATTATGTACTGATCACCGCTCACAGGGGCGAGACCGTCGATGACCAGCATAACCTGGAACGGATACTCGGGATACTCTCGACGGAGGATGTCCAGTTCGTTTTTCCCATGCATCCGAGGACCAGAAACTCCCTCAAGAGGTTCGGTCTGCTGGAGGACCTCATGGGCATGGAGAACGTGAAAGTGCTCGGTCCACAGGGCTACTCTGATTTCCTCCACCTGCTCAACAACGCCAGGGCGGTCCTAACTGATTCGGGTGGGGTTCAGGAGGAAGCAGCGGTCCTCTTCACACCGTGCTTGACCCTCAGGGAGAACACTGAATGGTATGAGACCATCCGTTCAGGTGCAAACCGTCTCGTGGGACTGAACGTTGAAACGGTAAGGTCACTTATCAAAAGGATCCTCTCGGATGAGGATTTTCGACGATCGTTCACTACCAACAAGACCTTTCCTGACATCGATTCTGGGAAGATCATCGGAGAGGACCTGATACGATACGATTTCAAGAAGGGCATAGACCCGACCAGGATGGAAGGCGGATATCCGCTGCTGCACCTTGTTGAGGATGTCATTGATAATGATCTGGTCCACCATGCGTTCAAGGGGGACGGACAGGTCCATTTCATAACTGACAACGACGACGCCAAGGCGAGATTCTATACAATAAGAAAACTAGTGAAGTGATGGGTTTGAAGGTCCTGATGATACTTTCAGACCACGGTTATCCCCCTGATATCCGGCTTGATAAAGAGATAGGCACCCTTTGCAAGAAGGGTGTCTCGGTGACCGTCCTAGCTCAAGGGGTGGCTACCGAAAGGAGGGAGGAGGATCTACGGGAATGCAGAGTGGTCCGTTTCACCAGGCCCATGGCCAACACCCCGAAGATAGGTGGGGCATTCTATCTGGGCCTCTTCAGGTATCTCCTTTTCTTCACCGTGATCAGGACCCGAAGAAGGCTGAAGCCAGACATCCTCCACGTCCATGACCTTCCCTACGTGTTCCCCACCGTGCTTGTTGGGAAACTGACCGGGACCCCGGTGATCGTGGACCTTCACGAGAACTACCCCGATATGATAATGACCGTCCATGGGAGCTCGGTCATGACAAGGGCCATATGCAGGCTGCTGGAGTACGATGAGAGGCATGTCCTCGACATGGCGGACCATATGATCGTGGTCGTCGATGAACAGTTGGAAAGGTACCGGGAAATGGGGATCGACACCGACATCTCCGTTGTGTCCAACTTTCCCTCGAAGGATGAGATGACCCCTCTGGACCTTGATAGGACCCCCTTCGAAGGGAGGTACATATGCTACGTGGGGGGATTCGAGCCCTTCAGGGGGCTGGACACTACCGTCAGGGCCTTCAGCGCAGTGGCAAACAGACACCGGGATGTTTCCCTGGTCCTCGTGGGAGGTCAGGAAAGTGAGGTCAGCACCTTAAGGAAGGGGCTGAAGGAACTGGAGAACTCCGACCGTATAAAGCTGGTGGGAAAACAGCCCTTCGAGACCGCCATGCAATACGTAGCCCACTCTGAGATATGCCTGGTCCCCCACAAACGGGCGGGTGTTACTGAATACACGATCCCACACAAGCTCTTTCAGTACATGTACTTTAGAAAACCGGTAATCGTCACGGATTTACGTCCCCTCAAACGCATCGTTGAGGATGCCGGGTGCGGCCTCTGCTTCAGATCGGATGACCACGACGACCTAGCCGAAAAGATGGACCGGCTGCTTTCGAACCCGGGGCTTTGCAGACGCATGGGGAGTGCGGGGCACAAAGCTGTCACGACCAAGTACAACTGGGAGGCCGAAGGACGCAAGTTGATCGAGATATACAAGAAAATGGGGTCTTGAACTGGAATACGACCTTGAAAAGATAATTCGCAAGAACATCGCATGGGTCGAGGCCCGTGACCACAAGGGAATCGATCTCTATGACATCCTTGGCGTTCCTCTGGTCAGGACTGTAAACAGAAGGGGATACCTGAATAGGTTCATCGAGAGATATCCGGACTTTTTATCGAAATTGTTCAACGTCCATCCTAATTATAATCCGAAAGGGTTGGGTCTCTTCGCCCGTGGATACATCGAGCTGTACAGAGCAACGGGAGAGAGGGAATACCTGGACAGGGCCAAGATGCTACTTAACACCCTCATGGAGAAACGGTCCACCGGCTACCACGGTATTTCTTGGGGCTACCCATTCGACTGGCAGAGCCGGATCTTCATACCCAGGGGGACACCGAGCGCGGTCGTGACGACCACCGTCGGAACGGCCTTCGTTGAAATGTATCAGATAACGAAAGAAGAGCGTTACCTGGATGCGGCAAGAAAGGTCCGGACCTTTCTTATAACCGATCTTAAAAGAACGAAAACCGCTGATAACAGGCTATGTTTCTCGTACACACCGATTGACAACTTCACCGTCCACAACGCAAACCTAATGGTCTGCGCGTTCCTGACCCGAACGGAAAATCTGGTCAAGGGCGCATCTGCAGAAAGGAGGATCGTCAGGGACGCGGTGAACTACACAGTCGGATGTCAGAGAAGCGATGGCAGCTGGTACTACTGGGGCCCACCCAGCCGAGACCTCGGTGTGATCGACAGCTTCCACACGGGGTTCGTCCTTAGGTCCCTTGCAGAAATTTATTTGTGCAAAAAGAACCTCGTGGATCTGGATATCATTGAAAAGGGGTACCGATACTATTTGAAGAACTTGTTAACAGAATCGGGGAGACCACGATACACATCGACAAAAGAGTATCCGGTCGATATACATGCCTGCGCCGAGGGGATACTGTGCCCGCTCCATGTGGGAGAACTGATGATGAAAGAGGAATCATTGAACACAGCGAGGCGGGTTCTAGGATGGACGCTTGAGAACATGTACAACCGCAATGGCTATTTCCACTACAAGCAGCTGGCCAGCGGGGCGAAGATAAGGTACCCGTTCATGCGGTGGGGGCAGGCGTGGATGATGCTGGCGCTGGCAAAGAGTTACATCGAACATGAAGGGGCCTGGAAATATTGAACGCAATGCGATTGTATAGAAAGGCCCGCCGGTTGTATCTAACGAACAACTTCATACTTATTCGATTTGCCAATCTTCTTACCCGATACAACAATAGAATTCATAACTCGTTCATTCCGCACACTGCTAAAATCGGTAATAACACGACATTTGCCTATGGCGGAATCGGTGTGGTTATTCATAAAGAATCCGTGATAGGTGACAATTGCATGCTTGGACAGGGCATTACGATTGGAGGGCGTGTAGATGGTGGCGGCGTCCCAAAGATAGGAAACAACGTTTACATAGGTGCAGGCGCGAGAATCCTGGGGGGGATTACAATCGGGGATTTCGTGGTTATAGGTGTAAATGCAGTTGTTATTAAAGATGTTCCGGACAATTGTGTTATTGCCGGGGTTCCAGCACGGATAATTCGTACTAATGTTGACAAGTTCAAAGGGAAGATCATCTAGCTTCATCTGCACCTTTTTCTTTTCTTCTCACAAGTTTAAGAAAGAATCTGATTTTTAAGGAAAGTACCCGTTTTTCATTTTTTGAAAAGAAATTTGAGAAGTAATATAGGCATACGTACCCTGCAATTAAAAGAAGTTTGAACAGAATTGATATAAAAATATCTGGGAAGGTGACGAAAATACCAAAGGCCATGAATAAAAATAAACCGATGAAAATGAAACCAACCCGATTCCATTCATAACTCAAAGGGAAAATTCTATTGTTATAATAAATGAACAAGACCACCATTACTATATAGGATACAAGCGTACTTGCCGCCGCTCCCATAATTCCATATTTTGGTATCGTGAGAAAATTAAAAATTATGTTCAATGCGGCTCCAATACCAAAACAGATAGCAACGAAATACGTCTTTCTTTTCAAACCTGTTCCGACGTTAACAAGGGACGGAATTCCCCAAAAAAAGTAAGATAGTGCGACCAATGGCACGATTGAATATGCTTTATGATATTCGGGGTTGGAAATTATTAATATAGCTTCCTTTGAAAGAAGAGATATGGTTAATGCTAGAATCGATCCTAAAAAGAGTGCATAGGTGAATCCTTTCGTATAGAACTCGTTTGCGTTGGCATCATCCTTCACTGAAAAAACCATTGGATTCCAGATGAGCTGAAGTGGGTTTACAAACAATATCAGCAGCACATAGCCGAATTGATATCCAAGGGAATATACACCAACAACATCCAACGGCCAGTACATATTCAAGATGTATTTGTCGATAGAATTGAAAATTATTCCGGCAAGACCCGCAAAAATAAGTGGTGCCCCAAATCTCAACATGATTCCAATTTCTCGTCGGTTGACCTTACAGATTATATGATCGCGAATGTAGAAGAACAATACAAATATTGAAATAATAAACATTATCAGCTGACCATACAGCACACCGATAATCCCCCACTCTCTGAATCTAACGAAAAGAATTATCAACAATGCTCCAATTATCATAAAGCATAGTTCAAAGAACACATACTGCTTCGATTTCTTTTCCGCCCTTAAAACTACGAAAGGGATTTGTGAAAAGAAAGATATTACCATAATTAGGGAAATAAGAAGTATGTGAAACGAATATTCTTCGGAACCGAATATCAATACCGAAATAACATCTGAAAATATAAAACTAAAAACCAACAGTGTCAGACCACTAACAGCCAATATAGTAATAGCAGTAAAAATGACAGCATCCTTGTCTGCCTTTTTCTTATAATCATAGTATGATCTCAAAGTGGCAGCGAGAATACCAAATGAGAAAATCGAGTACAATATCTGCCCTGTGATTAAAATTAGGCTCAAAGTGCCATATTCCACAGCTGAAAAGTCCCTCGTATACAGGGGAATTAATAATAATCCTAAACTGGATTTCAATGTTGAACCTATTCCGAAATATATACCGTGAATGGTTAATTCGGAAAATTTCGATTCCAACGAGGAATTCTTCATTACGATACAAATAGTACAATCATGATAAAAGGGCTTCCATAACCGTTTTAAGACCCTCATCCGTCTCGGTCAATATCGTTTTTAAACAACCGGCGGACTTGCCGGCATCCACATCGCGCTGGCTATCGCCGACAAGCCAAGTCTTTTTCGGATCTATTCCATATTTGGTCAAAGCCTTCTTTATCAATCCTGGTTTTGGTTTCCTGCAATCGCATTCCCTGTTGTATGGAGGGACGGTCCCATCCGGGTGGTGGGGACAGTAGAAAATATCTAAGATGGAACCACCATTTTTATCAATAACTGAAACCATCCTACTACTAATAAAATCCAATTTTTTTTCGGTGATAAGACCACGAGCAACACAGGATTGGTTAGATATTATTATCACTTTGATTCCCATCTCGTTTATCATCCTAAGGTGCATTAAAACACCTGGAACGAATTCGAATTCTTCCCAACTCCTTACAAAATCCTTTCTGTCAATATTGATGACGCCATCCCTGTCGAGGAAAATGACATCAGGCAGTTCCTGTGCCATCCTTCTGCTCCTCTCGAATCATCGACGTCAGCATGTGCTCCAGGATTATGTGGATGTCCTCACATTGCTGCATGTTATAGCTGGGGATGTGTATATTGTGCTTTGCCGTCTTCATCATCTTGTTTTCTGGTGAATATCCGGTAATTCCAATTGTGATCCCGCCGTTATTGTTGGCAAACTCCATCGCCTTCACCACGTTCGGGGAGTTGCCGCTCCCGCTTATCCCGATGACCACATCGCCCTCGTCCATCAGGTTCACCAACTGCTCGACAAAGATATCCTCGTAGCTTGCATCGTTTGCCCATGCCAGCATGTTGGGGATGTTGTCTGTAAGACCGATGGCCTTGAACCTGGGATGGCCTTCAACTATAGTTCCCTTGGAAAGGTCACCGACGAAGTGGGTCGCCGTGGCTGCACTGCCGCCGTTGCCCATTATGAAGATGGTGTTGCCATTGCTCCTAGCTACATATAATATGTCTGCTATCTTGTTGAACTCCTCTATAATGTGTCCTTCCATTTCCGTGAGCAGACCTTTCAACTCGGCAAGGTATTTTTCAATATATTCTGACCGTTCCACAGGAATACTACCTTTACTTCATTACATATTCAATGAATTTGAAGAGTTTGATGGGATTTATAGATTCTTTATTACCCACGATTAAAACAGCCAGGGCCCCTACCAGGTTTCCTATAAATGGGATGGTCTCCGGTGGCACATTTTCCTTGACGAGCATAGATGTGATCGATAGAACCGCATCCCCGGCTCCGATGGTATCGACTACCCTGTCTGAGAATATAGGTACGAAGAAGAGATCATCATCAACCAACAACATCGAACCGTCACGACCGAGGGTAATATTGATATTATTGCACTGAACCTTGTTGGCCAATTTCCTTACCAACAACCTCACGTCACCGTACTTGTCGTGGAATGGGAGGCGAAGTTCACGCTCGTCGATGCTTATGTAATCAACACTTCGGTATCGTGTGATGAAGTTGAACCCGAAATTCATGCTGTTGGTCTGGGCATTCACAGCAATGAAAATGGGTGTCTCTGCGAGGAGGTCGATAATCCTATCCGTGAAAAGACCGTGACCGAAGTCACAGACGATTATCATATCTATTTTTTCCTTTTCGATCTTTTCTTGGATGGAGGAAATAACCTCGTCCTCTTTGTCCTGAGAGAGGGGCTGGTCATTTATCATTGTAACTTCGAACATCTTGTTGTTGCTTCCCTTCTCGATGTACCTCGTCTTTTTAATCGTCGGCGCGTCAGGGCGTTCTATAAAGGTCGGCTTCACATTCTTCCTCAGCCGGTCAATAATATCGTTTCTTTGGTTTTCTTCACCGTGGCCGATCGTCCCCACGAGGTGAACGTTCTTTACGAACCTCGAAACGTGATTTGAAACGGCCAATGCTCCGCCTGCGTAAAGCTCGCTGTAGAGAAATTTTGTTGACACGATCGATGCCTTTTCGGGTTTACCTACAGCAAAACAATAGATGTACTCATCCAAAATTGGCTCACCGATGACAAGTACGTTCAGTTTTGAAAGATTCTTGAGAAATCCAATAATATCTTGGGAGGTGTACTTTTCTTTGAGCCCTTCCAGATACGATTTGGCATCATCCGGTATGATGCTGAAGTGCTCGTTTATCAATTTGGAAGATGAGAACGTTATCTCGTCCGTGAACCTTATCGAACCCCCGACCTCCTTTACGGCCTGTTCCTCTTCAACGATCCGGCCGGTTATGTCCTTTGAGGCGTCCGAGTAATCCTTTCCCTTGACGTAAAAATTCGGTTTTACGAGTCTTATGGTCTCAACGGCATCGTCCCACTTGTTTAGGGCCACGAAATCCACATACTCTAGAGCGGCAACCGATTCCATCCGGAGGTTCTCATTGAAAACAGGCCGCCCGGGGCCCTTGTTGACGAACCTGTCGGGGGTTATAGTAACGACAAGGATATCCCCGAACCTCTTTGCCGCCTCAAGGTGCTTGATGTGACCCGGGTGAATGAGGTCGAAGCATCCGTGACACTGGACCACGACCTTGCCCTGTGATCTAAGCTCTTCACTTTTTTGGGCGAGCTCATCAAGGGTGACCATTTTGGCGTTGGGCATATCAATACCTTTTAATTTTGCCTGAATAATAAAAGTTCATTATTTATTATCTTTTGCCAGATACTTGAACCAGTCTTTTGTGGCATTTTCAATATTATCAGGGGTCCAGAGCGGCGCAGTCTTCCAGTAATCGATGTTGTCGAGCATTATTTTAACCCCCTCTTCAAACGGCACCTTCGGTTCATAACCAATCAGCTTCCGGGCCTTCGTAATATCCGCAAACGTGCAGTCTGGTTCCCCAGGTCTTTTAGGAATGTGGACAACCTCCCCATCCATGAGTTCGGTCAGCCGGTTGACGGAGTATGTGTTCCCACTGCCCAGGTTCATTATCTCCCCGGACACATCCGATTCGGCGGCCTTGATGAAGCCGTCTATAATATCGGAAACGTAGGTAAAATCCCTAGTTTGACTCCCGTCCCCGACAACCGTGAAGGGCTGACCGTGGAGCTTCTGGGCCAGGAACACTCCGAACACCGCCCCGTAGGTTCCGCTGGTGCGTGCCCTGGGCCCGTAGACGTTGAACAGTCTGAGAGAGACCACCGGAAGATGATAGACCTGCTCCCAGTGGAGGGCGAGGCACTCTCCCAGGTACTTCGTGAGGGCGTAGGGGTACTGGGGACGGACGGTTGCCTTCTCCGGCGTGGGGTAATCATCGGGGATCCCGTAGCAGGATGACGATGCTGTGTACAAGAAACGTTCCACGTCGTTCTTCCTGGCAGCCTCCAGCACGTTGATGGTCCCATCAACGTTGGATTGGTAGTACTTCAAGGGGTCGTTTATAGAGGGTACAATATCAGCCAGGGCTGCCAGGTGTAAAACCCAGTTTGCATCCCGGAAGGCCTCCTCAAGTTCCCCGGTCCTCGAATAGTCGGACACGTCGAGATTCCTAAACTCGAACCTTTCGTTTTCCTTATGACGTGCAAGATTGTCCAGGTTCCCATTGGAAAGGTTGTCGATGATGACAACCTCGTGGCCGTCATCAAGGAGCCTGTCAACAAGATGGCTGCCTATGAAGCCTGCTCCACCCGTGACGACCGCTCTCTTTGCCATATTATCACCATTCCGTTCCTGTGTTATCACAACACATGGTTGACAAACTGGTATGCCCGTGAATAGAAACATCAAGCTAAACCCCTTTCGGTCAGAATGGGCATGAACCTGTCTGCAGGGATATACCAGAACTTCCTCCTCTTCCACATATTCTCTTCCACCTCGATCCTTTCATAGTGGAAATGCGGACGTTTGAAATTGTAATACTCGACGAAGTCTTTCAAACGTCTTTTAAACTCGTAGAGGGACTCGACCCTCACAAGGAGTTCATCCTTCAACGTTCTATGCCAACGTTCGACCTTCCCGATGGTTGTCGGTTTCCTAATAGCTGCAAGTATATGTTTGATGCCGAGACCATCCAACGCCATGTCGAAGCTGGACACTCCGCCTCTCATGGCATAGAACTGCGCTCCGTGATCCGTCAGGATCTCCCGTGGTTTACCGTACTCATTAATGGCGACCTCCAGCTGGGATAATATGTCTTCCATGGTTGGCACATGATCATACAGTTCACAGTTGACAATGAACCTGGAGTGATCATCTATCATTGATACCGAGTATGACGAATCCTTTTCGGAGATTGTTTTGATATCAATCTGCCACATGCTATTTGGGTGTTTTCTCTCGAAGAATCGCCATCTTCGACGTATCACCTTCCCTTTCTTGATCTTCCCAAAACGAACAAGCACACGGTAGACGCTCATGTGAGATACATCGTTTAGGATGATGGCCAATTTTTCGCATCCGCATTTATGTTCCTCACGTTCTTTCAAGATCGATTCAACTATCGTTGGGTCGAGCTTATGTATATTATGTGGTCGGCGAGATCTGTCCTCCAATCCCAGTTTTCCACCCATATCAAACTTCCTTAACCACTCGCATATCGTTTGACGAGATACTCCTATGATCCCGGCAACGGTGGCCACTTTGTATTCTCTCTTCCGAACGAGGAATACTGCGTAACGCCGAACATTTGCTAACTTCTTGACGGCAAGGCTTTTTCTTAACTTGTTCTGGTAGGCCTTTCTATCAATGTTCTTATAGTCCTTCACAACGGTATAGGTCTCGTGGTTTGGCATGTTTGGATTCTCCAAACCAGCATGCCAACCACACCTTTTTTCTTCATGGTCTAAACACGATCAGACCGGTTTCGGTTGGATCGGTGTAAAGTATGTCCTGTGATAACACAATCACCATTCCGTTCCAGAAAAGAATATGCTTCCGAGTCCATGTTTTCGATATGTTATTTCAATTACCATGAAATTCTAGTATACTTTCAATGACGGTCTCCACCTGCCAATCCTCGAGTTCCGGATAGATTGGCAGGCTTAGTATCCTCTCCACCTGTTCTTCACAGACTGGAAATCTGCCATCATCGAGTCCAGATCCTCTTGCGGCCTGCTGCCTGTGGAGGGGAATGGGATAGTGGACCTTCGTTTCGATCCCGCGTTCCTGAAGGTATCCCTTAAGCCGATCCCGATCCTCTGTTTGCACTATGTAGGTGTGATAGGTGGAGAACTCGTGATTTCGGCAGGTTGGGATATTGACCGCGTCTTCCAGAGCCCTGGAGTACCGTTGGGCTATCTCACGTCTCCTTGCGATCCATCCTTCGACGTACTTCAGTTTGACAATTAGTATGGCTGCCTGTAGGGCATCAAGCCTGGCGTTCCTTCCCCAGAACTCGCACTCATCCCGGTTCTTGAGCCCATGATTGCGCATTCTGCGGAGCCGTTCGGCCAAATCATAATCGTTCGTCACGACTACCCCGCCGTCACCTATTGCCCCAAGGGTCTTTAGGGGGTGAAGGCTGAAACAGCCGGCGTCCCCAAAGGTGCCGACGTGACGGTCCCGGTACCTGGACCCTACGGCCTGGGCGCAGTCCTCCACCACCATTAATCCATGGTCCCTGGCAACGGTCAGGATGGTATCCATCTCGGCCGGTTTGCCAGTAAGGTGGACGGGCATAATGGCCTTCGTTCTATCGGTGATCGCATCCTCGATGAGTTCGGGATCTATGTTGAAATCGTCCCTGACGTCCACAAAGACAGGTTTCGCCCCCAAAGCAACGATCGACGACGTGGACGCCAGGAAGGAGTTGGGTGGCGTGATGACCTCATCGTCCGGACCGATACCGAGCGCCGAAAGGGCCATCGACAATGCGTTGGTCCCGTTATCAACACCAACAGCATATTTTGAACTGCAGTATTCGCTGAACTTCCTTTCAAACTCCTCCACCTCCGGACCCAGGATGAACTGGCCGTGGTCCAAGACCCGTTCGACCGCTGCAAGAAGCTTAGTCTTAAGGGCTTTATGTTGGAGGGGGAAGTTCACATACGGGACCTTGATACCGCTCATTTCAGGTCCAACTCCTGCATACGCTTGATGTTGAAATACTTCGAATCGTTCATGGAATCGGGGAGGAGGCCGCTTTCGAAGGCGGATACTAGGTCCCGCACCGCCTCCTCAATTGTGTGCTCAGAGGTGAACCCCAGTTCCTCCGCAATCCTCTGAGACGAGATATGATAGGACCGATCGTCATCGGTCGGGACAGTCTCCAGTTCGACACCCTCCGAATCGACGACGTTCCGGACTATTTCGGCAATCTCTGATACCGTATGGTTCTCGTACCCCACATTGTATGTCTTTCCGGCGATCATCTCCGGTGGCAGTTCGAGCATAAGTTCGTAGGCCCTCACCATGTCCTCTATGTGTATGTTCGGCCGTTTCTGCGTCCCTCCGAACACCTTTATCTTCCGGTTGACATAGGCATGATTGGTCAGGATGTTGACTATCACGTCCAGCCGCTGGCGAGGGGAATAACCGCACACGGTTGCGGGCCTGAGGGTGACCGTAGTGAAGTCGTCGGACTGGTATCTTGGCAGTATCTCCTCGCAGAGGGCCTTGTACTTCGAGTAATCGGTGAGGGGTTCGAGGGTCATATCCTCTGTGACGTTCTCCACTTCCTTTACACCATACACGCTTGATGATGAGGCATAGATGAACCGCCTCACCCCGGATCCCTTAGATATACGGACCAGCGGTTCGAAGGAATCGTAGTTGATAGACCGCCCGAGCGCGGGGTTCAGTTCGAAGCTGGGGTCGTTGGATATGCATGCCAGGTGGATGATGGAATCGTTGCCTTGTATCTCACGTTCAAGCAGCCGGGTGTCCCGTATGTCTCCCTTGACCTCCACCAGTTTTTCCCTGTTGGGAACGTTCTTGAGCACGTCATCACCGTATATGTAGAGGTCGATGACCTTCACGAGGTATCCCCTTTCCAGGAGCCGGTGCACCAGCACGGAACCGACGTACCCGGCACCTCCCGTTATTAAAACCCTCTTCACTTATCATCCCACCTTGTCTTGGTAACGAGGTATATCCTCCTGCCATCCTGTTCGATGTACGCAGGTTCGAAGGGCGGGAATTCGCAGCCGCGGGTGAAGTTCCATATTCTCTCGAACGGCCAGTTCAGATCGACCCGCTTGTCCGCCATGGAATCCCTTGCGTATACCCGGCTCGGGGCGTTGGGGTCTTGGGGAACGGCTATGTAATTATTATCGAGAATCTTTTCTATATTATCGGCGAACATACTAAAACAGTTCTCGTCGTTCATCTCGTAGAGTTCCCGGGCAGTCACCCCATCAGGGATGGGGAAGGTCCTTTTCTCGATAACATCCCCTCTATCCAACTCTCGGCTCATTAGATGCAGGGTACCGCCGAATGTGGGTTCCCCGTTTATTATAGCATGGGACGCCGAGTTACACCCCCGGTATTCCGGAAGCGGTGCCTGATGGAGGTTAATAGCGGCTATTTCGGCCTTGTCCAGGATCTCCTTTTCAATGATGAATGGATACAGTACTGAAACGATGAGGTCCACGCGTTCCAAGTCCAGGATGGCTTTCCGGGTAATGATCGGAATGCCCTTTTCCTGGGAAAATTTCCTGACCTTCTGCTCCCCCCACCATACCTTGCTCTCTTTTCGGGTGCATACACCGATTACCTGAACGTTGGGCAGGTCATGTAGGAGGACGAGACACCGATAGCCCAGGGGTTTTTCTCCCATGAACAATATCCTTTTTTTCATTTCTTCTCCAGCGATCTATAAAATGATACCAGATGTTTAATATTTTCACGCATTGAGAGCCTGACCCGTTCATTTTCAACGTTCTTCCTGTACCATGATACTCGGACGTTCTCCAATTTCCTCTTCAGAGAACCCAGGTCCTCGTCCCGAATCGAAAAACCGACCCCGTGCCGTTCAGTTATGGTCTTTCCGTATTCGAGATGAGAGCTGACGACCACTGGAAGGCCTGACTCCATAAAGGAAAATATCTTGTTGCCAATCGCCACCCTGTTTTTTTGTGGCACAGCCCTGTCGACATTATCCTTACCATGAACAGGATGTATCCAGATTCCCCAGTCGTATTTTGATACCTCTCTACTGAGTTCGGAATAATTTACGGGTTCGTGGAAATGGAAATACTTCTCCTTTTGTGATAACTGTTTATATGCTACGGCGTTCCTGTACATGTTCTCGTTGGTGTAAACGTGAAGATGAACGCGGTCCTTTGCCAGCATCTTTGCCAATGGAATGTAGTATATGTAGCTGAATTTAGGATCAGGCGATATCTGCCCGGTGTAGACTAGATGCAGCTCGCCGTCCTCGTCCGAAAGCTTCGGAGCATTGGTAGGCTGAAACAGGTCCTCGTCGCAGTAGTCTAGATACGTGAGTTCTGGGCAGTCGATGCTGTAGCCATTCTCCCTGTAATACTCGATCTCGTATGGAGGACCTTTGTGGACAATCCCGTCACAGTTCTCAAAACAGTACCTTTCAAGCCTTTTTGTCCTCTCGGGGATGTTCCCTATCCCAGATGAAATGCCCGAAAAGTCCTGAGAGTCCAATATTACTGGTTTCTTGGAATTCTTGATGACAACCGATGGTAGATCGTAAGGCTCTGCAAGGCAGTGGAAGATATCGGTCTCTAACTTCACTATGGCCCGTTTTATCAAACCGCGATGGATAAGCATGCGTTTTGCCAGGTGCCGTTCTATCCGATAGGAACGACTCGAGAGGGAGCCCTTGGAATAAGTGACCTTTTGAACATCGTTATAAAACCCCTGAAACATACCCTGATCGAACTGTTTGCACATGAAATTGACGGTCACGCCGTTTGTGTATTTCTTCAGGGCCTTTGCCATCTTGAATATCCTATATTTGGGGATATCCCGACAGTATGTAACCGATAACTCTTCCGTCAAGTGATTGTTAATTCCAAGTCTATCTATAAATATATTAAGACCGAATCGTGTCTGATATCCCGTGAAAAAAATCCTCCTCGTCGCCGGCGCCCGGCCCAACTTCATGAAGATCGCCCCCATCATATATGAGATTGAACTCCACGACGACCTCAAAGCCTTCTTGGTCCACACGGGCCAGCACTATGACGAGAAGATGTCCAAGGTGTTCTTCGACGAGCTGGACATCCCAAAGCCCGACTACAACCTGGGGGTCGGCTCGGGCTCCCACGCCGTCCAGACCGGCAAGATCATGGTCGAACTGGAGCCCATCGTCCAGAAGGAGGCCCCGGACCTGGTCATCGTCGTAGGGGACGTCAACTCGACCCTGGCCGGCGCCTTGGTTGCATCCAAGCTCCATATCCCGGTGGCTCATGTTGAGGCTGGACTCCGCTCCCGGAACAGGGAAATGCCCGAGGAGATAAACCGGGTTCTCACCGACCAGATATCGGACCTGCTCTTCACCACGTCCAGGGATGCCGACGAGAACTTGGTGGCAGAAGGCATTGATAAAAAGAAGATACACTTCGTCGGGAACACGATGATCGACAGTCTGGTCCAGCATCTGGAGAAGGCGGAGAGGTCCACGATATTAGACGACCTGGGCTTGAAGCCTTCCCGGTACGGTGTCCTGACGCTACACAGGCCGGCAAACGTGGATTCAAGGAAGAACCTGGAACACATAATCGATATCTTGGCTACGGTCCAGTCAAGGGTACCGATAGTGTACCCGATCCACCCCAGGACCAGGCACTCCATTGAAGCGCTTGGCCTCATGGACGAGATCGAAAAGCTGGAAGACCTGACGTTGATAGAACCTGTCGGATACCTGGATTTCCTAGCCCTGATGTCAAAGGCGAGGGTGGTTCTCACGGATTCTGGAGGCATTCAGGAGGAAACAACATACATGGGTGTTCCGTGCCTGACGATGAGGACGGAAACGGAAAGACCAATTACTGTGAACGAGGGTACCAATGTTATAGTTGGGACCAATAAGGACTTGATTATAGATAAGATAGAAGATATAATGATCAATGGGATAAGGAAAAGGAAGATACCGGAACTATGGGACGGGAGGGCGTCGAAGCGTATAGTAGCAATTATTGCATCGTACATTAAGGGTTAAAGCATCTACGCTCATTGAACATATCTACTGAATATCTGTTCATATTGTATTGCACTGTTCTCCCAGGTCAATCCATTTTCCTTGATTGATATTCGGGCTTTCCTTTTCATCTCCGCCAAGGTGTCAGGGTTCATGATCATCTTTTCGATTGCCTCGGTCAAGCTATCAGTATCCCTTGGCCTACATAATAACCCGGTCTCTTCCTGATCTACTATTTCAGGGATCCCGCCGACCCTCGTCGATACCACAGGCAGACCGCTAGAGAGTGCCTCCAAAACAACGTTGGGGCGCCCCTCACTGTAGCTTGGAAGAACAAAGACATCTGATGCAGAGAGGTAATCCGGTATCATTCGGTTATCGATCTTTCCGACCAAGAACACTCGATCCTCCAGTTTCCATTTTTCGATCATCTTCTTTAGGTTGCTTTCTATATCCCCACTACCCACAATCACGAGCTGGATATCGTGTTTTTTATAGATTCTTTTAAAAGCCGAAAACAATTCAAAAAGCCCCTTTTCCTTACGGAGGACTCCCACGAATATCAACGTGGTCCGGTCCTTGATGCCGATTTTCTTTCTAGATATCCTCTGAGATCGAGGTTTAAATAGGTCCATATCAACTCCGTTGGGAACAGTGGTCACCTTTTCAGGGGATATGCCAAATTCTATCATTCTTCCACCCAAAGCATCGCTAATAGTGACGATATGGTCGCATACCTTAAGATTTCTAATAACCGCTTTTTTATAAAGACCGGATCTGTTGATCTCATTGATGTCGGAGCCAAGAACGGACAGGACCAATGGCCTTCCAGTTATTCGTTTTAACAAACCACCCACGGCAGTTGTAATTGCCCAGTTACAGTGAATGATATCGCTTTTTTTAGCTTCTTTTACAGAAGCAAAAAACATAGATTCTAAGAGAAAGGGTATTTGAAGGACCAGATGGGGATCTTTTGTTATATTTGAGGCAATACCATCACCATATACTACGGTTTTTGATGGTTTGAAGGGAAGGTAACGAAAACGTATGCATTCTTGGTTATCGAAGGCAGAATCGTGATTATATGTGTAGTCCACTGGTGCAATAACTTGCACCTCATTTCTAATTCCCAATTGCCGGTTCAGATCGTAGATGAACTTTCCCGGAAAATCGCCCACGTACCTGGGAAAGGATGTGGTTAGTACTAGGATTCTCAAAGGGTCACCTATCTATTGCGGATCAGTATCTCAAATACCATGCCGAAGAAGATGAACTGGAAACCTGCAATAATAAGCAATGCAGCGATCATCTCAGTCCCGAAGGATACCCCAATGTCAAATATACGTAGATAAAGGATATATACCCCTAGCAGAAGCCCCACTGCAGTAAAGACTGTCCCGAACATGTATATCAAAGCGATAGGGTGGAAGGAACCACCCCAGAACTTTGAAGAGAATCTGCGGAACAGGCCAATGATCGTTGGATGGAACGATACCTGAACACTACCATTCTTTCCTTTACTATCCGAAGACGACCGTCCTTCGATTGCAGCCCTAGTTGTAAGTACATCGAACAACATGGCAAAGAGGAACAATTGCAATCCTGTTAATACAAATAGGGTTGTGAGAATAAGCGTTCCCTCGGTTGCCTGCAATGAAATCAACCGAAGACCGACTATCCAAATGCCCATTGCCACTCCAACTGAGAGTAGAAGCAATCCCAGCGTGTAAAACAGAAGAAGCGGATGGAACTTTAGCCCCCCGAATTTCTTTCGGATCCGATGGAAAAAGAGTCCGGTAAGCAACCGGCTCATATGGAATGTATAGGTCTTGATCCTAATTCCCGACTTCTCTTCACCATAGACAGGGGGCATCGGAACATCGAGCACGCGAAAATTGTATATGTTGAGTTTCACTAAAACATCGTTGCAGTACCCATACCTTGGATAAATACTATCAAGATCTATCGTTCGAAGGGCTTCAGTGGATATTGCCGCGTACCCGTTCTGGGGGTCCACGATGTCCCAGTAACCGGAAGATACCTTTGTCAGGATTGACAATATGGCGTTCCCCCGTTGCCGAACCTTCGGCATCTTCTCCAGTTCTGCGTGCTCCAGCCTGTTCCCCTTGGTGTAGTCGGCCCGCCCTTCAACAATGGGGTCCAGAAGATCGGGAAGGTACTTCGGGTCCATCTGGGCGTCCCCAGCCATCACAACTGCGATGTCACAATCCTGTTTGAGCGATTCTTTATAACCGCTGACAATTGCAGCACCCACACCTTTGTTAACGTCGTGTTGGATAATGAACAGCCGTTTTCCAAAATGTCTTTTAATGGTCTTTATTTTAGCATATGTTGAATCTTTGGATTTGTCATCAATAACGATGATAAGATCGATAAAATCCGGTACGCTTTCAATGGTTCTTTTAATTAATTTCTCCTCATTATATGCTGGTATTACAATAGAAACCTTCTTGTTAAAGTACAACGGACTTCACCTTATTAAATAGGCCAACATATTGTTGTATATTAAAACCCGCGGTGGATCGGATCATTGAAAAAGAAAGAAATAAATAAACGAAATCTTTGAGACTATCTCTATGATGCAAGAAGAAATATCAGATTTGATTCTTCTTTTTATATTCACATACTTGATCTTAGTGGTTCCGTTCCTTCTTCCCGTTAAGGCCTTTTTTAAAGTAAAATCGATACTTTTTTCCATTATCATCAGTTTCGCAGTAGGTATATTAATTCTAATGATAACTGGTCAATTGTTATTAGGAGTCGATGCATATTCAACACGTTTTTTAGTTGGTATTTATTTCGGTATTGCATTATTCTTTAATTTGTTATTATTATTAAAACGACCTATACCAATAAAAATCTCAATACCAAAACACGATTGGCTGTTCTATGTGTTCATTTTTATTCTTGTTGTGGGAGTTTTATATAGAATATATGATAACATCTCACGATTTGGTCTGGGTGCATTTGACCCCTGGACACATTTTAACATCGCCAGGGCCCTAGATAATGGTGTCTGGAGACAGACACCATTTCCCATTTTTTATGAAAGAGATTATCATTTTGTTTTATGCGCTCTTCATTATTGCTCAGGTGTTAATCTGTACAATGTAGTACGGTTCACGGGACCAATTTGGGCCAGCCTCTTCTTGGTATCGGCCTTTTTGATAGGATATGAACTGGAGAAACGTATCACCATAGGCGTTCTGATCGTGGCATTTCTTGCGATTCCATCGTTTTTCAATGAAGAAATTATCAGAAGCCATTTGTGGAGTTGGAGGGAAGGATTTGCCTATGTATTATTACCAATTGTATTCATTTGCGGTATAAGGTTGATAACAAAATCTTCCGATGGGTCATTAACAAAAAAAGATATTTTCTTATTTTCAATTCTGATGATATCCCTGGGTTTTGCTCACAACCTTACTACCCTATTTTCAACAACAGTACTTCTATGCTTTTTTTTGGCCGGATTATTTTTTTATCCCCAATTTAGAAAAGTAAAGAAAATCTCTATTGTATTATTTCTTTTTTCCATTGGATTGGTCGTCGTTCAACTCATTTTTCTATATGCAGAACGTGTACTTGGGGGTGAGAAATATTACGGTCTCACTCATGACACATCGACAGGGACCTCAGCAACCACATTCAGGTTCAACATATTACCAGAATCCAGCATATCTCCTTTCAACATTGTACTTCTTATCCTAACGATAATTATCTTTCTTATGCTGGTATATTTCGGTAGAAAAATCTCCAATTATTCCTATGTTGCATTTGGTTTTTCTTTTCTAATAATTGGTTACATTGAAACAACGGATTCTTTATTTCCCCTTCCATGGTCCATTAAAAGGTTGAGTTCTCTCTATATACTGCTATTTTCGATCAGTATTTCTTTGTTGATAGATTTTTTTTTAAGAGAGAATCGTGCCAGAAACGCAATTTCAAGAGTAACGGCAATCTTTTTTCATATCACAAAAAGCATCCGTCGATCGGAATGGGATGAGATAATTGCATCATTCTTAATTGGTGTAATCGCAGGAACAATTATTTCAATCCCGCTTTATCGGTCCGAGATTTCCAGGATATCAATAGTGGCGTTCACAGGTCTTGTCTTCTTCTTCGCAACCGTGATCATATTTGGTAGCGGCCATAGAATAAATATTCTGAGGAAAAAACCACATGCGATGGATAAAATGGTTATTATTGTGATAATTATACTTTTGCTTGTGCCTCCACCAAAACCCATCGTGAAAGAGCGATTACAGTCAGATGATATCGTACAAGCCTGCTTTGATATAGAAAGAAATTTCGATAGGAAGGATGTAGATGTTTACACCCATGCAATATCGATTGCGGAGGAAAGAATAATTGGTGTTGAAGGGAATGTATTTTCCATATATTGGGACCTTGTTTATAAATTCAACTCCGATTCGACCGTAGAATTTGTCAAGATGAGTGATTCTTACCTTTTTAGTATCGATTCTGTATATTTCGAGGGTTTGGATAAAGAAGAGATTGACGAATCCTTAAACTCGACATTAATAGAAAATGGTGTTTTTTACGGAAATGGTGGAATTCGATTGGTAAAACTGGAAGTCGGTAAATGGCGGCTGTATCAACCCGAGTTCCCGGTTTCATATATTATTGTATCAAACGGTTCCAAACTCGACGTTTTTAACGACTTTCGTCCAATTAGGAAATACAGCTTTATTTTGCTAGATAAACCGAGTCATGATTATAAATATGGTGATTTTGCTTATTATCAGGCAATAAACAATGGTCCGCTTGGATATCAATATTTCATTTCCCGTAGAGAAACAATGGAGAACGCATCTGTTTGGATAGATGATTATCAGAATCGTGTAATCAGGGAAGATTTACCGTATGATGTTCAAATATTCAAAGAATACGAAAACATCAATGTATGGCAGATCACTCAACAATCCTTTGATTGATCATTCAAAGATATTGATATACTTCAGGATCATTTTCTCAGTTGAAAAGTATTTTTTTTGACGGATAAATCCATTATTTCCTAGCCTGTTCCTAAGGGAATCGTCGTCAGTGAGAGTTATTAATTTATTAATTAATTGATCTGCATTGTCAGCTTGGAAAAAAAATCCCGTTTCACCCTCAACGATAATATCCCTGAGACCACCGGTATCGGCTGCTATTACCGGAAGTTTAAAAGACATGGCCTCAAGAGCGGATAGTCCAAACGCTTCATTTCTAGAAGGGATTACAAAAATATCTGCAGCATTGAAATAGTAGGCCAACCTTTCTGGCGGTATGGGCCCAATAAGCTGGACTCTTTTTGATAATTTCTTTTTTTCAATATCATCCCTGATTTTATCAACATAAAAATCCTGGCCGTTTTCTAATGGACCCACCATCAAGAGTATAGTGTTCTTACGAATTCTAGTAAGGTCTGAAAAAGCCTGTACAAGTGTATCAGCTCCCTTCTCTTTCGCTACCCTACCAATATATAAAACTACGATTTCTGTTAATTTCAAACCAAGTTTCTTTCTGGCATCGCTTCTCGATCCCTTTGTCCATTTCATGTATAGTTTAGGGTCAATCCCGGATTCGATTATTGTTTTCTTTGCATTTGGTATTGAAAAATATTTTTCAAATTCCAACATCTGGTATTTTGAAATAAATACAATCATATCAACCTTAGAAGAAAGAATCTCAATAGAAATCGATCGTTTTTCTAAATATCTATGAAATGTATGAACAGAATTGCATCCAAGCACTCTTCCTATGACTCCAATGAAAAGGCAAAATCCTGTCATATGGCTGCTTATTATTACCCTTTTATGAAATATCCGCGAGTAGATGATATGAGCTAATCCGATGATGATAAAAATAATAACAGATATACGGTGTATAAATCTAAATGTTCTGGGTCGCGCATTATTTTCCAATTTCCTAAGCCAAGGCGGGAAGCCAATAATTCTTGTTGTATACCCATATCTATGCAATTCGTGGTCCATGGTCTGAATGTAAGTGGATATGCCACCTATTGTTGGAGGTCTATATGGTGTTATTATCAATACTTTCGTAGACAAATTTGCCATATCCAACACTCATTTTAGGTGTGTTTTATTTATGTTGATAATCGCAAGAGCAACATCCTTTGATATAATATCCCAGTTATATTGTGTTAAAGCTACTTTTCGTGCATTTTTCCCCATTTTAATAATGTCGTCCCGTGAAAACAGCAGTGTTCTTAAAGTGTTCGCAATTCCAGCCGCGTCATTTGGGAGCCTAACACCAACACATTTCTCTTCGATGAATTCAGTATCTGGAATATGTGTGATTGCTAATGGCTTCCCGGCAGCCATGTATTCATATATTTTTATTGGAGAGGCAATTCTCTCCTCTACAAATGTAGCAATACAAATATCGGATGCGCCCAATATAAAAGGAACATCTTCATAAGGAACCATACCGAAAGATTTGATCGAGCCATTATTCAATCCTGATGGATCGACCTTTTCAACAATTTCTTTTATACCTAATCCAACAAGTAACAGCAATGGACGTACTTCATCATTGCTATACATGTTCCTGAGTTCAATAAATCCTTCAATAAGTCTTTCCAAACCTTGGTAAGTGTTATAAGTTCCGACAAAACAAAGTATATGTGCATTCAACGGTAACCCAATCCTTTTACGGCAGGCCGCTTTGTTTTTTGGTTTGAACAGTTCCACGTCAGCGCCATTTGGAATAACTTTGAACTTTGATATAGAAACGGAATAGTCAATGGACAATGCCCTACCAATAGAAACGGATACAGGCAAGATCATATTTGAGCATCTTAATGTCATTCTAAGCAATATTTCTCTAGGCCCCCGTATTAGCTTACCCAATCCTGTATTCTCTACACCCTCTCTCCCCGGATATCCATTGAATTCAACAGCATACGGGACTTGTTTGATTTTAGATGCCAGTAGTCCCCCAAATCCATAGGAGTGGTAACGATCGTACACCGCCTTCAGGTCCTGAGACTGAAGGATTTTTAAAAGAGTCCTGATCTCAAACAAAGTTCGAATAGTAAGCTCCTTCATTTTATTTCTGCTGAAGTCAAGTTCGAATTCCTTCAATGATTTAGCTAAGCCGTCCTTTGGAATCCGCGAAAACCTGTTTTCCATAGGTGGAAAAGCATCAACAAAAAGTCCGGGAACGTTGGAAATCCTGGGATCACCTAAACAGGTCATAACGTACATTTCAACATTGTATCGAATATAGGTAGGTACACGTTTCCATACCTCAGCATTATGCACAGTACCTCCTGGAGAGCCAGGAAAGAAAAAAATTGGAATGATGGTTGCCACAGTTCCTTTTCGTTCGGAATGGCTATGTTTTGATTTATTCATTTGTACACCATGTAATTGCCCATGGCCAGGGTCTTCAGACCCGACCCCTTGAGCATGGCCACCGCATCCTTGGGAGAGCACACCATGGGCTCACCCCGCCTGTTCAAAGATGTGTTCAATAGCAGTGGTATATCGGTCTCCTCCTCGAACTCCTTGATGAGCTTATAGTAGAAGGGGTTGATCTTCTTTTCAACGGTCTGGGGCCTGGCGGTTTTGTCCACATGTATGATCTCCGGAATTCGGTCCCACCAGTTCTTTTTCACCCTGAAACTGAGGTTCATGTACGGTGATGGATAGTAGTTCTCCAGAATGTCAGGCGCGGCGTCGGCCAGGATGGAAGGACAGAACGGGCGCCAGTCCTCCCTGAACTTGATCCGGGCGTTGATGTCTTTTGAGATACCCGGATGAGCAGGGTGCCCCAGTATGCTTCGATTACCCAGCGCTCGAGGTCCCCATTCCATGCGGCCCTGGAACCAGGATACCGCCTCTCCCTTTGCCAGGCGGGATGCGGATTCGGACACGATATCGTCCACCTTTTCGTATTTTAGACCGCTTTTCTTGACAACGCTTAGTATCTCCTTATCCGAATACTCCGGGCCGTAGTAACTGTGTTTTTGCGTTTCCACCTTTTCCCCGAGCTGGTGGGCAATGTAGGTGGCACCACCGAGCGATATCCCTCCATCGTGGGAGGCCGGCTGGACAAAGATGTCCTTTACGGTGCCGTGTTCGATGATCTTCCTGTTGAGCCGCACGTTCAGGGCTGTTCCGCCTGCAAAACACAGCGTGCCGGTTTTTTTCAACACATCGCCCAGATGGGTGTCCATGAGTTCCAAAACCGCATCTTCAAGGGACTTCTGTACAGCCGCCGATATGTGTATGTAAGGCTCCTTGAGCCCGTCCCCCTCCCGTGGGGGTCCCCACCGTTTTATTATCTCGTCGGAGTACCGGCGATCCTCCTTTACCATGACCCTGGTGGTGGGCCCTCCTATATGGTTGTCGTCCACCCAGAGCTTCCCGTCCCTGATGCCCATGAAATCGGAGAGATCAACTTTGGACGCATCCCCGTATGCCGACATGCCCATGACCTTGAACTCACCGTTGTTGGCCCTGAACCCCAGGTATTCCGTGAATGCCGAGTAGAAGTAGCCCAGGGACGCCGGGACGGTGAACTCTTCTATCTTTTCGATCTCACCGTTCTTACCCTCCGAAAAGAGTGTAGAGACAAACTCGCCGCGTCCGTCTATGGACATCAGTGCGGCATTCTCAAAACCCGACAGGTGATACGCCGATGACTGATGGGCCAGGTGGTGTTCGACGAACTCCACCTTGGTTTTGAGCTCGGCAAAACCCAGGGTCTTGAGGATGGTGCGAAGATTCTTCATATGACCCCGGTTTCCAATGAATATGCTCCGGGCGGTTCGGGGTTTTTTCAGGAACCTGGCAGACTGTTTGTATTTGTATTTATTGTACAGGTCCGGTGACCAGGGATACACGATCAGGTCGATGTCCGAGGGCTTCAATTTGGCATGATCCATGCAGAAGCGTGCGGATTCGAGAGGCAACCTGGTCGATGCGTGTTTGATACGGATGAATCGCTCTTCCTCGGCAGCAGCCGCGATCTTGCCATCGACAAGAAGCGCGGAAGAAGGATCGTGGAGGCTTGTGGATATTCCAAGGATGTTCATTGAACCGACAAAAAACGCTCTATGGATAAAACCTTTTGCGGAACCCCGGTGGAATGTCTCCGTTTCAGGTGCATTTTTTAATAGGTAAACGCCTAACCAATGTCGTGAACCAGTTTCTCACCAGACACATAATCCTCCCCATGCTGGACCTGTTAAGAGGGCAGCGCACCCTGAAGTATTACCGCGAATTTTGCGCCAACCAGAAACTTACACGAAAAGAGATCAGGGCGACCCAGGAGCGCAGGTTCCGTTCACTGGTGGATGATGCTGTGAGGAACGTGCCCTATTACAAGAAGCATAAAACGGACACCATGAGAGATATTTCAAACCTTGAAAGGTGGCCGGTTCTCACAAGGAAGGCCATCGTGGACAACCTTGACGCCATGCGATCTCGCAAGCCGGGTATAAATACCACGGAATCGAAGACCGGGGGATCCACCGGTGAACCCCTCCGGTTCCATGCCGACATGGGCCATCCAGGATACGCAACGGCCAATCTTTGGCGTACCTTTTCCTGGGGCGGGTGGAAACCCGGGATGCGGCATACCAACCTGTGGGGGGCCTGGACGGATCGTATGGGCCAGACATCAAAAAAGGCCAAAATCCGAAACGGTCTGGAAAATGTCCAGTTCCTGGATGCCACAAACCTGTCCGAGGAATCGTTGAAGAAGTATGCCAAGGACCTCAAAGAGTTCAAACCGGTCCTCTTGCGAGGGTACGCCCAGGCCATTTATCTAATGGCGGAATACGTCAACCAGAACGATATTGAAGGAATCAACCCAACCTGCATAGCAACATCGGGAGAACAGTTGATGCAGTGGCAGAGGCCGGTCATCAAAGAGGCCTTCGGGGCAGAACCCATGGACAGTTACGGGTGCCGGGAGTGTTCGGTCATCGCCGCGGAGTGCCCGGAGCATGAAGGGTATCACATAAGCGATGAAACGGGTATCGTGGAGTTCGTTGATGACAACGATGAACCGGTTGCTGAAGGAGAACTTGGCCGCATGCTGATCACGGACCTGACGAACCATGCCATGCCCTTCATCCGCTACGAGGTGGGTGATTTGGGACGGCCCACAGATCACCGATGTTCCTGCGGAAGGACTTTGTCCCTTTTCAAATCCGTAGAAGGACGGATCACGGATTTCATCGTTACACCGGATAACCGTTTCATCCTGGGCACCGGGATGTCCCAGACGTTCTGGGAGATGGAGAATGTTGATAGGGCCATACTGTTTCAGGAAAAGGTATCGGAGCTGATTATCAAGGTCATTCCTAATGAAGGGTATTCTGAAGAGGATACAAAACTTATTGAGAAAAAGGTGCGGAATTTTGTTGGTGAGGACATGAAAGTCCACGTGAAACTGGTTTCGGAAATTCCCATGGGACGATCGGGGAAGAGGCGGTCGGCAATATCCAAGGTAAATGTGAGGTTTTAACTGATGAACGAAAAGAGGATCTGCTTTCTGGCCCACGCAAATTCCATTCACCGTATAAGGGTGGTGAACCACTTCGCCGAGAGAGGATGGGACTGCCACTGGATCACCTACACCGATCCCATAAGCGAGGTCCACCCCGATGTAAAGATATACAGGGTAAAACGGATGAAGGTTTCAGACATCAAGCTGATCCCCAGGGTGATCTATTATTCTAGACAGATGAGAACATTATTAAAAGACAGGGAACCCCTGATAATCCACGCTACCGAGATCTATACCTGGGGACTGTACGGGTCGGAGTTCAAGCGATTACGACCCGAAAACCCTTTAGTTCTTACCGCAGTGGGTTTTCATCACATCCGGACAAGTAAGGGGATAAGGAAACGGTACGAGACCAAAGCCTTCCAGCGTGCGAACATCATTGTAACATACAACCAAGAGATGACCGATGTAATAAGCAGAACATACAGAGTTCCCCAGAGCAAGTTCCTGACTTTCCCCAACAAAGGGGTTGACCTTGATGTTTTCAAGATCGGGTATGATGCTGATGTCAAAGCCCTGAGAAACGAACTGGAAATACCCATGGATACTAAGGTGATTCTATCTCCCAGAAACATGGTGGAGGTATACGGTACGGAACACATCGTCAGAGCAATCCCGGATGTTGTCAAAAAGCACCCAGATGTTGTATTTGTGTTCTTGAAGGGATATGGTGAGACAGAATACCTAAAAGCGATGAGGATACTTTCAGGAAAGCTTGGCATTGTGAAGAATGTGCGGTTTGTTGAAGACCTGGTTCCGTATGATAGGATGCCGATTTACTATAACATGTCCCACGTCACGGTGATGTTGCCGAGGTCGGACCATTCCCCCACCTCAATAAGTGAGGCCATGGCCTGTGGCTCAATTTTAGTGGCAACGGATATCCCAGGGAACCGAGAGTGGATCAGCGACAGCAAGAATGGATTTTTAGCCAGTGCCGATGGAAAGGGTCTATCTGGGATCATCAATGGAACACTCGATGACCCAAAGATGAAGTCCAGGTTCACGAAGAAAAACCTCTCGGTTGTCAAGGAAAAAGGTGACTGGTTCAGAAACATGAAGAAACTTGAGGATGCCGTTGCCAAGTTGCTATGACGAATGTGGCCCTTCAATCATTGAATTGAACCGCAAAGTAGGTCAAGATACCTGCTGACAGTAGCCCCCTCCCCTCCAGTTCTTTCCATCACTGCTACAGCATACTCTAAGTTCTTTTCGGCAGTTGCCATAGCATCCTTCACAAGCAAATCCGACGGGTGGAAGTAACAAACGACAGGTCTGGCATACTTGCCGGATGACCTCTTGTAACCCGTGTCAAGGATGTGTTTGAAAAGTTCCGGGTTTACATCAAGGTGCATGGGGATTTTCTCGCCCTTTAGTCGGTCTCTCACCCCGGCCGCATACTTTGACATGAAGCGGTTCGATCCCTTCTTCACCAAGGGCGGAGAGACCGTGGTCACAGGGATCTCAAATATTTTCAGGTGATCTTGACCGGGGTTAAGATAATCATCCCGGGTAGGGTGATAAACACGGTCGCATCCTCCCTTCCAATTATAGCTCCCCCTAACACGATTCCTTCCGCAGGGGTTACCCAGGTGGGATAATCCAGGTAAAGATGAAAGGTCGGCAGCCACTTCCAGTTCATCCAGGCACCGCATGATGTCGCTGTCCATATAGTCCCATCCCGTGCGGATGCACCTGGGAGGCTTGAACCCATCCTTGAATGAAGAGAATCCTGTTTTCAGGCACTTGTCCATCCACTTTCTATCAAACATCTCCTGGTACCATTCACCGGCCTTCTCATCCAGCCGCCAGAAATGGGGGTGCCAACCGATCTCGTGTCCCTGGGACATAGCGTTGTCCCATATTCCTGCAAACTCCTTCCTGGGCCAGCAGGGATTACCGTACACATGATTCATCTGCAGATCGCTTCTCACAAACCATGTTACCTTGAAGGAAACGTCGTGTTTTTCCTCCAATTGACGAAGAAACACACAGAGTTCGGGAACGACCCACTCAACGCCCTTCCACTCCAGGTCAGGTATTGGAATATCATAGGTGACATCACAGACGTTTCGCCCATCGGGATCCACGTCGGAACATAGGATGAAGTGCAGGGGTTGGGCTTCCACGGCCCCACCATAAAGTTAAAAGTATAAAATCATTTATAAACCACAGTTATAGGTGTAACAATGGGCCTGATCCATCTTTACTTCAACCTGAAAAACAAATATCACAGGTTCACGTCTCTGAGAAGGGATGTTGAACTAGTTGGCAATTCCAAAGTCATATCCCACCCAGCAACCCACATACTGATGAAGAACTCCAAGATCATAATCAAGAACGGGACCCTGAACATAGGTGTGATGAACCTTAGAGGCGGAGGAGGTTTTGACCCCGCAAGAGACAGCTGTAGAATACACCTGGAGAACTCGACCCTCACCATTGACGGCAATGTGAAACTTATGCCGGGGAGTAAGATTGTGGGGAACAATGCCAAAATCTCAATTGGTGACGGCACAAGAGTGATCTCTGCCAGCATATATTCAGAGTTGGAGGTCAGGGTGGGCAAGCACTGCCTGTTATCCCGTGGCGTGATCATCCGAGATGAGGATGGTCACCAGATCAGCACGGATGACAAGAAGCCCAGACTTCAAAAGGAAAGGATCATCATTCAGGATAAATGCCTAATCTATGATGATGCCAAGATACATAAAGGAGTGATGGTGGGAGAGGGATCAATTGTAGCCGCCGGAGCCATCGTTACAAAAAACGTACCGAAGAGAACAATGGTAGCAGGTATCCCCGCCAAGGTTATAAAGAAAAATGTCGTGTGGGAAGATGAGTAATCTCCCCGGTACAATCCCCGTTTTCATCGCCCATTAACATTTTTATAGTCGGGTGCATCTGGAAATCGAACCTATTCGAACATCCGGGTGAAAAGCAATGGAATGGCTGGGCATTGAACTCAATCAGAACGAGACTTATTCCAACTTGGTTGCCAGAGAGAATGGATACAAGATAATTCGGGTCAGGGGTAACATTTCCTACCTGACCACTACGCCTATCCTCGGAAAGATCAGACTCGGTATGTCCTACCCTAAAAAGGAACCCGAGGAATCTGTAAGAGACATCATGCTTCTGTGCAGGAAGTGGTCGGTTCCCCAGCTGGACCTTCAGCTGGCCAGGGGGTATGACTGGCTGGAAGCCGAGGCCAGGAGAAAAAGATACAAAATAGAACTGGATAATAGGTTTGGAACCGACCTCATTGACCTTTTAAAGACTGAGGACGAGCTCTGGGACCAGATGCGCTCCAAGACCCGACGCCCCATCCGTAAAGCGGAGAAGATGGGTACCATGGTGGAGATGACCGAATCCGAGGATGATTTCGATAAGTGGATGGCGATATACAGGGAAACCGCAGACCGTAAAGAATTCACCCAGATATCCGAGGATACAATTCGTGCTGTGTTCAGGGATTCCAAGACCGGTAAACTGCTTGTTGCCAGGGCTGAAGGTAAGATAATCGCCGGCATCCTCTTATTCGTTGACGAGAGACCCATGTACTGGCTGGGCGGCGCCCATCCGGATTATAGGCAGTACTCCCCCAACAACCTGCTCCAGTGGAAGGCCATGCTCTGGGCCAAGGAGCAGGAATTTCCATATTATGACCTGGGGGGAGCCTCCAGGGGGGTGCCATCCAAGGGCGTTCTTGAGTTCAAGCTGGGTTTCAAGGGAACCTATTTTCCCCAGTACAACTACACCATCCGATTCAAGGGTTTCAAGGGATCGCTTCTGAACCTAGCCAGGGGAATGAAAAAACACAAGAATGACTTCTACAGGCCCTCCGTGATGATGAGGAACCTGAAGGCCATATGGAAAAGGCGGGTTCACTCGACCTACTCCGGCGGAATATTCTTCTTGGACATATCAGGGGAGACCGAGAATCCGGTGAAGGTCCAGGGGGAAGGTGAGGTAAAGATCCACTGGGGTAAAGACAACGATCTCTCAAGGATCTGCAGGGCGGAGATGGAAGGGTCCTTCGGCCGGTTTAAAAAATACTGGGACGACGGCAACCAGCTGATGGTTTTGGATATTGAAGGCGATGTGGCTGGTTTTCTGTGGATGGCAAGGGAAGAGATATACCTCAACGATGTGGAACATATGTTGAAGCTCCAAGATGGTGAGGTCTTCGTCCACAACGTTCACACCTTTGAAGAATTCAGAAGAAGAGGTGTGTTCTCATCACTGTACTCATACCTGGCCAATGACCTGCGGTCTCATAAAAGTGCAACCAGGGTCCTAACGTTCATTGATGATGGTAACCAAGAATCCCTTGCGGCCCACGAAAGGATTGGGATGAAACCGGATCCCAGGCATTTTTCCAGGACAATCACCTTTGGAAAGAAGGATCTTTCAGTCAGTAATATCAACCCGTTAGGATAGGGGACAGTGGCGGTCGGGTCTTTCACATGACTTTAAAGACGGTGAATCCATCGTTTTCGAATATTCGTTTTGCTTTTCCACAAAGTTCCTCTTGCACTCCAGGGATGCCCTTTTCCAACACGATCAAATCGATATTATAATCTATGATCATCTTCTGAAGGGAGATTTGGTACCCTCCGTAGTAATCCCTGTTTTTATGTCCTATGAGGCCTAAGACATTTTTCTCCCCGAATAGTGCAATATAGGCATTGTATTTCGAAGGGTATGATAGGACGTTTTTAGCCTTCTGATGTTTTAAAAAGCACATAAGCTCCATAAGATCTCGGCCGGGGCTGAAATTCGGAATGGCGTTCCAATAAGCGACCCTGTTTCTAATGTGAACAACACCCCCCCCGGCAACGATCATTAGAATCATCAGAAACACAGGATCAAAGTCCAGTTCCTCAGCGCACATCACAATGTAAACGGCTGCTGGGAATGATAGAAACATCAGGTATCTGATCTCTCCTCCCAGGTGGGACAGCCCCTCGAATGATATGAAAAAGAATGCACCTATTATTACCCAGCAGCAAAGTAGGAACACATCGGTCGCCGATCCATCCAGAAACAGGAACGGGGTTAGTAGCAAAACGGGAATCATCCAGACGTTCATGGGTATGTTTCTGATAATGTGCTTCACTGCAGAAATGCTCCCGTTGGGGTAACGCTTCTTGGTCAACCCCAGTTTAACGTTTTCCTTAAAAAAGTCGATGGTGGCCATGTGATGCTTGAGGACCTCTATGTAAAAGCCTCTGGAAAGTGCAATGGCCAGCACAAAACCCAGCCCAAGGGACACGATAAGGCCCATGATGATGATTATAGGAAATCCCCAGAGAACCGTGTACACGATAACTGATACCAGGAAAAACAGGGCGGCCTGCATGGTCAGCCTGTGGGATAGAAGGATTGCGGACAGTGCAAGTCCAATGAAGATGATACCAAAGAGATTCTCCGTGTACAGAAACCAGAACAATGCAAGCAGGATGATGGAATATAAAAGGGACCCCAACCCTCGGGGATTTATTGGCGCGCTCTGGTCCCAGGATGCCGTCGCCGTCATGAACACCGCCCCAGAAATCACCAATGCAAGGATAAGCTCGAACTCCGAAAATCCCATATTATGACTGAACCATAGGATAAAGATCATAAGAAGTGCAAAATTTGTTGTTTCGATGAGAGATGGTATGAATTTGTATACCCGAAGTAGACTTCTTTCGGAAATAAGAGCAAGTAAATAGTGGAATAGCGGAGGGTGCCTGTAAGGGCAATCAATCAGGAATCGGTCAATATTACCGGGATAGCGAAACCTGTTGTCTCTAATGGATTTTACATACAGAAAGTGATACCAGCCATCAGAACCAAGGAGTCCCCTGCCCCAAAGCCAGTATGATCGGGTGATGAAGCAGATGATTATAAGGATGGGAGCAACGATAATAAGCCACATGAGATCAATTTTGGGTATTAGATTCAAGGGAGACCGTGTTCAGTTCCTGCTTGAGGATGTATCTTGTGCCCGCCTTTAAATTATTTTTAACAACGATTTTAGGATCAATGAACACCCCACGTGACACCTTCCTGCCTGGTAGAAATAAGACAAAAGCCCCCACCTTGACGTTGTCCCCTATAAACACTCCTAGCTTCCGACGTCCTGTCTCCACTTCATTCTCCCCAATTATAACCTTGATGGTCTGCTCATCAAATCGATTGTTGGAGGTCCTAGTAAGGGCACCTAGATTGCAGTTCACTCCAACGTAGGAGTCCAGCACTGAGACAAGCGGCCCTATGTGGGTCCCTTGCTGGATAATGGAATTCTTTATCTCAGTTGAAAAACCGATAGAGACGTCCCTTTCTATACATACGTTGCCCCGTATCATGGCGCTATCCCCGATGAATGCGTTCTCACCGATGTAGATGTTACCCCGAAGGATGGACCCTCCAGACACCTTGGCCCCTTGAGAGATGGAGACATTTCCTTCGATGATTGCCGAGTCGTCCACCTTAGCATCCTCTGAGATGTCGATTCCGTTGATGTTATCTAGAAGGACTTTTAAAAGTGGAAATAAGTCCCAGGGCATTTTCAGCTCTATTGAACCATCATCTCGATGGAATATCGCGCCCGATAAAACATCATTACCATTTACCTCTGGTAAAATATTCAAAATGGATCTAACTATATCCGGGTGCTTCTTCCTCAGTTTTTCAGGGACAATGACACCTTCAACAATTCCCGTATCTTTAAACGATCGTGCGATATGTATCCCGAGCGGAACGCCCATCAGTTCAAGGGTAAATAACGACCGAACATCGTTCAAGGGTGAAAGTGTATCTGGTTCAGAAAGTTCCAATATCTTTATCATATCACCTTTCAAAAGACAATTATTCTGACTATTAATACTTTCACAAAATATAAAATAAATCAATGATTCGGTGGTATCGGTGTTCAGAATGCGAATATTGGTCATAGGTGCCCATGCTGATGATATCGAACCCCAGATGGGTGGGACTATCGCCAGGTACGTTGATAAAGGACATGAAGTGAAGATGGTTGAGGCTGTGGTCCCCTGTGAGAACGAGAATGGGATTGCATGCTCCGAATCAAAGGCCCTTCGGTGGAAGGAAGCAGAAAAGGCGGCGGATATCTTAGGTGCGGATCTTGAGATCTTAGATTTGGATCCATACGATCTTGTCAAGTCCCGAAATCTCGTTCAGATACTGGATAAGGTAGTAAGGGAGTACAATCCTGATGTTGTATACACAAATTGGAACCATGATTCCCATCAGGACCACACTGCAATTTCTAATGCAACTTTTGCCGCTACCAGAAAGAATTTAGGCACTCTCTATATGTATGGACATGCTGCACCTGGTGGTCTAACACCATTTGTTTTTAACGAGCAGGCATTCGTTGATATTACAGGTTACATAGGAAAGAAACTTGATAGTGTCAGTGCCTATGCATCTCAGGTAAAGCGATATGACAATTGGGTCAAGGCAATTGAAAGCAGGTCACGATACATAGGTTTCATGATAAAAACTGAATATGCCGAGGCATTCGAAGTTGTACGTCTCATCAAGATGATCTGATTGAAATAAACCTTAAGAAATTCGTGTGATCCTCTTTTGTCATGTAAAAAAACCACACTATATAAATTGAAATTCCGAACAACAGCAGTTTCAAGGATATCCACAGAATCGATAGATGGGAAAGCCCAAACCACGAGTAGAAAATAAAAGCGAGTAAACATATGAAGAATGTAAAAGACCCAAGTTGGAACAGTCGATTCAACTCGATCTTTACTTGAACTACTTTTCTAATATAATAAATGGTTAGAAATGCCGTAAAACTTGTAGAAACGGTCGTTGCTATCGCAACACCCCATATACCCCACCATTGGACAAGGACCAAGCTCAAGAAGAAATTTGGCAAGATTGTTATAAGGTTGATTTTCCAGCCGATATCTGGCCTGCCAACACTCCCAAAAATTTTTATCGATTTGACCATTCCAAAGAGACATCCACCGATAAGGAGTATCCAAATGACATAAGCTGATTTTTGAAAGCTATTTGGATATAGCAAAGCAATATATTCATCAATGAATAAAAAGAGTCCAACGCCTCCCACAGAGAGAACGATCAGGGAGTATTGAAGACTGGTATTGACCATCTTTTCCATCTGAGTCGTCTTTTTTACAGCCCAATATTCAGAGGCTGCTGGATATGCAACCTTGTTTATTGCAGTGGGTACCATCCACATCATGGAGATAAATCCTGTAGCTACATAATAATACGCCACCTCTTTCGCATCCACGTAATATGCCAATACAAGGGTACCAATACTATAGAATGCAAAATAGCTGATAAGGCCAGCAGATATCGAGTTAAGTCCATAATATGCAAGGTTCTTCGTATGCTCCTTGAAACGGTTTAATGTAAAACGGATCTTCGTTTTTAATAAATAAAAGAGTACGATCACCGTAAATATAGAGTAAAGGATGGTATCGATAGCAAGGGCATTTATCCCGAATCCCAGATAGAGCATCGACAGAACGGAGACCATTGAAAAGATCGTCATTGCAATCTGTGCTATGGCTAATTTTTTCATCCACCTAAGGCCTTGAAGGACAGAAACAAGGGACGTCAGAACAAAAGAGAATGGAAACGAGAAGGCAACAGTGATCAAAAGGGTTTTTATTTCCATTTTAAAAAAGCCAGCAAGATAATCCGATAGAAAGACCATAGCAGCAGTTACCGCAAGGCTTGAAAAGATGGCCAATAAAATAACTGTCGAAATGAGTTCATACAAACGTTTCTCACTCGTCGCATTATATTCAGCTGTGAACTTTGTCACACCGGCGACGAACCAATATCCAAAGATCGTTACGAGGTTCATCAGGGTCAGAACAACGCCCCAATAACCGTAGTCATCTTCTATGACAAAAAGAAGTACGAGGGGCTGACGGACCATCCTGATACCCAGCATGGCAACCATGCTAATTAGAACCCAACGGACATCGTGTGTGAATTTTTCCTTTTCTGATGGAGAGCTAGTCATACTGGTAAACCAACATAGTCATATTTCTGAGAAATTTAAATATATTCATGGATAAAATGTAATCATAGTATATTTTCTTTGATATCTAACAGATATCTAACATTTTTTAAGCTCGAATGATTTAAACCTTGAACAATGAAGCATCAAATAGAACCATTGAAACCAATTTTTTTATTAATTCTGGTTCTAACGGGAATCCTTCTTTTTTGGTTTTATTTCAATATCCCTGTCGGAAACGATGAGGGTATGTATTTGCATATGGGATGGATGATGACCAGTGGATGGATTCCTTATGTCGACATGTATGAGATAAAACCACCCGGAATTTTTTTTACTTGGGCAGCAGTGTTTACGTTGACCGGTCAATCCATCGTAGTCGCTCGAATTGTGATGGTTATAGTGGCACTCTCATCATCTGTTATTGTTTATTGGATATCCCTTCGGTTCCTTCCCGAAAGATGGGGAGTTATTTGCGCATTTTCTTATCTTATCTCCATGAGCCTTCCCATTTTTTCATCAATGAAGGCAATGGCCGATCCCTTTGTCAATCTATTTGGTTTGTGTGGGATTTTACTCTTTTTACTTTTCCTTGAAAAAGAAAAGAAAGCAATATTATTGATTGTGGGTGTAGTGATATCGATATCCGCCCTTTTTAAACCAACGGGTTTATTCTATTTATTTGCAATCCTTATTTATTTTTTACTAGGCAGTATCAGAACGAAAGATGGACATGGTTCTTATCGACTCCGTACGGTCATCGATTATTTAATGTGGATATTCATAGGTTATTTCATCGTTCTATTGCCATTAATACTATATTATGTTCATATCAGTCATATATATGAATTTCTTTATTGGTCCTTCACCGGTATATTTTCTGCACGGGGACCTCCAGATCGGGAATGGCAAATACTTTTTTATCCATTAGCAAACTTATTGCTCATTTGGATTCTTGCATTAATAACTGTAATAGTAGAATTTTACTATTACATCAGAAAAAGGGTATACTCAAAGATATTACTATTATGTATTATCTGTCCTCTCTTTCTAGTCCAATTTTCAGAACGTCAGTTTCCACATTATTTCATACCGGTTATTGGTCCCTCGGTTATTCTTTCATTTTATTTCATCTATAGTCATTACAATAAGATAAAAGGGATGTTTATTTTTCAAGGACGATCTGCGGCGAGAAAAACAGTAACATTAATTGTAATTATTTTATTGTTAATCTTAATTCCATTTCAGGTATTTACATTGAAGACACCAATAAAAAACGAAATGGCAAAGGTTGATAATAACGTCGAAGAAAAGAAACTCCAGGAATACATTCAAAGCAAAACAAGCAGCGATGAACCCATTTTAGCATTTCCGTATTGGGGAAATGTGTATTTTCTATGTGACAGGGATCCCCCCGATGGATACATAAATCATCAATTGATGACAGAGGATGATGAAAGTAAATTAATAAAAACACTTGAAACGAAACCTGTAAATTATGTGATTACGATAAACGGGACGGAGAGCGATTTTATTAATAAGAAAAATTTGAACGAACTATGGGAACATATTGAAATGCACTATTTCATTGAAGCAAAGATCGGTAAGTATGATATTTACAGAAATAATCAATCCCTAGCAATAAAAAGGACCATGTAAAGATCATTTCTATACAACAGGATCAGATGTTTGTCGACTTCTGGTTTTTCCCAAAACCTACTCTCGTAGAATGGTTCTCTCCAATTTGGATTTCTTTCAAGCATGATATGTGTCCCTCCTGATCCATTGATAATATCCCAACATACATTTCCTGGCGTGTCCGATTGAAAAAGATCGATATTCTCTTTAGAATCAAGCGGTATAATTTCCCGTTTCAAATAGTACCTATCGGGTTCCATGCTGAGTATCTTTGAATCAGATGGTAGATCCCACATTCCGCACCCTTTGTGAATAAAATCTGATTTTCTCTCTCTCGTGAAATGGGTTATTTCCCCATCTCTTCTCTATCCTCTTCTATCAGATTTACTTCTCTGGTATGAATCCGTGCCTGATATTTCTCAAGGAACTTGAGAACGATCTCCAGATCGCCTTCGTAGATGAGGATTACGCCTCTCAACAGCTTTCGATGGGGAATGTCATCCAACAATCCGTGCCGGTGATATCGGTACTTGCCGCCCCAGGAACTGGTATCCTGGCCGTAGAACTTCTGGCAGAACTTGCTGATCTCCACGCTCTTTCTTTTCGGTGGTAGGCTGAACACAATAATGTAACCGTTCATTGCGTGCCGTACCGCACGCAACTAATATATACTTTGCCGTTCATATCGCTTGAAAAGTCTATAGCGGTTAGACATATGGATTATTCAAGCAAGATGCTGGACCACCACGGGATTGTGGCTGGTGTGTGCAGAGAGATCGAGCTGGCCGAGACCATCAACCGTATCGTTGGAGTGAACGAACAGCAGAAGGTGTCAACAGGCGATGCTGTCGTGGCCATGGTCATCAACGCATTGGGCTTCGTCAGCAAACCGCTCTACATGTTCCCGGATTTCATGGAGACTAAACCAGTTGACCGGTTGTTTGAAAACGGTCTGGTATCGGAAGATTTCAACGATGACACTCTCGGTAGGGCTCTTGATCGGTTGTACGAGAACAACAACACGAGGATATTCATGGAAGTGTCAATGCAAACCCTTTCAAAAATGGGCGTTAAGAGGAATTTCTTCCACCTGGATACAACGTCGATTAGTGTCCATGGGGAATATGAAAATTCAGATGACGACATGGTTCCAATAGAGATCGTGAAAGGACATTCCAAGGATGGCAACTTCGATCTGAAGCAGTATCTGATATCACTCATCACGGTTTCGGAATCGGACCTTCCAGTCTGGAAAAATGCGCTCAGTGGAAACACATCCGACAAAACGCATTTCAGGGAGGTCATCCAGCATTATGCAAAGGCCCTTGCCGAAGGCGATGCGGTGGCCTATTTCGTCATGGATTCTGCGATGTACACCGAAAAGAACGTCCGGGAACTGTCAAGCATTGTCAAGTGGTTGACGCGGGTGCCGGAAATCGTAGGGATGGCAAAGGACCTGTTGGTCGAAACCGAAGTACAGGATATGGATAAATCCAGACTGGAAGGGTACCGAATCAAGTCCTTTTCAAGGACCTATGCAGACGTTGAGCAGAAATGGGTTGTCGTGTTTTCAAAGGAAGGCTACGAAAGGGAGATGAAAACCTTCAAAAAGAACATCGAAAAAGAAAGGGAGAAGGTGGAAAAACAGCTGTGGCACTTTAAAAACGATGAGTTCAAGTGTGAACCGGATGCCGTCAAGGCATTGAAGGAACTGGAGAGCAAGTGGAAGTATCACAAAGTGGATGGTCTCGCGGTCACTGGAAGGAAAAAATCGGGCAAGAGGGGAAGGCCGAAAAAAGATTCCAACGACGTCAAGATGGTGTATACGATCGATGCCACGTTCAAACAGGATGATGATGCAATAGAAGCAGACCGACGGCGGAAAGGTAAATTCATCCTGGCAACGAACGACGTTGATCTGGACCAGGAAGCGATGTTGAAAGAATACAAGGACCAGCAGGGTGTGGAACGGGGGTTCAGGTTCATCAAGGATCCGATGTTCTTCACGGACTCGACATTTCTGAAGAAACCTGAACGGATCGTCAGTCTCGTGATGATCATGGGACTGAGCCTGTTGGTCTACTCCATTGCCCAACGTAAGCTGAGAAACGCTTTGAAAGAGATGGATGAAACCGTTCCCGACCAGTTGGGAAAACCTACGAAAAAGCCCACGATGAGATGGATATTCCAGAAGTTCGAGAACATCTCATTGCTCAATATCAACGACGAAGGAGGATTCTCTCAACAGGTGTTGAACACCAAGCCAATACATGAAAAGATACTGGCACTCATGGGAAAGGAATACGAGAAAATCTATTTTTCAGGAAAGGGGTACGGAAAGTGAGCCATACGATAGTAAATCTTCCACTCCCATTAACAATAGTTAACTTTAATATGGTAATATATAATTAGAAAAACCGATTTCAAGCAACTAAAGCGAGGACGAACAATGCCGGGTATGAGTCTATTTATCGATATAAAAGGCATATCTGCCAAACAGAAACATCAGTTGGAAAAGACGATGGACCAACTGATATTCAACGAGGAATACGCAAAGAATACTCTTCTTAGCGATAAGACTTCATTTTTAGGATGCACAAAATACGAGCAGTACCCGATTACAACCTTCGATCATGGGGACTACACGATTTTTTTAGAAGGGTATCTCTATGGAAAACAAGAAATGGTTGTCAAAAAGGAACTGGGCGATTTAGCGGATCTGGCCTTTCAAAAGAGCGGGAGGGCCAAGAGGAAGATAGCGAAGTGGTTGCTTGAGACTGATGGCGACTTCATAGTGATTTTCAAGGATAAGAGGACAGGTGAAATTGCGGTCCTGAACGATTTGCTAGGTCGATTATCCTTGTACTACCATAAAACAAAGGACAGATTGATACTATCTCGGGAATACCGTTTTGTCGTAGGAAATATTGAGGACGTCCAGCTCGACAGGATGGCCATCGCCCAGTACCTCCTTTTAGGATATCCCCTAGGTAAAAGAACGCTCGTTGAGGGCCTCCATAAATTTAAACCAGCAACTCTGGTGAGGGCCGGCGGAAAGGGTTCCACAATATCAGTGGAGGTTCTCTACACATTTAATCTGGAGAAAAAGGAACATGTTAGAAAGCCCGTTGAAAAGAACGCGTCTCAGTTATTGACGTTGTTTAAAAAGGCCTGTAAGGACAGGGTTGCCCTATACGATAAGGATATCCTGTCGTTGAGTGGTGGCTATGATTCCAGGTGCATTGCGGTGTGCCTAAACAAAGTCAACAGGGAGGGTCTCTCCAATGTAACTTACTCCTTTTGGTATTCGGGAATGGACATTAAATACGCAAAGGAACTGGTGGATATCTACAAGCTTGACTGGAACGTTTACAAACTCAAGCCGGGACACGGAAGGGACTTGTACGAGCTTTTCCGGATGAAGTGCGGTGTGAACTGGTTGGGCATGGGTTTCATACTGCCGTTTTTCAAGAGGATCAAGAAGGAATACGGATCCAATGTGACATATTTCACAGGTGATGGTGGTGATAAGACCCTTCGGGATGTGGGTCCAACAAAGCCGTTAAAGAGCGAAAAACAGCTGGTCAATTACATACTGTCCACCCGTAATATCTTCCTGATGCGCGATGTCACCGCATTAACTGGCCTGTCGAAAATGGAGATAGTGGATGACTTGAGACGACATTTGATGTCCTTTCCAGAGAAGGACTGGGATCAGAAGTTCATACATTTCTTCCTTTTCGATAAGGTCTACAATTGGCACGGCGAGGGAGAGGACCGGAACAGATATTTTTTCTGGAGCGTCGCCCCATTCTATTCCATTCCCTTTTTCGTATATGCCATGAACTGTCCCGAGAACCAGAAAGAACATTTTACACTATATCGACACTTTCTAACCGAGCTCTCCCCGGAGGCTGCGGCCATTGCCCACTCCGACGGGTTGACCCTAACGGAATCCAAGAAGGGGCACATGACGGCCTATCTTACCGGGATTCTTTACCAGCACCCCACTCTAAGAAAAAAGGTGAAAAAAAGACTGGGGAACTGGGAATCCTATCCTACTGGATCAAATATATATAAGTGTATTGAAGATCAGATGAATGGTTGCAGGACGATAGATAAATACCTTAAAAACTCCGAGATAAAGAAATTGATCAAAGATTCTGGGAAATACACGAAAGAGGATTTTGACAACCTGCTTACCATTACAACGGCGATTGAGAATTTTACCATGAACAAGAGTAGCCTGGAGAAATATTCCGACACCGAGTTCGCCTGAGGAACAACTAGACCTCTGTTTTAAAAAAATAGGAAAACTCGGGAGGAATAGTAGAAAAATATTCACGGCAGTCATGTTAATAATTTGCCTCTTCTCCAATTACATACTCAACACATTACTATTATTGTCATAAATAATTTTGACATGTTTCAACCTTCCCCTTCCGGTTGAAAACAAACCTCCTGGCCGCTAAAAAATCGTAGATTGTCACGATCACCACCGCCGTCAGGAAAGCGCAGTTGCGGAACTCCAGCAGGTCCACGAAAGTGGATATCACGACCCAGTTCCTCACGGTCAACCAATCATCAAGCTCGTAGATGGTCCATATGATGGCAGAACGAATAAGCAACCCGATTACGTAAACCGTGTAGTGCTTGGACAGCTGCACCCCCACGTCCCGTTTTCCGGTGGTACCGTCTCTGAAGGTCCACCTCTTATTGAGGATATACACAATGGTGACCGCAAAGAACCATGATATCCCCTGGGCGGTCAGAACGCCCCACTTCTCGCCAAACGCGGGTTCTGTGACAAAGTGGGAGACCAGGTTCATTATGGTAACGTCAACCGCCAGGGCGGTGAGGCCCACGGCGATGAACTTGGAGAACTGTCTGATCACCCTTTTGGGTATGAACAGTATCTTTTCATCGGACATGTGATTGCCAGTTGGATACTCGATGAAATTGGAAAACGTTGAACCCAGTTTATCTTTTCCGTCCTTTCCGCCCACTCTCCGGCTCCCTCTTCCTCTTCTTGCCCGCCTTGCTGGCCATGAGCCAGAAGATGATGACCACCAGCACAAGCGCCCCGGCGATCATTCCCCACTGGGTTGCGCTCAGCCCCTCGTCCTCCTCCTCCACCACCGTGTCCAGGTCGATCACCTTGGAGAGATCATCCGGCATCTGGATGTCGGTTGCGGAGCTCTTGTCGTCAAATGTAACATCCAGGCGGTAGAACCAGACGGGTTCCTCCAGATTGCCCCCGTCGCCTCTTGATATGATGGTCCCGAGAAGCGTGAAGGTGGCCTTCCCGTCCTCGTCGGTTTTCTTCTCATCCACCACGGCGTGGTCCGGTGTGTCCAGGACCTTGACCGCGGCCTCGGGAACGGGCTTCCCGTCCTTGTCTTGGACCGCAACCGTCAGGTAGCGATGTACGTTCACTGTGCCATCCCCGGTGACGGATATCCCGTCGGTGTGCTGTTCACCGTCCTCGGATTTCTCGGTGGGAGTCCAGCCGTACACGTCGAGGACGCCATCACCGGACAGTTCCAGCCTGGCATCGGATATCCGTTTGAGTGTCACCTCCTCGTTGGCGTCGAATTTCAAGGTCAGATCGGCAAAGGAGGAAGTCTCGGCCAGGAAAACGGGGATCTCGGTCAGGGCGTCCAGCTCGGACTGTTCGCCCATAAACTCGCAGCTCTTCATCTCAAAACGGGAGCATTCCTCCAGGGTCAACCCCTGGACAGTGGAATGTTTCACCACCGCGGTGGAGACCTCTCCCGCATCAAGGTTGGTGATTACACAGCCGCTGTCGCCCTTCTCCTCGCCCTTGCCAAAAACCAGACCGTTGCATTTTCCGACAAACGACTCTTCAACCGTTGTGTCCTCAAAGACCATGTTCCCGGATACGCTTCCAAAGCTGGCCCCGGCCAGCTTGGCACTGTCCACGAACACGCTGCCGGCCTCCTTGACAGTCAGATTGAACAGCGTCTCGTCCAGGATATTGAGCTCCCCGGCGCTCTGCACCGTCCGATCGGAGAGCGTTGATGATGATACGTTGAGCTGAGCGCAGGACACCGACATGTTGACGGCTTCGATGGTGCAGCCGGACCCGATGAATATGGAGCACTGTTCCGAGGCAGAAAAATCCGTAACCTCGATGGACGCCCGGTTCTCCAAAACCAGGGTGGCGTGGCCCTTGATCTCCATTCTCACATCGTAGTTGGAGAACAGCACCCCGCCGTTCAGATGGAGGGTTCCGAACCCTTCCACCACCACCGAATACTGCCAGTCGGCAGTCTGGTCAACCTTCACCTTGGCAGTCGAATTGATGAACAGGGTCCCCCGGTCCTTGACGTTGATGTTCTTGGCGGGATATTCGTAGTTGGGATCGTCTGACTCGAACACGGTGATCTTGTCACCGCCCACCATCACATCCGATGAACCTCCACCTTCTGCCGTGGGGAAGTGTATCACCGAAAATACAAGAGCCAGTAGAACAAGCGATCCCAGGAACCTGTGCAGCGAAGCCATGTGCATCCCGCTTGCCCCATTGACGTTAGAGAATATATACTATGCGGAGCCAGCGTTTCCACTGGAGTCAGGTCAAAATGGATGTGGAAATCCTGCGGCGCCGGGACTCATCCAGAGAGATGACTGTCCGGGACTCAAGTTGTTCAAAGGCCGCCGTGGTAGCGGAACCAGAACCGTATCACGTAACCTATCATCCGCTTCTCCCGGGCAACATTCAGGGCGCTGGTCTCCCCCTCGATCCACCGGACCGGAAATTCCTGGATGGTCAACCCTTTCTGCCGGGCCCGAATCAGCATCTCCGTGTCCCAGAACACCCCCCGATCCCCGGTGGTGTCGTATCCAAGCACCTCTACCAGTTCCTCGATAACGGGGCGTTTCCATGCCTTGAAACCGCACTCGTGGTCCCGGATGCGGGTGCCGAACAGTATTCGTATCCCCAGGTTGAAGAAGAAGGATATGATCCGGCGGTTGACCTTCCTTTCCAGCTCGGAACCGGGCAGGTAGCGGCTCCCGGTGACCACGTCAGCGTCACCCCTTATTCTGGTCAGGAGCTCATCCAGGTGCTTCAGGTCGGTTGACAGGTCCAGATCGAAAAAGGCGATGTATCTCCCCTTGCCCAAAAAGAACGCCTTTACCAGGTTCTCCCGGCGGGAGGGGCCGTCTGGCATGTACAGGTATGTGAGGTTGTCAAGCTCCAGCTCCAGCCTTTTGCCGATCTTGCCCGTATTGTCCCTGGAAGAATCATCCACGATGTAAAGCCGGTATTCAACCCCCAGCCGCTCAAGCTCCGCATAGGCCCTGCGAACGTTCTCCTCGAGTCTTTTCTCCTCGTTGTAGACCGGGATGAATATGGAATATGTCTCACGGTGGGTGGAGGCCATACAGCTCGATCCTGCATACGGTTTTCATCATAACGGTAGGTGGAAGGACGATCACTCCGCCCTGCCAAGGTGGGCCTCGATCCTTTTTAGGAAGAACTGGGCATCAGAACAGTCCGGATAGAGCTCCAATATTTTCATGTAAAGGTCCCGGGCCAGGTAATACTCCTTTTCCAGATAGACGTTTTTTGAGAAATCCAGCATGGTGTCCAGGTCCAAATTCTCCATGAGGGTGAACTGCTCGATCATTCGGCGTTTCTTTCTCTCCCTGGCACCCTCCGCGGACAGAAGGCTGTCCCTGGTCTCCTGGATATGAGGCTTGATATCCTGCAGTCCCTTGCCCAGCCCGCCGCCGGTGGTGTTGCCGTCGCCCTCGGCCTTCTCTGCAGGGACGGAGACGTGCCTGTCGAGGATCTTTCGGAAGGCTTCCCGGTGCTCTTCCATCCAAATCACCCTCAGAGCCATTCCCGCATCAGGTTGCGTTTGATCTCCTTGCGGCATTCCTCGCGGCCCCTCAGGGCGTCGGGCTGGCCGGGCACCTTCTGAAGCACCTTGTCATAGCAGTTGAGGGCCTCTTGGGGCTTGTCCAGCTTCTCCAGCACCATGCCGCGGTTGAGCCAGGCCTCGATATTGTCCGCGTTCAGACTGGTGGCCCGGCTGAAGCATTCTTCAGCCTCCTTGAACCGATCCATGGTGAACAGCAGCACGCCCTTGTTGGACAGGGCGTCATCGCTTTCGGATAGCTCCAGGGCCTTGTCGTAACAGTGAAGCGCCTCATCCTTTCGTCCCAGGGCCTTTTGGGCAACCCCCAGGTTGATCCATATCTCCTGGGCGTCGTTTTGAAGGTCCAGGGCCTTCTCGTAGCTCTCCACGGCCATGGAGACATTTCCCAGGTTGAACTGTAACACTCCCTGATCGTTCAACGCGTCCACGTGGTCGGGCTGAAGTGCCAGCACCTGCTGGATAAGCGACAGCGCCTCTCCGAACCGTCCCTGGTTGCCCATTTCGATGGCTCTCTGGTATATCCCATCCGCCTCGGCGCTTTTATCGGGTTTGACGGGGACCTCCGGTTCAATATGGGTCGGGGGTGGGGTGGTGGGTTCCTGGGGGATCTCCTCAGGATCGGCCGTTTCCTCCACCGGTACCGCTTCGGCCTGATCCAACTCAGAAGTAACTTCCATTTCGGGTTCAGGCACGGCTTCCTGTTCCGGTGTTTTCTCCACTTCCGGTTCCACTTCAACTGCCGCCTCGATCTCCGGTTCCACCTCTTCAACAGGAACGGTATCCGCGTCTTCTTCCAGCGCCTGCTGCATCTCGGTTTCGGGGATCGGTTCTTCAACCACGGGAGCTGCAACCTCTGGAGCGGGACGGGGATCGTCCTCCATGGCCATGGCCTTCAGATCGCCCATGGATACCTTGACGTCCTCCAGTTTGGGTCTGGCAGTTTCCGGCTCTTCTTCGACCTCAGGTTCGGGGACCGGTTCTTCCTCAACTTCCTCCTCATCCCGGGTCAGTTCCGGTTCGGGTTCCTCTACCACCTCAGGTTCGGGGACCGGTTCTTCCTCAACTTCCTCCTCATCCCGGGTCAGTTCCGGTTCGGGTTCCTCTACCACCTCGGTTTCGGGGGCCAATTCTTCCTCAGCTTCCTCCTCTTCCCGGGTCAGTTCCGGTTCGGGTTCCTCTACCACCTCGGTTTCGGGGACCGGTTCTTCCTCCAACTCAACTGCCGGTTCCGGAATCTCCTTGTCCGGTTCCTCAGTCATCTCAGGTGCAGCTTCCTCTTCCGCCTCATGGAAGTCTTCCATGGTCCGGCTTCCGGCCGGTCGGCGGATGACCCTCCGTTTTTTCGACGGCGGTTCCGCTGCCTCGGTATCCGACGTTGTGTCGGCTGCCTTTGCCTCCTGTTCAAGCCGGGCCCGGGCGTGGGCGATACCCTTGCGTATGGTCTTGTTGTCCGGTTCGAGCTTCTGGACCTTTTCCCATTCCTCTATGGCCAGGGCATATTTTTTGAGCTTGAAGTACTGGACCCCTTTTTTGAAATGCCTGTTCACGACGGATGCGTTATCCTTCGATCCCTCGTCCTCTTCTGGACCAGAGGCGGGCTTTGCCGCCTGTTCAAGGAGCGCTTTGGTGTCATCTATGATCCGTTCCACCCTGTCGTAGTCCCGGGCGGCGAAGGCGGGTTTGGCCTTGAGGAACATCTGCTCTGCCTTGTGGGTGTCAAGTCCTTGTTTCTTGGCGGACTTGATGGCCATCCTCATGCGGCGCAGGTACTCCACCGTGGCAACGTACCGGGCGTCCTTGGGGGCCTTTTTCTTGACCTCACGATCGCTTTTGGCAATTCCCATAAGCTCGTCCTGAACGGCCTTCTGGGCACTTTTCCATTCCTCTGTCCTGTTGGACCGACCGTCCCCGTCAGGTCCGTCCTTATCCTCCTCGGCCCGGCGGCGCTCCTCCGATTCGTTCTCCAGCTCCTCCAGCACCATGGAAACGTACTTGTCGTGGTCCTGGTCGGTGATGCCCAGGGAATAGCGCAGGTCACGGAGCTTCCCGTCCCCGTCATCGTCAAGTCTTCCGTCTTTCATGGAACTTCTGAGCGCCTTTCGGTAGGTCTCGTGATCGTCCCCGGACTTTATTACCTGACGAGAAGACAGCGTTTGCCTCTCTCCGCCCTTGATCAATGCTCCAAGGCCTTTGCCCAACCCCTTCTTTGGCATAATTGTCACCCAATTATTATAAAAAATACGGCAAATTGCACATAAACCGATACTTTGGTAATAAAGCTTTACTTTCGGCCATCCCCCCCCTTCACCTCCTTATATATCCAAAACCAACGGGTTCAATGCTCCCAATGGGAGGTTTGGAAAATGGAAGATGAAAACACCGTGCCCATGATCGACAAGGTAGAACGGGCACTTCAAGACAAATTGAGCAGAGCTGAGATAGAAAAGGAGTTCGAGGAGTTCACCCTGGGTTACGGAATACCGCCCTGGGAGGCCGCCAGGGCTCTGATATACAAGCACGGGGGAGATCCGTCAGCCCTGTCGCAGCGGAGATCGGAAGAGGTTTCGCAGCTGGCAGACCTCAGGACGGATATGCGGGCGGTGAACGTCCAGGGGCGGGTGATGGATCTCAGGGAGGCCAGTGTACGATCCCGGGGCGAGGAGCGGCAGGTTGTCAAGGGACGCCTTGCCGATGGATCGGGATCGGTCCCCTTCACATCCTGGGTATCCCTGGAGGCGGAGGATGGACAGACACTCCGGCTGGAGGATGCATTCACAACCTCGTGGCGGGGAAGGGTCCACATCAATGTGGGGAACCGTTCCCGGGTCATGGGGATAGACCCTTCCGTGATTCCTGAGATCAGCGACCGGGAGCTTGCCCAGAGCATCCCCCTCTCGCAGATAATGGAGGGGCCAGGCGAAATAACCGTTCGGGGAAGGCTGGAGGGCTTGGGAGATCGTGAGCTCACCGTGGACGGCAATCCCCGCAGGGTCGAGGTGGGTATCATCCGGGACAACACCGCCGGCGTGCCCTTCACCGCCTGGGTCGATCTGGGCGTTGAGGAAGGGACCGCGGTGGAACTTTCGGGCGTTCGGGTGAAGAAATGGCGCGGCCTCCCGGAGGTCCAGATAAATTCAAACACCATGATACGGGAGATATCCCAGGATATGGTGGATTCCCGGCCAAGCAAAGACAGCACCATGAGGTTGTCGGATGTGCTGGACAATGGGGGCGCCTACGACATATCGGTCCGGGGTACCGTGCTGGAGGTGAGGCAGGGGTCGGGTCTGGTGTTCCGATGCCCCGACTGTTCCAGGGTGATGAAGAAGGGCGTTTGCTCCATACACGGTAAGGGGGAAGGCCAGCCGGACCTCAGGATAAAGGCGGTGCTGGACGACGGCACCGGGGCGGTATCGGTTATACTCAACCGTCAGCACACGGAACGCTTCCTGGGAAAGGACCTGGAGCGGTGCCTGGCCCTGGCCCGGGACAAGGGCGACGTTTCGGTTATCGAACGGGAACTGCGCAAGCTGCTGGAGACCCGGGAGCTGGAGCTGAGAGGGATCATCCGGACCGATGACTTCGGCCCCATGATGGTCCCGAGGCAGGCAGATTTCTCACATCAGGAGCTGGGTGATATGGTAAACATGATCAACTCACGAATGGAGGCGATCCAGTGAGCGATAAGAGGCGGGAGCCGGCATGGCGCATCTTCTCAGGAGAACTCCGGGAATGCAGCCATCAGCGGGAGGCCCGGGAGGATCGGGCGCCGAGCCATGTGATATCGCCCCTGGGTGCCCTCCTCAACCGGGTATACATAGTGGGCGCCGTCACCGCCGTGGAACAGGTGGGAAAGGGCAGCGATCCGGTGTGGAAGGCAAGGATATACGATCCCACGGGACCCGTCTATGTGACCGCCGGTCAGTACCAGCCGGATGCCGCCCGGGTCCTCTCGGGTATCAAGCCTCCGGCGTTCATAGCCCTCTGCGGCAAGGTCCGGGTGTATCGGCCCGAGGAAGATGCCTTCATAGTCACCATCCGCCCGGAGCGGGTCTGGGAGGTGGACGAGACCACCCGGGACCGTTGGGTGGCCCGGACCTGCCTGGATACCCTGGAACGCATAGCGTGCGTCCGGTCCATGTCCACCATGCAGTCCCCGACCGAGGAGCAGCTGATGGAAGAGGGACACCGGCGGGAACTGATCGAGGGGGCGCTCCTGGCCGCGGAGCACTACGGCGAGATATCCTGGGAACGCTACATGGACATGGTGCAGGTGGCGCTTCGTTCCATTCCCGATACTGTTGAAGAGAAAAAAGAGCCGGAGGAGCCGCTCTGGGGAGAGCGGGTATTCGAGTTGATCGCTGAAATGGACGGAGAAGGCAGGGGGGTGGCCTACGAGGAAGTTCTGGAGGCCGCCCGGGACCGGGGAATGGGTCCCGAGAAGGTGAACGCCGGCACGTCGGAACTGCTGGATGAGGGCCGGGTCTACGAGCCCACGGTGGGATGGTTGAGGGTGGTGGCCTAGTCACATCAGCTGCGCGCCTTTGCCTGAAACAGCGGTGACCCGGGGGTCGCCGAACTCCCGGAGAGACTCGACGATCTCCTCGATGTCACCGGCGGCCACCACCGTCCTCCCCAGCATGGCCATGAAACCCCGGCCGTGGGGCGATAGCGCCCTAAGCGCCCGCTCGACCGATCCGGTCATCAGAGTGCAGTCCCGGGAAAAATCATGGGATAGCTGCAAAAACCGCTCCAGGGACATGTCCTCCCGGAACCGTTCCAGGGCAACACCGCCCGATCGGTTGATGGCCTCCGACTTTTCAGGGCTGTTGATCACCGATCCGGTCTTGAGGGGTTTCCCCACGGTGCAGATCACCACCCGTTCGGTGCATTCCACCCTGACCACTTCCCCGTGGGGGGGACATCCGGGTTTTAATCTTACGGGCAGACCTCCAACGGACTGTCCCATCACATCGCCCAGTCCCGTAGATGATATCACTTCGGCACGGTGGGCGACCGACAGGGGGTCACCGGGACATCCCATGTGGGAGAGGCACAGGGCAGTTCCCAGGGCGCATCCGCCGGACACGCCGAATCCCTGGGACATGGGAAGCCGGGTGCGATGCTCCACTTTAAAACGTTGTCCTTCCAAGCCCATCTCGTCGATCACCCTGATGGTGGGACCGATTCTCACTTCACGACCGTTGAGGAGTATGGAGGACCTGTTGTTTTCGGTGACCGTGGTGGTCACGCCCTCTCTCAGACACAGCCCGGCGCCCCTGGAGCCGGTTTGCAAAGGATCGTCGGCTGATCTGTGGATGGAAAAGAAGCCCGTCACGTGGGCCGGGACGAACGCTGATACCGGCACGGATATCCTACCGCCTGGACAGGCACTCGCCCATGCAGTCGAGCAGAAATTCGGCCAGAACGTCCTTGGACCCGGACTTCTTGCCCGGGGGCCCGGCGGGGAACACCACAGCTATGTGGTTTTCCTCCGGGGTGATCATCTCGATATCGTTTACCACCACCATCTGCAGGTCCTCCCGTTCCATGAGCTTCCGTCCCCGGCCGATCAGGTCGTTCCATTTCAGACCGCTCTCTGCCTTGAAACCGACTATGAACGCCTTTTTGTGGGTCTTTCGGAGCTGGGTTATGACCTTGGGCAGGGGCTTGAGCTCCAGCTTGATGCTCTCTTTACCCGACGGGATCTTGCCCTGGTGAGGTACCGGGGCGTAATCTCCCACGGCAGCTGACATGATGATGATGTCGAAGCGTTCCTTGCCTTTGGCCTTCTTCAACAGCTCGTCAACCGTTGAGAAATCTTCCACTGTCAGGTAGGAGGGTGGGTCAAAATGGCCATGGCCCATCCACAGGGTAACCAGGGCACCCCGTTGATATGCAGCCTGGGCCAGGGCTATCCCGGTTCTTCCGGTGGCCTTGTTGGTGATGAGGCGCATGTTGTCTATGCTTTCCTGGGTGCCTCCGCCGATCACAAGCATTCTTTTCCCCTCCAGTTCCCGCTTCCCGGCAATGCGGATGACCGTGGAAATGATCTGGTCCCACCGGGCCATCTTTGCCTTGGATTCGGCCATCAGCGGCCCCACGAACACAACGCCCAGGTCCTCCAGTTTCCTGATGTTTGCCAAAACGACCGCGTGGTCGTACATGGTGCCGTGCATGGCCGGGACAGCCACAACCGGGATGCCTGTCCCCAGCGCTGTGGTGGCGAAGGTGGTGACCGGGGTATCGTCGATGCCGGTGGCCATCTTGGAGATGGTGTTTGCAGTGGCAGGGGCAACAAGCAGAAGATCCGCCCTGTCGGGCACGGCTCCGCACAGGGATACGTGTTCCACGGCTCCGGTGATATCCGTGATCGGCCGGTTGCCCGTGGCAAATTCCAGGGCGTATGGATGGATTATGCCCGTTGCGGAACCGCTCATCACCGGGATCACCTCCGCCCCGTGACGGATGAGTTCCCTGGCCAACCTAACATCCTCCACGGCGGCTATGGAGCCGCATACCCCCAGAACGATTTTTTTTCCTGCCAGTTTGTTGCTCTTTTTCCCGCGGATGTCCTCCACTGGATGCATGTTCCGTTTCCCCCTATTGCTTTTCAATGTCTGATATGCTCCGGGGCATCAGACGATACCCTCCGGAGCTTTGAAGTGGCTCCAGCCTCTGGCTGATTATACCAGTGACCTCCAGCTCGGATAGGATCGATAGGTCCATGGCGTCCATGCCCTCTCCGAAGCCCAGGTCCACGGTCACCGAACCCGTGGCATCACTGAGAACGAACCGGTTGTTGCCGGATTCTATGGACTCCACCTGTCCCCTGACGGTCACGAGCCTTCCCTCGTGGGTTTCACCGATCTTGGCGATGTCCAGGTTGGTCCTAACAACCGATTTGATTCCGTAGGTCTTCACGTCCTCCAATGCGGTGACGTCCAGGTACTGCATGCCGTATGTGTCGTCGGACATTACCCCCTTGAGGAACACGTCCGTTCCCAGCGGAAGGCTCTGGGAAAAGGGAGTTCCGGTGCCGTCGGCCAGCGGGACGGACACCATCACCCCGCCGGTGCCGTCGTCTATGAAGAAGGTGACGATATCGTCCTTGCGGGGTATGGGGTAGTTGAGCTCTCCCGGTGGACTGCTTACGGTGCCTCTGATGCTCAGGGTGGCTCCCAGGAAGTTTCGGGCCCGGTGGATGTCTTCTCTCATAACGGGGTCGATCACCACGGTATCCCCGTTGATGTGGGTGATCAAAAGTACCCTCTCATAGCGATCGTCGTTGCTCAGAACAATACCGTTTACTGCCACCTGGTCCCCGGCGGACCATTGCGGAAGGTCCCGGGTCTGGTTTTGAAGAAAACGAATTCCCATGGAGTACCCGCTGGGCTCGGAAAGGGTTATGGAATCCGCGTGGAACATGGTAACGTCTCCCGTTACCATTGCCACGGTGCCGTCAGGTATCAGGTAAGGTTCGTCGGGCCCGGAGCGTTCCAGGATGTTGCGTATGGGTTGGGGATTGACCTGGATAAAATCATCGTCCTCGTCTGATACCACCACCACGTCCTCATCGTTACAGGACAGGTAAAGCAGATCGAGGTTGTCCACCCGTGATATCATGCCGCTTACCCTTACCACATCGCCTCTGGTCACCTCCGGCAGGGTCCCGAAAACCCCTACCAGAAGATGCGATCCTCCTTCCTGGAGAACAAAAAAACCGATGTCCGAAGTGTAAGCGCCCAGCGATGTGGCCGCCCGGGCCTCGGTGGAGAAAAGCTCCCCCGTCTGTCCCTGCAGCACCCTGTTGATGTCAACCGGCCGGACCTCCACGTCAAGTTTGGATTCGAACCTTCCCGAATCGTCGTTCCATTCGATATCGGGGTTTGTGGGGTCCCAGAAAATGTCCCTCCCGTCACCAACAAACGCGTAGCGGGTTCCTCCGAAGGGCAGTTCGATGGTGGCCGACAGGGTGTGGTTCACGTAAGGAACGGGAAGGGTGGGATAACCCTCGTGGGTTATCTGCATGGGCAGCTCGGTTCCGTCCAGTCCCCAGTTGTTGAAGTCACCGATGACCGCCACGTTGGTGTAGTGGCTCCCGTAGGTCCCGGAAAGCCTGAAGGTCACCAGGTTTCCGTCCACCGAGACGTCCCGGTTGGTCTGGGACAGCTTGTCGGGGTTGTAGGACAGCACCTGTATGTGATCGAATTCCGCTTCAACGTCGTATCGGGACTCTATCACATCCCACAGGAAAGCGCCCTCGCCGGAGCCCATCAGCCAGAAATTGATGATGGCGTTGTCCAGCACCACGTAAGGGACCGGGTCCCTGACCATATCGTCGGCGATCTGCCGCAGGCTGGGGTACTGAAACGTTTCGTAGGTACCCTCCATGTAGCTCAGCCCGTGGGTGATGTTGAACACAACGGACCGGTCGGCCTCGGCGGCGTAGGTGGGCCAGCACAGCAACTGGTCATCCGATCGGGTGTTGTCCTTGAGATGTTTTCCTATCTCCTCCACGGTTGCAATCGGAGGGTGAAGGTCCGCCTGATCCTCATCGAGCAGGAAGTAGTCGCTGTTGAACAGCATGGCCTGGGTGGACGTGGCGGACAGTGCCAGAAGGAATACGAACATGACGGTCCCAAGTCTTCTATCCCCCTGGAAGTTCTCGCAGAACCACCAGATCAGGGCGCCTCCCATCACACAGGCCGCCGGTGCCAGTTCCAAAAAGTACACGGGCATTATGAACCTGCGGCTCAGGTAGAACCCGAAAATGCTGGCAAACCAGAAGAACAAGAAAACCGATGAATAGGACCTGCCGCGGGGAAGACCCGGCTGGAGCTTGACCAGATAGATGGCAAACAGCACCAGGGCCATTGCCAGGGCGGCAAAGACCAGCGGGTCGGCTGCGTGGTTCCTCCAGGTGACGGCTGCCAGCACGGCTGAACCCACCGATACCAATCCTCCCGAAACAAGCATGAACTGGAGTTGGGAAAGTTCCCGTTCGGTCCATCTCAGCAGAGGATATGCCGCCGCAAGAAGGATGGGGATTATGGCCAGCTTGGAATACAATCCACGCTGCACCTCCATATCGTACACGTTTGTGTAAAAGCGGAATGTAAGGGCCGCCGCCGCCAGGGAGATGATCAGGCCCAGCAGAAGACATACCTCCAGGGCGTGAAGACGAAGAAAGTCCTCTCCGCTCTGGTGGGCAAACGGGTTGATCTCCTGATCATCGTCGGTACCTCCCCTGGACCTCTTACGTTTTGGCGGAAGGGGGCCCTTCTTTCTTTCGTGTTTTGATTCCCTCTTCCCATCATCGTCCTTTTGGTCCTTTTCTTCACCCAGAAACGGCAGGACCAGCGCCACGGTGATGATCACCGCCAGGATGTATCCCAGGTAGCCGGTTTTCAGAAAGTCTGCCAGGAAATCGGTTCTGGTGGCGGGAAGGTACAGGACCGCCGCGGCTGCCGCCAGGGTGATGCCAAGGCCCGGGACCAGGAACATGGACCCGCTCACGGGACGTCTTCCCTCCATGGTCCAAAGCGCGGATGTCAGTGCCAGCCCCGAGAACGCCACCAGGAAGAACAAGAACAGGGTGTCCACCACGATATCGTTGAGGGTGGCGGTGAAGGCAAAACCTGCCAGGATAAGTATCCCGGTGCCTATCAGGAGCAAAAATACCAGTTTCCCGGCCCCCGGCACCACCAGGGTGTAGTATGCCAGATCCTCGTCCGGCTGCGCCTCCCTGGAGCTCCGCCTGGTCCAGCCCACCCGCCTGAATCGGAATACCCTTTTCTCCACGGGCAACAGCACCAGCACCGTCACGAACACCAGGGCTGCCATCCATCCCCCCACCACGGAGGTCCACCCGCTTTCCTTAAAAGAGCCAAGAGAGTCTGTTCCTATGAGGATAAGGTTGATGGAGGGGATGAAACCGGTTTCAAGGTATTTTTCAATAAACGGGTTGTAGTACAGGCTGTCGAATATTCCGAAGATGACCTTGAGGAGGGAAAGCAGCATCATGATGCCAAGTCCCAGGACCGCCAGCTTGAGCCAGGGAACGAACCTCTCCTGGATATGGGGAATGATCCACAGGACCATAAACATCACCGCCGGGATGAGAAGGTGGATGCCCTGATAACCAACGTCGGAGAACACCCAGATAAGGGGCCGGAACATCTGGGGCTGGGCCATGGCCGGGTTGATGTAGTTTTCGTAGAACGTGTCAGAGCTTGATGAGAAGAACAGGAACACGGGCAGGGCAAACGTACCCAGTCCGGCGGCCGCCGCCAGTATGGGCATGGCCAGTTCCTTTGCGGAGTTGAACACCTCCCTGTGACGGTAGAATATGATAGCCAGCAGTATCGGTTCGGTGATGATGAAGATCAACCCGGAACGTCTTGAAAAGATTGCCAGGGCCAAAAACAGCCCGTGGAGCAAAAAGAAGTGCCACCTCTTTTTTTCAATGCCGCGGATGAGAAGGTAGAGGGACACGCCCAGCAGCATCATGGAAAAGCTTTCAGTCACCGCTGTGAAACCGTATCGAATGGTGAAGGGGCTGAGGGAGAACAGGGCGGCTGCAACAAGTCCCGCCTTGGGGTTGTAAAGCTGTTTTCCGATTAGAAACAGAACCCCCGCCAGGATGGTGGACGAGAACACTGTTACCAGCCGGGCCGACACCACTCCAACCCCGAAGGCCTTCATGAACGCGGCGATGGCAAACAGGAAAACCGGTGATCTGGTATGGAAGTCCACGAAAGGGGTCATGCCCTGCAATATCAGCCTGGCGTCAGCGATGTACCATTCCTCGTCGGAATCCATGGGCCAGTGGGTTGCCCCGTAAAGACGGATCAGAAAGCCGGCTGCCAAGACGGCCACCAGGGTCCAGATGACCCATTGGTCCTCAAGCTGCTCCATCAGCGATCTTGTGTCCTTTGTCTCCATGCTCTTCATACACCGGGCCTCTGGAAGCCTTTCTGAATCGGGCTATTGGTATAAATATTGCTACAAGAGGGGAGACGGTTGTACAAGGGCGGTTGAGAGGGTGATGGCTGGGGAGGGTTGACAGGTCAAACGGGAAGGTTGAATGATGAAGATACTGGCTGTGGCGTACTCGAACAATCCACCATCACTCAAGATGCGGTGGAAAACATTTTTTTCCCCCTGTCCGTTCCAGGCGCGAAGGTGATCTCCGTGAGCGATGGAAAGCGGATAGTAATTATCGGACTTGGCGCCGGGGGACTCTACGCGGCCAAGTATGCCATGAACACTGACCCGAAATCCCAGGTGACCGTTGTGGAGCGGATGCCTTACGACATGTTCTCTCCCTGCGGGTTGCCCTTCGCCCTGGAAGGGGTGGTGCCAAGTTTCGAGGATCTCAAACACGATGTGCCCGGGAGCCTCAGACGTCTGGAGAAGCTGACAAACCACGAGGTCACGGGAGTCGATCCGGAGAACAAGTCCGTTGCCATAACCAATCTGGAGAGCGGAGATGAGTTCACCCGGGAGTACGACTCTCTGGTGTTCGCCACGGGCTCAAAACCCTTCATCCCGGATTCGGTCAAGCCCTTCGTGGGTAAGGGGGTGCATTTTGCAACCACCATAGAGAACACCCAGGCGCTCAAGAAGGCGGCCGAGTCCTCCGGGACCAAGACAGCCGTGTGTATCGGGGCGGGGGCCATCGGGCTGGAGATAGCATACGCTCTAAAGGAACTGGGACTGGATGTTCATATCACGAAGCGTACACCTCCGGCGCTGCCGGGAAACCTGGACCCGGACATGGGAAAGATGCTGGAGGATCATCTGGTGGAGAAGGGGTTCAAGCTCTACTGGGGTCAGGGCTTCGATTCCATAAACGGTGCCGATCATGTGGAGTCGGTGACCATCGGTGGAAACACCATCGAGACCGATCTGGTGGTATTGTGCATAGGCGTGTCCGGCAACACCGATCTGGCCAGGGCTTCCGGTGTGGAATGTTCCAAAAAAGGCATAATCACGGATGAGCGGATGGCCACCAACATACCGGACGTATACGCCGTGGGCGATTGCGTTCAGACCTTCGATTTCCAGACCAAAGAGCCCACCACCATGCTCCTGGCCACCTCTGCCTACAAGCAGGGTCAAGTGGCCGGTGTGAATGCAGCTGGAGGGGAAATGAGATATGACGGTGCCCTCAACACCTTCGTGACCCAGGTGGGAGATTTCGAGCTGTCGTCCACAGGTTTTACAACCCAGCGTGCCAGGGACGCTGGTTACGATGCCATGGGAGTGAAGGCCAAGTTCACGGATATCCCGGAATATTTCCCTGGTCACAAGAACATCAGCGTCAAGATAATCATGGACAAGTCCAACGGAAAGGTCCTGGGGGGCCAGGCGGTGGGAATGTCCGGTTGTGGCACCGCGTGGAGGGTGAACATGCTGGCCCTGGCCATCAAGCATGGGTTGACTGTTCGGGACATATCAAACGCCGAGCTTGCCTACACGCCGCCAGTGTCGGACATGTACGACGTTTTGGCCATGACAGCGGATTTTGCGGTGAGGAGAATGAAGTAGATGGCCATACTGCATGTCCACAGGCTCTGTGACGGGACCTTCGAGCTGGACAAGGGACAGCTGGTCTATGCCAAGACCCCTTACTACGGTATCCGGGTTCGGGGGGAGCTCAGAAGCCTCCTGGTGGAGACCGATGAAGGGCTGGTGCTGGTGGAATCTGGAATGGGCGACCCACCGGAGAACCATCGCAAGTTCTTCAGAATCGAGGACGGAGGGGTTCTGCCGTCGGAGATCGAGAAGGTCGGTCTTTCCGTAGGGGATGTCAGAATGGTGGTGAACACCCATCTCCACTTCGACCACTGCGGATGGAACGGCCACTTCCCCAATGCCAGATATGTGGTGCAGAGGAGGGAACTGGAATACGGACGCAACCCGCATCGGTTCCAAGCGTCCGGGTACCTGGATCAGCTGGTGAACGGTGTGGAATACGAGACCGTTGAGGGGGAGAGAGAGGTCTGGCCGGGGATCCGCGTGATCCCAACGCCCGGTCATACCCCCGGCCATCAGAGCGTTGTTGTGGAGGGCGAGATGACCCACGTGTTCACCGGAGACGCCTCCCCGTGCCACGAGAACTTAGAGCGGCGCAACATTCCCGGGATCCTGTTTGACCCGGTGGCGGCGCTGGAGTCCCTGGACAGGCTCCGAAGCGAGTTCTGGGACCGGGACGACGTTGTATGGGTCCACTCCCACGTGGATTGAACATCGGGCCCTGCCTTCCAAGCTCCCTTCTTCAGGAGAAGTCTTATATCGTTTCGAGTGGATGAAAAGATCAGAGCGGAGAAATCACAATGAACCGCTATCACGGTCTTGCGCTGATGTCGTTCATCGGAGCCGTTGTGTGCCTGGCACTGTCCATAGCCGAGGGCGAGGGTGCCGTTCACATATTCCTGGTCTTCCCGGTGATATCAATAAACGGTGTCTATTCGGGAGCGGGAGCCCTTCTCCTGTTTGCAGCTGTGTTCCTGTTCTTCTTCGGTTTTACGGAGGGGTTCGAGATGATAGGACCGGATGACTATGATGAATGGGACAGGCGGAGGCGGGCTGTCCCATCATCCAGTGGAGGGCCCAATGCGAAGCCCCCGGCCAGGGTGAAGTCCGATGTCCAGAGTTCAGGTGTTATCCTGATAGGACCCCTGCCAATTGTCTGGGGCGGGTCAAGCCGCCAGGCCATCCTGATGATGGTGCTGGCACTCATTGTAATGGCGGTTGCGTTCCTAATGCTGTACTATGGTACCTGATTGCTCAGAAGAAGCACACGGACATCAGTGCTAATACCATGAAGCCGGCAAACATCAACAGTCCCCTCTTTTCGGATTCGTTGAAATCCGGGGAGAGGAAAACGGCCAGGAAGCCGAACAATCCTGCGATGAAGGTTCCGATAGCTGCCATGAACGTTCCAGCCTTTCCGGCACCATATGATGATTCGTCCCAATCGTCCCGATAATCCTGGTCAGGGTTTTTGTAATAATCGTCGTAATCCGGGAATGTGTACGCAGTTATGTAAATAACTCCGACACCTGACAACAGGACACCGATCATGAGGAATATCATGACGTTTTTCTTGGTGAACAAGCCGCCGGCCTTTGCAGCCGGGGGCGCGTAGGGTTGGGCCGGCTGTATTGCCGGTTGTGCAGCTGGCTGCGGGGCCGGTTGAGGCATAGCCGGTTGAATAGGTGTTTCAGTTACTGGTTCAGCAGGGGGGGGTGTTGCTTCCAATATATCACCACCACCCAATATGAACTTGGATATAAAAATGATATGTTTTTCAATCGCAAAGGTCACGTTTCATTGAACGATCACCGGATGGACCTCATCGATGCATTTTCCGTGGTGGTAAGTGTTGATCACTCCGTTTATTGAGATCACGACAGCGTAGGCATCGGTGACCCTGGTTATGGCCATCCCGGCTATGTGTCTTGAACCGATACCGAATTGGAAATCCATTCCCCGGGCAGACACGTCCAGATACCGGGCTGCTGATACCACCACGCCCCGTTCGTCCACTATGAACGACCCGTCCAGTTTGGCCAGCTCCTTAAGCGTCCCCCTGAGCTGTTCGTTGTAAATGGAGCGATCCTCTGGTGGATGTCCTTTGAGGGGGTCTAAAATGAGTGAGAACGAGTTTTCCAGCACCCTGTCCGTATCGCCAACCACGAATATGGTACCAAATTCCCTCCCCTTCCGAACATCCCTGGATATTTCAAGGGCCATCTCCATGACATCCAGCACGAGCTGTGGTATCCCATCCCCGGAAACCCTCTTATCCCCTTGGGACGTGAGGGACGGGAGATCATCTATAAGGACGATGGCTACCATCTCCAAATAAAGATTGATCTGAGGGTAATAAGGCAGTGTTGGGGGATATCCCCGGGGTGTCCCCATTTGGGGGGTGTCCATGAAAAATGAAATATACCCCGACCTTAATTGCGGAAATCCAATCCATTCGCAAATACCATCCTTCTGGGCTTGTGGTCTCTTCGGTAACCCGCCGGTGCGTGTTACCTTCGGGCTGTGCTGGCATTCAGCCATCACACCCAGTCCCTAGACCCCAACCCCATCCATTCGCAAATACCATCCTTCTGGGCTTGTGGTCTCTTCGGTAACCCGCCGGTGCGTGTTACCTTCGGGCTGTGCTGGCATTCAGCCATCACACCCAGTCCCTAGACCCCAACCCCATCCATTC
>Ga0272441_10000832_pt1 | contig 67969 bp, 49 predicted proteins | sample SSMProp6N_FD_193582 | JGI IMG/M metagenome (GOLD analysis project Ga0272441, IMG submission 193582) | Marine sediment archaeal communities from Little Sippewissett salt marsh, Falmouth, MA, United States - SSM-Prop-6N | ecosystem: Environmental > Aquatic > Marine > Wetlands > Sediment ... | reverse complement strand
TTTCTCTGGCCATTCATTTCGCCTCCTGTTTCAAGGCAAGAATAACATATAAATACTTAAATGTCAATAAAAATTATGAGACAGCCTCTAAAGCCGGGCGCAAAGAGGAGCCGGCTCAAAGCCGGCTGAGTCTTAGCAGGGCTGGGCGCTTGGGAAATGTGCTTTTCGTTCGGTCGCGTCGCCTGTGTTACTATCCGTCAATATCGTTGAAATCATTCTGCACTTTCATGCTACCGCCTTGTTAAAAAGGTTCTTCGTAATTCCTGGTGGAGCTCGCGAATGGCAGTTGCGATTCTCCTTCAGAGCTTATGGTTGTGGTTCGCCCATTCCCTGGGGCGTTGCCCCAGGCTACCATGCAACGGCCTTTCAGGCCTTGAAGCCGAAACGATCTTTGAAGTTCCACCATGGTTTACGAGGAACCGTTAAAAAAAGGGGGTAGCTGTTCTTTTCCCGATGTTGGTTCCGGCTACGCTGGATTGGGAAATATGCAGGTTAACGCCCGTCCCTATCCCATCGAGCTAACCGCATCAGCCACCCTGATCGCCTAATCTGCTTACTACGCCTACCTGCGTTCTTTCGTGCCGGGCGCGTGATGGCCTATTCCGTGGAATAGCGGCTAAACAGCGGGGGTTTCCCCATTTTAGGAGCCACGTATCGGTTATGGAGAAAAGGAATAAATCTTGCGGGCTTCGCGCGTAAGGGAAAGGTACTGATGGATCGGGCGAGCGTTTTGTTTCTAGCGCCGGTTTGCTTTGTTTTATACGGGTGTGCTTCCACGGAATTGATTGCGACTGACTCGGCCGGATCGGTAGTCAAAGAGCGGGTGGTTGTAAACACGGAGTCGCTTTACGAATTCCCGGACCGCGAGCCGCTGGAGGTGTCGGGTGAGGAAGCGGCCCGGGAAACAGCCGACCCCGGCCCGTACAAGATCGGGGCGGGCGACGTTCTTCACCTGGAAATTTTCGACGACACGACGCTCAACCGCGAGGTTGCGGTCCGTTACGACGGTTACCTGTCGCTGCCTTTGATTGAGGAGATGCGCGTTGCGGGGCTGGCGCCGGGCGAGGCGGAGTCGATGGTGCGCGAGGCGTACAAGAAGGTATTCCGCGACCCGCGGGTGAGCCTTACGATTGCCGAACCCGCCAGCAAGAACTTTTACGTGCTTGGCGACGTGTCGGACCCGAAAGATTATCCGTACGAACGGCCCATCAACCTTCTCGAGGCGATCAACATAGCCGGGGGGCTTCGCGTCGATACGCAGAACACCGACGCGATGATCGGCGCCCAGGGCCAGCTTACCAAAGCGTTTATCATCCGCCAGACCGGCGGGCGGCGCGAGGTTCACGAGTACGATCTGACCGGTTTGCGGAACCCGGGCGAGCACCCGTCGCAGGCGCCGGTGCTGCCGGGCGACGTGGTTTACGTGCCTGAGGGGGTGAACCTGGTTTACGTGCTTGGAGAGGTGCGGACGCCGCAGGTGTTTCCGCTTGTCGAGGGGATGACGCTTCTCGAACTGCTGGCGCGGGCTGGCGGGCCGGTCGAGGATAGGGCGCGGATGCGGGACATTGTGCTGTTCCGGAAACTGGACGGCGGCCAGACGGAGGCGCTGTTGATCGACTTGCGGCGGGCGCTGCAAACGGGTTTCAGCCCTCCACTGGAACCGGGCGACATCGTTTACGTGCCGCGGAGCCCGCTGGTGCGGCTGCACGACAACCTTATGCGTTTCACCCGGCTGACCGAAACGGTTGCGCCGCTGCTGGATCTATATATCAAGGCGTACGACGCGTGGTACACGGACAGACGGTACGACCAACTGTTTGACGAAGATGGCGAATTCTTATACGGCGGAAGCGAACTTGGCCTGATTGACCTGTTGCCGTAATTGGGCTCGAGGTGATATGAAAAAGGACTTGAAACCGGAGTCGGGCGGGGTGGTTCCCGGCGTAGTGATGGAGGAGGTGGTTGGCGGCGCGGAGCGTCAGGTGAGTTTCTCGCGCATGCTTCGGCTGCGTCTCGTGCCGATGCTGGTTACATTTTTTGCCCTATCCATACCCGGCTTGCTTGCGGTCTGGTATTTCGTTCCGCCCGGTTACACGGCCAAGGCGGAAGTGCGTTTTCTTGCCAACGCCCCGCGTGTTCTGGAAGAAGGGGCGCCGTCTTTTTCCAACCTTTCGTACGACAAATTCCTAAACACCCAGGTAAGCCTCATAAAGGGCAGCGCGGTCCTGTCGCGCGTGTTGAAAGAACCGGAAATTCAAGGGATGCCCTTTGTGGCGAGCCAGGCGGACCCGCTCCAGTTTCTCAAGAACGTGTTAAAAGCCAACGTAGAGGAGAACAGCGAGCTGGTGACGATCTCTTGCATGCTGTCCGACCCGGCGGCCGCCCGCCTTATCGTGGATAAGACCCTTGCGTCGTACATGGAGTACGCCCTCGGGGAGGAAGCCAATTGGGGCGGGGAACGGCTGGGCGTGCTGGTGAAAGAGCGTGATGCCCGGCAGGCCGAACTGGATAACCAGCTTCGGCGGATCAGCGATCTTCAGCGCGAGATCGGGTTGCCGCTGGGCAGCGCGTCGCAGCTCGGATCGCCCGAGGCGGTTTCGGCGTACCGCGGGATCCTGGCGCGTGCCGAGGAAGATATGACCACGGCGGAAGGCAGGGCCGTTACGATAAAGGAACAGGTCGAACAGGCGCGCCGCATTCAGCAGGAGTATGTCCAGGCGCCCGCCAAGCCCGTGTACGCCTTCGACATTGAAGAAAAACTTACCGACGATACGAGGGTGGCCGCGGCGCGTGAAGACGTGTCCCGGGCCGAAACCGTTCTGGCCGAAATGGAGCAGCGTTACGCGGAAGGATCGCCGCAGTTGGCAATTGAGCGGGAGAAATTCGGGGCGATCTGGAACAGGCTTGGAAAAACCGAACGCCAGGTGCGCGCCGAGTTGATCGACGCGGCCATTGCCAAACTGCAAGCCGACGACGCCGCCACGGAAAAAGACATTGAAGACGCGCAGGCCCGTATCAATAAGTTTCAGGGCCTCATCGATGCCAGCACAAAACGGGCGCTCGACGCGTCGCGGTCATTGGCTGAACTGGACGAATTGAAGCTGAGGGCCGAGGAGACCAGAAACCTGCTGCGCACGGTCCGCGAGCAGATTACGAGCATCGGCGTGGAAAGCAACGCGCCGGCGCGCGTGAAACTGGCTTCCGCGCCACGGCTTCCGGTGAACCCCGAGAACGGCAGGCGGCTGCAATTCTTTCTGCTTGTGGTGCTGATGGCGGGCGGGGCCAGCTTCGGCGTTGGTTTTGTGCGGGAACTGACCGACCAGCAGATCCGGTCGGCCGAAGACGTGGCGATGGTCACGTCGCGCCCTTTACTTGCCTTGATACCTCACGCCAGCCAGGATCGGATAGAAGACCTTGCCGACGTTCCAACCGCCGTGGCCGATTATGCCGGCACGGCCACCGCGAACGAGTTCCGGAAAGTTCTTACGCAAGTTGTGTTTGCCGACGAGACCGCGGTGGAAATCAACTCATGCCTCGTGACAAGCCCGACGCAGGGCGACGGAAAGACGTCGCTGGCGTGCAACCTGGCCCTGGCGCTTTCCGAGGCGAACCGGCGCGTGCTTCTGATCGATACGGCCCCGAACGCCAGTGTGGAAGAGCATCTTGAGTTGGAACCGTCGCGGGGGCTGTCGGAAATCTTGTTTGGCAACTATCCGCTGCCGGAAGTTGTGCAGCAAACCGTATTTCCGGGGCTTTTCGTTCTGACTCCGGGATATGAAGTGGACCGTTTGGCAACGAAACTGGCCAGCCGGGAGATGGTTCAGGTGCTTGAGGACGCGGAACGTCATTTTGACCATGTGATCATCGACACGCCGCCGGAGCTGCTTTTGTCGGATGCAAAACTTCTGGCACCGGTGGTCGACGGAGTGGTGGTTGTAGTGGGGGCGGGTGTGTCAACGCTCGGAATGTTCCGGCGGTGCATGGACGACCTCGAACAGGTTGGCGCGAACGTTCTTGGAATAGTGCTGAATGGCATTCGGCCGGCGTTGGGAAGCCACCTCAAGCACGATCTGGCGCTTTTCGACAGTTACTACAGGGAACGGCGGAAAGATCACGGCGAAGAAGTGCCGGAGATGGAGATCATCGATACGGAACCGGAGCGCTGACTCTTGGCGTGGCGGCTGCGGCGAGTTTGCAGGCGACCGTGTAGTTTTTACAGGAGTACAGCGTAATGCACGAAACATTGAGAGATATCTCAGGCGAGCCGGTAGTCCGGCGCCTTGAACAGTTGCTGGCGGCAAAACGGATAGATGCCCGCGCGGGCGTTCAGAGCATAGAATTGTGCGGTGTCCGGATTGACAAGGTTAAGCTGCGCGCCGTGTTGCGGTCGATTTACATCCAGATCTCGCAACGTCAGCCGGGTTATATCGTCACGCCAAACGTCGATCATATTTGCCTGCTTCAAGATGATGCAAAGTTTCGCAACGCGTATAACCACGCCCTGCTGTCGCTTCCCGACGGCAAACCGCTGCTGTGGGCCGGGCGGCTACTGCGGACACCGCTGCGGGCCAAATTGAGCGGGTCCGACTTGATCTACCGGGTTTCCCAATTCGCCGCCGCAAACGGGTTCAGCGTGTACTTTCTCGGGGCGGCCGAAGGAGTCGGCGCAGAGGCCGCGAGGCGGTTGCAGGAACTCTACCGCGGCCTGGAAGTCGCCGGTGTGATAAGCCCGCCGCTGGGGTTCGAGCAAGACCCGGAACTAAACGGCCGCATACTCCGGCAATTGGCCGAATCGGGCGCGGACATTTGTTTCGTGGCGCTGGGTTCGCCCAAGCAGGAAATATGGATGAGCCAGAACGTCAAGGAAAGCCGGGTTCCCGTAATGATCGGGGTTGGGGCGAGCTTCGATTTTGTGACTGGCCGGGCGAAACGCGCCCCAAGTTGGATGCAGGAAGCCGGGCTGGAATGGTTCTGGCGGTTGTGCCACGAACCCCGGCGGCTGTGGCGCCGTTACCTCGTGCGGGACACGCGCTTTTTCCTGCTGCTGGGAATGCATCTGGCCAGCCGTTACCGCATGCGGTTCCGGTCGGGAGGCGCAGGCTGAGTGCACATGTTCATAAATACGGCTACGTATGGAAAAGCAATGCCCGCCGCAGTAGGCCGGCTTCGCCGAAGTCGGCCCTTCCCGGGCAGAGCGTCTGGACGTTTCCGCGCATCGTTCACCAAGGGTGCCTCGCTATCGTGGCCTGGACCGCGCATCGGGCTATATGGTTAACCTGGGCCGCGAACGTTGAGGCCGACTTCGGCGAAGTCGGCCTACTGCGGAGTTCGTCTTTTTCTTTTGTGACCGGAAACCGCTGGGAGGCGCCTTAAGGAGATGAGGCTGCTCGTCGTCATTGTGAACTACCGCACCGCCGGTCTCGTAATCGATTGTCTGCGGTCGCTCGACGAAGAGCGGAAACTTGTACGTGGCCTGAAAGTTGCCGTCGTGGATTGCCATTCCGAAGACGATTCGGTTGAGACGCTTTCCCAGGCGCTCGCTAAAAACGAGTGGCGCCAATGGGTCAGACTGATGGCGCTTGATCGCAACGCCGGGTTTGCCGGCGGCAACAACGCCGCAATGCGGGCCGCGATGCGCGCGCCGAACCCGCCCGAGTACGTCATGTTGCTCAACCCCGATACCGTCGTGAAGCCCGGCGCCGTGCGTGCGCTCCTCGATTTCATGAACACACGCGCAGAGGCCGGCCTCGCCGGCAGCCGGCTCGAAGACGGCGCCGGCGAGGTCCAGGTTTCGGCATTCCGGTTTCCGTCGCTGCTGAGCGAGGTGGAAAGCGCGCTACGGTTCGGGGTGGCGAGCCGCGTCCTGGCGCGATGGCAAGTCGCCCCGATGCCTTCAAATAAGCCAGCGCCGGCGGACTGGCTGTCGGGTGCCTCCTTGATGATCCGCAGCGTCGTCATCGAGCAAATCGGCTTTTTGGACGAAGGGTATTTCATGTACTACGAAGACGCCGATTTTTGCCGGGCTGCGAGCGACGCGGGCTGGGCGTGCTGGTACGTGCCGGCAAGCCGCGTGGTTCACCTGGTAAGCCGGGCGTCGGATATTGAAAATGCGGAAAAACCCAGGCCCGCCTACTGGTTCGAATCGCGGCGGCGGTACTTCATCAAGAACCATGGCGCCCTTTACGCCAGGCTGTGCGACGCCGCGTGGATCGCCGCGTTCAGCCTGTGGCGCGCCCGAAGATGCGTTATGCGCAAGCCCGACACGGACCCGCCGCACCTGCTTCGCGATTTCATCCGCGCAAGCGTGTTCGCAAAGGGGACAGCCATACAGGAAGCTTGCCCCGACTGCGCCGTGGCCGGTGAAATCGAGGAGGACGATCTGCCTGCGAACGTCGTGCCGTTCGATCCTTACGGGAGAAAGTTGTGAGGGCGGGCATTATCGTCATCGGGCGCAACGAGGGCGCGCGGCTCGAGCGTTGCCTGGATAGCGTGCGCGATCTGGGCGCGTGCACCGTCTACGTCGACAGCGGCAGCGATGACGGCAGCCCCGACCTCGGCCGCCGCCTCGGTGTGGAAGTTTTGGAGTTGGATCCGGCGCGGCCGTTTTCCGCCGCCCGTGCCCGAAATGAAGGTTTTGAACACCTTAGCCGGCTTGTGCCGGGCATCGAGTATGTTCAATTTATCGACGGCGACTGCGAATTGCTCAGCGGCTGGTTTCAACACGCCTCGAAAATGCTTGATTCCCATCCCGACACCGCGGTAGTTGCGGGGCGCCTGCACGAGCGCGACCCGAATGCTTCCGTATACAACCGTCTGTGCGATTTGGAATGGGACGCGCCACCCGGGGAGGCCGATGAAGTGGGGGGGATTGCCATGATGCGTGCATCCGCGCTTATCCGGTCCGGCGGGTTCGATTCGTCCCTCATTGCGGGCGAAGAACCGGAGCTCTGCTTGCGCCTGCGCCACGCCGGCTGGAAGATCTTGAGGCTCCCAACCGACATGGCCGTGCACGACGCGGGGATGACGCGCTTCGGCCAGTGGTGGAAGCGGGCGGTCCGTTCCGGCCACGCCACGGCCGAAGGGGCCTGGCAGCACGGTGGCGGCCCGTTCCGCTACCGTATTCGAGAAACCACCAGCATCGCCTTCTGGGGCGCGGTTTTGCCTGCCGGGATTGCGGTTGGGTCCATATTGATTCACCCGGCCGCACTGATCCTGCTGGCAGGGTACCCCGCGCTCGCCGCACGCATTTACCGGGGCAGACGCGCCCGCGCAAACCCCGCCGACAGCCTCGCCTACGCCGTGTTTTGCACGCTGTCCAAATTCCCCGAGGCGCTCGGGGTTGGAAGATTCCACTATGGCCGCCTGAGAGGGAAAGAGCGCGGCATCGTCGAATAGAAGCAGCCTTGATCGAAATGAAGAAAACCGGCGCCAACGGTGTATCGGAATACGGAGTATCCCCGGCGGGTTATGGGTACAGAACCGTAAATAACAACTACGGGGGCAAAAGGCTTTGTTCAGACGACAGAATATTGACGAAAATTCGACGCCCGGAATGAGGTATCTCTATTGGGGACTGACCGGCGCGCGGTTCGGCCCTTCGTCCAAGGGCAAGGACATTATCGAGGAGAAACAGCCCAATACGGGGTCGCGCCTCGCTTGGGCCGGCGGCTCGACCGAACCAGTCTCTAATACGGAGCCTCAGGCAACCTCCGCCCACGAGCGGATCGCCCGGCTGATCGCCGAACGCGATTCCGCGCGCTACGAACGCGAGCTCGAGATCGATTACCGGGAGACGCTGTTGCGCGACCTCGAGATGTTGCGCGTACAGCTCGATGAAGCCCAGCGGCGCATCATGGAACTGGAAAAGGCCGCGCAGCCGGCGCAAACTTCGCAAGGCGAAGTCTTGCTCGAACAGGAGCTTGTGGAGGCGCGTAAACGCATCAGCGAGCTCGAGGCGCTTGTTGCGAGGCAAGAACAGCCGTCCGCGCCGGCCGCCCAGCATTCGGCCGGCCAGGACGAGATGATGGACATCTTCCTGCAGTTTTTGGGCTCGCAGGAAAACCGCGACGACGCCCAGCTTTAGTTCACGACGGGCCTGCGGAAGGAAGTCCGATGCGCAAGGTGATTGTAACGTGCCCGTGCGGCCAGCGGATGCAGGTATCGCGCTCGGCCTATGGCAAGATCGGCGTCTGTCCCAAGTGCAACCAGAAGATCCGAGTAGGCGCGGGCGGCGTGGAACCATTGGCCTTGCCTTCGCCTGAAGAACCGCCGCCGCCCCGGCACCACGACGTGCCGAACTCCCACGAGCAGCCCCGGCCCGAATTCGAGGCCGCTAAAAGGCGTTTTGGCCGGGCCGTAAACCTCTTTTACCACGACCATTATGCTGAGGCGCTTGCCATTCTTGACGATCTTCGCAAGGAGTTGCCCGGCAACGTGCAGATTGAAACCGCTCGCACGCGCTGCATCGAACGGATGGCCGCTCCGCCTCCCAAAAAAGAAGAAATTATGACGGCCCCCATAAAGGCCGAATTCGGCGAGAAGACCGAATTCGGCGAGAGGGCCGAACCCGGCGAGCCCCCGCCAGAGGAAAAACCGTCCGAACCGGAGCCCGTGGAGGAAAAAGAGCAAGAAGCCGAAGCGCCACCGGCCGATGCGCCGGCTGATGGGCTGGGCGAAAAACTTACCGCCACGGCTGTGCATGAGACGCTGCTCTACCTGCTGAAAGAAGGCTCGCCCGACGCCGTCCGCCTCGAAGCGGCCGAACTGGCCTGCCGCGTCCTGGGGTTGGGCGGGCCCCGCCACCGCGCATCTTCTAACGGAAAACGGCGCCAATCGCCGGAACCCGCCGAACGCGCCGCACCCACACGCCAAACCTGATCCCTATCTGTCACCGCACTTACAAACGCAAAGGGCGCAAACGACGCAAGGGACGCAAGGGACGCAAACGGTTACCATTAGGCGCCGGCTTTCACCCTATCTACAGGGTGCTCTTTACATTCACGTGCCGCCCTTTTTCCGAGCTTTCGTGAAACGCATGCATGAGGTCGAGCACGTGATAGGCGAGGGACTCGTTCGCTTGGTGGCGTCCGCCTTCGCGCAGAACCCGCGCCATATCCTCTACCCCGATTCCGCGGCAGTTTTCGACTGTTGAACTCGAGATGGGGACATCGTACCAGTCCTCTTCGCCTGAACGCTTGACCTTCACCGGGCCGCCGAACGTGTTCGGGTCGGGAACCTGCATCGATCCCAGCGTTCCGTAGAGCTCGATTGGGGGATGCGAGCAGTCCCACACGTCGAAACTGGTCACCAGTGTGGCGATTGCGCCGCTGTGGAAATCCAGCACGCCCGCCACGTGGGTCGGTACCTCGACGTCAATTACCTTCCCGCGCTTTGGCTCGCTTGTGACCGTCCGCTGGGGGAAACTCGCGCGCGCGGATGCCGCGACACGCCGCACCGGGCCCATCAGCGTCACCAGCGCCGTCAGGTAGTAGGGGCCCATGTCGAACATGGGTCCACCGCCCGGTTTGTAGAAGAATTCCGGGTCGGGATGCCAGGTTTCATGACCGTGGCAGAGCATGAAGGCGGCGGCCGCGACGGGTTCGCCGATCCAGCCGTCGTTGATTACGCTCAGGCACGTCTGGATTCCGCCGCCCATAAAGGTGTCCGGCGCCCCGCCCAGCAAGAGTTTCTTCCTGCGCGCCAACACGATAAGCCTGCGCGCCTCCTCGCGCGTCAAGGCCAGCGGTTTTTCGTTATAGACTGATTTGCCCGCCTTAAGCGCCGCCAGCGCGATTTCCCCGTGAGCCTTGGGAACCGTCAGGTTGACCACCAGCTCGATGGAAGCGTTTTCCAGCAGGGCATCGACCTTCATCGGCTTCACGCCGTGCTTCTTGCCTTTCGCCTGGGCGCGTTTATGCACGAGATCCGCGCACGCAACGAGTTCCAGAAGGTCGGATTTTGCTGAGTTGTCGAGGTAGATGTCGGAAATGTTTCCGCACCCGATGATGCCGACCCTGACGGGCTCCATCATGTGGTTCCCCAACGCATGGCGCTACTTAATCGCCTTGTAGGCGAATGCGGGGAAAATGTTCAGCCAGACGGTTGGCGTGCGTTCGACTCGGCTGAAGCGGGCCTCGAGTTTTTCCTGGAGCTTCTTGCCCGCTGGGAAAGATGGGCTGAAAAAGTAGGTGAACGTGGTGAACACCCCGCCGGGTTTAAGGATATCCACGGCCGCATCGAGGATGTCTATCTGCAATTCGTCTTCAAACAAGGCAAAAGGCAGGCCGCTGACGATGCAGTCGACTTCGCTTAAGCCGATGGACTCTATATACTTGCGCGCGTCCGTTGCCGAACCGTGAAACACCTGGACCGCCGGGCATTTCTTTTTGACCGCCTTGACAAAATCCTCGCGCAACTCGATCGCCACGAAAGCCGCGCCTTCCGGCAGTTTTCGCGCAATGACTTCCGTAAACGCCCCCGTGCCCGGCCCGAACTCGACCACGGCGGACGCCTGGCGCACCCCGGCCGCTTCCGTAATTGTCTCAGCCAGCAGCTTCGAGCTGGGCGCAAATCCACCCACGTACTTGGGTGACGCAAGGTACTCCTTGAAGAAGGAAATCAATTCCACCTGGCATCTCCCTGTTTTAACTCCGCAGGCACGGATCATACCTTACCGGCGCCGAATCATCAATGGGCGTAACACGCGCGACGGGCTTTTTATGCGCGCATGTCCTGCGGGCCATATGCGTATCTACTGGCTACTTAACGGCTTGCGCTCGCCGGTCACCGAGCCAGCGGCGGATGGTTTCCGCCAGACCCCGCGGGTCCAGCCCGTACTCGCGCAACTGCTGCGCCCGGCTTGCATGATCCGCGAAATCGTCCGGCAGGCCGATCCGGCGCAGCCGGACGCGCCCCAGCATGTCCGCCTGTTCGAAATATTCCAGCACCGCGGCCCCAAACCCGCCCGGCAATCCGTTCTCTTCCACCGTTACCAGCGGCCGGGCCGCCAGCGAATCGAGCAACTCCTTATCGAGAGGCTTAATGAGACGCGCATCCGCCACGCCGACCGTAAAACCTTCGGCGGCCAGCATCTCGGCTGCGGTAAGGCATGTGCCTGCGCTTGGGCCCACTGTCAGAAATGTTGCATCCCCGCCTTTCCGCAGGACCTCGCCCCGGCCCACGTCGCGATTCACGGCGGCGCCTACCGTCGGCGCCATATCGCGCGGATAGCGGATTACGACCGGTCCCGGCTGGTTAAGTGCCCAGCGCAGCATGAGGCGGAGGTCGACCCCGTCGCGCGGCGCCAAAATTGTCGCGTTGGGTACGGCGCGCAGGAACGACAGGTCGAACGCTCCGTTGTGCGTCGGGCTGTCTTCGCCCACCAGGCCGGCGCGGTCGACGGCAAACACCACGGGCAGGTTCTGGAGGCACACATCGTGGATAAACTGGTCGTAACCGCGCTGGAGGAACGTCGAATACAGCGCGCAAACCGGTTTCATGCCTTGAGTTACGAGCCCCGCCGCGAATGTGACGGCGTGCTGCTCGCAGATGCCCACGTCGAAAAACCGGTCCGGAAACTTCTCCTGCATCCGGCTCAATCCGGTGCCGGCGGGCATGGCCGCCGTGATGCCCACCACTTTCGAGTCAATCGTGGCCGCTTCAACCATGGCCTCGGCGAACGCCTCGGTGAAGGTAGTCGCCGCAACCACATCGCTCATCTTTTCCGGCGGCCGCGCTTCGCCCTCGTTCTCGTCCACCTGCACGCGGGCCGGCTTCACCCCGTGGTACTTGGAGGGATCTTCTTCAGCTTGCGAAAATCCTTTGCCTTTCTGTGTCGCGCAATGGAACAGGATTGGTCCGTGCATGTACTTGATGTTGTTGAATATCTCGACGAGGAGGGGCAGGTCGTGGCCGTCGACGGGCCCGACATAGTTGAAGCCCATTTCCTGGAACAGGCCGCCCGCCGTGATGAAGCCTTTCACCGACTGCTCGAGCCGGTGGGCCGTGAGGCTCAACCGCCGGCCGAGCAGGCGTTTGACGAAGCTCGACACGTCTTCCTTGGCCCGTTTGTACGGGCGGGCCGTGATCAGGCGGCTGAAATACTGCGAAAGCGCCCCCACGTTGCGCGAAATCGACATCTCGTTGTCGTTGAGGATTACCAAGAGGTCGCGGCCCAGGTGTCCGGCGTGGTTGAGCGCCTCGAACGCCATCCCGCCCGTCATGGCGCCATCCCCGATAACGGCAATTGTGCGGCGGTCCTCACCGCTGAAATCGCGGCCGACCGTCATGCCCAGGGCGGCGCTGATGGACGTCGAGCTGTGGCCCGTGCCGAACGCGTCGTACGGGCTTTCCGACCGGCGCGGGTAGCCGCTCAACCCGTTTTTGGTCCGCAACGTGTGAAACTGATCGCGCCGCCCCGAGAGGATCTTATGGGCATAGGCCTGGTGGCCAACGTCCCAGACAACCAGGTCTTTTTCCAGGTCAAACACGTGCCAGAGGGCGATGGTCAGCTCGACGACGCCCAACGGTGAAGCCAGATGGCCGCCGTTCAGCGTGACCGTTTCGACGATTTCCCGCCGGATTTCCGCCGCAAGCTGCTCCATCTCGTCCAGCGTGAACTCTTTGAGGCTCTGCGGCTGGCCGATTCGGTCCAGCAACGGGAACTCGGAAACCCCGGAATTTTCAGAAATCTCAGACATGACACACCCGATCTCACTGCGAAAATAAACGCTAATTATAGCATATCACACCACCCCCCGCCGGTTGCATGCTGCGTCAAAAGAAATTGTCGAGGCAAAGAATTGCCGCGGCAAAAAAAGCCAAATGAAACGTTGGGACGCCCCCCGGCAGTTGTGGGGGGTGTGTCTTACTTCGCTCAGGCGAGCGGGGAAAAAGCATAATGGACAGCGGACTAATGAGAAACTCGTTTTTACTGCAAAAAAGCTTCTTCGCGTTTTGTGGTGGAGCACATTTGGCTACACCGCCTCCCGCGGCGATCTCCCGGAAAGACACGCTACGGCAATCCCGGTCCTCTACCTGTCATTGCAAGGAGGCGTGCAGCGATAGCGGAATGCCGACGACCGACCGTCCGCGGTCGGCGTAATCCCGTCGGTATTCTTGCTCTCCTTGGGTGAGCCGCTTTTGCCAGTCAAGCTCCGCCATGTCATTAGCAGGAGCCCGCAGCAGGCGCTAAAATTGCTCGTTACACCATGGTTTACGAAGAACCAAAAAAAAGATGAGCAAAAAACAGGGACAGAAGCGCCCTGTTCTGACGTCAGGCAGTTGGCATCATTAGCGCTTTAGATCTTTGGACAACAGTTGGTAAGTGGCGGGATCGAGGTTTTTTATAATGGCGAGTTGAGTGGCCAGGCCGTCTAAATCGCCAGATTCAGAAAGAAACTCGGCATAAGCGCGTCTGACAGGGATTTCCTCAACCTTCATATCGATGGCTTGGCCGTAATACTTCTGCGCGGCTTCGATATCGCCGCATTTGAAGACCGCATATCCCAAAGAGGTAAGAATATCAGGCCGTGGCGCTGCAAGTTGTAGGTACCGGCGTAGCGTCTCAACTACCTTTTCGTACTGCTCTGTCTCCCAGTAACAGTCCGAAAGCCAATCCAATGCGCCGACATTGTTTGGATCAAGATCGAGTGCTTTGAGCAATGCAGAAACAGCCTCTTCATGTCGTCCGAGTTCCAAAAGGCACATCCCGCAACATTCCCAACTGTGCGAAGTTCCGGAAAACCTGTTGTGAAGGCAGCCGTAAATCTGTACGGCATGGTCATATTCATCTAACCCCGCATAACAAGAGGCAATGGCATCGAGTATTTCCATGTCACGCGACATGTTGTAAGCTTTTACATAGTAGGTTATTGCCGTTCGATAATCCTCATCGGGCTCTACATGAAGCCAACCGATTCGCACCAAGGGTTCCCACAGGCTCTTGTCGGAGGCTATGGACCTTTGGTACAAGTCCATTGCTTCGGCGTACTTCCCTTTCTTCTCCTGGACGCAGCCCAATCTGAACAACCCGTAACCGTAGTCAGGACAAGCCTGCAATGCCTCGTCGTAGCGCAACTCTGCCGCCTGCAGGTCGCCCGCATCCTCTTCCATTTCACCCAATTTAGTGAAAGCCCAAGCTCCCGCTTCGCCAGCACATATTTGCGCAATCGATTGGCAAACGGCTTTGGCTTCCGCGACATATCCTTTCTGGCGAAGCAAGGCTACAAAGGCACGCACCTTACTGCTTGATTGAAAGTCTGTTGGAGTGTCTTCAAAGGCGGCCATGGCCGACGACACGTCATTCAGCTCCAAAAGCACGTATAGATGGAAATAGCGGTCGCGTGCATCAGAAGGGTCAAGCATTGCGGCTTTGTGGAAGAAATCGGCAGACAAGCGCAGGTTGCCAGCCAGGTAGAGCAACATGGCGATTGTATGATCCGATTCCTTTGTCTCTGGAAAACCAGCTAAATCCTTTGCAAGTTGCTCTAGTGTCTCTTTAGCTTTAAGCGTTATAGAGGCATCACGGTTTTCTATTGCAAACTGCTGAAGCGCCTGCAGGGTGTTTGCGCCAGCTGCGTCGCCCTCCTGAATTGCTTCTTTAAATAGGGTGGCCGCTGTAAGGACAGCGCCTTCTTTTGACGCAGCGGCGGCATCTTTCAATAGCCTCATTTGGTGCATCTACCGGTCCTGGCACATCAAATGTGAGTAGAGTTTTCCTTGTCGGCTTTTACCTTTTTCCGTATCTTGTTCTTTGCCCAGGCGTTGATTCCCACGAATAAGCCGGTCCAGATTGCAGTTATAAGGAAGCAAAGGCCGGCTAGTGCGGAAGCGCTTGGACCACCACTCCCTGAAGGATCGATGGAATCTGCCCAGAAGATTATGGGCACACCCACCAACGGCAACAAAAACAGGATTGCCCCGTAAAGCCAAACGCGCCACGGCGATATCCGCAACTGCTTCTGGCATAGGTCTCTGTAAAGTCTTTCAGCTTCCAAAGCGGCTGCCACTGGATTCCCTTCGGGCCCAGCGGCTGCCAGCTTTTTTAAATGTGGGTGGTTAAGGGGGTCAAAACAGGGGACTATCGGAATGGAAAGCTCCTTCGAGTCCCGAAATCTCATTTTGATATCGGAAGGAATGCCAAACAGATCCCTTACAACAAGCAAAGGACTTGAAAACCCCCTGGATCTCCCCTCCATGCCATCAATACCTATAATATCTTGCCACGTACTTGTAAACGACGACCGACCCTCGTTCCATGTAAGGTCGGTTGCCGTAACTTCCAAGACTACAGGCTTCTGTTTTCTGAGATAAATTGCCCTCAGGACCAGGGACAGTGCAAGCACTATGAGAATTGACAGCATGCCCACACGGCGCACATGGGTAAACGAGGGATAGGGCGCATAGGGTGGAGTAGACATTATTAAGAGGAATAGCAAGAGAGCTGCTGCCACGCAAGGGGGTGCGAAAAGACTGGCGATACAGCGCCTGTCTGTTAGCGGGTTAATACGTATGGACGCCATTTCCATTTACCCTATATTACCAACACACGGATGATGTTGTCGATGCCGTCCAATGAGCCGTGCCGGCACATGAGCAAGGCAGAGTCGATAGGGAAGAAACGTTTTTTCGAGGCCGCTGGTCAGGGCGACAGGGTTTCTGTGACTTGCTCCGGTTGCCGTTTCAAAACCTCCGTTCTCAGGACTTTTCCCAGAAGTCTATTATCGTTTCTAAACGGTTTGAAGAAGCATTCCCACAACGAAGTGCGCCTATAGGTATGCGGCAGAAGAACCCTATGTGCTTGTTCCTCTGTGTTGTTACGAATCGTATATGTGAATTCATGGGGCCAGAAGGGATACACGAAGCCGGGAAGGATTCCCAGCGTAAAGACGGCTGACAACATGGGCATACCGCATCCGCCATTGATCTTGATTTCATTGAGGATGAGATGGTTCTTGACAGATGGATCGGACGAAATAAGAAATAGCCGCGATTGCTTGAGGATGCCCAGCTCTTTCTTGAGTTCGGGATTCTCGACATAAACGACAGGCTTGGATGTTGGAGGCTTCGATGTTCTGTAACCTGATTCGATGTATTGATTTGTAACGCATCCGGTTAAAGATGTGGCAATCAAAACCGCCGACGTTAGGCAAAACAGAAGACGGCAAAAAAGTCGACAGCCGCCTTTCTTTCCTTTCTCGTGTTGCATGTTGTTCTTCTTGTCCGGTCGTCCGAGGGCGTTGGGCGGAGGCGACGGTTCAGTAGTTTTCCATCTGCTCAAAAACAAATTCGTCGCATGCGGGCGGCGGACTGATACGCGCGCCGGGCCTTGTCGACAAAAGAGATATCCTGCCGGTTGTTTTTCGCTGGGCGAAGCTACGCGCCGCTGTGTGACATGGTGCGGTAAACCGGGTATCACTATTCGCGCACCTCTAGGCATGCCAGAAGAATAGGGCATGCGACGGATGCCGTCAAGGCGGAAATAGGTGGCTGTGGAGCTGGTGAAAAACCTCGCTGCTGCATAAAGTCAAGGCTGTGGGCACGCGGCAAGATGCCGCGTCTACTCTTGCACAACTCTTTGTGGCTAAAGTAGAAGAGGCTTCCAGCCTCTTGCGCGGCCCTTGGATTTTGAGACGCTGGCAAAGGGTCGCCTGGGCTTTTTCACCAGCTCCGCTGTCCCCTATTTCCACAGTTGATCAAATGAACAAGGATCCGTCAAGGACTTTTTCACCAGTTCCGCTGTCCCTTATTTCCCCTTATTTCCCCCCCTTATTTCCCTCTTATTTCCCTATCAGAAGGGAATGTTCAGCTTCAGTTATTCGACTTTGCCTCGCGCGACTTCGACTCTGTTTTGGGTAGAGTATGAAGTTCTAAGGTGTCCACATGAGACGATAAATCAATAGTCTGCAAATCGGAATCCTTTATGTGAATGCTAAGAGGTTGTGAGGACCATTGCAGGAGATATACAGCCACTTTTTGAAACGCGGTACGCAATCCCGGATTCATAACTCTTGTTTGGGCGACAACCATTATATAGCCTATGCGTGGTTCGACCTTTGATGGAAGGCTTATAGTAGTCCTGCCACTAGGTACCAGAATTGCTTTCTCTTGCTCGAGCCATCCGACACGCTCGTCCTGCCGCCGTTGCCATTCGCATGGGACATGAAAAGGTTTGTCGTTAAGAAGACACAGCGTTATCAGTAGGTCTGAAGTTGAATTGTTAACGATATTTACTACGTAATAAGCAGACGCTGTAGGCGAAGGAAGGCCCAGGCTTTTTCGGATGAGAACCTCAACAGACCAAAGCACAAGCTCAACTAAACCATACAGTGAGGTAACCAGTATAAAAACGGTCAACAAAATCCTGAGAGGCTTTTTCATAATGACTTTTTTCAACAGTAGGCGTTAAGGATACAGTTCACTGCACATAGAATCGCAATCGACGCAAGGATCTTCACCACGTTCCGCACCTGTGAAACCAGTTATTCCAAGACAGTACGCAAAATGAGACGCCCGTCATCTTGAGATTCGACATCGAATACGGCTGTAGTTGGGGTGTAGCTGTTCATCTCAACCTTTGCCAAGTCTACTCTTGATCTGGGAAATGCAACAATCCTGGGTGCTCCAGCATCGGACCTGAAGACAAGAGCACAAATGCCGTCGCTGTCCATTATTCCCAAATGCCGCAATGCTTTGGCTTCTCGATACCGGAGGCCTGCCGGCATCTGATATGGCCGTATTACTAGCACTTGATCCCAGGGAAAGCGCGTGATTGCGGCGAGCTCTATTCTTCCTCCAGAATTGTCTTTGCACGCCGATTCAAAGTCTTCCGCGAAAGAATCGTCCAGCTTCACATTGGGTACGCATCCTATCAAAGCAACGCAAGATATAGTTATGTATATATATTTTGTATTCTACACTAGTTAAGGGCATCCTTGCATGTACTCTCACAATCCCTGCAGTTTGCACCGAGGCCCCGGCCGACGTTATTGTCGAATAAATAGTAAAATACTATTTCCCCCTATTGTTTCGGGTAAGTTACTATCTCATCCACACTTTTTCTCAGAACCGAATTCGGCCCAGCTTGAGTCGCTCGCTTCTCCAGCAGCCTCATGAGTGAGATGTTATCACGGAAATCATAATCTTGGCGCAAGATCATTTCCAGAGTCCACACAATTGCCAGTTCAACACCTGTATGCTGCTCGCGCTGCAGTGCATCCTCGAGAAGCGGAACGGCTTTTTCCTTTTTCTTCGCGACTTCCCATGATAGTGCTGGTTTACCATGATGACAGTGCTTGGCGTTCTTTATAACAAGATCTAGTTGTCTTTCCAAAGGCATCTCTTTAAAAAGAGCCAATTGATCCCGAGAGTCAAGTTTCAGAAACGCCTGGTCCTCCGGCGGCAATCTCCTAAGCCGCTTGCATTCGGTGAGCAGAATGCAGCTTGTAGAGAATAAACAGATAGCCAATGGTATGACAAGGCCAAAGCTCTTCACTCGCATGGCTCCCTCTTGCCATACCGGTCCATCAAGTCCCTCAAGACTCGATTTTCCATGGCCCTTGCTCGGTTTTCTTTCGGCATTTTGTCGTATCCGGGATGGACAAGACCAATCAGATACGCTATTCCCCATAATGCTTTGTTCCGTTGATTAAGCTCATAAAGGTGCTGCAATTCATGTGCAATTAAGGAAATACCTGTTGAAGTGAACTGGTCGGGGCCCCCTTTAATCCAGATCTTTTTCTTTGAGTACCCGTATCCAATGACTCCTGGATCAAGAACGTAAAAAGGAATTCTGTCACCGACTGTTATTTTGTCTAGGTCAAGGCCAGGAAAATACGGCGCCAGATGATCTTTGACGCACTGAGAAAGTGGCACAGCCAAAAGTCCAAGTAGATCGACAAAAGCAATGGGATTTCCTCCAAGATAACCATATTCATTCAGAAGCCCGCCCGCTCGTCCAATCGGATCCTTCATGTTCCACCTTCCGTTCCCTGGCATATAGTACCTGTAAAAGGCCCAGTACATGGCCATGGTGGAATCCCACATGTGGCCGGTGTAGCCGAAGGTGGGGGTGGGGCCGCTGAAATGGAAGGGCTGGCCGTAGGGGGTGTATTCGTAGGAGGCGAGAAGGGATTTGTCCTGGGCGCGGACGCTACGGATGGAGCCGAGGTGGTCGGTTTGGAAGTATTGGTATGCGCCGGTGGACGGGTTGGCGCCGGGGATTTGGGCGAGGCCGGGGATGTACGTTTGGGTGCGGGCGCCGATGTCCCAGAACGAGGGGTCCGGGCTTTCGGTGTGTTCGCTGATCGGACTCCACCCCGCGTAGCGCCACCAGGTGGTTTTGGTGACGGCGCCTTTCTGGTCGTACGCGATGCGCCGCCGGCCGAACCCGTCGACGTGGCGGGTGGACAGATCCGTCTCTTCGTCCGGGAAGTTGGAAACGTATTGAGTGAGCTTGTCGCCGTACCGGTACGTGTAGGTGGCGAGGTGGGCGCCCGATTGCATGCTTTTGGTCACCATCCGGCCCCAGTCGTCGTAGGTGTAGAGGGTATCCATGCCGCCGGTTGTTGTCTTGGTAAATTCATTGGGCACATTATAGCCGGAAACGGCCCGTCTGACAATTGGCTAACACAGTTCAGGCCTTAAACCGCTGGCCGCGCGTTTTCGTCTTTGCAAAAAAGACCAAATAAACGATGCCTGTCCCCGTTTATCACGACAGATCCAGCACCCGGTCCACCTGCTTCAGGATATGGTCTTCAGGAACCAAGTCCCGCAACGGTCCCGCCACGAACAAATCCTCTTGCCACCGATCCTTGTTGCCTACCACGGACGCATCCTCCATTGCTGTGGTAGTTAAAGATCATTTTTCGGGCCCTTCTGTCAAGGACTTTTTCAGGGACTTTTTCAACAGCCCCCCTGTCCCCGTTTATCCCCGTCCCCCTATTTCCAATTTATCCCCATTTATCGCCATTAAGTATTACGGCTCCTTTAAGTCAAACCAAAGGGAAGAGAAGGCGTGCCAAAGCAAAGGGACGCACAACAAAAACATAGCCAACTTAAGTGGTCTTAACAAAACGCTTTCCCAGTTTATGTTAAGGCTCAAGCTCACGATCGCTGCCATAAGTGGAGCAACTCGGAAAAAGCGAAATAGAGGACTACGAGCCGCAACACTATTTGATGATGGCGAGGATTCTGTTTCACAAGCCTGTCGGGATTTTTGGCGCGGTTCGCCCAATTCATAAATCCAACACGAAAGGACAACCCACGGAATGGAAATAAGCATTGAACCAGTTACTGAGCCGATACCCGCTTGCTCCAGCAGCCCGAGAGCCACAAACAGACATGCATAGGTAAACTGAAAGAATAAAACCAGGGGGCTACTCAATAGGACCAAGAAGCTTAGGACGTAAAACAAGTATGCAGAGGCGATGCCTACGCCAACTACGATCCCAATTGGGCAATCAAGAACTACATAAGAAATAGCCAGCCAGAGTAGCATGATAATGAAAGCCGCGACTGTCAGTCTTTTCTTATGGTTCATAAAACTACCGAAAAGTACATGGAAAAGCACATTCCACCATTGCATTAGTCCATGGTTTTACAAAGTTGTCCCCTATGACGTAGCCAGCCCCGAAAGCGGCAGCTGCCCATGGGGCTGTGGACACTTCAACTGTTGTGAACGACGCTGGCCCTAGTAATCCTCCGGGACCGGGCATCATAAGTGGTCCAATCGCCTGAGAAAGCGTTGGGAAAAAATAGCCGGTGACAGCACCTGCAGCTGAAGCGCCGCCAACGCCCATAAAGATATCGTTCGCTGTATCCTTGGGATCGAAGCCGCCTGTGGGATGTTCCGCAGCTTCACGTCTACGGCGTTTCACACAAGAAAAATATGATTCACCGTCTTCTCGACACAGACCGAGCGGATCCACCGAGTCAATGGGCATTGCATCAACGTAGGCATACAGATTATCAACCCCTTTGCCACCAATCGGGTCCCGCATATGCCACCGGGCGTTTCCGGGCATGTAGTAGCGGTACGGGGCCCAGTACATGGCCATGGTGGAATCCCACATGTGGCCGGTGTAGCCGAAGGTGGGGGTGGGGCCGCTGAAATGGAATGGCTGGCCGTAGGGGGTGTATTCGTAGGAGGCGAGAAGGGATTTGTCCTGGGCGCGAACGCTTCGGATGGAGCCGAGGTGGTCGGTCTGGAAGTATTGGTATGCGCCGGTGGACGGGTTGGCGCCGGGGATTTGGGCGAGGCCGGGGACGTACGTTTGGGTGCGCGCGCCGATGTCCCAGAACGAGGGGTCGGGGCTTTCGGTGTGTTCGCTGATCGGACTCCACCCCGCGTAACGCCACCAGGTGGTTTTGGTGACGGCGCCTTTCTGGTCGTAGGCGATGCGCCGCCGCCCGAACCCGTCGACGTGGCGGGTGGACAGGTCCGTCTCTTCGTCCGGGAAGTTGGAAACGTATTGAGTGAGCTTGTCGCCGTACCGGTACGTGTAGGTGGCGAGGTGGGCGCCCGATTGCATGCTTTTGGTCACCATCCGGCCCCAGTCGTCGTAGGTGTAGAGGGTATCCATGCCGCCGGTTGTTGTCTTGGTAAATTCATTGGGCACATTATAGCCGGAAACGGCCCGTCTGACAATTGGCTAACACAGTTCAGGCACTTAATCGCTCGCCGTGTTTCTCCTCCGCGAAGAAAACAAATAAACGGTGCCTGTGGAGCTGGTGAAAAACCTCGCTGCTGCATAAAGTCAAGGCTGTCGCCACGCGGCAAGATGCCGCGTCTACTCTTGCACAACTCTTTGTGGCTAAAGTACAAGAGGCTCCCAGCCTCTTGCGCGGCACTCTGATTTTGAGACGCCGCCGAACAGTCTCTTGGGCTTTTTCACCAGCTCCCCTGTCCCCAATTATTCCCCCAATTATTCCCCAATTATTCCCAATTATTCGTTTCCCTTGACTCCAGATAGCGAACACATTCTAATCTTGAGCTACTTCGGCTTTGGCGGCACACGGGCTATGACCGAGGCGCTTTCGGAGGCGTAGAGGCTCGCCGGGGCACAGAGACGATTGCGTGGGCTGGGACTTCTACTTCTGCTTGTGGTGTTTTCACTGTCCCTGGTTGGTCTCCGTGATTGTACAGAAGAAGGTCTTCGGTGGTGACTGTGACGTATATCTTGTCCATCTTTCCGTCCATCGCAGCTTCTTCCGACAAGGGGGGAATGCCATATTTTTCGGGCTGCCGTACCATGGCAGCCATGGCGGCGATCGACGACATGGGGGTGGGTTCCAGCGCTTTAATCACGTGCCCCTTTCCCAGCGGGATGATACGGGCTACAGGGCCGCTTCCTCTTTTTTTGAAAAGGCGCCATCCGATGCGGGCCGGGAAGATTTTCTTGCCCTCAGGGTTCACTGGTCGCCAATCCGCCGGGATAACCAGCGTCATGCCCTTTTTCACGGCTTTGCGAATGGCTTTAGCGGTGTGAGCCTCTGTCACTGGCCCGCTTGTCCACAGGAGCATGTTGAGACTGGCCAGGGCTCCGTCCTGTATCATCCGCTCATCTACGTAGGCCAGGTCGCATAAGTCTCGTGCTGCCAGAGCCCCCGTAGTGAGCCCCATCTGCTTCTTGAGGTCCGCTGACGTGCGGGACCAGAACATCCCTACCTCTATCACCGGCGTCCTAACGTGCATGAGACTCCGGCAGCGCTTGTATCTCTCCCCTCTGTCCCCTCTTGGCGGGTTGTCGTAGTGGAAGAATTCCCAAGCGCCTGAGGCCACGGCGTTGTAGACACGGGCGACGATGCCATTTTCATCCACGGCGCCGGCGGGCTCGTATCCGAAGTAGGCGCCGTAGTGAAGGGATGCGCTTCCGACCATCCGGGTCAAGTGGAAGTTCTCGCCATAGTCGGAGGCCTCGTTTGTGATACGCATGCCTGCGCCGTGCCTGGCCACCATCTTGGTCTGCCCTGCCATGTCGGCGCCCAGTTCGGGCAGCCCACTGCCACCCGTGCAGAGGAGGACAGGAACGGTCGGCGCGAGTTCCCTGGTCGTGGCGACCCACCACTCCGCATAGTCTGTCATGGCCCGCATGTACCATTGGACGAGATCCAGTCGCGCTCTGTCGGTATGCTTCTCATCAGGGACAAAAGGGGCGACTTTATCGAAGGTTGCGAACGTTGTGTCCCACGCTTGGTTCAAGCGGGAGATCTTCCCGTACTTCTCGCGCATCTTACCCCTGAAGTCGGCGGCAGCGAAGGCATCTCCGCACCACCATCCGACATGTTGGGGATACTTGCCGTCCCAGATTTGCGTCCACTCATTGCCGCTCGCCGTGTAGATGGATTCGCCGAACACGCCGCTGATGCCTAGAAGCACCGCCTGCATGTCTTCGTGGTCGTAGTGCTCGAAAAACCGCGCCAGCCAGGCGCGGAGGCGCGGTCTCAGATGAGGATTCCAGATGGACTGGTCCCGAGTCACGAGGCCCGTCCTGAGGTCGACGGCGAAAACCGATTCCGATGACTCTTTGAACCAGGGCGGCGTGGCATAGGCAGGGCCACCGATCAGGAAGGGCACCCATCTAAGACCATGCCTCTTGAATGTCGTCAGCTCAGCGTCGTAGAAGGCAGGATCCCACACGCCCTGCTCAGGCTCCATAAGCATCCACTTGACGTAGGGCTCAAAGGCGGTGATCCCGTGCTCACCGTAGAGGTGGCCGTTGGCCTCCCAATGGGGCGCCATCCTTTCGTCAGGACTGCAGCGGAGTTCGCCTCTCTCTTCGAAAGCCTTGCGCCCCTCTTCCGCGTCTAAGGCCTGCCAGCCCACGTCGTTCCCTACGGTGACGACCATGGGATCCCCTGCCTCAAAAGCGGGCAGGCCAGAGGCGGTTGCTGCTGTCAGAATAACGTTGAAAAGAACCGGGATGAATATCATTTTTTTGAGCAGCAATTCAAGCGTCATATAGGTACTATATTTGCCATACATCAACACAAATTGCGGAGGCCTGCCCCAAAACAGGATTTGGCCAGTTTCTGCAACTCCGTTTCAAGACGCGTTCTGCCGAATTTCGGCGCCGGCTGCGAGCACCGGAGGCGCGTCGTGGCGCCGGGGGACTTCGGAGCGGTAAAACTGTGCCATGCTGGCGTACATAACCGCGGTGAGCACGTGCCAGATGCTGTGCCCTTGCCACCACACATCCGGCGGGGAGAAGCCCCGCGCTATATCGAGCCGCTGAAGGTACCCGCCGACCGCCAACGAGACGAACGCCAGCAACGCCCAACGGTGCTGCTGCGAGATGCCCCACCAAATCGCGTCGATGCCTACACCCAGAATGGTCAAGAGGAAAAGCCACCCCAAAATCTGTTCGTCGCCCGCTATCTCCTTTCGGTAGGCCATCAACAGAGCGGTCACCGCAATCGCAACGAAGCTGATGATGGGCCACGTGGGCCAACGGCGGTTCGTGAAGGGCACGAAGGGAATCCAGCGCGCCCACTGCAGCGCGATGAGCGCGACGAACGTGAAGAACATGCCGAACACATCAGCCTTGTGGCCAAAGGACATCAAGGAGGCGTGCATAAGGCCGCTGCCCAAACCAACCACGATGCAGGCCACACCGTAGAGCCCCATGAGTGCGGGTTGCCGCACGGCATAGGGATCCTGTTCGCTCGTCTCTCGGCGTGCGTCCCACCATGCGTACGCGACGATGTACATGCCAACGAGGATGTAACCCAAGTTGCTCCACGTGTTGGCGGGCGTGCGGAATATGCCAGGCCGAATGGTCTCTGCGAAGGTACCTCTCGATTCAGGGGCGTTCTCGAACCAAATGAACCAAACATCGGTGTCCCGGTAGAAATAGTATAGGAGAAGCAATAAAAGGCTGAACGCACCGAAGATGCCCCACGTGAAACCATGCACCCAACGCGGCGCCCCGCGAAGGGTGTTTCGGTGAACCGGTTCTTGTTTCATGATGTACCGCTCGAATTGCTTCTCCCGACGCGGGGGTGAATGCGGCCAGTAAAGTGGCTACCGGCGGCTGCTGGCCTTGCAGCCGCCGGCGATGCTGGGAGCTTGACTTGTTACCCGGCCATGGTGGCCATGCTATATGCCGTGGCATACGCCACCGTACACGGACCCTCGCTCGGGTACTTCAGGAATTCGACGTGGCCGTCCATGAACAGGACGTTTGCGCCACCGGGAATATGATTGAACCACTCCACTCTCGGAGAGATTGCGTCGTAGTAGACATAAAGTTCGCTCTGAGCGGTGGCGGATGATGCCGGATTGTTGATGTCTGTGATGAAGAACCGCTCGATGCCTTCTCTCAGACGATAGAGCGTAACGTCGCCGGATGTCACATCCCTGTCAACCGTGGGCGTTTGACCGGCTGCGATTTCATCTGCTGGAATACTGCCCACGATTTCTATGAACGCAGCCAGCGCATCGGCATTGAAGCTGCTTAAGGCGTTGACGGGGTCATTTTTCAGGGATTGATTACTATAAACGAACCCGTCATGCAGGGCATGACCGAAGTAGTAATACGAATGGTCCCGGAAGGCGCAGGGATTCAGGCCCTGGGTCTCATCGTCGTAATAATTATATATGTCCCCCTCATGCGTGGGGCTTGCATCCGACGGACAGACGGTGACGTTCATATCAGTCAGATACTCGGGATAAATAGAGGGACCATTCCAGGAGAAATTATTGGAGACAGCGGTGTCATGGTATTTGCAGTCCCGCATATCATCCGGTGGACTACTGTCGTCGTGATCGGATGCGTAGATACTCATATGCGGCCATTTCTCGCCTTTGGACTCATTGGCATACATCTTGAACACCAAGCCCATCTGCTTCAGGTTGTTGGCGCAGCTTGCGCGCCGTGCCGATTCGCGCGCGCGCGCCAGCGCCGGAAGCAGGATGGCTGCCAAAATACCGATGATGGCAATGACTACCAACAGTTCGATGAGGGTAAAACCCTTGCTCTTCATGATTATTCCTCCGTTGGGCCTTTAAGCCCGTGTTATTGAAGAAGAGTATAACCTTCCTTCGGCAACCCACACGCCAATTATTGCCTTAATGTTTCTCCGGATAGGCGCTTGGCATATGAGGTTTGACCATCTTTGCAGGGTCCGTGGAAAAAGTCAAGTAAAAGCTATGATGGACACGACCGTCAACTGCGTCGTGCGAGTCCTTCCGGAAGTGCCGCCCGATTTCCTCCGGCCGGCTCTCGGGAAGATACGCGCCTTGCGGACCGTCGAAAGGCCTTCGGTTGACTCCGTCCGGTTCACCTTGAGGTCCGCGTCGCGCTGGAGATTTACAAGAACACCCGCGGGGCCTATCCCGACAACCTCGACGGCCTCAAAGAAGCAACAACCGTACTCCCCGCCGACCCGTTCTCCGGCAAGCCATTCGTCTATCGGAAGGTGTCCGATATCGAGTGCGCCCTCTACAGCGTCGGTCCAAACCTCCGCGATGACCGCGGCCTGGCGGACGACTACAGGCTCTGAAAAGCAGGGACAGAGGAGCTGGTGAAAAAGCCCAGGCGACCCTTTGCCAGCGTTTCAAAATCCAAGGGCCGCGCAAGAGGCTGGAAGCCTCTTCTACTTTAGCCACAAAGAGTTGTGCAAGAGTAGACGCGGCATCTTGCCGCGTGCCCACAGCCTTGACTTTATGCAGCAGTGAGGTTTTTCACCAGCTCCACAGACACCCCTTTTGAACTGCCAAGAGGGGTGTCTGTCCCTGTTTTTCGCTCATCTTTCTTATCTGCCACAACTGCGCCGGGGCGCCGCAGTGGGTTGTGAATTTAGGTGGAACCAATTGAATTGGTGGGGGGATTTGCCTAATATAGATTGTAGTTGAGGTGCTGTATGGCGTTTTTCAAGAAGAAAGTCGATCTTGCCAAGATAAGCGTTGTGCCGGACGAAGAGCTTGAGAAGCCGGACGAGAACCAGCTCGAGCTTACGCATGTCGGCCGATATGAAATAGTCGCTCCCATCGGTTCGGGCGGTATGGGCATTGTGTATAAGGCGATAGACCGTTCGCGGGACCAGACCGTCGCCATCAAGGTGCTTGAACGGCGGTTCGACCTGGACCGGAAGCGGCGGCGCCGCGATTATCTGGGCCGGGAGGTGATGATCGCCGCGGCGCTGAATCATCCGAATATCATCCGGATGAGCAAAGAAATCATCGTGCAGCAAGACCGCAACGGCCACATGCGGCGGTGCCTGCTGATGGAATACATCGACGGGCACAACCTGCGCAAGCATATCAACGATCAGGATTTGAGCCTCAAACAGGTGCTGGATATCTGCAAGAACCTCTGCACCGGGCTGAATTTCCTGCATCAGCACAACATCGTCCACCGCGACATTAAACCGGAAAACTTCCTGCTCACCCGCGACCTGCAAAACGTTAAAATCGTGGATTTCGGCCTCTCTAAAATGACCACCGGCTGGCGCTCGTTTTGGGACAAGGAGGGCGGCGGCACGCGCAAGTACATGTCGCCCGAGCAGTTGGGCAAGAAAAGCCTCGACGCCCGGTCGGATATCTTTTCGTTCGGGCTTACGGCTTTCGAGCTTTTGACGGGCCGGCACGCGTGTACGGCCACGGAAGGCAAGGAAATTCTGTGGCAGCTTCGCAGCAGCAGGTATCGGTTCGAGCCGCCTTCGAAACTGAACCCGAAAGTCCCGCCTGCGCTGGACAAGATTATTCTGAAGGCCCTGCGGCGGAAGCCGGATAACCGGTACCAGGCGGTGGCCGAGATGTTGCTGGACCTTGAACGCATCGGAGAATCGCGTATTTAGCATGTTGCAAAAGAAAAAACGCAAAGAAGTAAGTTTGACGAAGATTTTCTTTACCGTGGTGGTGCTTGCGGGCGTTGGGCTCGGGGTGAGCTACCTGAAAGAGTACGTGAATATTGGCAGCCTGAGCCTCAGCAGCCCGGACGCGAACCTCGAGAGCCTTGCGGAGGCCCGCGAGTTGTACCACCAGGGCGATTTGGCAAAGGCCCAGGAGGCGCTGGAGCCGCTCGCACAAAGTGGCGACGATGCCGCCGGGCCTCAGGCGGCGATTCTGCTCGCGCGCCTGTACGAGGACCAGGGGGAGAGCGCGAAGGCGGTGGGCCTGCTGGAGGAGGCCTACGGCGATTACAGCGCGAGCCCCGATTACGCCCGGGTGGCGGTGGCATACGCCAAGGCCCTGGAAAACGCGGGCAGCCTCGAACGCGCCACGGCCATTTTCCGGGAAGTGCGGGACAGCGCGCCCCCGGAATTGCGCGCCCCGGCGTTGACGGGCCTGGGAAGGCAAGCCGAACGCAAAAACGATTTGTATGCCGCGCGCGACCTTTACCGCGAAGCGGCGGATGACGCGAAATGGGACAGCCCGGCGTGGAACGAGGCGCTGGACGCGTTGGGCGAGATCAACACGGGGCTGATCTTCGCGCCGATGAAAACGCCGGAGAGCAAGGTTTATATGGTCGAGCGGGGCGACAGCATCACGGCCATCGGCAACAAGCTGAATACGACGCAGGGCCTGTTGATGCGGGCCAACGGGCTGAACGAGCATTCGATCCTCAATATCAACCAGCAACTGAAGTACACGCCGAAGAATTTCAAGATCATCATCGAGCGCTCGAAGTGCCGCTTGTTTGTGGTAGACAAAGACGGCATTTTCAAGCGTTACAAGGTGGGCCTCGGCAAGCCGGGCCACGAGACGGCCCTCGGCAGTTACAAGATCGGCAACAAAGAGAAAGATCCAATCTGGCATAAACCGGGCGAAGGTCCGATTCCACCGGGCGACCCGCGCAACGAACTGGGCACGCGCTGGATGCCGCTGGTTCCGGACCAGGAAGGGTTGCCGCCGGATCTGGGCATTCACGGCACCATCCGGCCGGAGACGGTCGGCTACTATTCGTCCAACGGTTGTGCGCGATTGTTGCCTGACGACATCGAGGAGTTGTACGATCTGGTAGTCCGGGCGACGCCGGTGGAAATTGTCGAAGCATATCCGGGTACCGAACCCGCTACGCCGGATACGAAACCGGCCGTGTACGAGTCCGAGGAGCCTGAGCCGCCGGCCGCTGTGGAAGCGGCGGCGCCCGAGGCGGATTTTGTGCCGGGGATGCCGGAATCGCCCAGCGGAACTTGATGGAACGCCGCAAAACGGCGGGGGAGAAGACGATTGGCCGTTGAAAAAACTGAATCGCTGTTGTCATGCCTGCAAGACGTTGCGCGCGCGGAATCGCAGCCGGTCGACGCGCTTGTGCCGGTTGAAGATTTCGCGCTGTATTACCTGATCGCGAGCGAGATTGCGCGCACGGCGGTGGGTGACGGCGGCGAGGATTTCCTTCTTTTTGTGGATTCGCACAGCGCCATGCAGGTGGACGCCGTAGACGGCGCCCGTGTTGCGGCCCGGCGTGTTGTGGTGTTCGGGCCGGCGCCGGACGCGTGGGCGGAGTGCGAGAACGTGTCGTCGTGTCCGTACAACGAAGCGGTGGGGGAGAACGACCTGTTTGTGGTGGTGGTATCGGCCCGTTTGAGCCTGGCGCTCGTGTGCGAGCAGGGCGGCCCCGATTTCCGGGGCGTGTGGAGTCCCCAGCGGGAGCACGGGGTGAAGATCGCGCGTTACCTGCTCGATTTGTCCGAGCTCCCCGGCCAAGTTCCCAAACCGGCGGAGGGCGCCGAAGAGACCACCCTGGCCTGTTCGACCCGGCTGATGGCCCTGCTCGCCCGCCAGTTGACCTTGCGGCACCGCGACGTCGCCATGGACAAAGACGATTTGTTCAGCGTGCTTAGCATCCTGAAGGCCGTGTCGGCCGAGCGGCGGGCGCACGACATCCTGTTTGTGTTTGTCGAGCAGATCGCGCGTGCGGTCCGGATGGATCGGTGCAGCGTGGTGCGGGTTTGGGGCGGCGAGCAGCGCGGCCATGTGCTGGCCTCGCACGAGGACGAGTCGATCACCGACCTCGCCATCGACCTGCGGAAGTACCCCGAGCTCCGGCGCGCGATGGAAACGCGCCAGAAAGTCATTATCAACGACACGCGCCGCGACCCGCTCACCCGCCCGTTCTTCGAAGACATCGCCAAGGCCGACATCCAGTCGGTGATCGTGATCCCCGTGGTCTTGTTCGACCAGAACGTCGGATCTTTTTTGTTGCGGGCGGCGCGGCGTACAGGGACCTTCTCACTGCGGGAGATCAGCTTCTGCGAAATCGTGGCCGAGGCCGCGGCAAACGCGCTCGAGCGCGCGCACCTGTTCGAGAGTATCCAGAAGGCCAACGAGCGCCTCGAGGTGCTCGCCATCACCGACGGCCTCACCGGCCTTTACAACCACCGTTACTTCCGCCAGCGGCTCGAGGAGGAGTTCGAACGGGCCCGGCGCTACTCGCTGCCCCTGTCGTGCATGATCATGGACGTGGACAACTTCAAGAAGTTCAACGACACTTACGGCCATCTCCAGGGCGACGCGGTGTTGCGCGGGGTGGCGGCGTGCGGCTTGCAGACGACGCGCAAGAGCGACATCGTTGCGCGGTACGGCGGCGAAGAGTTCGTGGTGATCATGCCTCAGACGGGCCTCGACGGGGCCAGTGCCGAGGCCGAGCGCGTGCGCAAGGAGATTTGCGAGTGGCCGTTCGAGGGCGTACCGAAAGGGACCGTTACGGTGAGTATCGGGGTTTCCGTGTTCGACCGCGAGTCCATGCCAGACTGCGAGGCGCTGCTCCGCATTGCGGACGACGCGCTGTACCAGGCGAAAAGGGAAGGTAAGAACCGGGTGGTCGTGGGGTGACCCTCGATGACGTGTTGCGGCTTCGGCCGTACAAGGAGATTGTGGTGAAAAGAATCGGTTTTGTAGCGTTGACGCTGGTTTTCTTATGCGGTTGTGTTTCCATTTCGACTCCGTTTTTCCGGGGCAAACCCAATTACGCGGAGGTGCCCGCCGAGGCGCTCAAAACCGCGGCGGTGGAAATCGAGCAGGCTGTCCAGGCCGGTAACCGCGAACCTCAGATCGCCGACCGCGAGGGGGTCGTGGTCAACACCGAGGTAGTGCTGCAGGCGATCCGGATGAGGGCGGCCCGAATCGAGCTGGTAAATGCCTTCCTCGACTCCGGTTTCGGCCGAGAAGACGCCAACGGGCTTGTCCGCGTGCTCAATTCCAAGGAGTACAGGAAGGCCACAAGCGGCAAGCAGCGGTCCCGTAACGCGCTGCTCGTTCTCAACGAAAACAACGACCGCTGGGACATCTACGAGGGCATCGCGAAGGCAAGCAAACTGAAAGGCCAAACCGCCACCATACAGGACGCCTTTTATAAAGCCCGCGTCGAGGTCATGAAAAAAGGCCAGAAGTACCAGACCGCCGAAGGCGAAACCGTGGTCAAAGGGGGCTGAAGCAGCGGGCGTTGGGATCCTCGCTAAACTTCGACGCCGGTTAAATCCCGCCAGATGTTGTCGCTGGCAAGCGGATTGAAAACGCGGTTGCCGTGAATCTGAAAGGTCTTCTCGCCGTTGTACAGCACGGTTCCTGGCATAAGCCTATCGGGCGCCAGCGCTTGCAAAGTCGACAGCCCCTTAATGAAATCCCGGGAAAAGGTTGATGCCGATTTTATCTCGACGGGAATCAGGTTCCCTTTTTCGCGGATGATCAAATCAACTTCGTTGCCGTGCGAGTCACGGAAAAAGTAGATTTCGGGCCTGATCCCTTTGTTGAACGCGCCCTTGAGCACGTCCACGATCACCATGTTCTCGTAGAGGCTTCCCCTCAAAGGATCTCGGCTGGCTTGGCGGGCATCGTGGATGCCCAGCAGGAAGGCAGCAAGGCCAGTGTCGGTAAAATAAAGTTTTGGAGATTTGACTACGCGCTTTTTTATGTTTTCGTGGAAGGGGGGAATTTCCAGAACAAGGTAAGAAGCTTTCAGCGCGGTTAGCCAGTTTCTGAGTGTCGTGCCCGATGTGCCCAAATCGTTCGACAGGCTGTTGAAGTTAACCAGCTGCCCCGTCCGGCCGGCAAGCAGCGTAAGAAATTTCTGAAACTGCGCAAGGTCGCGCAGCTGGATTAAAGAACGCACGTCGCGCTCAACGTAGGTTTGCACGTAGTCGTTGTAAAACCGCCTCGGTTCGATGTCCTCCTCGTGAAGGCGCGGAAACGAACCGCGAACGATCAAGTCATAAGGCGCCCAATCCTTCCGATAGCTGCGCAATTCGGACAACGACAACGGCCACAGCGTCAGCAGGGCCGTGCGCCCTGCCAACGACTGGCTGATCGCCTGGTGCAGGCCCGGCTGGTGGCTGCCCGTAAGAATAAAGAGGCCGGCGCGCCTTTTTTCGTCGACTATCCCCTGAATGTAGGAGAGTAGAATCGGGAGCCGTTGTACTTCGTCGAGGATGGCGCCGTCGGGCAACTGCGAAAAGAAGCCGCGCGGATCTTCCTCCGCCGCCATTCGGACATCGGGGTCTTCAAGGGACACGTAAGTCTTGTCTGGAAAACATGTTCGGACAAGTGTCGTTTTGCCCGACTGCCTGGGGCCAAGGACGGTTGCCACGGGATACTTTTGGGCTGCCGTAAGGAGTTCAGGGGTTAAGTCACGTTCGACCATACCCTGAGATTAGCAGATTTCTGTGCATTTTGCAAGTACACCTTGAGATTTACACAAAATGAGTAAGGGTGTCACCCTCCGGCCCGATGGCTAAATCGGTGTCGGTAGGCCATGATTTGCCGGCGGATTTCTCCAGAAACTCCTCTTTGGTAAGCGCGAACCGGGGGCTGATCTCGATCTTAATGGCGGGATTGCCGTCGTTATCGCGCGGAACGGGGGCGCCGGCGGCTTCGAGCCACTCGGCCCAATAGGTCTGCATGCACTTCCACGCGGCGACGACGCTGTTTTCGCCCTCGAACTGTTTTATGGGTGTGTATTCGCCGGGGCGTTCGATTTCGACGGCGACGGGGTCGTGGTTGGTAAACCTGAGCGCGTCGAACACGAACGTCTCAAACTTATAACCATTGGGTTTTTCGGGTTTGATCGAATTTCCTTCAGCGTCGATGTGTGGGATCTTTTTGTGAGCCCGGTGCCATGGGAAATTGTCGTAATTTTGGTAAACGCGCTCGACAAACCGCGTGTCCAGAATATGAATGGCGGGGTTTCCGGCGGCGTGCACCACCTTTCCATTCTCGTCGGTTTCGAGAAGTTGGGGGTAGATATCGAGCTCGGTATATTCGATCACGTGGTAGACGCCGTCGCATATGCAGTGGACGCCCACGGACTCCCGGGGGTGGTTTTTCCGATGGTTTTTGGAAGACATCTCGGCGTTGCTCACCACGTGCAAGCCGATGAAGTAGGGGTCGGCCACCTTGACGGCCCAGTTGTCGACCTGGAAGTAGCTGAGCGTGTCGATGCCGCGCTTCCGTGCGTCTTCGACCACGCCATTTTCCACCATTGCCGGAATGCAGCCGCCATGGCCGTTCGGGTTTCTCGCCAGGGAGTGGGGCGCCTCGAGCATGAACTTGCCGTGCCCGTCCACGCACGGAACCATCCGCTGGTTGAAAAACATGAGGTTTTCCGGGTCAAGCCCGAAGTAATTGTTCTGCCGGAAGAATGCCACGGTCTCATCCTGGTTGGCTTCGCTCGTCATGATGTACCACGGCAGGATGCAGCCGTAGCGGTCCTGCGTGTTGTGAATTTTTTCTGCGTGGAACTCAAACAGGCTTTTCGATGAAACGGGGCCTATGGGATACGCGCCTTTCGGCCCGGAAAAACCCAGCCGGGTTCCCTGGCCGCCCGCAACGAGAAACAAGCCGACGCGGCCGGCGCGCAACGCCTCTTCGCCCGCGGCAACTGCTTTCGCCGCGCCGGGGTTGTCCGGCGCTTTCGGGATAAGAGGCACGGGTTCGATTCGGCTGAAGTTTTCGGGCGCCGGTTCGTTCGCGATCCAGCGCTCGATCAGCCGGTTTACCAGGCGGAAGTCGATTTCCTCAATCTGGCGAAGCAGGTTCTTTTTCTGGTCCGGCTTCAAGGCATCGTAGAATTGCAAAACGTGTTGCTGGCCGTGCTGTTCGAGGAGGGTTTTTGCTTTGTCGTAGTCCATTAGGAGCGCTTCCATGTCTTTCCGTGTTTTTCCATTTCTTGACGTTGTTTCAGGTTGGGCAGCAGGTCCGGCCGGGTGCCGGCGACGAGTTCGTACTTCGAGCCGCAGGCGTCGCACAGGCCGTATTCGAAGCCCGGCTGTTCGAGGTACTCGCCGCACCGCGGGCATACGGGCTGAAACTCCTGGTAAAGGGCGGCCGGATTCGGGAACGGCGTTTTGCAGCATAGGCACTGGGTCAGGCGGTCTACACGAAGCCAGCACCGGCTGAACTTCTGGCGGCTATTGCAGACGCGGCAGAATGCCTCGTGGGGCGCGGTTGGCCGCGCTTTGCTTTCCGGCGGCGGGCCGTTTTGCCCGTCGTCTTTCCCGCGTTTATCGCTAAGTCCGAAAAGAGCCACGCTGTCTGCCTCCTTTTATAATTCGCCCGCCGTCCGTGCATGCCCGGGCAGTTGACTTTGTAACCGAAAATCCATAGAAGCCGAGCCGCCCCGCGGAGGGCATCCTGCGGGGCGTGCTCTGGTTTGCTTTATTTGCACTGATAAAACCGTCGCGCGTTATTCTGTTTCCCCGGCCGTTTCTGGAGCCGGCGGCCGCGATGGCATGACTGCCCTAGGCCTGTTATACGGTGGCCGGCGGCGCGCTCCGGGCATCATCGAGGGGATAATCCGAATTTCGAGAACTTCTTCGAGAACTTCTTCTCCGCTTTTAATCTTGAAGTTGAGGTATTCGATTCTGCCTTTGGGTTTGGCGTTATCCTCCAAGGTGAGTTTGATGATCTTGGAGTTTTCGCTTTCACCGGGAACAACTTCCGCGGCAAGTCCTTCCACTGTGGGTTCCAAATCAATAATCTCGAACGGCCGTTCGGCGGCGACGATGGCCTGGCAGCCCTGTTTTTTATCGTCGCCGGGCAACTCGCGGAGCACCAGCATGCGGGCAGGGCTGATGGAATACCACGAAGTGACGGTAGCCATCACAGTCACGGGAATCTGACCGCGCCGCTTCAGATTGGTCACTATGATCAAACGACCGTTGAATGGGCCTAGCGGCACATTGTCGGCCAAACGCACGTGGATGTTGTACTCGGCCTTGTCGGGATCTTTCCACTGTTCTTTGGGCCGCTGCTGGTAGGTGGCTTCGACCGCGTTGTTGCGAACGCTTGTCGTTATGTTGCGGATTTCCAGCGGTTCGTCCATAAGCTGCCGGAGAAGCATGGTCTTCTCCGGCGCCGCACCTTTTTCAACGTTGCCAAACGCTATGCGGGAGGGTTCGAGTTCATATTCGGGATCCACTTTCACGATGACCTGAATGGGCAGTGACGGGAGTGCGGGGTCGTTGGTATTGAGTGTGATTTTTTTTCTCGATTCAAACCCGCTGGCCAGCCTGGCCGGGTCGGCCGTAATGCTGAGGTAAGAGAATTCGCCGGGCTTGATGAGCTTGTCTTTCTCTTCCATTTTGCCCGCCGTGCAGCCGCACTGGTTTTGAATCCGGATGACCTTCAAAGGAGCCTTGCCCTTGTTATGCACCTTGACTTTAACAGTCGTTTTCTCGTCGTTTGGGATGGTGCCCATGTTAATGTCGCCCGAAGGCTCGAGTTCGATTTTGGGCACTTCATCGGCTTTGGCCATGGGCGGTACAAGCCCGGCTTCCGTTGAAGGCACGACAGGCGCTATCTGCCGGATCTCTTCAATGAACTCTTCTTCGCTGACCGGTTCTTCGGACGACTCCCCGGCCATTCTTACGCCGCCGTAAATCAGCACGCCGACTATGGCAACCGCAACAAGAATTACGACATGTGCTCCTTTAATCTTCATCTTTTTCTGCCTTAAAGTTGACCTGGTGTTTTTTGCCGGCTTCTACCAACTGCCGTTCCAGGTTTTCATAAAGTCTACTCGTTACCCTGATATCCAACTCCATGCCCAGCAACAATGCACCGACTACAGGCTCGAATATGGGCATGACGACTCGCGCGCTCGGGCAAACGCCATGAACGACCGCGCTCATTGTGTCCATGAGAACGGGGCTGCGGCCTTTAAACACACTGCCCGCAGCGACGAGATCAAATTCATTTTGCCGCATTTCGAGCTTCGTTGCAACTGCATTGACCATCAGGCCGAGGTAGCGCCCGCCCCATTCCAGGATTTCAATCGCAGCCGCGTCGCCTTCCCATGCGGCGTCAAAAACCAGTTTTGCCATCGGCTGCAGGTCGTCGTAGGTCACCTCGTTGCGGTAGAGCCGGTGAAACAAGTCCTGAATGTCTTTGCAACCCGCCCGCTCGACGAACTTGCCGGTCAGAACAGTGGCCGGGATGATCTCGTCGCGGGCCTGCATTACGGCCTGAATGCCGCGCAACCCGATGCTGCTGCCGGACACCACGTCGCCGAACGGCTCGCCTAATCCGCCCACGCGGGTGTGTTCGCCGTGCGGATTCACGCCCGCACACACGCACCCCGTGCCGCACGCGATGACGATGCCGTACGGGTCGCGCGTGCCGCCCCGAAGCCCCGCCATGGAATCGTTGCGGAAAACCCGGGGGATACTGCCGAACAGCGGCGTGTAAATCTCACGCTCGAGCATCTCGTAATCTTCGGGGAGGTCGGCGCCCGCGATGCCCATGCCGATTCCGGCGATGTCGGACATGTTCAGCCGGGCCTCCTCGAGCGCGCTCTCGACGGCCTTCTTGTTTTCAACGGCGGCGGGTTCGACGCCATGGTATTCATAGCTGCCCGACCCCGCCTTGCCGAACCCCAGAATGTTGCCGCTATCATCGCCAACAAGGCAATAAGTTTTTGTCCCGCCCGCATCCAAACCGAGGTAATACTTCATGCTCGACGACTCCTGTGACTGGTTATTTCCGTAATAGTAGATCAAACGCAGGTGTGTTTTCGATGTTCGACCGCCGGGCTAACCACCGCCGGCACTTCGACGCCGGAAGGAAAAAGGCGGCAAGAGGCTGGCGCACCTCATCCTTAAACCGCTCTAACTTTCGGTTTTTCGCCAGGGACAGAATCGCACGGGGGTGGGAGTGCCGTCAAGGCAGGCGGGATGCCTGCACCACAATGTCAAAGCAGGCGGGACGCCTGTACCACAATGAGAGAGATTACCGGAGGTAAACCTGAAGATGCTCTGGAGACACGTCCGCGGCAATATCGTACTGTGCAGTTCGCTCTTTGTTTCGGCCTGTGGCCGTCTACTGCAGGCGTTGCAAGTCCGAGGTGGCTTGCGCGGCGGCAGGCGAGTTCGGAAAGTCGCGGATCACCTGCTTGAACAGCTCGATGGCGCGTTCGGTTTGGCCGAGGCGGGCATGGCAAACGGCCTGCTGATGCATCGCGGAAGGCACTTTTGAATTCAGCGCGTTTTCACCCGGCGCGGCCGGGTAGGCATCGCGCAGGCGGTTATACTCGGCGATCGCCTCCTCATAGCGTTCGAGGGCCTGAAACGATTTTGCGCGCCAAAACTGCGCGTTCTGGGCCTGGGCCGAAAGCGGGTACCGCTGGAGGAACGCCCCGAACTTTTGCAGCGCCCCCTCGTAATCCTGCCTGGCGTAACTTTTCTGCGCGTCGAGATAATCGGCATCGGGCGAACCGCTTGAGGGTGGGGGCGGCGCGGCGGCGGCGGGTTGCGGGGCTACTTCGACCGGATCGAGCGCAGGCTGTTCCGGCGGCTGCCACTCCGGTTGTACGGGGGCCGCGCCCGGAGACGGCGCTACGGCCGCCGTCGGCGGCGATGTTGCCGGCGCGGCGCCTGGCGCCGGGGCGGCAGGCGCGGGAGCTTGCTGCTGCTGTGCACCGTATTGCGAGCTTCCTGCCCCCGGCGTAACGCCATACGCATCGTTGCCCACTTCAACCTCGGTAAGCGGCTGCGCGGGTGACTGGCCACCGGGCAGCAAGGTGCGGCCCTGCTGCCGGTAAATAATGTTGGTCAACGAATCGAGTTTTTTCTCCAGGCTTGCCAATCGGGTCTGGTTTTGGTCGAGCATACCCTGCACGTTTTCGAGTTGCTGATCGCTTTCGTCGACCCGCGTGAGCAACGTGGCGGTGGTTTCGTTGAGCCGGGTGACCGACGACTGGAGGTTTTTATCGAGCCTGGCGACGCGGTTATGGGTGTCGTATACCGTGTTTTGGAATTGATTTCCGCCGGTTGCCGCGCAGCCCGCCATAAGGCCGGCCAAGGCCAGGCTCAACACGCTTAACAGGATTCGATTCAACATTTTCTACGCCTTACCGTGTAGTTGTATGCCGGGGAGCGGTTGTTTTCGCCTACGGCTTGTTACCGCCTGACAGCCCCGCCAGGTTCTTCCACCACAAAACCCTGATTGCCGATCTCGACCTCCGACTGGCCGCCCGCCGATCCCGGCGCAGGGAGGGGCGCGCGTTGTTGCTGACGGTAGTACGTGCGGATCAGCGCATCCACCCGTTGTTCGAGGGCAACCAGTTTTGCCTGGTTTTCTTCGAGCCTTCCGGCCACGGCGCGCAACGCCTGGTCGTTCGCGTCGACTCGCGCAAGCAACCCCGCGGCCGTCTCGTTGAGTTGTTGAACGGAACCTTGCAGGTTTTTCTCCAGGTTTAGAACGTGCTGGTGCGTTCGAAAGGCCACATTCTCGACCTGGCTCCCGCTTGTCGCGCATCCGCCCAATAGGGGGCCGGCAACCAGCGGGCCCGCTATCAGGAATATGTAAAGCCTGGTTTTTGCCTTCATGGGCGCCTGCTAATTGATGGCTTTGTTGAATTCACAACGCCGGTTGAACTTCCACGCGCTCTCGTCGCTGCCGTCAACCGCCGGCCGCTCCTCACCGTAACTGATCGTGACCAGCCGGCTGCCGGGAACGCCAAGCGTCATAAGGTAGTCACGCACGGCCAACGCCCGTTTTTCGCCGAGCGCCAGGTTGTACTCCTGGGTGCCGCGCTCGTCGCAGTGGCCTTCGATCTGGATAAGCAGGTTAGACGTATCCTTGATCTTGGCCGCGTTTTCGTTGAGGGTGCTGATGGCGTCGGGCCGGAGGGAAAAACTATCGTAGTCGAAGTACACCTTCTGCAGACCGCTCGGGCCGAAAAGGATGTCCGCCTGGTCGATATCGGGAAGGCCCGTGCCGCTGCCGCCGCCGTCCGCACGGTCCACGCCGCCAACGCCTTGAGTCAGGTCGGGTTCGATAACCTTCTGGCCGCGTTTACATCCGGCCGAAAAAACCATCAACACCGCCAATGTCAGCAAACACAAAGTCTTCGCGCGCATTTTGTTCATCGCTCCTCCAACTCTCAAGTTTTTACCCTTACCCCTCAACCGGGACATACAGCGCCCCGAATGTTAGCAAATCGTAAATGGACCTTCAACAAGCATGAATTTGCTTTAGACGTTTCTGGCACGCGAGTATAATACCCCTTTGTTTCTGAAAGTTCCAGTGTAAATTGCTTTTTCGCATAGACTTAGGCTTTCCGCAAAATTTACACCGTCCAAGCCCCAAAGATCACCAAATCCGAAACCATCCCGATCCAGGCAAGGGCGCCGGCTAATTGGACATTTCCCCGCCGCGGCAGGTAATCTGCTGGTTCGAACCACAGCGCCGAATTCACTAACGCAACAGGAGTAGATGCAATGGTTATCTTTAGATATTGCTTATGTATTACGGTATTCAGCGCCGCATTGGCTTCCGGGGCCGATCTGAAGGCCGTCAACCTGCGCTGCGAGCAACTGAACGATCCCCTGGGCATCGACGCGCGCGCCCCGCGGCTGAATTGGAACCTCGAGTCCGGCCAACGTGCGCAGCTTCAAAGCGCATACCGCATCCTCGTGGCATCGTCGCGCGATCTCCTCGATCAGGATCAGGGCGATCTGTGGGACACCGGCAAGGTCGAGTCGAACCAGTGCATACAAATCGAGTACGCAGGGAAGCCGCTGCAAAGCCACGCCCCCTGTTGGTGGAAAGTGCGCGTGTGGGATCAGGACGGCCGCGAGTCCGCCTGGAGCGAGCCGGCCCGTTGGACGATGGGCATTCTTGAACCGGCCGATTGGCACGCCGAGTGGATCGGGCTTGACGAGATTGGCGAGCCGGTGGAGAAAGAGGCGTTCGATCATGCGAAATGGGTGTGGTACAAGGAAGGCCAACCGGACAAATCGGCTCCCGTCGCCCTTCGTTATTTCCGGCGCGTTGTCCAACTGCCCGACGATGCCGAACTCGAGTCGGCGGTATGCAACATCGCCGCAGACAACTCGTTTGTGCTATTCGTGAATGGCAAGAAAGTCAAAGACGGCACGATGAGTATTGTTGAAGCTCCGATTTCGGACTTTCTGAAGCCCGGCGCGAACGTCATCGCCGTTCAGGCGGAAAACTTCGGCGACAACCCGAACCCGGCGGGCCTGCTTGCCCAACTTGAAATCACTCTGGCCGGCGGTAAGACCATTGCCGTGGGCACGGATGCGGACTGGCAGTCGTCCGACACGATTGGCGGTGGCGCCTGGCTCCGCGCGGACTTTGACGCGGCGCAGTGGGCGCCCGCCATGGAGCTTGGCCCGTACGGCATGGAACCCTGGGCCGGGATTCGAAAAGAAGAAGTCGCGCCGATCCCCGCGCGCATGTTGCGAAAAGAATTTGAAGCGGGCCCGAACGTAAAACGCGCCACGGCATACATCTCCGGCCTCGGGCTGTCCGAGCTGTACCTGAACGGCGAGAAGGTCAGCGACCACGTCCTGTCGCCGGCTTTGACCGAGTACGATAAGCGGACCTTCTACGTCGCCCACGACGTCACAAACATGATCAACGAAGGCGAAAACTCGGTCGGCGTTTGGCTCGGCAACGGCCGCTACCGCGCGCCCCGAATCGGTTCGCCCACCGCAACACGCACGTACGGCCTTCCAAAGCTGCTGTTTCAGCTTCGTATCGAACACGCAGACGGGACCGTGCGGGAGATCGTCAGCGATACGTCGTGGAAGCTTACGACCGACGGGCCGATCCGCGCCAATTGCGAGTACGACGGCGAAACCTACGACGCCCGGATGGAGTTGCCCGGCTGGGACATCCCCGGCTACGACGACTCATCCTGGCGCAACGCGGCTCCGGTTGAAGCGCCCGGCGCCGTGATGTCGGCCCAGATGATGGAGCCCATCAAGGTCGTCAAGACGCTCGAGCCGGTTGGCCGGACGAACCCCGAGCCGGGGGTGCATGTGTTCGACATGGGCCAGAATATGGTGGGCTGGTGCCGCTTCAAAATCGACGCGCCCGCCGGCACAACCGTCCAGTTGCGCCACGCCGAAACCGTCAAGGATGACGGCACCCTCTACCTCGACAATATCCGCGGCGCAAAAGTCACCGACCGTTATACGTGCCGGGGTGGGGGAGAGACTTACGAGCCGCGGTTTACGTACCACGGCTTCCGCTATGTCGAGGTCACCGGCTGGCCCGGCGAGCCGCCGATGGACGCCCTCGAGGGCCGCGTCGTGAACGACGCCGTGCCCCTGGCCGGCACGTTCGCCTGCTCGAACGACGTGCTCAACAACATTTACCGCAACGTCACGTGGGGCGTGCTCGGCAACTACCGCAGCATCCCCACGGACTGCCCGCAACGCGACGAGCGCCAGGGCTGGCTGGGCGACCGGTCGGAGGAGTCGCGCGGCGAAGGCTACATGAACGACATCTCGGCGCTGTACGCGAAGTGGGTGTGCGACATGCACGACGCCCAGAAGGAATCGGGCAGCGTTTCGGACGTCTGCCCCTCCTATTGGCCGCTGTACAACGACAACGTCACCTGGCCGTCGAGTTTCATCATCATCCCCAACATGCTCTACGAACAGTACGGCGACATCCGCGTCATCGAGCGGCATTACGACGGGTTTAAAAAGTGGATCAACCACATGAGCGGCTACCTCGAAGACGACATTATGCCGCGCGACAATTACGGCGACTGGTGCGTGCCGCCCGAGGAGCAGCACCTGATCCATTCAAAAGATCCCGCCCGGAAAACGCCCAAGGAATTGCTGGCCACTTCGTACTTCTACCACGACCTGAAACTGATGGCCAAATACGCCGGGATGCTCGGCAAACCGGATGACAAGGCCGAGTTTCTCGCCCTGGCCGAGCGGCTCAAGAAGGCGTTCAACAAGAAATTCCTCGACAGGGGAAAAGGCGTTTACGGCAACGGCTCGCAAACCTCCCAGGTGCTGCCGCTGGCTTACGGCATGGTCCCCGGCGATTATCGCAAGCCCGTGTTCGACCATCTCGTCCACAAGATCATGGTGGAAGGCGACGGCCACATCGGCACCGGCCTCATCGGCGGCCAATGGCTGAACCGCGTGTTGTCCGACAACGGCCGCCCTGACATCTCGTACACCATCGCGAGCCAGACCGACTATCCGAGCTGGGGATACATGATCGAGAAAGACGCCACGACCATCTGGGAGCTGTGGAACGGCGATACCGCCGACCCCGCGATGAACTCCCACAACCACGTCATGCTCGTCGGCGACCTCGTCATCTGGATGTACGAATACCTCGCTGGAATCCGGCCCGACCTCGACAAGGCCGTGGGCTTCCAGCGCATTACGCTGAAGCCCACGCCGGTCAACGGCCTTGATTTCGTCAAGGTGACCTACCAGTCCCAGATGGGCCCCATCGCGAGCGAGTGGAAGCGGGACGGCGGTGCGCTCGAGTGGAAGTTCGAAATCCCGGCCAACACCGTCGCAACCGTTTACGTCCCGTCGGAAGATCCCGCGCAAGTAACGGAAAAAGGCAAACCCTTCGTCGAAGCCGCAGGCGCAAAGTTCCTGCGTAGCGAAAACGGCACAGCCGTGTACGAAGTGGGATCAGGCGCCTACGAGCTGACAGTGAAGTAGAAAAATCGTTTCAAGGAGATGTTGGCCATGCATGCAAGGAGCAGCAGGCTATCTTGCTTGATCGTCTTCTCCGCCTGTGCTTTGCTCGTAACCATGGCGGCCGCGGCGGAGACAACGTCGTACAGCGTTGACGCCGGTTTCCCGGGCGGCAACATCCGCGTCAAGAGTATCGAAGGCGATACCGTGGTGCTTGAACCGGATCTCCGCGACACCGAAGGCTGGTGGTTTTACTGGTGCTTTCGCGTGACCGGCGCCGCCGGGCGCACGCTTACGTTCAAGTTCGACGGCAAAAACCCCATCGGCGTCCGCGGCCCGGCAGTCAGCCGCGACGGCGGCGCCACGTGGGCCTGGCTCGGGAATGACGCGGCAGACGGCGCATTCTCCTACCCGTTCCCTGCTGACGCCGGCGAGACGCGCTTTGCATTCGCCATCCCATACGTCGAGTCGGACCTGCGCCGTTTCCTGGCGCGGCATGACACGCCGCAAAACTTGGCTCTCGAGACCCTGTGCAAGAGCCGCAAAGGGCGCGGCGTCGAGCTGCTTCGCGCCGGCCGGCTCGACGGGTCGGCCCCCTGCCGCGTGCTGCTGACGGCGCGCCACCATGCGTGTGAGTCGGTGGCAAGTTTCGTGCTCGAAGGTTTCATCGAGCAAGTGCTCGCCGACGACGAAACCGGCTACTGGTACCGGCGCAACGTCGAAGTGCTGGCCGTGCCCTTCATGGACAAGGACGGCGTCGAAGACGGCGACCAGGGCAAGAACCGCCGGCCCCGCGATCACAACCGCGACTATATCGGCCCGAGCGTGCACCCCGAGGTCAAAGCGCTGAGGACGTACGTGCGCAACTGGGCCGGGGGCACACTGCGCGCCGCGCTGGATCTCCACTGCCCGTACATCCGCGGCAATCACAACGAGGACATCTACATCGTCGGCAGCGCCGACGAGCGCGTATGGGCGCGGCAGCGCCTTTTCGCCGGTTTACTCGAAAGCAACAACGACAGCCCGCTTCCGTTCAGCGCGTCCAACAGCCTCCAGTACGGCGAAGCGTGGAACAACTCCGCCAACTATCAAAGCGGCCGCAGTTTCGCGCGCTGGGCCGAAGGCATCGACGGCCTGTCGCTGTCCGCGAGCTTCGAAATTCCTTACGCCAACGCCGGCGGCCGGGAAGTGACGCCCGACAATGCCCGCGCTTTCGGCCGCCGCCTGGCCCGCGCTGTCCGGCGCTACCTCGCACCGCCGGAAAAGCGCCCGGCGGAAACACCGGCGCCCGCCGCGGCTGACGGTGTCTTTCCAAATCTCACGGTGATGGCCGAGGGTCTCGGGAGCACGTCGGAGGCCGGCATCGGCGCCCTGTTGCCTTGGGCGGGCAAACTCTGGGCGGTGGGCTACGTCGCGCACATCCGCGGCCAGGGCCTGGGCCTTTACGAGATAGACGAATCGATGACGATGCGGCGGCATCCGCAGTCCGTCACCGGCACGTTTGCCAACCGCATGGTTCACTGGCCGAGCGGGCAGGCCTTCATCGGGCCGCACGCCATTGATGCCGACGGGCAGGTGCGCACGATCGGCGCGCTGAAAAACCATCGCCTTTGCGCCACGTGCGAGCATCTCGCCGAGCCCAAAAACAAGGTGTATTTTCTCGGCATGGAAGGCGAATTCTGGGAAGTAGACGTGAGTTCGCTCGAAGCCACGCATTTGTTCGACCTCCGGCAGGAACTCGGCATAGAGGGGGCAAAACCGCATTTCAAAAGCGCCTGCACCGCGCAAGGCCGCGTCGTGGTCGCAAACAATTCCTACGACGAACAAGAATTCCTCGGGAAACGCGACGCGGGCCGGCTCGCCGAATGGGACGGGGAAAAGTGGACCATCGTCGAGCGAAATCCTTTTGTGGAAGTAGCGGCCAACTCGACCGACGGCGCGTTCAGTCCCAAAGTCCTGTATGCGACGGGCTGGACCAGGTCAAGCGTCGTCTTGCGCGCCCTGGTCGACGGGGAGTGGAAGCGCTATCTCCTGCCGAAATCGAGCCACGCCTGGGACCACGCCTGGAACACGGAGTGGATGCGAATCCGTCACGCCCAGACAGAACGGCTGCTGATGGACGTCCACGGGACTTTTTTCGAACTCCCGGCGCTGGCCTACGGCGGGGACATCTGGGGCATCCGGCCGATCTGCACGCACCTGCGTGTCGTGCCCGACTTCTGCCACTGGCGCGGCATGTTCGTCATGGCCTCCGACCAGACCGACCACGATTCGGGCCAGCCGCAGTCAGGCCTGTGGTTCGGCAATATCGACGACCTCTGGCAAATGGGGAAACCTTCCGGTTGGGGCGGGCCGTGGTGGAATACGCCCGTGGAAGCGGGGGAGGTGTCTGACCCATACCTGATGACTGGGTATGACAAGAAGACGCTCTACATCGCCGGCAACGCTTCACACCGGGCCGCGTTTGACGTTGAAATCGACTTTACCGGCAACGGGCAGTGGGTTCACTACACGGAAATCAAGCTTCTTCCACAGGGATCGCACCAGTACCACGTCTTCCCCGACGGCTTTTCCGCGCACTGGGTGCGCATCAGGGCCAAAACCGCCTGCAACGCCACCGCAATCTTCATCTACAACTGATCAACGACCGCGACATGTCGTTAGCAGCTTGAACTCAGTCTCGGCCTTATCTCACCGGCATGGCCAGGCTGTTGCGCAACTTCCAGGCGAGGTCGGCCTCCTTCAGGCTCACGGGCGCGGTCAGCGCCACGCTTCCCAGGAATTTGCCTGCGAGCTGAACGTCAACCTCGCCCACGGCCGCGCCCGCTTGCACCGGCGCCTGGATCAGCGCGGGGAACCTCGGTTCGAGCTGGAGCTTGTCGGCGTCGTCCTGTTTGACAACCACCCACAGGTCATCCGCCGCGGTCAGGCTGACCGTGGGCGTTACCGAATTGGCCACGGGCACGGGATCGCCGACGGCCGCCCCTTTCGCCAGCACGCACTTCTTCGTGATCTTCCCGAACGAGTCTTCGAGCAGCTTCTGCGACACGATGAACCGCCGGCTGTTGGACGAAGTGCCCATCACGACCGAAATCAGCCTCACCCCGTCGCGCACGGCCGTCGCGGTCAGGCAGAATCCGGCATCGTTGATGAACCCGGTTTTCAGCCCGTCGCACTCTTCCATCGTTCGCAGCAGCCGGTTTGTATTCCGCCGGACAGGGTCTTTCTTGCGGAGTTGCAGCGTCTTGGTGCTGGTCCAGCCGAGGACCGTCTCGTCGAGCACGCAGAACTGTGCAAGCCGCGCCATATCGCGGGCCGTGGTCATGTCGAAGCTTTTGTTGTCCTCGGGCGGCAACCCGTGGGGACTGTGGAATACGGTGTTTTTCATCGTCAGTTCGCGGGCGCGCTTGTTGGCGGCCCGGAGGTACGCCTCCTCGCTGCCCCATAAACCTTCGGCGACGGCCATCGCCGCGTCGTTCGCCGAGCACACGGCCACCGCCTGGATGATTTTCCCCAGCGGGAATTCCTCGCCCTTCTTCAGCAGAACTCCGGCCCCGCCAACGGCCGCGGCTTTTTCCGAAATCACGATGGGCGTTTCCAGCGTCCATTTCCCGGCCTCGATCCCTTCGCTGGCCAGCAGCAACAGCATCATCTTGACCATGCTGGCCGGGGGTCGCCGTTCATCGGCGTTCTCTTCACTGATGACGAGGCCGGTGGCGGCTTCAATGCAAATCGAACTTACCGGAGCCCTCGCCGCCGCCGTAGCCGAAAACAGCAATCCCGCCAGAAAAACGACCAAAACAAACTTCACTGCAAGTTTTTTCGAAAACAAAATCAACATACCTCAATAACTTCCTTGTAAGCTTTTCAAACAGTTATACACACTTTAACTCTTGGAAAAAAAATCAAACGATCGCCCTCAGCTACATAACCGCGCAAGACGCGCGCTTATGCCGCAGGCGCTTATGCCGCAGGCGCTTATGCCGCAGGCGCCTACGCCGCAGGCGTGGATGAGCTTTCTGAAGCGACTTCCTTTACAATGGCGGTTAATTCATCAATAGTAAACGGTTTTTGCACGGCGCCCGCCGCGCCTTCAACAGCCGGCAGCCCGCCGCTCAGCGTGGTCAGGACGTATACGGGCGCGCGCACCCCCGCCCCCTCCCGAAACCGGTGAAGCAGCGTGCCCGCCTCGGCTTCGGCCGTATCGCCATCCGCAAAGATGACGTCGGGCGGATTCGCCCGCGCAATTTCAAGCGCCTTCGAAAGTTCGCAAGCGCAACGGCACTCGACATTTCTCCGCCGCAACGCCGTTTCCACCCACTCGAGCAAATCCGGGTCGGAGTCGAGCACCAGCACCCGCGGCAACGCGGTTTCGCTTTCGGCAGTCGTATCCGGCTCAGGAATAGGCTCGTCAAAGCACACGTTGCGGATGACATCCAGCAGCCCCTGCGCGTTGAACGGTTTGGTGACAGCGCGCAGTTCGTGAGCCAATTCGCTCAAGCTTTCTACTCCGGCTTCTCCCTCACCCGTAAAAACCACGACGGGAATACCGGACGTATCGAGGCTCTCCCGCAGGTTGGCAACCGCGGCGCTGCCCGCGGCATCGGCCAGCACCTCGTCGAACAGGATAAGGTCGGGATCCGTCTCGCCGGCCAGCCGCACGCACTCGTACCCGTTGGTGGCTTCCACCACTTCGCAACCGCAGCCGCCAAGCAGCGCCCGCAACGTTCCGCGCAACGCCTCGCCGCCCGCCACCACCAGCACGCGCAACTTGTCCAGCCCCGAGCCGCTTGCCTGCGTATGCGACGCGTCGAACACGGCCCCCGGCAGGCAGATACTGAATTTGCTGCCTTTCCCGAGTTCGCTTTCGAGTTCGATATGGCCGCCGTGCGCTTCCACCACGCTCTTCGCGATCGACAACCCAATCCCGGCGCCTTCGAACCGCCGGCTCATCGATCCATCTACCTGATAGAACTTCTCAAACACCCGCAAGTGGTTGCTGGCGTCGATGCCGATGCCCGTGTCGCTTACGGTTATGGTCAATTCTTCCGGTTCATTGACTACCTGAACCTGAATCACGCCCCCCTCGTGGCTGAATTTAACGGCGTTCGAAAGCAAGATGCCCATTACTTGCGCGATTTTCCCGCGGTCGCCCCACACCGGCGGGAGATCCTCGGGCACGAACACGTTCATGCTGAGGTCTTTGGTTAGTGCCTGCGGCTGAATTGAGGCCACTGCTTCCCGCAGCAGCTTGTCCAGACTGAACAGCATAATCTTTAATTGCACGCCGCGGATTTCCATGCGGCTGAACTCGATCATCTCGTTGATCAGGCTCACCAGCCGTTTCACGTTACGGCCCATCACCATCAGCGCGTTTGCCTGGGGGACCTGAAGCTGGCCCAGACTGCCCGATTCCAACATTTCGACGTAGCCGTTGATCGTCGCCAACGGCGTCTTAAGCTCGTGGCTCACGTTGGTGAGGAAACTGTCTTTGGCGCGCCCATACATCCGCAGCTCCTGGTTCACCGCCTCGAGCTCATTGGCCCGCAGTTCCAACTGATGCTGCATCCGTTTCAGTTCCGTGACATCGGTGATCACGAGCGAGTAGCTGGTTTCGCGGACCCCGTTCCGGTCCGCTCGAGCCGCCGCGGCGGCGGCGCCTTTTACCGGCGAGATGGCCACGACCGCCTGGATCGACTTGCCTTCGGCGTTGGTGAACATTACTTCGGGCCGCGCGCCCGTCGTGATGCCCATCCGTTCCGTTCGCAACTGTTCGAGCAGCTTCACCCGGCCCGACGGATCGATGAAATCGAAGATCTCGCGGCCACTGAGAGACTCCGGGCTCATGCGAAGCAACTCGCAAACCCGGTTGTTAGCGAACTGAATCCGGTATGCCTGGTCGATGGTCAAAAACCCTTCATTCATATGCACGAGCAGTTCGCGCAACTGCTCTTCGGACTGGCGCAGTTTTTCGGTTTGCTCTTCGACAAGGTCCTGCAACCCTTTTGCATACTGTTCGAGCCGGAAAGACATCCGGTTTTTTTCGGTGATATCGCGGATCGTGGCGAGCGTGCCCATGTGATTCCCGTGCCGGTCGAAAATGGGGGTGCCGCTGATCCAAAGCTGGCGGTCCTCGCCAGCCCGCGTCCAGTTCACCTCGTATTCCGAGGCCAGCCCGCGCGACCGGAGGTCGAGATGGGGTTTCATAAATTCCATCTCATGGAGCGCCACCAAATCGCGTACGTTTTCCCCCACAACCTCATCCTCGCTCACCTCGAACATCTCGAGAAAACGCTGGTTGGCCGTCACCACCGTGCCGTCGGGCAGCGACAATACAAAACCCTCGCTGATGTGGTCCGCCAGTTGACGGAACCGCTCGCCCAACTGGTCGATCGCTTCCCCCGTACGCACCACGCCCAGAAGCACCACAAACAGGCCCAGCATCAAACTCGCCATACCCAGCCAACGCGATATTGCGAGCACCGTCATCTGCGACTCGCTCAGGTCGCCGCTTTCCAGCGGGAAATCGCTGAAGTTGACCGCCGCGCCCAGAAGAAGCATCAGCACGCCCGCGAGCATCACCAACTTTTCGACGCCCCGGCTGCCCGCCAGCAGGTTCCCGCCCGCAAAAAGCGGCACCGCTACCGACAACAGCACGACCGTAAACCGTACCACCGGGCTCCCCAGCGGGGCCCAACTCGCAAAAAGAAGCCCCGCCATCCCGATCAGGATCGGGATCAGGTAGCGGAGCATCCGCTGGCGAAGATGTTTCTTCCGCCCGGTCAGCATAAATCTTCCGAAGCCCCCGTGCCTTTTCGCCGTTTCTTAACTTCGTTCGTTGCCAGTTCGTCGCACCGCTCGTTCAAATGGTTGCCGGCATGCCCGCGCACCCAGCGCCACTCCACGTCGTGCTTCTCCGTCAGTTCGTCAAGCCGTTGCCAAAGATCAAGGTTCTTGATTTCGCCGCCCTTACGCCGCCAGTTGCGGCGTTTCCACCCGGGCAACCACTGCGTGATGCCCTTCTGCAGGTACTCCGAATCCGTGTGCAGAACCACCTTTGAACGCCGCTTCAGCGCCTCCAGCGCCTTGATGGCCGCGGTCATTTCCATCCGGTTGTTCGTCGTGTACGGGTCGCCGCCCGTCAATTCCTTGTAATGGTTCTTGTACTCGAGCACCGCCGCCCAACCGCCAACGCCGGGGTTCGGATCGCAAGCTCCGTCTGTGTGGATCGTCACCACGTGGTCACGCTGAGTCAAAACCGGTTCCTTGGTACTTCAATCGGATAATTTAAACACGGATAGTATAACAGCTTGCAGCGCAATGTGAGAAACACCGAGCCCGAATCCCCCAGCTTAACGCACTATTTACCCCTCAAAACATCGGCAGGTCCAGCGGCAGTTGTTCGGACATCACTCTCTGTTCGCTAAGAATTCCTTACTTACTATTGCTCCATTGCGAACGCTGCACTGCCTCCGGCAGCGATACATTGAGAAAGAAAAGCCATCCGAGGTAGGCCGACTTCGCCGAAGTCGGCCTCAACGTCCGCGGCCCAGGTTAACCATATAACCCGATGCGCGGTCCAGGCCACGATAGCGAGGCGCCCTTGGTGAACGATGCGCGGAAACGTCCAGACGCTCTGCCCGGAAAGACCGACTTCGGCGAAGTCGGCCTACTTCGGCGAAGCCGGCCTACTTCGGCGAAGCCGGCCTACTGCGGCGGGCATTGCTTTTCCATACGTAGCCGTATTTATAAACATGTGCACTAAGGGTGCCGGGAGTTGCATTTTCTTAGCACGAGGCATGCAGCGATAGCGGAATGCCGACGACCGACCGTCCGCGGTCGGCGTAATCCCGGCGGTATTGTTGCTGACCTTGGGTGAGGCACTTCTTGGCGCCCAAGCCCCGGGCATGTCATTAGCAGGAGGTGTGCAGCGATAGCTGAATGACGACGGATCCCGGCGGTATCATGCCAGGTCCCGAACAAGCCACATTGCGCAGCCAGCCGCTGTATGTCCAAACAGCAGCCACCTTACCGCTTCGCGATTCCCTTCCCCCTCGTCCCAACCGTCCCGTTACTTGAACTTCGACTGCCGTGGCCGTAGCGAATCGGCGGAAGTTCGCTGTCTCTTTTTCTGAAACTCGGCCACAACATTGTGGATTTTTACGTTATCCGTGGGGCGGTAGGCCTTCTTGCCGATTTTCTCCGCCATGGCGCCGGCGGCTTGCCCCATCGCCGAATGAAGTTCGAGCCGGCAATCCAGGCAGAACCGGGAACCGGGCTGGGCGGGCTCTTCTTTGCAGCGGGAGCAGAGGGTTTTGCTTTCGACGGCTTCGTTGAGGTAACGAAGGTCTTTCAGGATCTTCAGGACTTCGTCTTCGGGCAGCCGGGTGTACTCGATGATGTCTTCCAGCGACCTTTTGAGCGCGTAGTAGATGGCGTTTTCCACCAGGTAGATTTTCTGTTCTTCTTCCGCGGCGCATTCGGGGCATTTCTCCACGGGGTAAACCGCCGCGAAAAGCTTGCGGCACTCGCTGCAGACGAAAATGTCACGTTGTCCCGGCATTTATCTCTCCCGCAATTTTATCGACCTTAGCGTAAAGATCCTGAAGGTTGCCAATGTTTTCAACTACCCAATCGGCCACCGCCCGTTTTTTCTCGGGGTCGGACTGCGCGTCTATCCGCTGTTTCGCCTTCTCGGGCGTGATTACGCGCGCTGCAACAAGCCGCGCCGCCCGAACGTCACGCGGCGCGCTGATCAGAATCAACCCGTCAAGCCACGGTTCCCGCCGCCCGTGTTCGGCCAGCAGGGCCGCGTCCACGATCGCCGCCTGATAGCCCTGGCGGGCCAGTTCGGCGCACTTCCGCGAGATCACCTGGAAAATGAGCGGGTGCACGATCGCGTTGAGCTTTTTTCGGGCTTCTTCATCCGCGAACACGAGGTCGCCCAGCTTGGCGCGGTCGATATCGTCTCCGACAAGGATTCCCGGCCCGAACGTCTCGATTAGCTGTTGATACGCGCCCCCGTTCCGGCCGATGAGATCGTGTCCGGTCTTGTCCGCGTCGATAACGGGTATGCCGTTCTGTTCGAACCGCCGGGCCGCGGCCGTCTTGCCGCTGCCCGTCCCGCCGGTGAGACCGTAGACGCGGATCAAATCGGATGGTCCTTTCTCGTGGTGTACTTGCCAATCACCTCGTCCAGCCGGCCTTGCGCCGCCAGAACAAGCTGCACAAACTCCCGCACCGCTCCCTGGCCGCCCGCCGATTCCAGCACCAGCGCCGCCGCTTCCTTCACCGCCGGAACCGCGTCGGCAACCGCTACGGGAAAACCAACCGCGCGAAGACCGGAAAGATCGATGATGTCGTCAGCGATGAAGGCCATGCGGTCGAGCGTGACGCCGTGTTTCTGGGCAATTTCGCGGCACACCCGGCCCTTGTCTTTTACCCACATATAAAGTTCTTCAATCCGCCACTGCGCCTGAATGGCCTCGAGCGACTTGCTCCCCAGCCCGGATACGATCGCGCACTTGCCGCCGGACAAGCGCCACATCGTCAGGCCGGTTCCGTCCCGTGCTGAAAGATAGCGGAACGGGCGCCCCTCGGCGTCGTACCACATCCGGCCGTCGGTGAGGACGCCGTCGACGTCGGTGACGATAAACGCGATTTTTTTCAGGCGTTGTTGCAAGTCAGGCATTCGTAAAACATTCCCCCACTGCGTGAGCCGCTACGGATTGGCGTGCTCGGGTTCATTAGCGTACGTTTCAATATTCCTCGCCATGATGATGGCGTCTTCGTTGGTCTTTTTATAGTAGCCTTTCCGGATGCCCGTCTTTCGGAATCCGAGGCTTTTGTACAGATTCTGCGCCACCAGGTTCGTAACCCGCACCTCGAGCGTGGCGCGTGTGAGGCCTTCTTTCGCGGCGACGCGGATGATGTGGTCGGTGAGCGCCCGGCCGAATCCCCGGCCCCGGTAGTCTTTGCGGACCGTGACGCTGGTGATATGGGCCTCGTCCACCACCTGCCAATACCCGACATACCCCACCAGCGTCTCCCCCAGCATGGCGACATAAAAGCGCGACATCGCGCTCGAGATTTCCTGGCAGAACATGCCGCGCGTCCAAGGTTCCGGGAATGCTTCTTGTTCGATTGCCACGATATGATCCAGGTCCCGCGATTCAATTCTGCGGAAGACGAGTTCAGGCATGTTTTCAGCGGATTCTTCAATCACCGGGGAACCTCGCGCTTGGCCTTTTTCTCTTCGGGCTGCGATTTGCGCAGATACACCGGGGAAACCGTTTCAGCGTCGGTTGAAATTCCCGCTTTGACCAGCGCGGCCGCTTCTGCGGCCACGGCCGATGCCCGGGGAACGTTTAAGGCCGGCGCAACAAACCTCGCTGCGGGTACGCGCTCAACGATGGAGTCGTGGTATAGCGTGGCGCCGTTGCCGACAAACACGGGCGATTCCGCGTCGATACGATCAAGTATCTCGCCCAGGGGACATACGGAATCTTCGACCGTTTTCCGGCGTTCCCCGCCCTCGAATTCGTACACGGCGGCAAACACTTCGTGCATCCGCGCATCCAGCACCGGGCACACCACCTCGTCGTGGAACGGCGCCAGACGGGTCATCGCGTCGAGCGACGGCACAGCCGCCAGGGGAAGGTTGCGCGCGCAGGCGAGGCCCTTCCAGGCCGCCGCGCCAACGCGCAGGCCCGTGAACGAGCCCGGCCCAATGCCGATGGCTAGAAGCTGTACATCGTTAAGCGTTAGCCCGGCTTCGTTCAGCACCCAGTCGACGGTGACAAGCAGTTTTTCGCTGTGCGCACGGCCGGTTTCAACGATGGTTTCAGCGAGAATTCGCCCGTCGTCGCAGACGGCGACGGTGTTGATCGAAGTGCCGGTATCGGCGGCGAGGATGATCATATCGGCTCTAGTTGGGCAACGTGTTACGGCTGTTGCGTTTAACCGGGGGCAGGAGCCGGCGGCGCCCTGTTCCCAGATAAAGAAAAAACTCCGGCCAATCGGCTGTAAGTAGTTGCTTTACCTCAGCTTGACGCTTCTGCGGCCAAACCCGGCGATTGAGTGGGCTCTTCCACCTTTGGCGTGGCCCAGGAAACCACGCCGCCCGGCACCTGTTTGGCAGTTTTCTGACTGATCATGTCTTTCATTTTCTTGCCGGGCCGGTACGTGACCACTTTTCGCTCGGGCACGGGCACCTGATCGCCGGTTCGCGGGTTGCGGCCGATGCGCGAGGCCCGCGTTTTTACTTCAAAAACGCCGAAATCGCGCAACTCCCACCGGTGCCCTTCGGCCAGATTCAACGAGATGCACTCGAAAGCGCCCTCTACGATCTTGGCCACGTCGCTCTGCGTCATCCCCAACTTGTTTGCCACACGAATTACGAGTTCACGCTTAGTCATCGTCACTGGACTCATCCTCCATCCTTATAAAGCAGATAATGCTGTTCCCCATACCACAGTGAGCCGATTATAAGGGGTCTTGCCCAAAGTTGCAAGTGTTTATTGCACAAAATCTTAACAAAATGCGGGCCAAAATTGTTGCAAAAAACCACCCCCGGCGCTTACCATAATCGGCAGTCAGGCTCAGCCACTAAATATAATAACGCCTCTGGAGGACGCCCAATGGATATATACGGGAAAAACTATCAAATAAGCGAATTGCGTAAACGTGTCGGAAACACCGATCAAATTGCCGGCGTGCGTACCGTACAGCTGGACGACGGCCGCGAGCGGCCCGGCCGCGCAGCCTTGATCCACACAGGCTCGGGCCTGCAATTGACCGTGCTGCTCGACCGCTGCCTCGACATCGCCGCGGCCTCGTACCAGGGCAAGGCGATGGGATGGCGCTCGACAACCGGCGACGTGGGCCCGCAGTACTACGAAGCCGAAGGTATCCGCTGGCTGCGGAGCTATTTCGGCGGCTTGGTGACGACCTGCGGGCTGATCAACGTCGGGGCGCCGTGCGAGGGGAGCGAGCTCAGCGGTGAGGGCCTGCACGGCCGCATCGGGAACACGCCGGCGCGCGATCTGCGAATTGTGCAGGAATGGGACGGCGACGATTACGTACTCAGCGTGACGGGCACAATGCGCGAAACGGCCGTATTCGCCGAAAACCTCACGCTGACGCGCACCGTGTCGACACGGCTGGGCGAGAAGCGGTTCTGGATCCGCGACGTGCTCGTGAACGAAGGGTTCAAAGACACGGTCTACATGCTCCTGTACCACTGCAACATCGGCTGGCCTGCGTTGGACGCAGGGTCGGAGATGATTGCGCCGAGCCTGTCGGCCACGCCGCGCGACGCCGAGGCGGAGGCGGGCAAGGAGAATTGGGCGAAGATGGACCCGCCGACGCACGGATACAAGGAAAAGGTGTATTATCATGATATGAAGGCGGCGGCGGACGGGGCGGTCACCGTCGCACTGGTTAACAACGGGTTCGACCGCGGCGACGGGTTCGGCGTGTACTTGAAGTACAACAAGAACGAGCTGCCGCGGTTCGTGCAGTGGAAACAGATGGGCGAGCAGGATTACGTGATCGGGTTCGAGCCGTGCAACTGCGGCGTGGAAGGACGCGCCGTAGACGAGAAGCAGGGCCGGCTCAACACGCTTAAGGCGGGCGAGAGCAAAACGGTCACGCTCGAGTTCGGACCGGTTACGAGCAGGGAGGAAGTCGAGAAACTCCGGGCGGCGGCGAAGTAGCACGATTTGGTGGGGGTGGGGCACGGCTCCCGCCGTGCCGGGCGAGCATGCTCCACCCGATTCGGCACGGTGGGAGCCGTGCCCCACCGGATTGGTGGAAGCAAATGTTTGCGCGTGGGAGGGTGTGCCATGGCTGAGAACCGTAGTCATCTCCGGGGCTTGGAAAGCCCGGCGCACAGACGCGAACGGCGCGAGGCAGAACGGCTGCAGACGGACATCCGGCTGTCGGTTTCGACGGAGCGCGCGGGCGCCGGGCTGACGGTGTCGCCGGCGACGGTGCGCGATATCTCGCGGGTTGGCGCGCTGCTGCTGACGCGCCAATGGCTGACGCCCTTTCAGAACGTGATGCTGGCGATTCCCACCGGCGAATGCCCCGACTCGATGGGACTGCCGGAGGCGTTTGTCGGCCCGGCGATGGTGGTCCGCATTCACAAGAGCGACGAAACGAAATATCTCATCGCGCTGAAGTTCGGCGAATCGCTAAGCGAGAACATCCAGTTCAACGGATTCGTCGATTTCCTGCGGAACCGGTAGGTGCCCACTAAATCAGATTCTTGCCCTGGTATTCCGGCGGCACTTCGAGATTCAGATACGCCATGGCCGTGACGCCGAGGTCGGTAATCTCACCCTTTTTCAGCTTCTGGTTTGAAAACAGGATTCCGGGTGTGATGGCGTAATCGGCGGCGGCGTGTTCGGCGCTCCACTTGTCGTCGTTGGGAGAGAAGACATCCTTGGGCACGCTGCCGGCGGCGGACGGTTTCGCGGTCTGGTAGCCGTCGGCGTAACCGAGCTGGATGTCGGGCGCACCGTCTTGGCTTGCGCCGGAATAAACCTCGGACTTGGTGTAGACGGCGTTGAAAATCTTCTCCCCCGAGTCCGGGTCCGTCACGGCAAGCAGTTTCTGCTTGATTTCCTCGATCAGCGCGGGCGCGTCCGCCTGGGCGACGGTCCCCTGGCCTTCGCGGCCCTGCATGTTGATATAGAGGCTTCCGAGGCCGAGGCCGTAGGCTTTCGTGCGCGCCCAATCGATGCCGAACAGGAACTGCTGGTCGGTCGCGGCGGTGGCCGGGTCGAACTGATTTTTGACGGCGAGGTAGCCGTTGCGGGCCAGCCACGTGTTGAGGCTGAACGCCGTGCGGAAGCTTTTAAACCCGTGGTCGGACATCACCATCAGCAGGTCGCCCGGCTTGAGGCGCTTCATCACTTCGCCCACGATGCCATCCATCTCCGCGTAAGAGTGCTCGATCTGCCGGCCGTACTTCTTCGCGCCCTCGGCCGTGTACAACGGGTGTTTCGGGTCGCGGAACCGCCAGAACATGTGCGCGGTCCGGTCGGTCGAGGTCCACCCGGCCATCATCAGCTCGAACCCGCCGCGGTCGAGCTCGTCAAGCATCAGGGCGCGGTTCCAATTGACGCTGTCGGTTTCGTCCTGGATGAACGCGTCCTCGCTGAGGGCATCGCGTTCGAGCGCCTTGGTGTCGTACGCCCAGCCGATTGTCTTGAACAGGCCGTAGCGTTCGGCCAGCTCGGCCGCGTAATCCGGCGGCGTGCTGATCCGGACGAGCGGGTGGCGCGGGTGCATCTGGAGGCACGTCATGTACAGCCGGACGTGTTCCCCCGCTTCGAGCAGGCAAAACCGGCTCACGGCATGCACGGCAAACTTCGGGGTGGCGTCGAACTTCCACTCGACCCAGTCCGACCACCCGCCCTGCTCGACGGTGACGGTCTTCGAGGGCGTCTCGACCGTGACCGTGTGGGCCTGGCGGTCGATGGCCAGCTTTACGGGCGCCGTGATTGTCTCTTTGTCCTGTCGGAACGCGGGCAGTTGGACCTCGGCCGTGTCCGCGCCGGGGCCGATGGGCAGCTTCACGCCGCCGGGCACGCTTTCCTCCTCGGCATAGAGGTCGGAAAATGCGAAGAAAATGCTCTGCGTGCCGCGGATGTCGGGCACATCAAGGCCGCACAGCGCCACGCTGTCCTCGAGGTCGTCCGGCGGGCTCGCATACGGCACGTTGAACATCTTGCACCGGGCCCCCTGCTCGTTGGCCGCCTTCCAGAACGGCTTGCCCTTGCGGAAATTCTCGTACCGGGCCGGCTGCGCCACGGAACCGTCGGCGTTGAGCTTGGGCTTCGTCATCGCGCCGAACCCGAGGCCCGGCATGTAGTTGGCCGGCGTGCGGCGAAGGAAATCGTAGATGCCGTGGTTGCCCGGCGTCGTGCACGTGGCGAACGACGACCACGCCGTCGGCGATTGCGGCGGGCAGCTCGACCCCAGCCGCTCGTAACAGCCTGAATCGCGCAGTTTGGCCAAATTGGGCAGCTCGCCCGCGGCCAGCATCGCGTCGACAATGCTCGGCTCGACGCCGTCAAACCCGAGGATGATGACGCGCCGGCCCTCGCCGGCCGCCTCAGCCCGCGCGCCAAACGGGACCGCCAACGTCGTGATGGTTGTCTTCAGGAAATTCCGCCGGGAAAGCATGCAATGCTCCTTTGTCTAACTACTTAGCCTTCATTCGACACCCGAATTGTAACAAAAAGTGTTGGCAGTTCTCAGTTGGCCGTTGGCAGTTGATTACGGCGAGCGTTGGCCCGCGGTGTGATCCGAACCGGTGTTGGCGCCTGCAACCGCTTTTCCGCACTCTGCACCGTGCACTTCGCACGCTTTTCTTTTAAAAGCAGGGACAGGCAAACTGGAGGCTCGATGCTGTAGCAACCGCCAAACCTGCCAACCGCCAACTGTCAACTGCCAACTGTCAACTGCCAACTGTCAACGGCCAACTGTCAACGGCCAACTGTCAACGGCCAACTGTCAACGGCCAACTGTCAACGGCCTTCTAACCCTGATACGCCTTAACCTGCTGTAACTACCGAGGTTACTCTTGACGCCGATTGTGCCAAGTCGTTGCAAACGACCGTAATCTGCAGGCTTCGGTTAACCGTCTGGTTAACCATGGGAAAATTGGCAGGCGGCCATGTGGCTTTGGGTACTGGGGGGCCTGGAACTTTACCTCGCCTGAATCTAGACTCTCACCGGTTCCACAGCCCACGTTTATTCGAGAAAAAAGACGCGCTCCGTCAAGCCGTTTAACTCACGCGTGCGGCGCTCGAGGTGCTCGCCAGCATTGCCCTATCCTCCGCAGAAGCACGCAAAAAACAACATGATCCGCTCTATGTGTAAAATGCCCGGAAGCAGATATTCTGATCTGCCTGTAGACAATGACTTATCATGGATAGGGGACCGCAGGCTTCCCGGACAAACAAGCCCGTTTTGACTATATCGAGTGTGTTAACCTGTTGGATGTACTTTGCTCTGCGATTGGGGAGCGCCGGCTGGGAGCGGCTGAATCGGCTGAAGACTAAAGGAGAACCCGTGAGCAGCGAGATTTCAGTGGGGAGTGTGGTTGGCAATTACGAAATCATGCGCGAGTTGGGACGCGGGGGGATGGGCATCGTGTACAAGGCGAACGAACAATCGTTGCAACGAATTGTGGCCCTGAAGGTCCTGGCTCCTTCCTTGTGTGACGATCCGGCGTTCGTCAGACGGTTTCAGCGCGAGGCCAAGGCGGCGGCGCAGTTGAGCCATCCCGGCATTGTGCCCGTCTACGCAATTGGGGAGCACAACGGGCTGCATTACATCGCGATGGAGTACATCAAAGGCGAAACGCTTGCGCGCCATGTGCGGCGGCATGGCCGTCTCGAAGCGGGCCGGGCCTGTGCAATTGCCTACGAGATAGCGGAAGCTTTGAAAGAGGCCCATCGGCGTCGTATCCTGCACCGCGACATCAAAGCGTCCAATATCATGATCGACGCAGCCGACCGTGCGCGCCTCATGGATTTCGGCCTGGCGAAGGGCGGCGGTGACACGGATGACAGCGCACGCAGTGGCGTGCGGCTTGGCACGCCGCACTACATGGCCCCGGAACAGGTGAAGAACGGCCCCATAGACGCGCGGGTCGATCAGTATGCCTTGGGCGTAACCCTGTTTGAAATGCTCACTGGCGCGCTCCCCTTCCAGGGCGATACACCGGTAGCGGTGCTTTACCAGGTGGTGCATGCGCGCTTTCCCGCCGAGGCACTGGCGGAGGCGCAAGTGCCTGAGCCGGTCGCACGGGTGGTACTGAAAATGACGGCCAAGCGACCGGATGACCGATATCTTTCCGACGACGAGCTCATTCAGGGCCTGAACAGCCTGTTGACCGTTATTGAAAGCGGCGCGTGCCTGACGCCGACGACCGTGCAGGTCGGTACCCTGGCCAAGACAAGCGGTAAATCCGCAGCAAGTCCAAAGCGTATACCGACGGCCGCGTATCTGGTGTTAGCCTTGGGGGTTGTGGTTGCCTTGCTGGCCGCCATCAACTTCTTAGGACCGAGATTTGAAGCGGAATCTCTGGTCATTTCCGATCCCGTGCTGGCTGCCGCCATAGCCGATCGCCTCCGTAGCGGTGACAGAAGGCTGAATCGTGAGGATCTTCTGAAGGTTTCCCGGATCGACGTGCCGAATGGCGGCGTCGAGGATTTGACCGGTTTGGAGCACTGCCTCAACCTGACGGAACTGGATATATCGGGCAATGCAATTGGCGACTTGAACCCCTTGGCCGGCCTGACAAATCTCACCGTACTGCGCGCGGGCGTTAACGAGGTGACCGATATCACGCCTGTGGCGAACCTGCGTAATCTAGTCGTTCTGGAGTTGTCTTGGAATGGGTTCAGCGATCTCGGGCCCATCGCCGGTTTGCATAACTTGAACTCACTTGACATCGTGGGCAACCAAGTGCGGGATCTCGCTCCGCTCTCCAACCTCACGGAGTTGACGCAGTGCCGCATCGCGTCCAATCCGGTCAAAGACTTGACGCCGCTGACAGGGCTTCCTCATCTGCTTCAACTAGAAGCAAGCGACATCGCGAACTGCGACCTGGCGACGATCGGGGAACTGATCTCACTGGAACAATTGTTTGTCGCCGACAACCGCCTGACCGACCTAAGTCCGTTGGCAGCCTTGACCGAACTCAAGGACCTGTGGATCTACCAGAATAGAATCAGTGACATCGGGCCGCTGGCCCATCTGCCGCGCTTGCGCCTGTTGTGCATGGCGGGAAACCGCGTCGAAGACATTGCGCCGTTGGTGGCGAATCCTGCATTTGCCCAGGGCGCACAGGTGTATCTCACCGGGAATCCGCCCGGGGGCGATGCGGATACGGGCCCAAATCCCCTGAACGGCCAGTCGCTGAATGAGTATATTCCGGCCCTACGGGCGCGGGGGGTCATCGTTCATTTTTAAGTGTTATCGCGCATTTTGTGCTATACTCCCCGATGGATTAAAGATTTATGCATGAGTTAGTCTGCATTCAAGGCACGAACAAGGGCAGGTCTTGGCATTTGACGGATGTGCCGTTGCTTCTAGGGCGCGGTGACGATTGCGACATCCGCCTCACCGACTCCATTGTGTCGCGTCAACACTGCCGATTAGTCTGCCAGGACGGCTTGGTCCATTTCGAGGACCTGGACAGCCGTAACCCCGCGCTGCTCAACGGCCAGCCCGCGTCCGACACGGTGCTGCAGACAGGTGATGAACTTGCCGTGGGGCCGAACCTGTTTATGCTGACAACGGTCGAGTCTGGACCGGACCAAGAGGAAACCGCCGACAAAAAAGTCACCGACTCCGTCACGACCCAAGCGCTGTTGGTTTTAAGTAGTCAATCAGAAAGGGAAGCCCGGCCCCAGACGGTTCAGGACTTGCTCGTCCTGCACCGTCTGCACGCTCAGCTCGGCCGCTGCTGCACAATTCACGAATTGCTGATGGAACTGGAAGGTCACCTTCAGGAACGGCTGCATCCCGCCGTTTTCTGGTTGGCCAGAGTGGATGGCAACGGCGATTTGAATTCCGTATTTAAGGGATGTTCCGCCCACGAGCCGGAATCTGAAACACCGCTTATATCCATGCGAAAAGCCCTGGAAACGCGGCAGGCCCTTCTTCTCCCGGCGTCCGGAAGGAAGAACTGCGGCAGAATTCAACGGTCCCTTCTGGTTGCCCCAATCTTGTTTGGTGGTTCGGTCCTGTCCGTTTTGGCCGTTGAGTCGAATGGAAAAGTTGGAACATATATGGAGTCGGACCTGAACTTTCTCATGCTGTTGGCCCGCATCCTGGCGCCCTGCGCGTTTGCCATTGAGGTCATCGAGCGATACGGGAATCCCAATAGCGCAGGGGTGGCTACTGGAGGCAGGATCCGCCTCGTTGGCAAAAGCCGCGCTATCAGCCACGTGCGCGCCATGATTGCGCGAACCGCCGGTTCAAATCTGCCCGTGCTGATCCTGGGCGAAACAGGAACGGGCAAGGAACTGGTAGCGCGCAGCCTTCACGAGCAGTCCACGCGGGCAGACGCTCCTCTTGTTGTCGTGAACTGCGCTGCCATCCCGCGGGATCTGTTCGAGAGCCAGTTGTTCGGCTACGAAAAAGGCGCCTTTACGGGAGCAGACAAGGCATTTCCCGGCCTCATGGCCCAGGCGGACGGCGGAACGCTCTTTCTTGACGAAGTCGGCGACCTGAGTCTCGATAATCAGGCGCGTATCCTGCGCGCCATCGAGAGCAGCTCCTTTCGACGAATCGGCGCTCTCAGTGATGTCGATGTCGATGTGCGTATCATCGCCGCTACCAACAAAAAAATCACGCAGGCAGTCATGGCCGGGGCGTTTCGAGAAGATTTGTATCACCGCCTGAACGTTTTCGAAATACAAGTACCGCCGTTGCGTTCTCGGAAAGCGGACATCCCCGAACTGTGCAAGTTCTTCTTCCAGATGACTAAACTCACCGCATCCCATCCGATACAGGGCATCGATACGGAGGTGCTGGATTACCTGTCGGCGCGATCCTGGCCCGGAAATGTGCGCGAGTTGCGCAACTGCATCTTGCGGGCCGTCCACGTGGCCGGTGGCAACAGGATCACGTTGACAGACGTAGCAGGACCGGACGCGACAACGGCCGCTGGCCTGGAGAAACGGCGTTTGCTCACCCTAAAGGAGGCGGAAAAACAGCATATCAGCCACATTCTCGACCAGTGCCATGGCAATGTGCGCAAGGCCGCCAAAGTTCTAAAGGTGGGCCGCAGCAGCCTGTACCGCAAACTCGTCGAGCACAACATCGGCCGCTAATCTCTGTCCCGAGTTCGGGACGGCGCGCCGTCCCGATTATGGGACTCGGTGACATCAAGACTGTCGCGAAAATCTCCCTATATCTCCAGATCTTCCAGCGTAATTACCTGTCATTAGGCAACTTATTATCCGATACTTCCGTGTCGATTCTGATCCGGCACATGACTTGCAATGTGCTCAGAAGCTGCAGGTGCCGATTGGGGAGCCGCTCTGACGGTAAGCTTGTGAAGTGAATTATACATACTCGGGAGTGACAACGAATCCACACTTAAAGGGCCGACTTTGCCTGCATGAGGCAAAACGTGCAAACGATTTTTTCAAAAAGCGCTTGGCCTCGGAGGCCAGAACTGGCAGTAGCCTTTTTGTATTGGTAGCGGCGCTACAACGAATAGTGTGCGCACTGGCGGTTAGAGCAATGAGTGGCGTTCCGAATGCGGGACACGATTGTTTTCAACAGAGAGAAAAAATAAGAGGAGGTTGTAATCATGTTGGCCCAAGGGCGCAAGAAAGTGTTTAGAAGTATTATGCTTCATTGCAGACTGTTGCTGGCCGGCGCATTGCTGCTGGTCTTGGTGCTGGTTACACCCGCCGCACACGCGCGGCCCCGCCCCGACTACTCGCAGTTCGTGACGATGGACGCCGATGGTCATCTCGCCAATGAACACGGTTCATTCCTCGGCTATGGAACAAACCTAAATCAGCACGACCTGCACGATCCGCTGTTCCCTGGAGAACGGCGCTGGCATTGGGCACTCGAACTAGCCGACCTCACCCTGTTGCAGGAGGATCTGGCGTCCCTGTCTGCACGGGGATACACGCACATTGTGCTGCGGTCTTTGTGGGGTATGAATGTCGATCCGGATCGATACATCGGCGCGGGTCAGGTCCCGGCAGACGCCACACATGAGACCATGATGCAGAAGTGGAGACACGCGCTCGACCTGATCGAGGCAAACGGCATGTACTGTAGCGTCTGGATTGACGGCGGCGGCTCCTGGCCCGATTCGTACCCGGGCGAGTGGCGCTATGACTTGCTTTGGCGCCAGGAAGGGTGGGATGCACACCTGCAGTACATTGAAGAATTCGTCAATGAATTCAAAGATCGCAAGTGCATCCTGTCCTGGCGAATCGAAAACGAGGGGTACCCCCTCGCGTGGGAAGCGGTGGCTCTGCAACCGCCGGAATTGCTCAATCCCTTCCACGACTTTCTAACCGACAAGTACGGCGACGTGGCGACGCTCAACGCGCAGTGGGGATCGTCCTACGGCGACATCTCGGACATTCCCTTGCCCGACCAGGCCGCCTTCTGGGACCCGCTGCTTATGGAGTACAACTACTTCCGCGAAGCCTTTGAGATCGAGCGGAATAACCTGTTGTCCGCGGAATACTTGTCATTCGATCCGAACCACATGATCTTCACCAGTCAGCTCACGCGCACGGGCGGCGCGGCCACCCTGTTCGAATGTCATCAGTTGCAGGATATCGACAACGTATCCCTGTTGGCCAATGGCGACTATCCAGACGACTACACCGACGGAGGCTATGGGAACAGCTTCGATTCGATCTTGCACTATTTGGTGACGACGCGCCGAATCGGCTCGCACGATATCCCCGTGATGATTTCGGAAGTCGGCTACCTGGAAGACGACGCGACCCAAGCGGCCTCGGACTACATTCTCACGAATTGGCTGGACTGCGTCGGCGATGGCGGCGCGTGCATGGATATCTGGGAAAGCTCTGATTTCATCTACACATCATACCTGCCGGACCCCAACACGGTGGCGCTGCAGGAAATGGGTGCCTTTACTTCAGCCTTGCAGGGGGTCGACACGAAATTCACGTTGCCGGACCCAAATGTCCTCGTGCTGCGGAACAACGCAGTCAACTACTCCCTGGGTTACATTGCAGAAAGTAGGAACTACAGGAAGGTCGGTGACTGGCTCTACCAGACTCACGTGCCTTTCGATGTACTCACCGAGAGCAACATCGATGCCACGCTCTTGGAGGGTTACAAGGCAATATTCATTTCCAATCAGGACCGGCTGTTCGATGACGCGACGTGGCTGATGCTCCGCAACTGGATCGAGAGTGTGCCGGGCCGCGTCCTGATCACCACCTACTATGATGAGCTGGATTCACATTTCAAACCTAAGAAGCCCAGCAGCGACATGGAACACCTGATGGGCTTCCCCACTGCGACGTACTCGCATACCTACGATGACGTCTTGCCTCGCTGCTTTGTGTTCCCGCAGCCCTTTGGGACCGTCCCGGCGGGAAACCAGTGCTCGTACACGATGTTTCAGTTCACCATGGACATCCCCACGCCGTTGGCTGGCTCAGCGCAGGCTATCGCCGAACGCAGCGATATGCCCGGTGTGCCGCTCTTGGTCGAGAACACGCTCAGTAACGGCAACAAGGTGTATACCTTCGCCTTGTCCTTCACCGACGCGGAATTCGATGACCCCGATTGTCTTTCGCCCGTAGTCAAAGAAATGCTTGCCAGCGCGGGCGTGACACCCGCATTCGAAGCGCCGTCCAACCTCGGTGTCTTCGTGGCGGACGACCAAAGCGCCATCCTGTTCAAGGAGCGCTACTCGGAAGCCACCGACCAGATCTTCAGCGGCGACTTGGGCGGGGGTGTCTACGACGCAGATATCTGCGAAATCAATGCGTCGGGGAATGTAACTCTGCGCGAGTCAATTCGCGCCCATGGTTGGCGCATCGTCAAACGGCTTCCCATCACAATCGTTCCGACGAGTGGCATCGCCAGCGTCTCGGTAACGCCGGACTCCCAGGCCGTGCTTTCATGTAGTGTGGACTGCACTGACCAAGTCGCTATTGCATTGGATGGCCTCATCGGGAGCCAGAACTACGAGATTACCATCGATGGCGACCCGCCGGTGACGCAGGCGGCGTCCGGCGCGGGCGGGATGGCGTTCAACATCGCCTCGGGCGCACACACCGTCAGCGTGCAGGCGGTCGCGGGCGCGGGCACTGTGGTCAGTTTTCCTGACGCCGGACTCGAGACGGCAATTCGCGCGGCCATCGGTAGACCGAGCGGCGAAATTTATGACACGGACCTGACGGGGCTGAATCAGCTTAAAGCTCCGTTCGCTTCGATTAGCGATCTGTCGGGCATCGGGTACTGCACCGGCTTGGTAGCGGTGGACCTGGTTGGCAATCCGCTATCCGATCTCACGCCGCTGCAATCATTGACTCAGCTTAGCAACCTTCGCGTTGCCGACTGCGGGCTTGTGTCCTTGTCGGGCCTGAGCGGTCTAGTCAACATCGAGGTGCTCGACATTTCGAACAACCTCGTTTCCGATCTAGGTGCGCTGGAAAACCTGACGCTCCTCAAGCACCTCTATGCCAACGACAACCAGATCGCTGATTTAAGCGGGCTGGAAGCACTGCCAAATCTCTATGTATTGCTACTGGATCGAAACGACATTTCTGACATAAGCCCATTGACATCCAATAGTGCGCTCGGCGCAAACGACCTGATCCGGCTGGAAGAGAACCCGCTGTTGAACGTTACCATCTGCGAGGATGTGGCAGCGCTTAAGGCGCGGGGTGTGACGGTGTTGCACGACGGCGTTTGTCACACAGCGATAAACTTCGGCGATCCAAACATTGAAGCGGCGGCCCGCGCTGCTATCGGTATCCCGACCGGCCAGATCTACGATACCGATTTGGTTGGCGTCGGCTTCGATACTCTCAATCTGCCAAACTTCGGCATCTCGGACCTCTCAGGGCTGGAGTACTGCCTGGATCTGGCAGTGCTTGACCTGAGTGGGAATCCGATCGGGGACATCACGCCTTTGGCCACGCTTACAGAGATGGGCTGGCTGACGCTCAATGCCTGCGGAATCACAGACATCACGCCGCTTGCGGGCATGACGAAGATGTCAGGCCTCAGTATCAAGCATAACGCGATTAAGGATCTCTCGCCACTTGCGGATATGACCGACATTGTTCTTCTGTTTACTGAATACAATCAGATCATTGATCTGAGCGTTGTCGAGAACATGCCGAATTTGGAGGGCGCCTCATTTTCCGTTAACTACGTATACGATCTTTCGCCGCTTTTGAACTCAGGACTGGGTTCGGGAGAAACCGTCGACCTCTGGTATAACCCGCTGGGCCAGGATGCGCTCTGCACCGACATTCCCGACTTGGAGTCCCGTGGCGTTACCGTGAATCACAACGGTTCATGCGGCGATAACACGAACGATCCAGTCGTGACCGGTGACGCCGGAATGCACGGACTCGGAAGCGCCCTTAATCTGTGCGTGTCCTTCCCTGCAGTCCTCGGTGAAGCGTCCTACCAGTGGCTATTCAACGGAGAACTAATCGACGGCGCCACGAACGAGTGCTTCAACGTCCCTGCCCTCTCAGAAGGTGACGAGGGATGGTATGCCTGCATTGTCACCGACGAATCAGACATCTTCATGACGGCGCCGACGTACGTAACAGTCAGCGACGTCCCGGTGCCGACCGCCGGCACGGCCGCCTTGGCCGTGATGATCGCCGCGTGCCTCGTCATGGGCTTGCTGAACTTGCGCAGAAAAACGGCCTGAATATGCAGAAGAGCGCCAGATGCCGCTAACGCGGCATCTGGCGCCAAAGAAGCTGGATGCCTCTTCCACTTTAGCCACAAAAAGTTGCACAAAAGTAGACGCGGCATCTTGCCGCGTGACCACAGCCTTGATTCCATACGGCAGCCAGGTTTTTCACCAGCTCCCCTGTCCCCTGTTTCCGCGGAAGCCTCTTCTACATTGGACGCTGCGGTGGGTGGAAAAGGGTGAAAAAAAGGTTCTTCGTGTTTTATGGTGGAGTTGCTTTTGCGCTTCCTGCCTCCAGCCAGCGGCAACTTCTCCAAAAGACACGCAATAAGCCCGATTCCCCACCTATCATTGCGAGGCCCCCACTGCATCCGGCAGCGATACATTGAGAAAGAAAAGCCATCCGAGGTAGGCCGACTTCGCCGAAGTCGGCCTCAACGTCCGCGACCCAGGTTAACCATATAGAGCATTTTAAGGTTGAAATGCGGTAAGCTTTGCCGTATGATGCGACCATGGGGATCGCGACTGCGGAAGTTAGAGAGCGCGCCATTAAGGCGTACGAAGCGGGGAACGGCACTCAGGCCGACATAGCGAAGTTCTACGGGGTGGACTTGACCACCTTCCAGCGCTGGCTGCAGCGCTACCGTCAAACGGGACGTGCGTCTCCGCTGCCTCGAG
>Ga0272441_10000831_pt1 | contig 68020 bp, 55 predicted proteins | sample SSMProp6N_FD_193582 | JGI IMG/M metagenome (GOLD analysis project Ga0272441, IMG submission 193582) | Marine sediment archaeal communities from Little Sippewissett salt marsh, Falmouth, MA, United States - SSM-Prop-6N | ecosystem: Environmental > Aquatic > Marine > Wetlands > Sediment ... | reverse complement strand
CCCTTCTCCTCCCCTTTTCTGTTCCCCTTCCCCTTCTCCTCCCCTTTTCCGTTCCCCTTCCCATCTTCCTTCCCTTCCACTCCTTCAGAGACATAGGTCATGAATTAGACCGTATAGCCCATGAAGGAAAAAGGCTTTGCACCCTACCGTCTATTTCATCCCCAAGATGATAATTCAGGTGAAGATATCCCGGCTTCAAATGGAGTCCATGGTGGAAAGGGCGGCCCGGACCCGTCGCGAGCAGATAGGATTGCTACTTGGTAACATGAAGGAATCCCGTGCCACGATCCTGGAGGCGATTTTCGGAAGCGCAAGTTCCACCACGGTTACAACCCGCATGGACCCGGCCATGATCGCCACGGTGACCGGCGAGGTGGTCCAGGGGAAAAGGAAAGGAAACATCATTGGATGGTTCCACACCCACCCCGGTCACGGGATATTCCTCTCATCCACGGATACGAAAACCCACGGCGCCCTGGCCCAGTTCTCTCCATCGGTCCTGGCCATGGTGATAGACCCGGACGTTGAAGCGGTTGGTATTTTCTCCCTGACATCCGATGGCAGGGTGGGGGAACTGGAGCCAAAAAAACTCGTTCGAACCCCTGGATTCGAACAGGAGATGCTGGTCTTTGAACAGAAGATAGAAGAGGGACACCGGAAGATGCGGGTGCTGAGGGAAGGCTGACGGAAGATGCGGGTGCAAAGGGAAGTTTGACGGAAGATGCGGGTGCAAAGGGAAGTCTGATGGAAGATGCGGGTGCTGAGGGAAGGCTGACGGAAGATGCGGGTGCAAAGGGAAGGCAGATCGCCATTTTAGCTGGCCTCTGATGGCCCCTGAAGGGAATTCTATCCAAAAAACGAGGCCTCGGGGTCCAAAATGAGGTAAAAACCGCTCCAGGTCAGGAAATATATTTGAAGAGATCGTGCCATGTCGGATCAATCTTTCCCCTATTCAAAGGAGGAAGAATCTCATACAATGGGGCGGACATATGAGTAAAAGAAAGGTTGTAATCATCGGAGCAGCAGGTAGGGACTTTCACAATTTCAACACCTTTTTCAGGGATAATCCGGACTACGAGGTTCTGGCGTTCACGGCGACCCAGATCCCCAACATCGAGGGTCGCATGTACCCCCCCGAACTGGCCGGGGAGCTTTATCCCAACGGTATACCCATAAAACCTGAAGAGGAACTGGAGGAGCTGATCAGCGCCAATTCAGTGGATGTGGCGGTGTTCGCCTACTCGGACCTCCCCCACGAAGAGGTCATGCACCTGGCTTCCAGGGTCAACGCGGCGGGGGCCGACTACTGGTTAATGGGGCTCAAGAGCACCCAGATAAAATCCTCCAAGCCTCTGATATCCATATGTGCCACCAGGACGGGCTGTGGGAAGAGCCAGACCACAAGAAAGGTCTGCAATACCCTACGTTCCTTGGGCAAGAAGGTGGCCGTAATACGCCATCCCATGCCCTACGGTGACCTGGTTGCCCAGCGGGTTCAGAAATACGAGACCCTGGAGGACATGGACAGGCACAAGTGCACCATAGAGGAACGGGAGGAGTACGAGCCCCACATCCGGGAGGGCAATATCCTCTTTGCCGGAGTTGACTACAGAGATATCCTTCGGGCCGCCGAGGAGGTTGCGGATGTGGTGGTCTGGGACGGGGGCAACAACGACACCCCCTTTTACAAGGCGGATTTGAATATAGTGGTGGCGGACCCTCACCGGGCCGGTCACGAACTCACCTATCACCCCGGGGAGGCCAACATACGCATGGCCGATGTCATCATTATCAACAAGATGGATTCAGCAAAGAGCGATCAGATAGCTATCCTGGAGGAGAACATCAAGATGGCCAATCCTGACGCCAGGGTGATCCCCGCCGATTCGGAGATCAAGGTGGACGACCCATCGGTGATCAGGGGCAAGAAGGTGGTTGTCGTGGAGGACGGGCCGACCCTGACCCATGGGGAGATGCGCTACGGTGCCGGGTACATAGCCGCCCAGCGCAACGGTGCGGGTGAGATAGTGGACCCCCGACCCTTTCTCCAGGGAGATCTGAAGACCACCTTCGAAAAATACAGCCACCTGGAAAACGTGGTCCCCGCCATGGGATACGGCGAGGGCCAGATCGCCGATTTGGAGGCAACCATCAAGGCGGTGGACGCCGAGGGAGTTGTGGTGGGCACTCCCATTGACCTGTCCCTGGTGCTAAACATAGACAAGCCCCATACCCGGGTCTATTACGATCTGGTGGAGAGGGGCGACCTGACGGTGGATACGGTGGTCAGGGAGTTATTCCAGTGACCGGGATCAGCCCTGGAGTTCCTCCCGAGACCAAGATAGCCCTGGTTGCCCTGGGCGGGAACGCCCTTATCAAGGAGGACCAGAGGGGTACGGTGGACGAGCAGGAGGCTAACGCCGACGAGATGTGCCACAATCTCATGTGCCTCATAGAGCGGGGTTACGAACTGGTGATAACACACGGCAACGGGCCCCAGGTGGGCCAGATACTTCTTAAGAACGATCTGTCGAAGGACCAGGTCCCTCCAATGCCACTGGACGTGTGCGTGGCAGATTCGGAGGGGGACATGGGGTATTTCATCCAGACAGCACTCCTTAACCAGCTCAGGCGGCTGCGCATGCGCAAGTACGTGGTGACCCTCATAACCCAGGTGTTGGTGGACAAGTTGGACCCCGCCTTTGAAAACCCCACCAAACCCATCGGTCCCTTCTACACAGGTGAGGAGGCCCGGGGGCATATCGAGAATCTGGGATGGAAGATGGTGGAGGATGCCGGCAGAGGGTGGCGGCGGGTGGTGCCATCTCCCAGGCCCGTGAAGATAATCCAGCGTCTGATGATCTATGACATGGTAAAAAACGGACACATTGTTATAGCCGCCGGGGGCGGAGGTATCCCGGTGGGGCGGAGGGACAACGGCGATCTGGAGGGCATCGAGGCGGTGATAGAGAAGGATTTCACATCCTGCAGGCTGGCCCAGCACATCGAGGCCGATCTCTTCGTGATACTCACCGGCGTTCCCCAGGTATCCCTCAATTTCGGCAAACCCGATGAGGTGAGACTGAACAGATTGACGGTGAAAGAGGCAAAGAAGCATCTGTCCGACGGACAGTTCCCTCCCGGTAGCATGGGGCCCAAGGTGGAGGCAGCGGTCACCTATCTTGAACGCACCGGCGGCAAGGCCCTGATAACCTCAGGCGAGCATCTGGATGAGGCCCTGGCGGGAAACGGAGGAACCTGGATAGTGTTCGAATAGGCGCGCATCGGCCAATGGTTTTTATCCCACCTCTCCCCTGCCCGCTCCGGTGTTCAAATGGCCGTGAGCATGTTAGGAAGAAGCCTGCTGTCTATCCATGACTTTTCAGTGGAAGAGATCGCTGAGATACTGCGGTTGACCGGTGAGCTCAAGGAAAAACGCAACAAGGGCGAAGCCACCCCTCTGCTTGCGGGGAAGACGCTGGGCATGGTCTTCCAGAAACGATCCACCCGGACGCGGGTATCCTTCGAGGTCGGCATGTACGAGCTGGGAGGCAGTGCCCTTTTCCTTTCCGCCGACGATCTGCAGCTGGGCAGGGGCGAGACCATAGCGGACACCGCCGGGGTTCTTTCCAGGTACCTGCACGGTATCATGGCCCGGACCTACTCTCACCAGCACGTGGTGGATCTAGCGGAACACGGGACGGTTCCTGTGATCAACGGGCTAACGGACCTGCTTCATCCCTGTCAGGCCCTGACCGACGTGTTCTCCATTCTGGAAAAGAAGGGTACGCTCAAGGGGCTCAAGATGACCTACGTGGGTGATGGTAACAACATGGCCCATTCCCTTATGTACGCCGGTGCGAAGACGGGTCTTGACGTGACCATCTCCACGCCCGATGGGTACAGGCCCGACGCACGGGTGGTTGAACAGGCCCGATCCGATGCCGGTGAAACAGGTGCCGAGATATCCCTGGTATCCGATCCCCGGGAAGCCGTTACGGGCGCGGACGTCATATACACCGATGTCTGGGCATCCATGGGACAGGAGGAGGAGCACGCCAAACGGGTGAAGGACTTCCAGAAGTGGCAGGTCAACGAGGAGCTCATATCCCATGCCAAGGATGACTGCCTGGTGATGCACTGTCTCCCGGCCCACCGGGGCGAGGAGATCACCGATGGAGCGGTGGACGGCCCCCATTCCATCGTGTTCGATCAGGCGGAGAACAGGCTCCACACCCAGAAGGCCATCATGAGCCTGCTCATGGGATAGGACCTCACCCATATCCGAACCATTTATCTTCACCCCGTCCCCTGATGTGAGACGGGAGTAGAACACATGATGGACTTTGAAGAGGTTGCGGTCTTGGACCGGAACGCCGAGGCCCTGGGAGTGCCCACGGGGGAGCTCATGGAGAACGCCGGGAGAGGCCTTGCCGATGCGGTGGTGGAATCTTTTCCTGACGCAACATCGGTGTGCATCCTGTGCGGTCCCGGCAACAACGGTGGTGACGGCCTGGTGGCCGCCCGGCATCTTCACGGATCGATGAAGGTCAAGGTGGTGCTTCCCAAGGGCAGAGAGGGGGTCAAAACAGAGCTTTCCCGTCTCAATCTCCAGCGGTTGCCCGAGGATGTGGAGGTGGTGGGACTTGACGGGCTCGACAGGGCCCTCAACGGGACCGATGTCTGGATAGATTCACTGCTGGGCTCGGGTATCCACGGGTCCCTTCGTGCCCCATACAGGGACATTGTGGCCCGACTTGGAAGCGGGGAGCGCCCCGTGTTGGCCGTGGACATCCCCACGGGAATGGAAACGGACACCCCTTACGTCCCCCACATGACGGTCACATTCCATGATGTCAAGACAGGTATGAACGAGAAAAAATGCGGGAAGATCAGAATTGTGGATATCGGCATACCGCCCGATGCATCGGAGAGGACAGGCCCGGGAGAGCTTCTGCTGGTACCCCGTCCCCGATCGTCTTCGCACAAGAACCAGAACGGCAGGCTTCTGATAATTGGCGGCGGTCCTTACACCGGGGCACCTGCCCTGGCGGCCATGGCGGCCCTCCGTTGCGGTGTGGATATAGTGCAGGTGGCCACTCCCAAACTTGCCCATCCGGTGGTGGCGGGGTTTTCCCCGGACCTCATAGTCCGGCCCCTCCGAGGGGATACGGAGCTTGTGGCCGACGATCTCAACTACCTGTTGGAACTGGCAGAGATGTCCGATGCGGTTCTTGCCGGCCCGGGACTCGATCCCGGGGAGGCCACAGGCGCGGCGCTCCGTGAGTTCATTTCCAAATACGATGGACCCCTGGCCCTGGACGCGGGGGCCTTCCCGGCCCTGGCGGGTGACCCGTCATTTCTGAAGGGGAGGAAGGGCGTTCTGACCCCTCACCTGGGAGAGCTGGCACGGTTGGGTTACCCCCTGGTGGATTATTCGGACGAAGCACGGGTGGATCTGGTGCGGAAGGCTGCCCGGGACACGGGCATGACGGTACTGCTCAAGGGAGCGGTGGACCTGGTGGTCCATGGGGACCTGGTAAAATCCAATCACACCGGGAACCCCGCCATGACCGTGGGGGGCACCGGGGATCTGCTAGCGGGCATGGTGGGTGCATTTCTGGCAAAGGGAATGGGACCCTGGAAGGCCGCCAGGGTGGCTGCTTACGTGGCCGGATCGGCAGGGGATCGGGGGTTCGAGTTCAGGGGTTACTCGTTGGTGGCGTCCGATCTACTGGATATTATTCCCGAGGTCATCTGGGCTGACATTCTCACGCCTGGTTGAGAGACCATAGAACCGGGTATTGGACCCGGAGTAGGATGGAGGAGCTTCAAAAACTGTTATATCCCAACCGGATCATCTGCCGTTTGCGGGGGGGTAAAAACTGGAAGCTTACGAAAAGGCCAAGGAGATGGCCAAAGAGATATGCAACACCCTGGAGGACAACCACATTTCCACCATGGCCTTCGGGCCAGCGGTCACCCAGGAGTACAAGGAAGATTCCACGATCATACCAATTTTCGTGGTAATTTCAACCTTTGACACCGACACCGCCCGGGCCCTTTCCGATATCGCCGAGAAATGGAAGCCCAAAGGGTTTGAGGGTCCCTACATTGCCGAGATGAATGACATCGACGGCATGTCCGATTCCGTTCCTGATGAACTTCTTGACGTGGTCATGAACTATCAGTTGCTGGAAGGGGACGACGTCCTGTCCCATATTCCCAAGCTTTCCAAGGAACATCTCCGGGCCCAGGCGGAGCTTTCCCTGAGGCGTTACATATTCAATCTCCGCTGGACCCTTACACAGGTGATTAAGGATCGGGACAGGATCGGGGATTATCTACAAAACCTGTACCTATATACTCTCTCTTCCATTCGATCATATCACCGGTTGACCCATCCCTGGCTCCATTCCACGGCCTCGCACCTGGACCAGTTCAAGCAGGAGTTCCCGGAGAGCGTTTCCACCCTGGACGCCTTAACAGGTTATATAGGGGATGGCAGGGAACCGGAGGGTGAGCTGGTGGACCTGGTAACGGACACCATGTCCAAGGTGCTGCAGCCATTGCTATACAAGCTGGACAGTATGGGATAGTTGGGATATACCCGAGAAATGCAGAAACACCTGCGGGCCAGGAATCCGCATCGGCCCCTCAGACAATCCGCCGGAACCTTTTTTCCAGCTCGGTTTTCGTCACGAGGCTCCAGGTCGGCCTCCCGTGGGCGCAAACGTGGGGTTGCTCCAGGGACGCCAGATCGTCCAGGAGCGACTGCATCCTGGGAAGGGTCAGGCTCTCGCCGGCCTTGAGGGCGGATCGGCAGGCTGTAAGGCACAACAGTTGATCCATGAGCGGTGATTTGGTCCCCCTGGCAGGACCTTCCAGCAAGTCTGCCAGAACCTGCCGGACGGTTTGAGGATCCCCCAATTTACCCAGCGTGACTGGCACGGCAATTACCTGGACCGCCCGTCCCCCGAAGTCCTCCACACGGTATCCGGCCTCCTCCAGAGCGTTTCCCCAGGCCTCGAGGGACCTGAGCTCCCCGGGAGACAGTTCCAGCACCACGGGTTCTATGAGTTCCTGGGAAGCGGGCGTTTTTGCCTCAACCGCCCTGGTGAGCCGTTCCAACTGTATCCTTTCGGCAGCGGCGTGCTGGTCGATTATCACAAGACCGTCGGGCGTGCTGGCCAGAATGTATGTATCCAGGACCTGGGCCAGGGCCTTCATGGGAGGCAGCTCCGCCCCTCCGTCCATGGGTTTGACCCTAGATATGGTCGGTTGGGCCAGAAGGGCCTGGGTCGCATTGGTCTTGTCCTCTATGGATTCTTGAATGTCCTTATCCGTTCCACGTTTCTCGGTGCCTTCCACAGCAGGAGAGGTACCGGCCGGCCGGTCCCCCGATCCATCGTCTACAGATGCCCAAGAAACGGATGATGCTTTGGACTTCGATGTCGGTTGCCCGGATGTGATCGGGGGAGTAACTATCCTCTCCCCGTTGTCCACGACCGCCGTGATCGGTCTTTGTATGGTCCCCGGTTTGTGATCTTCCCCCTCTTCTTCCCCCTTATCTCCCTGGACATTTTTACCTCTCTGGACACTTTCACCCGCGGCGATTTCATTACCGGTCTCGTGACGGCGCAGGGCATATCCCAGGGCGGTCACCACCGCGTTGAACACGTCCCTGTCGTTTAGGAACCTGACCTCGGCCTTGGCGGGATGGACGTTAACGTCCACCTCCTCGGGCGGTATGTCCAGATGCAGTATTACCATGGGATGGTGGTGTTTCAGTATCAGGGTCTTGTAGGCTTCCTTGATGGCGCGGGAGAGGGTGGCAGAGGTCACGAAACGACCGTTGATGAAGAAGTAGATGTGGTTGGGGGCCTTTCGGGCGATGGAGGGCCTGGAGACGAATCCCCGGAGCCGGATACCATCATCATCGGCACTCAGGTTCAGCATGTCCCTGGCCAGTTCCGTTCCGTAGAGGGTCACAAAGGCCTCCACCGGGGTCTGGTTCTTGGGTGCGGAGATGAGTTCCTCGCCACCGGAGCGGAGCCGGAAACCTATCTCGGGCCGAAGAAGGACGAACCTTGTCATCATGTCGGTTATGAGAGCGGTCTCTGCGGACTGGCCCTTCAGATGTTTGTGCCTTGCGGGAACGTTGAAGAACAGGTCCCTGACCCTGATGGAGGTTCCCCGGGCGGTGCCGGTGGGTTTCACCTCCTTGAGCTCGCCCCCCTCGATGCGCAATCTCCATCCCGATTCGGAAGAGGCACATCGGCTTTCCGCCTCCAGTCTGGATACCGATGCTATGGAAGGCAGCGCCTCGCCCCTGAACCCCAGGGAGGCCACCTTTTCGAGATCGGCCGCAGTCCGTATCTTGGACGTGGCGTGTTTTTCAAAGGCCAGCACAAGATCGTCCCGGTCCATGCCAATACCGTCATCGGTCACCCGGATGAGCTTGCGGCCCCCCTTCCGGATCTCCACGATAACCTCCGTGGCGCCTGCGTCCAGGGAGTTCTCCACCAGTTCCTTCACCACGGAAGCCGGGCGTTCCACCACTTCACCTGCGGCGATCTGGTTGATGGTGATCTCGTCAAGTATCCGGATGCGTCCCGGTTGCCTTTCCATGGCACCCCCCATGATATTGAGTGTATTTCACCTTGTGGTTACTGGTGTGGTTACTGGTGTGGTTGCAGGTGTGGTTGCAGGTGTGGTTGCAGGTGTGGTTGCAGGTGTGGTTGCAGGTGTGGTTACTGGTGTGGTTGCAGGTGTGGTTGCAGGTGTTGTTACTGGTGTTGTTACTGGTGTTGTTACTGGTGTTGTTACTGGTGTTGTTACTGGTGTTGTTACTGGTGTTGTTACTGGTGTTGTTACTGGTGTTGTTACTGGTGTTGTTACTGGTGTTGTTACTGGTGTGGTTACTGGTGTGGTTACTGGTGTGGTTACTGGTGTGGTTGCAGGTGAGGTTGCCGGCTGGGTAGTTGCCGGCTGGGTGGTTGCGGGTTGGGTGGTTGCGGGCGGCCCTCTCCCAAAGTTTATGGGGAAGGTCAAGGCTTTGGCGTTTTATGGATATGCAGGTTCCCAGCGCCCTGAACCTTCACTGTGCCAAGTGTGGCCAGGAGGGCCTTCATGATGTGGTCAGAGGAAGGTGGGGGAAGAAGGGCAACTCGTTGGAATGCACCGTGGTATGCAAGGCCTGCGGGGCCACTTACAAGACCACCGCCGAACTTGAAAGGAACATCCGGGTGCCCTTGATAATTAGCCACATGGAAACCTCCAGGAAGGAGACCTTGGATCTGGACGAGAGCGAGGAGTTGCAGGTGGGTCAGGAACTCTTCTTCGAGGATGAACGGTTGGAGATAACCGCCATAGAGACCGGTCCCCGCAGGGTCAGATCGGCCCCCGCCTCCAATATTGATACCCTCTGGGCCAAGCGTATCAACACCATCCGGGTCAAGGTGTCAATTGTCCACCGGAATCTTACCAGGACCGCCGATATGTGGCTGGACCCCGATGACACCATATCGGTGGGAGAGATACTGGAACTGTCGGGCCGTCCCTGTGAGGTGACCTCCATGCGCATCGAGGGCAAGAACCTGCGCAAGGGATCTGCCGCAGCCCGGGACATCAGGAGGGTTTACACCAGGGAGAAATCTGACCCCAAACGCAGGAGGCCCGGGGGCCAGGGCAGGGTCAGAGGTCCCTCCAACCGTTCGTTCAACCGATCCTCAGGCCGCCCCTCAGGCCGTCCTCCCAACCGTCCATCCGGTCGTTATTCCAACCGCAATTCCAATCGCCCCTCCGGCCGTTCCAACGGCAATAGTTACGATCGTCCATCAAGAGGTCCCTCCAGACGTAACCGGGATACCCGGGGCGACAGATGAGGAGGACTGTCTTTTGAGGGTCCGGTCCAACAGAAGATCGAAGGATGACAGCGTGTCGGATGGGAGTGGTGGACGGGATCTTGCCCGGGATAAGGAACTGTTGATTGACAGTTTGAAGAGAAGGGGATACCTCCGCTCGTCCGAAGCGGTCATGGCCATGGAAAAGGTTCCCAGGGAGGAGTTCATGCCCCCAGAGATCAGGTCCATGGCATACGTGGACACTCCCCAGCCAATAGGGCATGGCCAGACCATATCGGCTCCTCACATGGTAGCAATAATGACAGAGGCCCTTATGCTCGAAACGGGACATCGGGTGCTGGAGATCGGAGGAGGGTCCGGTTACCACGCGGCGGTGGTGGCGGAGATGGTCCGACCCGGCGGAAAGGTGATCTCCACGGAGATCGTACGGGAGCTGGCCCGGGAGGGGGCGGACAACATTCGTAGGGCCGGTTATCAGGACACCGTGCAATTTGTCCAGGCCGACGGGTCCGTGGGATACCCCGATGGGGCACCCTTCGATCGAATACACGTTGCATGCGCATCGCCGGGTATGCCCCGGGAGCTTACAGAGCAGCTGGCAGACGGGGGGTTTCTGTTAATACCGGTGGGAAGCGGGATGTTCTGCGATCTCATAAGGATCGAAAAACGAGGGGGTAAGGTCCGAAAAGAAAGTCTCGGTGGTTGTTCCTTCGTCCCCATGAGGGGGAGACACGGGTTCTGAGATATTCTCCATCCCACCCCGTTCCCGGCAAATGCTTTTTCTATATTTTTAGAGTGGCGCGTCCAAGTGGCTGTGGTCAAGTATCCGGACCACAAGCCTTAAACGACTTTCTACCGATGGGCGCGGGATGCCCCTGAGAGATGTCTCTGTAGGGCTGGCCTGTGCCATGGTGGCCTTTGCGGTCTGCGCAGTTGCCTGCAGGATTCTGATAAGGGTGTGCAGGGACAAGGGTTTTTGCGGACCCGACATGAACAAGATAGGTCGTCCTCCCATACCGGAGATGGGGGGTCTGGCGGTCATGGCGGCCCTTATCATCGGGTCGGTTCTGTTTTTGGCCCTGAAGGGCACCAAATATCCATTTGTGACCTACGGTGCCCTGGCAACGGTGCTGGGAATCGCCCTGGTGGGGCTCTATGACGATCTCAAGAACCTGAGCCGGGGAATGAAGGCCGTTTTGCCCTTCGTCCTTTCCCTGCCCTTTGGGTACCTGCTCTATCAGATGTCCATGGATTCCGCCCCGGGGCTGAGTATTCTAATACTTCCGTATCTGGGCAGGGTGGAGCTGGGATGGTTGCTGATCCTGGTGGTCCCCCTGGGCATCACCTGCGCCGCCAATGCCACCAACATGCTGGAGGGATTAAACGGCCTGGCCGGGGGCCTGTCATTGATCATTATCACATTTCTGATCCTGATAGCCTACCTGCGGGAACTTGACGACGCCCTTTACCTGCTTTTTCCCATGGCAGGCGCACTGGCGGCCTTCCTGCTATTCAACATCTATCCGGCGAAGATATTCCCGGGTGACGTTCTGACCCTGTCCACCGGGGCGGTGATGGCATCGGCGGCATTTTTGGGACAGCTCAAGTTCGTGGGTGCCATACTGCTTTTGCCCATGATAGTAGAGTTCTTCCTCAAGACCCTGGGCAAACTACGACGGGTCCGAAAGAAAAAGACCGGGTGGGGCCACAATTTCGGAGAGCTTGACCTGGACGGCAGGCTACATCACAGGGGCGAGATCGAATCACTGGTCCACCTGGTACTCAAGTTCAGGCCCATGAAGGAATGGCAGGTGGTGGCGGTGTTATGGCTCCTTGAGATTCTTGTGGGGCTGGCTGCGGTCAACTACGTTATCAACCTTTAATCACTGCGTGATCACACTGCGTGATCAACCTGTAATCACCGCGTGATCACACTGCGTGATCAACCTTTAATCACTGCGTGATCACACTGCGTGATCAACCTGTAATCACCGCGTGATCACACTGCGTGATCAACCTGTAATCACCGCGTGATCAATTTTTATCACCACGCTTTTTTATCACCACGTTTCGCAAAGGTTAATTTACTCAATTCTTTTGATGAAAGCTAAAGGGTGATACCGATCGACAGGGTGCTAGTGATACTCGGATCGGGCGGACATACCATGGAAATGGTCCGCCTTGTAAAGAAGATGGGTCCACGTTTCGAGTACCATTACATTGTGGCATCTGACGATGAGCTGTCGATTAATAAGATCCCCATAAAGGGCCATCTGCATCCCATAATACGACCTACCTATCCCAATTCCAGTCTTCCCCACAGATTGGCCAGCACCCTGGCCAGCTTTGCCCAGTCGGTCATTCTGGTGGCCCGTATCCAACCCCGTGCCGCCTTGGGGAACGGTCCCGGGCTGGCCCTTGCCCCCCTGATTGCCACCCGGCTCATGGGAGGCATAACGGTCTACATTGAATGTATGGCCCGGACCAAGACGATCTCCCTGACGGGAAGGTTGGTCCGCCCCTTCACCCACGCCTTCTTTGTACAGTGGGAGTCTTTGAAAAGACGCTATCCCGAGACGCGTTTTGCCGGGAGGATCGCATGATAATCCTGGTGACCGTGGGATCGACCCGGTTCGACATGCTGGTGCAGGCAGTGGACCGACAGAGCGGTGAGATGAAGGAGGATGGGCATGAACTGGTATTCCAGATAGGGCACGGAAGATACCTCCCTTCGGGAGGTAGGTTTTTCAGGTTCAGAGATGACATGGGCCCCCTTTATCAGAAAGCGGATGTGGCTATCACCCACGGTGGGGTGGGCACAATCTTCGAGGCGCTGGAGGCCGGCTGTGCCGTGGTGGGGGTGGACAACCCCGATCTTCAGGAAGGGCATCAGGCAGAGTTGCTCGAGGCGCTTGACGATGAAGGAGTGATCGTGTGGTGCCGTGATCTGGGCCGGATACCGGAGTTGGTGAAAACGGCTTTGGACCTACCATCTTACTCCCCTCCAAAATCCAATCTCGCCCTGGAGATAGTCAAGGTGCTGGAGGGCAAGGGAGGCGGTGGGAATTGAACCCGGTAAGAGTTGCCATAGTCTGCCTGGTCCCGGAGGAAGGAGGGGTGCCCTCAAAAACTTATGACCTTGCCCGGGCCCTCAAGATGAAGGGCTGTGACGTGTTCACCCTCTTTTTGGGCAAAATGCCATCCCACCCACGCATCGGACCGTCCCAGGTAAACGCCAAACAGTATCATTTAAGGAATCCCATCCCGGTGATAAGGGCATTGAGTAACTACGGTCCCGATCTCATCCTGACCCGATATTTCACCTATTCGGGCATACCATCCACCCTGGCCGGAGGGCTTCTATCCGTTCCCACCTTTGCAACCGTTCACGGAGCGGGCGTTCGATTCTCAGCGCGTTCAAAGGGCACCAGGGCGCCCCTGAAGAAGATGGCAAAGAAAATATTGACAAGGTACGACAGGGTGTTCCCGGTGAGCATGGACCTGGCCGGAGAGCTTCTTGACATGGGCCTTGCGAAGAGTCGGGTCATTCATCTGCCCAACGGGGTGGATCAACTGGTATTTCGACCCAGAAAGGATGTGTCAAGATCGACGGACATATTGTTCTCCGGATCAATTTACCCCGAGAAGCGTCTTGATGTTCTTCTGGATGCCCTGGGCATATTGGAGAAAAGTGGACGGGAACCGTCGGTTGAGATATTCGGGGACGGTCCATCCAGGGACGATTGGGAAAGGATGTCCAGGTCCAAAAAGAACGTGAGGTTCCGGGGTTGGGCAAAGGATATGTCAACTGTTTATCCCAGGGCCCGAATGTTCGTTCTGAGCTCTGATGTGGAGGGCTGTCCCAACGCGCTCTTGGAGGCCATGGCCTGTCAGGTCCCGGCGGTGGCCACCTCCGTAGGCGATGTGCCTTTGATAGTGACAGAGGGGGTGGACGGATACGTTGTGGCCCCCGGTGATCCACAGGCCATGGCGGATGCCCTGGCAAGGTTGCTTGACAATCCCGATCGGGCCCTGAGAATGGGCGCGAAGGCGCGACGCTCTGTTGTTTCCCGGTTCACCTGGGATGCCGTGGCGTCACGGATCCTCGAAGAATATTCAGTCGTCAGGGGGGGCGGTGCCTGAGAATACTTCTTTTATGCCTCGGATACGGAACTGTGGGTGGGGCGGAACATGTGGTGTACGCCCTTTCAGGCTCTTTGACAAGGTCAAAGGCTGTTGATGGGGTTACTGTCGGTTGCTCAAAGGTGGAAGCAGAGCCGCCCGGGGACGTGAAGATTGCCATGATACGGCGGGATGGCCCCCCCATGATCCGGTTTCGCAGGTATCTCAAGTCAGGGAAGTCGGTGTTGAAGGATTCCGATTTCGATCTTATCCATGCCCATGCCCTGCCGACCCCTGCCAAGCTGGGACTGGAACTGAAAAAACAAAAAAAAGTACCCCTTATAATCACTGCCCACGGTGAAGACATCCACAGGTTGTCCAGAAAGCCGATATTTCGAAAATGGAACCAGGAGGCCCTCGAGGGGGCGGACTGGGTGACGGCTGTATCCAAGGAACTGGCGGATGATGTCCATGCGATCCACGGCGTTTCGTGTACATTTATACCCAATGGCGTGGACCCGGACACATTCAAACCGGTCTTTAATAGTGGGGCGAAAGACAGGCCCGTGCAAATACTGTTCGTGGGTGTTCTGTCGAAGAAAAAGAACGTCCCCCTGCTCATATCGGCCATATCCAAGTTGAAACGGAATGGGGCATCTCCCTTCCGTCTAACCGTTATAGGTGACGGTCCGGAGAGGCCGCGGATCGAAAAAACGGTAAAGAACCTGGGTTTGGAAGATGAGGTTGTGATGAAGGGAAGGGTTCCGGAGAATGTGCTTGTAGAGGCGTTTGGAAACGCGGACATCTTCGCCCTTCCCTCCGATACGGAGGGGCTCCCCATGGTGATCATCCAGGCCATGTCATGCGTTCTTCCGGTGATATCCACGGAGGTGGGTGGGGTGGCTGAGGCGGTGGAACACGGCAAGACAGGTTTACTGGTACCCCGAGGCGATGATGATGCCCTGGCAAAGGCGTTGATTGCCCTTGTGGCTGATAAGAAAAGACGGGAACATATGGGAAGGGCCGGAAGGGGCGTGGTTGAAAAACGTTTTACCTGGGAAATAATTACACGCCAGTACCTGGACCTTTACGGTCGAGTTCTGGCCCGGTACTAATGAGGATGGAACAAATGGTCCGTTTTGTTGAGGTAATCATTGAGACCCTTTACAAGAAGATCCTGGGCAAGGAGATATCCGAGCGGTCCGCCCAGTTCCTCAGCGGTTCAAACACGGTGTTCATCGGGCTCATTTTGGCAAAGATCATGGGCACCATTCTGGTTCTCCATGTTACAAACATTGAGGGGAAGGATGCTCTGGGCGCATACAGCCTCATGCTGGCCGCCAGCATGCTATTGATAATACCATACCTCCTCGGCATCGACACCGCCATGGTCCATTACGGATCCCTGGAGGAGGATAAGAGAGGAAAGATAATCGCCACCACTTATGTGATGGTTACGGCCCTGATCCTTATATTCACGGCGGTCTTTTTGCGCTTTTCGGCCCAGATAGCCGATCTGGTGGATTACGAGAGGTGGATATTCGAGTGGGCGGTGGTACTATCGGTTTTGGCGGCCCTATCCACCCTATTTGAAAAGACCATCCAGATATTCGCTCTGGCAAAACCCCTGTCAATAATCAAGATACTGGATACCGCAGCGGCCCTGGCCACCTTCATACCCCTCAACATGATCTGGGACAGCACCTTCTCCGCCTTCTTTGTGGCCATATGCGTGGGTCACACCGTGGCCGGGCTTTACGGATTCACCTTCGGAGTGAGGGAAAGGGGATGGAAGATCGACCCGAAATGGTCTTCCACCCTGATCCAGTACGGCAAGTTCTCTGCACTTTCCGGCCTATTCGCCTGGGTGCTTTTCTTCTCGGACCGCATGATAATCAACCATTTCCTTGGCATTGGCCAGGTTGGGGTTTACTACATTTATTACATGGCGGCTGTGGGGATCGTGAGCGGTTTTGCCATCCAGGCGGCCATTACCATGATGTTCCCCATGGTGTCCCAGATGGACGGCCGGGAGATGATGGACGTTTACAGGAAGATGAACCATGTGCTGCCCATCTTTTTGATCATCACCTATCCCATAATCATCCTCTCCGAATTTCTGATCTTACGTTTCGTGAAAGACGAGATATCCATGCAGTGGGAGCTCATGCTCCTCTTTGCCCTGATGGGATGTGTTTACGCCACCAACCGGCTCTATTCCTGGTTCCTCTCCGCCGAGGGAAAGACCGGGATACGGACCGTTTCCATGATAACGGGCATAATTGCCGTTATGAATTTCGTGCTCAACTGGTTCATGGTGCAAAAGTGGGGCATTGAGGGTGTGGTGGTGGCCACCACCTTGGTATTTGCCCTATCGGTAACCATGTTCTACACGGTTATCCCAAAGGTGCTGGAACAGGACAGCGGTCCGGGCGATGGACCACACCATCCCGGATCGGGTAGACGAAAAATCCCGGGATCGGTCGGGGGTCGGGATCGGTACATGACGGGCTACCGGCAGGGTTCGGGGTACCGAATGCGATCGGAAAGGGGAGGATTTGGAAGAAACGGTGCCTATGGCAGACCCGGGGGACCTTCACCGGATCGAGGACGCGGCAGAGCTTTTTCATGACATTCTCTTTCACCACCATATTTAACCAAATGACCTCGATACACCAAGGACCGGACGGTCCAAACAGAAAGGCTGGTGCCCAATGCGCATTGTAATGGCCACGGAGTTCATTCCACCCAAGGACAAGGGTTTTTCAGGCGGTGCCGAGGCCAGGACATACTACCTGGCCAAGGCGCTGTCAAAAAAACACGATGTAACCATGGTATCCTCCTATCTGCCTGGAACTGAAAGGGAAGAAGAGATCGACGGAGTTCCCACCGTGAGGGTGGGGCCCATGCGGGAGTACACCCAACGGGGATCGTTTGTGGCCAGACGGGATTACATCCGATCCCTGGCCCGGACAATACCGTCATTGGAGCCCGACATAGTTGACGGATCGGGGTTCGTTTCCTGGGACGGGTCATTTAAGGCGGCCCGTGCCAGCGGTGCCAGGGCGGTGATGTCGGTCATGGAGGTGTGGAGAGGCGAGTGGGTGCGGAACATGGGGCTTTTCAATGGTATGATAGGAAATTTACTTGAAAGGAGGTATTTTGCCCGTCCCTACGATCGGTACGTTTCCATCAGCAAGTTCACCCGGGACAAGATGGTGAAGGTGTTTGACATACCCCCGGAAAAGATAGACGTTATATACTGCGGTGTGGACATGCAGACCTTCGATGACGTGATGGTGAAGGACAAGTATCCGGAACCCACGTTGTGCACTGTGTGCCGGTTGGTGCATTACAAACGGGTCCAGGACGTGCTGAGGGCCATGGCGTTGCTTTCCGATAGCCATCCTACCCTTCGTTACAAAATAGTGGGACGAGGGAAATTCGAAGGACAGCTCAACAAATTGGCCCGGGAACTCGGTCTGACGGATCGGGTGGAGTTCCTGGGACGCGTGAAGACCAATGAGGAGCTAATCAGGATAATGAAAAGATCACACGTTTTCGTGCTACCCAGCATAGTTGAGGGGTTCGGTATGGTGGTACTGGAGGCCATGGCCTGCAGGGTTCCCTACGTGGCATCCGCCATACCGCCGGTGAGGGAGGTCACTCAGGGTGGGAAGGGGGGCTACCTTTTCAATCCCATGGATGAACGGGACCTGGCCAACAAGCTCGATCAGGCACTGGCATCGAAAACGGATGGACATGATTTTGTGGTCGAAAATTACAGGTGGGAATCATTGGCCGAGGAGCTTGAACGCGTCTATTTGAACATTGGAGGAAATGGATGAAGGTGGTACATCTCTCCGAATACTGCCTCCCTTACAGAGGCGGTGGACAGTTTAACCTCAATGAGGTCACGAAACGTGAGGTAGGTTCAGGTTGGGACGTGACCATATTCACCAATAGGCTTTCAGGAACCCCAGATCGGGATGATATTGACGGGGCCCGGGTGGTGCGATTGGGGGTGCACGGAGAAGTCGGCTCACCCGTTCGAAGATGGAAATATATCAGGGACGCTGCCAGATCGGTTTCGGAGATGGAAGGTGTTGACCTCATCCACAGCCATGTGACTGCGGGATCCCTCGCCGGCGTGAAAGCCGCCAGGAATAGCGGGGTCCCCCATGTCACAACCGTCCATGCCCTGATATCCATGGGGTCGGATATGCTTCCCGAAAAATCCACTCCATGGTATCAGAGAAAACTGGAGCATTACATTCTAAAGAAACCCTACGATCGTGTGATAGCTCTAAGCAACGTGATGAAAGGGCAGTTGGAACACCTTGGCACCCCCCCTGAAAGGATTAGAGTGATACCAAATGGTGTTGATCACAACCGGTTCACACCGGAGGGTCCCGTTCCAAAGGAATGGCCCTTCGAAGAGGACGATTTCGTGCTGCTTTTCTATGGACGTCTGTGGGAGGTAAAGGGCATCCCGCACCTTCTAAATGCAGTGGAAAGGGTCTGCCCGGACATTCCCGAGCTCAAGGTGGTCCTGATCGGTTCCGGTCCCGAGGAAGATAATATAGATGCTATCATTTCAAGATATCCTCTGAAAGACCGCGTGGTCAGGATACCGGAAGTGGATCAAGTCCAGTTGCCTGGATATCTTCGCCGATCCGATCTTTTCGTGCTTCCATCCCTGTCGGAAGGAGTACCCCTGTCGCTTCTAGAGGCACAGATGATCGGAACACCGGTGTTGGCCACGAGGGTTGGTGGTGTCCCGGAGTTAGTCGAACATCGAGGGACAGGTTACCTGGTTCCCCCATCGGACCCCGGGTCCCTTGGCGAGGGGGTCGTTTATGCCCTAGAGAACCCCAAGGAGACAGCGCGGTGGGCAAAGAAAGCCAGGGAAAGGGCCCTGGCCTCATATACATGGGATATTGTGGTGGAGCAGACGATGCAGGTCTGCAGGGAACTCGTGGAGGGTGAGGCATGAGCAGGACTCCTGGAAAGGATAAGATGGGCAAAATCCCCCTGTCATTCTCGGTGGTCATCTGTACCTACAACCCGGGTCCGAAACTTCGCGAGAGTGCGGAGTCCATCCTTAACCAGGATCATACCGGACCCGTCCAGCTGGTCATAGTTGATGACGGTTCCACGGAGGATATTTTCAGGCATCTCAAAGGCTTAAATTATACCGGGATTCGACTGAAGAAGAACAGAGGGTTGGCAACAGCCCGTAACGCCGGAATCAAGGCCAGCACAGGAGACATAATATGCTTCACGGATGACGATTGCATCGCAGATATGGGATGGATCAGAAACCTTGCAGGTTATTACGGGGAGCATCCTGAAGTAAACGGTGTCGGAGGGAAAATAGTTCCCTACAGTTTGGAAACGGTCCTAGAGAAATATTCCGAGTATTCCAAAAACCCAATGTACAGCCACACCCGCAAGATGGCATCCGGGTCCCGCATCCGCAACTATCTACGTAACTTCTTCGGGACCAGAAGACGGCCACTTAAGGACGGCGAGAGCGTTGACTCCATAATGGGAGCCAGTTCCTCTTACAGGAGGGAGATTTTGGAGAAGGTGGGGGGATGTGATGAGAATTTTCGAAGGGGGGTTGACTGGGAGCTCAACATCCGGCTGAAGCAGGCGGGAGGAAACTTCATTTACTGTGAGAGGGCGGTGATGGTGCACAAACACCGTTCCGATTGGCGCCAGTTTTTCAAACACGTACATTCCTACGGCAGAGTATATCCCCAGATCGTGAAGAAGCACCCCCAGGTAAGGTACTTCCCATATCCCCTTCCCTGGCTTTTCATCATGCTCTGTGCACTCTGCCCGCTGCTGGCAATATTTTGGAGATGGGAACTGGATATCCTGGGGCTCAACTTCCCACTTATGCTTGGTTTGCTGCTGGTGCCCCTGATATACGTGATCAAGGAGATACCCTATGGTATCAGGGTATACAGGGAGGTGAGATCGATCGGACTGGTCCTGGCACTGCCCTGGGTCGAGTTCATCAGGGAAACCGTGTACGATCTTGGAAGTACCCAGACGATCATTACAGGGAAAGGGCTCCCTCCACCGGGGGAGAAGTGAGAATGAAGAGGAGGTATCTTGATCGGCTTTTTTAAAAAACTGAAAGGAGGGGACCTGTTTGAGACCCTTGGGCACGCCCGGAACTATTTCCTGGCGGACCTGTCCAACAAGGCCATAGGCTTCATATCGATACCCATCCTCACAAGGATTTTAACAGAGGAGGAGTACGGTCTCCTGGCAGTATTCTCAGCCTATGCTGGAATATTGACGATCATTCTATCTTTCAATTTAACCACATCCGTAGAGAGGTACTATTTTGAGGAGAAGGATGACTTCAAGGAGTTTTTAGGGGGAACATTTCTTGTGGTCAATGCCATATTCATTGCATGCGCGGCGGTGTACCTGTTCCTGTACAGGCCCCTCACCGACCTAATGGCACTACCAACCCTGCTACCTCTGCTATTGCTGGTTCTTTGTTATTCCTCAATCATCTCTCAGATATATGACCATCTTCTAATAGCTCAGAAAAGGAGCAGGGAACGTGCGATCATCGTAGTTTTCAAGGGGTATGCTGGCTTCTTCCTGGGGCTTGCCCTGGCCCTTTATTTGGCTACCGACAAATATATGGGATTCATCTGGGGACTCCTGATAATCAGTGGTCTTATGTCCACCTATTTCCTGATCAATATCATCCGGTCATCGAATCTGGTCATAAAGAAAAACCACGTTGTCTACATGGCAGGTTTTTCGATCCCCCTAATCCCGTTTGCCCTGGCCGGGATAATAAATGCCCAGTTCGATCGGATAATGATCCATGGGATGGTTTCCACGGCCAAGGCCGGGCTTTACAGTCTCGGTTACAACATCGGAATGCTACTCATGATAGCGATTCTTGCCGTAACAATGGCAATGCGCCCTGATTTTTATAGATTCATGAAAAATGGAGAATATAAAAGGATTGACGATCTAACAGCCAAACTGTTCGGAGTGGTGACCGTTGTATCCCTCGGATTGATATTCTTTGCCACAGAATTGGTAATCATCCTTGCCGATAGCGATTTCAAAGAAGCGCTGGATGTGGTTCCCCTTGTGGTTCTGGGTTACCTCTTCTATGGAATGTTTCTGATATACGCCAGGTACCTCAACTACATCAAGAAGACTTATCTCATTTCGATAACGGTCGTGTTCACCGCAGCCATCAATGTTGTTTTGAACTATCTTTTAATCCCACCCTATGGATACATGGTGGCAGCCTACACGACTATCGTCTCATACTTTTTGATGTTCATCTTGATATGGCTGGTCGCCAAGATGGTTGTGAAGGAGCCATTGACACCAGTATGGGCAGTCTGGAAACCAACAATGCTGATGTTCGGGTTCGTGGCCATGGCATATTCCTTCATTCACATAGATACATTGACACCGATATCCGAGGACTTGATCCTGTTCTTTTTTGTTAAACTGGCTCTCCTGGGAGCCTATATTTATATCGTGCTCAAGGGACAGATCCGCGCCGTTATGGGTATGCTATTTAGGGCCGGTGGAGACAGCGGTGGAGTTGGTGGAACCAGCATCAGCGGTGATGATGGTAGTATTGACAGCGTTAGTGGCGAGAACGGAAAACATGACGATGAAAAGAAAAAGGGATCATCCGATCAAAAGGGTCCGCTGGTCCATGAGAAGAAAAGGATCAACCGGCTTCGAAAGAAAAGATAAGTTTGACCAAACGAGCTCTACATCTCGATCTAATACCAATACCAATCCGCTTTAAAAAAACTGTTCATCATCGTCCATTGGTACGGTTTGCTACCCTCTTTATATCACTTCATTTTTCGATCAATTGGAAACTTTTATGCATAACGTTTCGATTGAGGAGAAATACATTTAGGTTGATAAGAACAAGGGTTGGAACATCATGAAGCCAAATGTAATCATACTGGTACTGGACTGCGTGCGCCATGACAAGATCGGAGCAAGCGGGTCGGGAGACGTTGCCACGCATTACCTTGACCGGATCGCATCCGATGGCGCTGTCTTCACCCAGGCCGTATGCCATGCCCCCTTCACAACACCGTCTATTACGACCATCCTTTCCGGTCTTTACCCCTTCAATCACGGGATTCGTCTTCTCATCGGTCAACGTCTCAACCATAACGTACCCCAAGCATCAACGATCTTTAGCGAGGCCGGTTACACAACTGCGGGTTTTCCCTCGATCTTCCTGTTGGATGGAGACCTCGGTTTCAACAGCGGGTTCGATCTCTATGATGATCATATCCAAACGGAAAGGAAGGGTTTCAGAGGACCATGGAGACCGGGGAAACTAACCAACGAAGCGGTCTTCAAATTCCTTGATAACCGGTCACGGAAGAAGCCCTTCTTTGCATATATCCATTATTTCGATGCACATGATTACAACCCTGGTCAAAAGGATTCCCTATCGAAGTATAAAACGAAGGTATCAGAGGTTGATTTCCTTATAGGCCAACTTGTTGAAGAGTTAAAGGAAGACGGCACTTGGGATGAAACCGTCATTGCAATAACCGGGGATCACGGAGACGGTTTTGGAGAACATGGCATCCACAACCATGGTAAGGCCCTTTACGATGAGGTCCTGCGGGTCCCTCTTGTGATCCGGTCGCCTGGGAACATATCACCCGGATCGGTCATCTCCCAGCAGGTAAGGCACGTGGACATACTACCCACCTTGCTGGAATTGGCGGGGGTGAAGGGCCGAACAGATAAGAGATCAAGCATCCCACGGATGGATGGTACCAGTTTGGTACCCGCACTCGAAGGGAATGACCTGGACCTGCAGTCATATTCGGAGACCTCGCCGGTGCAGCTGTTCACGGGCGGTTCCTTGGAAACAAAGGAGTTCAGGGGACCGGAGATAGTATCGTTGCGCACATCCAGGTATAAATACATAAAAAAGACCGACAGCTTCGATGAAAAAGCCTACAGGAAGATGTTAAAAAGGGGAAAGATGAGCATCTTCACCCGGATAGTTAACGCGGGCACATTGCCCAACAGGTTCGACAAAGAAGAACTATACGATCTGAAAGAGGATCCCCGGGAGAAAAGAAACCTGGCGGAAAAGTATCCAAATATCTGCACAGAATTCAGAGCATCCTTGAACAAACTTCTTACAGATGCCCGGACATCTTCAAAGTACAGAATAGATGTGGGATCATCAGAGGATGAACAGATCATGCGTGAAAAACTCAAGGGCCTTGGTTATATGGAATGAAGCCCTAAATATGGGATGTATCGGACTGCATCCGTGGCAGTAGATGAAAAATAGGTGATTATGGGTGGATGTCTCGGAAGGGTATAGTGCGATCCGCGAGGGGTTAATGAAACTTCGCGGTGCCCCAACACTTCATGTTGTGGGTGATAGCCACGTGCGGACCTTTATGTACATTCGGAAAAAACAACTCCTAAAGAGGACAAGGATCCGTTTCTGCATGGTAGTGGGTGCCACAGCGATGGGTGTCATCAATCCCAACTCGAAAACTCAGGCCGGGTCCACTTTCACTGATTATTTGCAAAAGGTGCCCCGGGACCAACCTGTTATCACCATGCTGGGAGAAGTCGACTGCGGTTTCATAATTTGGCACAGAAGCCAAAATATGGGTGAATCTGTGGGGGATCAGATTAAAAAATCGATTGCCGGATACCGCATCTTTCTAAAAAAAATCAAGGAGATGGGTTTTAAAAGGATAATGGTCTCATCGGCCCCACTTCCCACTGTCAGAGACTATCAAGACGGTTACGATATCAGGAATCTCCGAGGTGAGGTCACTGCAACCCTTGCCGAACGGATGGAACTCACCTTGAAGTTCAATCGCAAGATGAAGGCAATATGTGAGAGGGATAGGTTAACCTACCTGGATCTGGCCACTCCAATACTAGACGTCAAGAGGAACGAGGTAAAGAAGGAATATCTGCATCCGGAGAAGGTGGACCATCACCTCTATCCTCCAGCCTTTTCAAAAGTTGTTCTCAAAGAACTTGAAAAGCTGGGCTATCATTAGACACCCTGCCCCTCAAAATAACGGGGCTTAAAGATAATAGTACGTACAAACCACCCCCCGGGCCAAAGAGCCCTCAAGCCCGTGGTAAAATGGGTCCAGTTAAGTGGGTAAGGATAAGGATCCGACATGAAGCCCTTTTAAGGTCCTTTGGCATTGACCATGATGATAGGCATGATTGAAAAAGCGATCGTCCTAATACCTGCCAGATATGAATCCACTCGTTTCCCGGGAAAGCCACTAGCTCTCATCGATGACAAACCCATGGTTCAACATGTCTACGAACGGTCTTTAATCGCGGATGGGGTTGAGGATGTTATAGTTGCGACGGACAACAAGTGGATTGTGGAAGCCGTTGAGGCCTTTGGTGGGAATGTCCAAATGACTTCTCCCGACCACAGGAGTGGAACGGAGAGGGTGGCAGAGGTGGCTTCTAGGATAGATGCTGACATCGTGATAAATGTCCAGGGGGATGAGCCCCTCATCGATCCCAGGGCGATCGGTCAAGCCCTTACCCCCCTCCTCAAGGATCCAACGATCGAGATGTCCACCCTCAAGAGCGCCATAAACGATAGATCGGAGGCGTCCAACCCAAACGTGGTGAAGGTCGTCACGGACCTGTCAGGATTTGCCCTGTACTTCTCAAGGGCCGCGATACCCTTTTTCAGGGATTCACTACACCCAGGATATACCGGAACCAACAGGGTGTTCAAGCACATCGGACTTTACGTGTATAGGAACCCGTTCCTTCAGAGATTTGCCCAGATGGAACCCACACCCCTCGAGAAGGAGGAATCCCTCGAACAACTCCGGGCTTTGGAGAACGGATATCGAATAATGGTGGTAGAGACAGAATATACCTCACCGAGCGTTGACACCCCTGAGGACCTAAAACGGGTGAAAAAGATATTGTACGAGAAGGGCGATTCCGATAAAAATTGACATTTCGATGGTGAACGACCATGAGGGAAGTAATGATAGGCAAAGTCCCGATCGGAAACGGCCACCCACTTGCCCTCATCGGTGGACCTTGTGTCATCGAGAGCGAGGAACACCTATTTTCGGTCGGCAGATCCATAAATGAGATCTGCCAGGAAACAGATTTTCCCTTCATTCTCAAAAGCAGTTTTGACAAGGCCAACAGAACCTCAATTTCCTCCTACCGTGGACCCGGGCTTGAGGTGGGGACCGCCATTCTTGCAAGGGTAGGTGAAAGGTTGGGGGTCCCTGTGATCACCGATATCCATGAACCGGCCCAGGCCCCGATCGTGGCAGAGGCCGTGGACGCACTTCAGATACCGGCATTCCTCTGCAGGCAGACGGACCTGCTCTGTGCAGCGGCCAAGACAGGGTTACCCGTGAACGTCAAGAAGGGCCAGTTCTTGGCCCCTGGTGACATGGTACACGCGGTTGAAAAACTGAAGGAATGCGGTTGCGATCAGGTATTGCTGACGGAACGGGGGCATTCCTTGGGTTACAACGACCTGGTCGTTGACATGCGTTCCCTCGTCATCATGCGTTCACTGGGCCACCCCGTTGTGTACGATGCCACCCACTCCGTGCAACAGCCTGGAGGGCTTGGCGGGAGCTCAGGGGGACAGAGGGAGCTCATACCTCCCCTGGTCAGGGCGGCGGCTGCCGTAGGCATAGATGCGCTGTTCATGGAGATACATGATGATCCAGATAACGCAAAATGCGACGGTCCGTGTGTGTTGAACATCAGATCCTTGCGGGACCAACTTATACAGATAAAAAGGATAGATAACAGTGTAAAAGGGATTTGAATGGATATTATCAAGGAAGCCAGGAACACGCTCCAGATCGAGATCGACTCACTGATCAACATGCGGGACCGGCTCGATGAAAATTTCATCAAGGCCTCAACGCTCATCAACAAATGCGATGGTCGTGTAATTGTTGTTGGAATAGGTAAATCCGGGTGGATAGGAAGAAAGATATCCGCCACCTTTGCAAGCACCGGCACTCCCTCATTCTTCCTTCACCCTGCCGAAGGGATACACGGCGACCTCGGAATGCTCATGACGAATGACCTGGTCCTTATGATATCCAACAGCGGTGAAACAGAGGAGATACTCAGGCTGATCCCAACTATCAAGAAGATGGGACTCAAAATGATCGCCCTGACCGGACGACCGGATTCCCATTTAGGTGAACACTCGGACGTGGCAATCGATATTGGTGTTGACAGGGAAGCATGCCCACTTAACATCGCCCCTACCTCGTCCACTACTGCAACACTTGCAATGGGAGATGCCTTGGCCGCGGTTCAGATATTGATGAACGGGTTCGCAGAAGAGGATTTCGCGTTCTTCCATCCTGGCGGGACGCTTGGTAAGAAGTTACTGCTCACCGTTGACGAGGTCATGCACTATGGTGATGACAATCCAACGGTCAACGAGGATCAGGGGATAAAAGAGACCATCATGGAGATCACATCGAAAGGACTCGGTGCCACGAGCGTTATCGATCCGGATGGCAAGATGGTGGGCATCATCACAGACGGTGATCTGAGGAGGGCCATCGAAAGATCGAAGAACATATTCGAGATGAAAGCCAGGGATATAATGACCAAGGATCCCCTTCACATCGAGAAGGGGAAATTGGCTGCCGAAGCCGTCCATATTATGGAAGACCGCCCCAGCCAGATCAGTGTGATCCCGGTGGTAGATGGAGATGGATGCCCGATCGGGATGATAAGGATCCACGATCTCGTAAAGGCAGGGGTTGCGTGAATGGGGGACCTGGACCTGCATGATATCAAGATCATCTTTCTAGATGTGGATGGAGTTCTAACCGATGGAAAGATAGTCCTGTCCGAGAATGATGAATGCAAAATGTTTGATGTCAAGGACGGGCTTGGGATCAAACTTGCCCAACGGTCGGGGATGAAGGTGGGGATAGTCACGGCCAGATCGAGTAGATCCGTTGAAAGAAGATCGAAAGAGCTGGATCTGGATTACACGTTTCAAGGATGTAACGATAAGGTCGAAGCGATATCCGAGGTCCTAGAGAAGACTGATCTTACTTACAGTAACGTGTGTTACGTCGGAGACGATATAGTTGACATTCCGGTCTTGAGAATTGTTGGTTTCAGTGCTACTGTAAATGATGCGGTCGATCCCGTAAAGAGCATGGTCCAATACGTCTCTCCAAAGGACGGCGGGCATGGTGCCGTTCGAGATATTATAGAATACATTCTGAGATCTCAAGGAGTTTATGAAAAGACTATTGAGGGTTTTATAAGTGCCTAAACGAAAAAGAGTGCTATTCTCTCATTTTAGTGAAGATCCCTGGGTAATGGAGGTAGCAAGGGACCTATCAGGATTCTTCAGAAAAGAGAATATCGAGTTCTTTGAAATAGGAGGGGCAAAAAACAGGGTGGACGGAGCCAATATAAACTACTACAGGCTTCTAAAATCCATGAATTTCTCCTTTTCGCCATTCTCCTTAATGGATCTGAAGTCCAAAGCTATCAGTAGATTAAAAGAGATCGAATTCGAATACTACAAAAGAAAGAGCATCTCCTCAGACTTCAACAAAGTATCCAACAGGATCAACAAGGACTATCGGGAATCGTTATTCATATTAAAAACATTAAAACCCGATGTGGTTTTGGTATGGAACGGACAAATGAGAAAGAACGGCGTGATGGCAATAGCCGCCAAGGATATGGGGATTCCAGTTTATTATGCCGAGAAGGGAATGCTTCCCAACAGTTGGTACATCGACCCAAAGGGAGTCAATGCATCAAGCAGCATAGCCTCCTCAAGAATGGATCTATCCGATATATCAAACGATGATGTTGAGGATTTTAAAAAACAGATCTTTTCAATTGATAAAAGCGGCAGCAGTTCATGGGAACAGCCCGATCGCAAAGGACCAAAACAGATCCGTAAGCAACTTAAAATAGGAAAGGAGCAGAAGATCGTGTTCTTTCCCGGTCAGGTGGATTCGGATACCAACATCATCATATATTCTCCTCAGTTCGATCATGTGAAGGATGCGCTGAAATGGCTCTCGGATAATATATCAGAAAAGGAATTTTTCATTCTAGCAAAACCCCACCCAAAGGGATCGGATTCGATAGAGGACTATCAAACCATCCTTGGAAAAAAAGGCAGGGCCATGGCGGAATTGAACATCATCGATGCAATAGAGATTTCCGACATCATTATTACAATAAACTCCACTGTTGCGTTTGAAGGGGCTATACGTGGAAAGCCCGTGTTCCTGCTTGGAAAAAGTATATTGGACGCCTACGATTTCGTATTCAAGATAAATGGGAAACAGGATCTGAATGCACAATTAAGACGATCGGTCAAAAGGTACTATGAAAATGGGGATTCGAACCTGAATGATTCGATAAGATTCGGAAGTTATCTGGCCACTCAGCTGTATTTCTATAAAGGTGCTCCGATAAACAAAAATGATATCATGGCGGATATGATGGGCAATACATGATCCCGATGCTGTAATAGTATGAGTTTTTTATGAGATTTCTAGTGAGATTTTTTATGAGATGATAGATCAAATATCCAAAAGGAGAATAGATAAATTGACAGGTGGAAGTAGACAGAAGGACGGGCTTGGAAAGACAATGGCCATTTACTCCTTCCTGGTAAAAAGGGCCATAAAGAGCAGGATATATCGGATGAGATTGAAAAATAGGGATTTCACGATAATCTCAAACAACTGCATTGGCGGAGGGATATACCAAACACTGAACATACCGTATAAGACACCCACCGTTGGTCTTTTTATTTATTCAGAGGATTACATTAAACTTCTAGAAAACCTCGATCGATACTTGGCAATGGATCTGAAATTCATTAAGAAATCCCGATTTCCGCAGGCAAGCGAGATCAAGAAACAGTACCCCATCGGGACCCTAAACGATGAGATCGAGATACATTTCCTTCATTACAAGAATAAAAAAGAAGCGATGGTCAAGTGGAACAGAAGCAAAAAGAGAATTAACAAGGATAACCTGTTTTTCATATATTCCGATAGGGATGGGTTCCGAGAGGAATTTTTAACTAGATACGACCACCTTCCGTATAAGAACAAGGTTTTCTTCACATCAAAGCCATACGACCATCCCTTTGTTGTTCATGTAAAGGATTATGATGGTGAAGAGACCGTAGGCGATTCCGATCGAAATAAATTGTATGAAAAATACCTGGATATTGTAGAGTGGCTGAACAACGGCAAGTAACAAAGCATGAAGGATTTTAATGGAACGGAATGTGATGATGATCCCTTCAAATATTTCCATTGCGGGGGGAATATTTACAGGACGCTTTGTTAAACAGAAGAAAACAACAGCGGATCTCATCGAGAACTGCACAAGCCTAATTCGCGTCCCGTTGCTCAAGATTGAAAATAGAAACCCACATAAAAAGAACGTTTTGATCGTAGTTCCACATGTGGGGATCGGCGGTGCAGGAAAGGTTCTGTTCGATGTGGTCCATAACCTGAGAAAGGATGAATATGAATTTCATTTATTGTCTCATAAGAAGAAAAGAAAGATGTTGTTGAAAAGTGAACTATACGATAATTATGCAAACACGTTCTTCCCAACACAGATAATAGTAAATTCAAACGTACACAGGAAATACTATTATCGCATCATTGGAAGATTGAACATCAAACTGATCATCTTTACAAATTCACCGGTCGTGTACGAGCTACTGCCGGAGCTTAAAAAGGATTTTAAAGACCTCAAGGTCATCGATCTGATACATGCCGAGGAGGGATGCGGGGCAAGAGGTGAATACATAAAATATTCAAAATATGTTGACAAAAGAATCTTGATAAGTAACCAATTGAAAGACCATGTAATAAACATGTACGATAGAGGGAACTTGGACCGGAAATTGAAAAAGCGGATATCGGTAATATATAACGGGGTAGATACAACCCCCCCCCCACGAAGTGTCATAAAAAAGGCATTTGAAAAGGACCCATTGAACAGGTGGAATGATTCGGCCATCATATCCTTTATCGGTCGATTATCATGGGAAAAGGATCCGCTTTATTTCGTTAGGATCGCAAAACGGCTGACAACGGAATCTAAATTGAAAGGCAAGGATGTTAGGTTCCTGTTGATCGGAGACGGGGACCAAAGGAAGGCGATAACTGACGAGATCAAAAAACAAGATATGTCCGATAGATTCTTCTTGACAGGTTTTGTAAGCGACCCGAGAGTATACCTGATGAGATCCAAAATACTTCTGATCACATCAAAAAAGGAAGGGATACCCCTGACAGCCCTTGAGGCAATGTCATGCGGAGTTCCCGTAATATCAACCGACTGTGGAGCCATAGGCGAATTGATAGTAAATGGAAAGAACGGATATATAGTTAAAAAGGACAAAGAACAAGAAGATCGCTTCGTCGAGCATATTTCACGCCTGCTCACAGATGAACGATCGCACTTTCAAATGTCGGCCCATTGTAAAGCACAGATCATGCAAAATTTCTCCTTAAAAAGTGTTGGTAAAAGTTATCAGCAATTGATCGATGGTATTATCGATGCATAAAAAAAGAAAGCATTTACATTATCAATTACCCAATGGGGTCCATATATGATGTTGCACTTACCGTTCATACGGTCTGATAAGAACAATAAACCTTGAACCGGTGCCATGATGTGGTTTGAAAAGCAGGCGGGTTATAGTAGCTACCTGAAATACATCTTTAAAAAAGATGGGATAAAAGTGGGATTCTGTCCCGATCTGTCCACCAATAGCTCATTTTTAGGTCCCTATGTTGTAAGGTACAACAACGTGATGGCATCTACCAGATTGAGGGTGAACGACATCATTTATTACAGCCTGGAGAATACAAGCTTCAGCGCATCATTCTACAACCCACTGAAGAGATACGATATCCTTGTGTTTCAAAAGAACTTTTCTAAAAAGGCACAAGACATTGCAAAACGATACAGGAACCTGGGATCAAAGACACTCTTTGACATAAACGTGAACTACTTTGACAGAACCAGTAAAAGGATCACTGCAAAACAGCACGTGGATATAATCAGGTTCATAGAACATGTGGATAAGATAATCACCACCACCGAATACATCAAGGATTTTATAATCGAAAATGGATTTTTCTCTGATGTCGAGTGCATCCCCGAAATAGTGTCAGACCATTTCTTTCAGGTCAAGAAAGATCATCTTGCGCCAAAGGGTAGATCCGGTGAAGATCGGAAATTGAAACTGGTCTATGTTGGTTATGCGGACAAGGCTTCAGAACTCGATCTCATAGGTCCATTGTTGGAAAACCTAAATAAAAAACACGGGGTCACACTTCTAACCATTTGTGAAAGAAGACCCAGTATCAAGGCCGATATTCCCATTGACTTTGTCAGGTACGATCAGCGCACCCTGCCCTCGGACCTGATCGATGGTGACATATTCATCGCTCCAAGAGACTTGGAAGATAGCTACAATCTTGGCCATTCCCTGACAAAGATAGCATATCCCATGTCTGTCGGATTACCGGTTGTTGCGAGTCCCATTCGGTCGTATTTGAAAACACCCGCATTGATCTGCAAAAATGATGATGATTGGAACGAAACCTTGGAGTTGCTCATAACAGACCGATTGAAAAGGAAACGTTACGGAGAACTGGGAGCTCGGTTTTGTAGATCAAACCTCTCCAAGGAAGCAGTAATGAAGTCCTACGAGAAATTATTCAAGGGAATGGTATGATGGTTAGGCCAAGGATCCACATTCTCTACGAGTTTACCGACAAACCCTTCGGAGGGGCAAACCAATTCCTCAAAGCATTGAAGAAGGAATTTGAAAGGAAAGGGTGCTATTCCGAGAATATGGAAGGATCATCATGCATCCTTTTCAACAGTCACACGATGGGTGAGGGAGGGTGGGTTTTCAATGATGTATTGGCCTTAAAAAGGAAATATCCAGATAAATTGTTCATACACAGAGTGGACGGGCCACTAAGCATATATCAACGCAGCAATCCATCCGTTGACCGGTTGATATACAGGTTGAACGAGATGATTGTAGACGGTACCGTTTTCCAGTCTTCTTGGAGCAAAGAGCACAACAAGGAACTTGGAATGAAAACGGGCAAATATTGCAAAACGATAGTCAATTCACCGGATCCGTCCCTCTTCAATCCCGACGGTAAAACTTCCTACAGGTCAGGAAGGAGGATCAAGCTCGTGGCAACGAGTTGGTCCCCCAACCCGATGAAGGGGTTTGACATTTACAAATATCTGGATGCTAACCTGGATTTCAAGAGATACGATATGTCCTTTATCGGACGGGCTCCCACAAGATTTTCCAATATCAGGAACCTTGGGCCGAAGACATCGGGTGAACTCGCAAAGGAACTTAAAAAGAATGATATCTTTATCACTGCTTCAAGAAAAGAATCTTGCCCAAACTCGGTTTTAGAGGCACTACACTGCGGTCTGCCCGTTGTGGCACTTGATGATGGAGGTCATCCGGAGATCGTAGGTAAAATGGGGGAACTATTCAGCGGTGAAACGGATGTCTTAAAGAAGATAGACAGGGTTGCGGACCGCTATGTGGAGTATAAAAAGAGAATCGAACCAAAGACCCTTGACGATGTGTCTGAGATGTACATTGATCTAATCAGACAGGTGCATGATGACGTGGATAGAGGTTCGTATTCACCTAAAAAGATCGGGATGATCGATGTTGTAACATTCAGGGTCAGGTTCGGTATAACAAGGATCAGAAATTTCATTATTCAATGATAATCATTGATACAATTTTGACATCATGCCGTATCATCCCGTCCAAGAGCAATCCCTTCCAAGAACCAATTTATAAAACTCCACCTCTCTTTCGGCAACCGAATCAAGAGAATATTTTTCAAGAGCGTCCCTTCGGGCAGCTTCGCCGAGCCTGTCGCCAAGATCATTGTTCTCCATCAGCTTCAATATGCCCTCCCGCAGGCTACTCGGATCGGTTCGGCTGATAATGCCATTGCCCCCGTCCTTGATGATCTTGTTTATGTTGTTCACATCACTTCCCAGTATGGGCATCCCACAGGCCATGGATTCCAACAGTACCTTTGGCATGCCTTCATATTTGGACGGGATGACGAATGCCTGGTGTTGATTGATGAGCTCGGGGAGTTTTTCGTTCGGAACGGTACCAAGAAACCTGACATCCACCTCAAGGGATGTTGCCAGTTTTCGAAGGTGATCCTCCTCGATGCCGTCTCCGATAATGGTAAGAGAATAAGGAAGACCCGCCAGTGACCTGATCAGGGCATCCAGGTTCTTTATGGGATCGAGCCTTCCCACGAAACATATGGTCCCCCGTTTTCTTTTATCTTTCATTGGGCGAAAGACATCGCAGTCAACATAGTTTGGTATCACCGCCGTTGGGCATCGGGGAGAGTAACGGTTCAATATGTAATCCATATCATCCTCGATCGTTGTGATTATTCCATCGGCATAACCATAGGCGACCCGTTCCGTCACACTGGCCAGTGCCCGTTTAATTGGATTTTCAGTCTCTCGTTCAACGATCCTTGACCAGGTATACCCCGATCTCATGAGCAATTTCCCACCGTAGAGGGCCTTCATTGCGATCGCTGACCATGCACCCATCATCTGGTTGGTCTTGATAAGGTCACATTTCTTTAAGATCTCACGGTGCTTGAGTGGAAGTACAACAGATCCTTTTATGGCACAAATGGGTCCACCTGTCTCCTCAATGGGACCATCATTAAGAGGATGGATGGACAAATTTTTCGGAAGGTTTCGGGATATACGTTGATCGTTGGCACCTCCATAGGATAACAGATGGATGCGGGCATCTCTCCTGGAAAGGCGTTTGTATATCGCCATTTCTCGTTTTAGTATCCCGGCCTTTTGCCATTGCCCGGCCGATATGCCGAGCGTGAAAACCACTGCGATCCTGAGCGGTTTGACCCCTTTATTCATTCAATCGGGTCCATAGTAATCGGAGTTGTTTATATTTTGACCCCATCTGTGAGGGATCAGCCGAGAAGAATGAAAAAAACAGTCCAGTGGTCATTGGTTTAAGTGGGAGAGAGGAGAAAGTTTAAAGAAAACTCCAGCCGTTCGAGTGTCACTTGAAAAGAATAATGGATTTTTATCGGTTGATACTACGACATAAATGGCTCATTTGCCTGATGCTGTACACGATTGTGCTGAGGACCTTGTTGATGTCCTACGAATACGAGTGGGAGTCCGAGGCCAATTTCTACATTCAGGCATCCGTATCGGAGTGGATCCGTCCGATAATGGGACCCTCCGGATCAGACAGTCTGTTCAACGGTTCGGTCGCACCAGGTTTTTTCTATATTACATATACAATGACCCAGCTCAATGGGATAGACGGTGTGATGGCGGTCAAGATTACTAGGGCAGTCTTGAGCGTTATCAATGTGTTGATAATATATAGGATAAGCCACCTCCTCTTCAAGGACCGTAACGTGGCGCTTATCAGCGGTTTCATTTTCGCCACGGTGTTCTATGAATCCTGGTGGCTGGGTGGCAATGAGCTACGAAACCTGCTAGGCGAGACCTTCATACTCGGCGGGCTATATTTGTTGCTCCACTTCGATCCTGTCGGTAGGGAAAAGGGAGTGTTAAAAGACCTTAGAAACAATTACAGGTACTATCTTTGGTATGCCGTATTGATTGTTGCTCTGCTCATTGGCGTGTTCAGCAGCCACAAACTTGCGAGGATACTTTTCATCCTCCTTATATTCGCCATCGCGGTTGAAAAGATGTTGGATTGGCTTTTTTCAAAGCTCAACATACAAAAATTCTGGCTTCTCAAACCCATGATGGTCGGGTTTATCTGTCTCACCTTGCTCAATGGAGCTATACTTTTACATTCCCGGGGGGTAATCTCAATAGGAGACGTGAATGATTACATCAACATAGGTACCGGAATCTACGATTACAATCCCGAAGATTCTTTCTATTATTCCGGATGGGAATATGAATTCAGTGACATAAGTCAGCTATTCGTCGACATCCTGATGCTGGGCGTGCTCCTTGGCGCCCTTCTTCTGGAAAAGGATCGTATAAAGAATGACGGAAACCTCTATATGTTTTTCATGTTCCTCGTTGTTTTCTTTATTATATCGAAGGGGTTCATTTTCGGTGTTATCTTTCCCCACTTCAGATTCCAGGTCCACGTTCCCATCTTCTTAGCAGTATTCCTCGGTTATATTGTGCATTGGGTGGCAACAGTACCGGAGAACCGATACATTCAACGGTCTCTATTGGCAGCCTTTGCAGTGGTATTTCTTCTAATCAATCTGTGGGTCATAAATGGTGATCCCGAATTGAATACCCTATCTTATTCGCCCGTTTCCGGGGTCTATCAGAACAGTAAGGGGATCGGAAGCTATATTTTCGGCCCCTCATTTTCAACATCAGCCCAGATGATACTGACCCTTACCATAGGTATGACACTCGCGGCAGTCGCTCTATGGGCAGCCTTCTCCATTCAGATATCTTTAATATCGGGTAAGGAAGAGCGGGTCGGTCATTCAAACAAGGGTTCGCTCATGGTACCCGCGTTGATCCTTGTCGGGGCAGCGTTGCTCTCCGCATTCTTCTGGAGCAGTGATGGAAAGGAAGCCAACCAGTGGATTATTTACCTGTTTGCCCCGGTTGGCTTGATGTATATATTCCTTCTTCCGGGACTTGGTGCCATAAGCATATTTTCTAAACATATATGTAGAATGAAGAGTAACAAGATGAGATGGATGGACCTTCTCCTGCTTGACCTTATCCTGAGCGTGTCTATATTCTTGATCTTGTGGCAACTCTTTGCATATCTGTTCACCAATCTCTATATCGGTATAGAAACGGCAGGTTTTCTAGTGACGGTTCCACTCCTCTTGCTTTCAGTTCTACCGGTACCACTGGCAATTCATCTGGGGATGACAGATGAGCCTTGGAAGGGATCTGGAGAGGACATGACCATATCCAACGAAACGGCGCAAGACCGGAAAGGATCGTCAATGACCAAGAATAAGTCGAATCTGGGAAAAGGTAACCTTCAGAAGGCGGATGAGATAGAACCGGGCATAACAGACATGAGAAAATGTCATGATAGTGAATCAGGACCATAGAATAGTAGATAGCACCAGGGTTGATGTAGATGAACGGAAAGGGAAGTAAGAACAGATGCTTTTTTTATCCATCAAAGTTGACGAAGAATCTGCAGGTTGCTCTATTATCACTGGTATTCTTACTATCATCGGTCATATCGGTAAGTGTCGTGGGGGACCCCCCGACCAGTTACACGATGGAGACAAACGGTGTCAGAATGACAATAGATATCGGCTCGACAAACATATACCCAGATTCGCCCGCGTGGATCAGACTGTACATCAACAGCACATCCTCGGATCCCCTGGAGTTGAATATCTGGAGCGAGTCCGCCATAACATATTCGGGCCTGTCCTACGAAGTGGATGTCATCCAACCCGGTGACAATGTGTCCGTACTGGTCAATTTTACACGATCTGATCTTGACCTGGGCACAACGTTATACCTGGAGGTCCACCTGGAAATGCATTCAGAAGCCGGGGTGGTAGCCTCCCTTCTCTTACCGTTGAGCATCCTAGTTGGAACGGGGGACTCGGACAATGATGGAATACCCGATGAGTTTGACAACGACGATGATGACGACGGTTATCCGGATGAAATGGAGGAACGTCAAGGAACCAATCCCTTCGATCCAAAATCTATCCCGTTGGATAAGGATGGGGATTTCACCCCAGATTCCGAGGATCCCTTTCCCGATGACCCCACTCAATGCTCCGATAGTGACGGGGATGGTTATGGTGATAATATCCACGGAACCAATCCCGATTTTTTTCCAGCTGATCCCAATGAATGGATCGATAATGACAGGGACGGTTGGGGTGATAACAACAATGATTCATTTCCCCAGGACATCGCCGCCCATCTTGACAGCGATGGTGATGGATATCCCGACGAGTGGAATCCCGGTCAGGTGGCCGAGAACTCCACGTCCAGTCCGCCGCTCAAGATAGACGTGTTCCCGAATATAAAGGCAATCGCCGTTGATGATGACATGGATGGCTATCCGGATGAATGGAACAAGGACATCGATCCCGAGGATTACCCCTCCAACATAACATTGGACATTTTCCCAGATGACGAGTCGGAATGGTCCGATCTCGATGGTGATGGGATTGGTGATAATTCAGACATGGATACAGACGGTGATGGTTGGAACAACACAGTCGAGGAGAGCGCAGGATCAGATCCATTGGATCGAATGTCACTGCCGAGAGATACGGACGGTGATGGTGAACCCGATGTACTTGATGATGACAACGATAACGACGGCTATCCCAACCGTCTTGAGGAACGGGCAGGATCAAACCCCTTCGACCCAGATTCGATTCCCCCCGATTTTGATGGTGATGGTATTCCCGATGTAAATGACAAGGACGATGATAACGACGGAGTGAATGACCATCTAGATCAGCTTCCATACAACAAGGAGGAATGGCAGGATATGGACAATGACGGACTTGGTGACAACAAGGATGGTGACAAGGACGGTGACGGGGTACCGAACGACATAGATGACTTCCCGACCGACCCGAACCGGACAAAGGCGATGTGGAGGAGCCTGTCCTTTACATTTTACCAGAAGATGATGTTCACGGTGTTCATACTCGCACTGTTCCTTTGCATGTATATGCTGGCTCTCCGCATAAAAGATCAACGTAAGTGGAAGACAAATAGAGATGAAAAGGAGAAAGCATGACACTATCGATGGATTTGTGCAAGGACCTGTTATGGTTCCTTGCCGTTTTTATTGGATCGCTCATCATTCTGCCAGCCCCCGTGGTTAAGTTTGCATTCCCTAGGAGAAACTGGTTGGAGTGCGTGGCCATCGGATTCATGATGGCTCTGGCTATAGTGACAACACTTGGATACATCCAGATGACCTGGTTCGAGCTGAACATATATCCAATGGTCCTGGCCTATCTTATCTTAATCACCATATTGATGGCAACCGCTGTAGTCGTCAGAAAACTTCTGGGGAAGGTCCTTGTTTGGAAGGAAACCAATAAGCAGTCCTGGATTCCAATATTGACCATAATTGCTGCTGTTTGTATAGGATCCTATCTGCGATTCCTGTACCCGATGGGCCATACCGCTCTTCTCGGTGCCGATCCGTACATCCATCTGGCCTGGACGAAGTATCATATCACGGGGATCGAACCCAGTCTGGGATTCGAGTTCCAAGACCAGGCCTTCTACCCTAGGGGTCTTCATATCCTCGTCTTCTTCCTTTCCGAAACCAGCAACACGTCAATCTTTTTCGTGTTCAGGTTTTTGGGCGCATGTCTGGGTATCTTAAGCATTGTATTCTCCTTCATGTTCATAAGAAAGTTCGTGAACACGCCCGTTGCGTCCGTAAGTGCCCTTCTATACGCCGGTTTGCCAATGTTCGATAGGTGGATAGAAAGACAGGCGGAGACCATCCCGGAAACCCTTGGAATAACCCTCATTCCAATATGCCTGTATCTGGCAAATGAGATAATGACCGAAAGCCGTGGCCCCAAGATTCGGATGAGAACTGTAGGGTTGTTCATTCTCTCCGTTGTGACTTTGGCCTTTGCCCACCATTTATCCGTTCTTTTCCTTCTGCTCGGCCTGTTTATACTATTTTACTATCACCTCTACTATTATGGACACGCGATCCCGGCGCAGCGAATAGTGTTGATATTCTTCCTAACAATCTTCTTCTGCATCTACTTCATTATACTGTACAACTCGTTCTTCGAGACCACCTATTCAATTAATCTCAATGGAATACTCCTTCCGAAGACCTTCTTCTTTACACCGAAAGTGGCAGTCATGTTGGCACTTTTCGGGATGCTGTTCTGGATAGGTGCTAACAATGGAACAAAGGAATATTTCTTCCTTGGTGGGATCGGACTTCTTCTTCAGTTCATTCACATAACCGGCATGCTCGTTCCCATGGATTTTGTTGGAAGAGAGGGCTTCTTCAATGCCATGGTGGCCAGCTGGGCCGCAGGCGCGCTGGTCTATGAGTTCATGACAAGACAGAACCTAAAATGGATGGCATCCAAAATGAAAGGGGGCCTCTCCCTAAAACTTCTTGATTGGATCCTCGATAGGATCATGGCCCATTCAAGGTTCATCCATTATCTTCTGTTGGGGGCGGCCTTTATAACATACATAATTTTTGTAACCATTTCGCCGGGCATCGTGTTAACCGGTGTCTTATTTTTATCTATCATGATAGCGGGATTATTCGTAGGTACCGAGCTGCTTGAGAGGGGGATGGGGAACCGTGCGGTCGGAAGGTCAAAACAGGCCCTTTCCGGGCGGGGAGAAACGAAAATCACAGAGCAGACATCTTTCCACATCTTGGTAATCGGTGTAATAATCATTACCACAATGGTACCGGCTCAGACCATGGACAAGTACTATGTCTACGGATACGAGGAGAACGTGACATCCGCTCTTCGGATCCAGGATGATTTCCAGGGGAGGCTGGACCAGCTGGTGGTGTATTCGGAAATGGAGACCCCCACCATTAATCGGGAAGGTGCCATCATGGAAACGGAGGCCGACCATCGTGAGATATGGACCCTCATTAGAACACCTCCGGAAATCTGGGTACCGGATACCAATTATACATTCATTTTCATTGAAACGGACCCCTTTCCGGAGGTCAAGGCCTATGAAAGTAATTACAACGACCTTCGGATCGTCCACATGAGGCAGGCCCAGGAATGGGTGGACAGGTATGCCTCCCTGGATAGACAGGACTCCTATATCACGCCATATATGGATGAGGGGCATATGATGGTCTACCTGATTGAAAGGGTATAGGGGTCGGTCAAACCCTCAAACTGGATACGCGATAACCGTGCGATAAACATGAACAACCTATGGGTCAGAGTCTTTTCTCAATTCTTTGAGCCATGTGATTTATGGCGTTGAGTATGAAAGCCAGGACCACGGCCAAGAATCCCACAAGGATGAAGAATATGGAAACCAGGCCGGTTCCTATGGGAAATATGTTTTCTGGAGATGCGGAATATAGATTAAATGCCCTAATACCGAAATATAGCCCTATCAGTAGTGCGACCATGCCGATGATGCCGAAGAACATCAATGGATGCCTTGTTTCCAGTGCGCCGACAATCGTGCCAATTACCGAAAGGCCGTGTTTTGCCGGGCTGTGGGTGGATGAATCCAGTCCATCATAACGAATCTTTATGGGAATCTCTTTTATTCGCAATTTCTTCGAAGATGCGTCTATTAATATCTCTGCAGAAGCACCCATGCCGTTTGAATTGAAGAATATCGAATGAATGGCATCCTTTGAATATGCTCTAAACCCGCTCTGGGCATCGGTGATATTCATCTTTCCATTGAGGTCTGTTGCTCTGGTGATGGTTCTGATCCCCGCTTTTCTGTATCCGGGAACTTCCTCGTCGTCACCCTTGGTTAAGAACCGGGACCCAATGACTATGTCGGCTTTCCCGTCCAGAATAGGCTTAATCATGATCGGTATGTCCTCGGGGGAGTGTTGTCCGTCCGAATCAAGGATGATCAAAACATCGGCACTAAGCTTTGACGCCGTTTTGAAACAGGATTTAATGGCCCCCCCGTAGCCCTTGTTCCTGGAATGTCTGAGTACCCTGGCGCCGGCAAGCTTGGAAACCATTTCTGTGCGATCATGGGAACCATCATCCACAACCACGACCTGTGACACGTGAGGTTTCGTTCTGAGAATGACGCTTCCAATGGAGGTCTCTTCATTGAATGCTGGCAGGGCCGCTAGGATGAATGGCTTCTTTTGAGGTGCCTCTTTCATCTGCCCCGCTTAACGGACCACCGGCATATTAGATTATGGTCAGAGATGGTCCATTATTACAAAGAACAAGTCTCAATATTCTGCCCGGGATCACAATTACGATGCCAGGATGGTGGAGGGCTATCATAACCGGACATCCACGGAACCACCCTGTTCCTCTGGGGGATTTCAATAATTGCCCAAATACTCGATATACAGGATGAGGTGGGCCTAAGAGAGTTTGACGCTTGAGATATGACGTCAAGCATCGAGTGTGGGACACTCATTTCTTTTCCCGTTTGTGGCCTTTGACCCCTTTCCTGATATCTGCCGTACCGTTATAACCGTGGCCACCTTTTCCGGTCATGCCGGGCAGTCTCCCTTCATTAACCGCAGGGCCAGGCCTTGCCCTGGACATCCATATCAAAAGGCCCAGTAGGACCAGTGCCAGAATGATTATACTCCAGTTCAGGGATCTCATGGGGAGTCCGTCTTCAGTGCCCTTGTCCTTTTCTACCGTCGGATCATCCACCAGAACCTCGATAGTTCCTTTTACTGTGTGATTGAGGGAAACCGCAGTTAGGTTGATGATCCACTGACCGTGGGGGGATGTCTCATTGCATAGGAAACATATTTCCACCTCATCATTTCCCGAAAGGTCCCATCCGTTTGTTTTTGTGGAAAAGAACGAAGGGCCGTCCCAGTTCAGTTGATAAGGGGTTGATATACCACCGTATACGGTCACGTTTGTGCAGAACGTATCTCCTGCGAACACCGAAACAGATGAGGGTTCGATGACCAGTTCAGGTGACGGGGGCGGGGGCAAAAATGATACATGGCAGGACAGGCCCACAACCATACCAAAACATTCGCCGTACAGGGTAAATGAAGCATTTCCTCTGGAATCGCCATTTTGAGACAGCCGTCCCACCAGCTCCGCACTAGATGGTGGATTGAGGGTGTCACGGTCCAGCCGCAGGTTCGAAACCCTGTCCCCGGGAACGGTCCATATCCGAACCGGAAGATCGGATGCAGGGGGTATGGTCAGGTTAATTAAGAACCGGAAATCCTCACCGGCCCGAGCATCACCCGCTTGCTCGGCGGATAGGTTGAACGACGCTTCTTGGGATGAAAGGATCAGCAGTGGAATTGCCAGGGGTGGTTGCCCTCCTCCCTCGGACTCAAAAATCAGCATGTATCGACCCGGTTTTGACTCGGCAGCCATTAGCAGGGTGAAGGAAGCGGAGCCGTCCAGGGCCAACCGGGGATTGAACTCCACGGAGGTACCAGGAGGGTTTCCCCGAACCCATACCCTGGTCTCCTTTACCCATCCTGATGTGTTGATATCGACGGACCTGTCGGGAATGCTGCTCAGGGAGTCCTGCAGGGATGCGGGCATGGATGTATCGGGATCTATACTGAGAGAAAGGGCAGTGGATGTCACAAGCCCCTCCGAGGACCCCTTCACCAAAACAGAGATGGGTTCGGTTCCATGGTTGGCCCTCACGGTCAAAGTGGACATGTCACCGGGCGATACCGTGGATCGGTCCCAGGAAAATGACCATCCCTCCATGACCCCTTCAACGGACAGATCGATCAAAGATGAGTATCCACCGAATCCCATCGTGGACACCGGGATATCCACGGTGGTATCCGTCGGGATGGTCATGCGGGTTAGAACAGGCACCACGGAAAACCCCTCAACATCCACCCGAGATAAGGTGAGAAACCCGGATGAGCGGGCCCAGACAGTTTCATCTCCGGGATGTGAAGGATCCGCATCACCCATGTCCCCTCCCCGGATGGGGTCCGCACTCCAGAGAACGTTTCGAAGGGTCCAGTTAGATGTCTGATCATCCCAGGAAAGCCAGATGGTGGAGCCGGATAGCGATCCCAGCATTATATCCAATCCGGGCGTATCGTCAACGTCACCCAGGTGAGCGGATCCAATGGTCTGCTCTCCCTTCCAGATAAGTTGAGACGACCAATTGCTCACACCCGTGCCCTTCTCCGGATAAATGGCTGTCAGGTCCTGGCTGTAACCTCCGACACACAGTTCGGGCCCCTCACGTTTTGGCCACCAATCTTCAATAATCATCACGTTGGGGAAAGTGCTCACCGTTCCAATGGTCAGAACCGACCAGTTACCGGGTTTCCCCACAATCTGGGTAATATCGAAGCTCCCACCAGTTACGTAGAGCTCTTCCCCATCGACCAGTGGATCAAGTTCCCCCCCGACGCACTGGGTAATGGCGTCCCGATCCTTCCAGATGACCTCCTGTTTCCAGAAACCGTCCTCCTGCCAAAATCCCACTACCCGGGACGATTCGCCGCCGCTAACCACCTCCAGGCCGGGCCTATTTGGGATCAGATCCATGAGGCATAAGCTTACAATCCAATCGTAATCTCCCCCAATGTCCTCGGCAACCCAGCTCCCGTTTTCCTTGTATATCAGGGTTACCCGGGTGGAGCGGCCCGCCACAACAATCTCATCCCCCGGGTGGTCGGGAAGGATATCGCCAACCTCCACGTCGTTGATGAACCAGGAGTCACGGAAAACCGGTTCTCCGGTGTACCCGAACCCGTCGCCGTGGATAACCGAAACCAGTTCGTTATCGCCCACGGTCACGATCTCGTTGCCGGGCCAGTCCGGATCGACATCACCGATAACAGCGTCGTTTTGTGCCATGTCTGCAGCCCAGAGCTGAAGGGATGTTATCCCCACCCCGTTACCCATCCTGGTATAAAAGTTACCATCCACCGTCGACCGGGAACCAGTACAGGAATCTTCGGAAACCTCATACTGCGATCCTTCCCCGGTATTTTGGGACCATGACCAGCCCGGAACGATTAGCAGTGAAACGGTTATTGCCAGCCAGATGCAGCGGTTGACCCTGTTGCTTTTTGAGGTGTCACCTTCCATCGTACCCAACGAAGAGCTGGAGGTTTATAATGACTATGGTTCACCATCTAATTGAAAACCCCCATGACCCCGTCCGCATTATGGTAATTGAGACATTCGGGATTTTAGGACTTGGGTTAAGACTTGGGAACCCCGTTGGCCATGGTCACTGCTGGAAGGAATATGTGGGAGGTGCGCCCTGGGGAACCGTGCCGGTGGTTGAGCTGGACACGTTCCTTTTGCAGGTGGGGCATATGACCCAGCCCTGCTGAAGCGGTGTTCTGCAATGTGGACAAACCTGTGCCTGTGCGGTGGCCTGAGGTGTTTGCTGGTATCCCGGATTCTGCATGTTCTGCGCAGGGTTGTAGGAATCCGATGAGGCCGGAGGCGCAACACCCTGGGTTGCATAGGGGCCGGGATGGGGCGAGACCTGTCCCGTTTGTCCCTGTCCCGCTCCTGCTGGGCCCTTCGATGCCGTGGACTTCTTCTTCTTCATGACCATGAGCAGCATCACCAGGACCACTATTACAATGGCGATTATGACGCCTATTATTGGCATCCAGTTGGGCCCATCTTCCGATCCGTCGTCGGAGGACTCCGTACTGGCCCTGTTCTCCCTGTTTGCGGGGTCGTCGGATTTGATCTTCCCGTCATCAAAATCCTGTTTATCGTTCTGGTAGTCCTCCACCTCGCCGGGTGATACATCTTCCAAAAGAGGGTTCTTGTTGAGAACCTCCTTTTCGTACAGGTCGGGAACACCGTCGCCGTCGGAATCAGTGCTGTCGGCGAACACCTCGTTCCATGTGACCGTACCATCCCCGTCACCTTCACCCTCCCCGTCATCGGCCTCACCTTCCGCTTCCGCCTCGGCCTCGCCTTCCGCTTCACCCTCCCCGTCGTCCTCTCCTTCACCCTCCCCCTCCACAGGATTGCTGATGGTGATGGTGATCTCCACGGGATCGCTGACCAGCTCGGTGGAATCCGTGACACTGAAGCGCAGTTTATAATCGCCGTTATCCAGCTCGGAGGTATCCCATTCCAGGGTGCCGCTGTCGCCCAGGTTCTCCTCCAGGACGATCCAGGTCACCCCTCCATTATCGGTCCATTCAATGGAGACCGTCAGGAAATCGTCCACATCTTTGTCGGTGGCCATCCATGACAGGTCCAGGGACCCGGACTCGACTTTATCACCGTTTTGGGGATTCATCACCTCAATGACCGGCATATCCGGTTGATCGATGAAGAACTCGGCAGATTCCATGGTGACAGCGTCCTCCTCGTATCCCACCGGTATGACCTCCACCATGATCTGGTAGGACCCCTCGCCCATTTCTTCCACGTCCCAGGTGAAAGGCTCCAGGGGATCCACGGAGTCCACGAGCTCCCACTCGTCCCCGATCGCCCTGGTGTCCAGGCTCCTGTAGTAGACGTTAACGATGATCTCGGATTTGTCGAAGGTGCCCAGGGTGATGTCCCAGGATATGGAGAAGGTGCCGTCACCGTTGTCCCCGATGCGAACGTCCGCCCCCAGCTCGGGAAGCTCGGTGTTGAGGATGGAGAATTGTTCCGAGACCGGGGACTGAGAAAGACCGTCCGAATCCGTGGCGGTGATTCTTAGTTTGTAGGATTCCCCGTCTGGCACGGTGGTTGTTTCCCAGGAGTACTTGCCTGTGTTGGAAAGCCCCTTTTCAAGGTCTTCCCAGGATGTACCACCGTCCGAGCTAAGCTCTATGTCGATGTCCAGGTCCGTTCCGTCCTCATCATCGGTGGCGGTCCACTGGATCGACTGGGTCCCTTTGAGAACCCCCGATCCGTCCGCTTTGAGTATCTCCGGGGGACCCGTGATGGAAATGGATGGATCATCCATTCGGTCTATCTCGAAGAAGGAATCGGATATATCCTCTGCACTCATGGTATCGGTGTCCGTTGCAATGATCTTGACCTTGTAGCTGGAGGAGTCGGGCAACTCCTCCGGGGTCAGGGTGGTCAGGTCCCAGGTGTAGGTGCCGGAGTTGGAGGTTCCGGTGACTATATCGTTCCAGTTGGACCCGTCGAAGGTATACTTCAGGTCGATGACCAGGTTGGTGTTGTCCTCGTTATCCGAAGCGGTCCAGGCGATGTTGCCCTCGGTCTTCCACACCTCCTTTCCATTGGGCGATGTCAGTTCCACCGTGGGCGGTGAGGGTTTGCTTATCTTGAATGCCTCTGATACGGCCTCCCCCGTCATCTGGTCCGGATCTTTGGCCTGTATTCTGATCTTGTAATCATCCCCGTTGAGAACTGAGCTGTCCGTAGACACGTCCCAGGAGTGTGAACCATCGTCAGTACCGTCGAAATCGCCCACGGGATTCCAGGTGGTGCCACCGTCCGGGGAGTAGTCCATGGTCAACGTGAAGGGTCCTGAAGACTCAGCATCGGTGATACTCCAGGCCACATCCACCTTGTCGGTCCACTCGGAGCCAGCCTGGGGCTTGGTAAGGGTGACCGTAGGCGGTGAACCGAATCCGGCGGGAAAACCGTCCAGACCTCCCGTAGCTGCCTGTATTATGGTGCCGTCCCGGTACTCGCCATGGAGGGTAAAATCCTGTAAAAAACACATAAGGCTCAGGTCGCCCACTGCCGGCCAGTTTGACGCACGGGTGAAGGTCTTGGTCAAGGTGAACGTTTCCCCGGCATTCCTGGATTCAATATCTTCTCCTTGGGCCGAATCCAGAAAGTCGATGGCGTTATATATCTCTGTTCCGCCCGGGTTATCATCCAGTACCATTATAACCAGCCTGTACTCGTTTGAAGCAGGGACCGAATCGTGCATCTTTCCCGTAACCCGGACCGTGCCGGAGTCGCCGTCCATCTCACCGCCGATCTGCAGTTCCACGGGAGATCCCTCGGCCTTGTGCTCGTCTATCTTGGCGGACAGGGCGCTACCCGTTCTATCGGAGCCGTCGTTCCCATCAATTATGGTGGTGGGCACTCCGGTTACACCGTATAGATTGGCACGGGCACCCAGTTCATCCTGGTTCAGGTTCCACCAGTAGTCGGAGTTGTCAGGGTAATGCCAGTGGTACATGACCAGGGCACACTCGTCCCTTCCGTAGCTGTTGGTGGTTGATATGAGGGTGGGGTTCCAGGATTTGCAGGGGGGACAACCCACGTTGGTGAAATCCTCCACCACCACGCATCGGTCGAAGGAGCCGCCCCTTGTGGCGGGCTCCGGTTGAGATATGTCCCCCTCATGCTCCATCCCTGCAACCAGTACGCTGATCGAGGAAATTGCCATTATCAACACGAGCAGGAACACAAACAGACTAGATATTTTTCTCATTGTTATCACCGTCGTCATCATAAACGCATAGGGTTAGTTTGCATTCTTAGCATTCAATATTATTTAACCCTTTATCTAAAAACTGACGTAGATATGTCGAGAAATGTGTCTAAAGGATCGCGTGATAATATCGCGTGATTCGGCTGAGGTGGATCATGATCAAGATTCGGAACGTAAACTGGCGAAAATGGGCAAATTACGGGATCAGCGTTTCCGTTGTTGATACTGGGGGTTTTGCACCACCTGTGCGGGATGTAGCCGTCCCGGGGGTGGTGCGTGATTGTATCTTTCCGAATAGGTGGGCCTGACCGGTGCCTGCTGGGTGGACGGTCTCGGTTGGTGGCCCGGTGACGGGAAATTGCCCGGCGATCCCTGTTGCTGGTTCTGGATTCCCACGCGATCGTGCGGATGTCGGGTTTGCCCCCCTGACGACGGGATGGTTTGCCCCCTGGACGACGGGATCTGTGCATTGTCCTGTTGTTGCCTGTTCGGGTCTTTCAGGTTGGGATCGTCAAGGGATATGGACATTTCCATCTCTTCATCCCGTTCCTGTTTCTTCAGTCTCATGCGGATTACCAAGAGGAAAACCACAACTATTATTGCCGATATGATGCCGATGAATATCACTATCATCAGTTCCATTTGATCATCTTCATCCACCGCCTCTCGTATGCTGGACTCGAAATCCGAACGGTATTTCAGTCTTTGTTTATCGGTGGCGTCGAACGCGGCGGGGTTGGTCTTGGTGATGTTGATCTCGTACCAATCGGGAACGCCGTCCTTGTCAGAATCCTCCACGTTCTTGAACCTGTCGTCATCAAATACCATGCCGGTTGGATCGGGAAGTGAAGTGGCATCGGACCCATCGTCATCTTCCTGGGTATCATCATCGTCATCATCTCCAGAGTCCTGGTCCCCGATAACGTTGATGTTGACGGTGACGGTTCCACTTTCGTGGACGCGGTCCCGGACCTTCAATGATACCTTGAATATGCCACCGTTTTCGTATGCGTGGGATTGAACGGGATTCTGGGTCCAGTCAACCGCGGTGCCATCCCCAAAATCGAAGGTGTACTCCAGAAAGTTCAGGTTGTCAGTGGATTTGGAGGCATCCACGGTGACGTTCTGACCGGTAAAGGTCTCGGGAATGGTGCTTGGAAGTATTGCCACTGGCGGAGTGGAATCCACCTGGAACAGGACCTGTTCAACGGTGGCATCGGCAGGGAAATGTGCATCGTCAAGAAGGTAGTATCTGAGGGTGGAATTTCCTTCCTCCACGTCGTCTATGTGGCCGTCATAAAGTAGATAATCTTCGAGGGGGGCGGAATCGTCCCAGGAATAGTAAATTGAGGAATCAACCTCATCGGCTGTCAAGGTGATTATGGGAGAATCGGCAAACCATCCCGAATCCTCGGGTTCCGGGTTGGTGACGATTTCCACATCCTCGGGGATCTCCGTGTCCACATTGACGGTGAGCCTTCCGATTGGGCTCGATCTCCCGGATCGGTCCTCCGACATGTAGAAGAGAAATATGTTTCCCTCCTGGTTTATGGTCACGGATCCCCCCTGTTGAGAAACGCTGGTGAAATCCTCAAACTCGGGCTCCCTGTCCTCATCGTTGATGGAGTAAAGAAAATCCTGGACATCAGTTGAGGGGGATGAGAAGGACACGGTGGGCGGGTTGATGTACCATCCGTTGTTCCCGTCCGGTGCTGGTGGCGTCACCGATGCTGAACAGTCGGGCTCCTCGGCGTCGTAATTAAGGATTACTTCGATACCTTCCTCCGGGGTTCGATGACCCGCTTCATCCACCACATAGTAGGTCAATTCTGTATTCCCGTCAGAGGCTATCTCCAGGGGTTGTGTGTATTTGGTCGCCTCGGAGGCGGCCGAGTTGAAATAGTAATAGATGGACACATCCGACTCGTCAAAGTTCTCTACCGTGTATTTAAGCTCCAAGACGGGCGGTGTGATGTACCATCCTCCTTTCCCATCCGGTTGGGAAGGGGTGATAGAGTGCGACGGTGTTCCGGGCGCCTGATCATCTACCTTGAAAGGCCCCTCCTTTTTTGCGTTGCTGGTAAAGGTGTCGTTTAAAAATCGGTAATAGACGGTGTTGGTGCCCTGCCTGAGCTGAAACGGACCCGAGTAGGCCATGTAGGTGGTCCCCGCGAATCGATCGCTCTCCACGTAGTATTCCACAGACATATCATCCGGTGCCTTCAGTGAAACGGTGGGCTGGGAGCTGTACCAGCCGTTGGTGCCGTCGGGGCTGTCGGGTTCAATGGAAAAATCGGAATCCCTGGGATTTTCCCTGGAGTCAACATCCCTTTCGTTCCGATCCGCGGTCATCTGCCCGCTGACCATGGCAGGTAACGGCAACGCAAGGAGCAATGCAATGACAACTACAATCGCCCTGGTCTCCGGGCCCATCTGAGTTGGGTATCCGTGTTTCATCAACAACTTCATTGGAAAAAACTCACTCTCTGGATCGTATAAATATCTATCTGGCACAGGTGCACGTTGCATGCCATTGGAAAATGGATGGGAGGGTTGTAGAACATATGATAACACACACGTCCATCGCACCAGGGATCAGCGTTATCCCGTGGTCACATAAATACACCGTGGAGCATCTTGGCCGCTGCCAGATATATTGCCATTACCAGAACCCCCCTCACCGTGTCAGTTTTCAGATTGTCAAGTCCCCACCTGGACCCGATGTATCCGCTTATGAGTATCAACGGCGCCAGGGCCAATAGGTCCAGCCGGATAACCGTTCCACCGTACGCGTAGGTCAAAAAACCCACGGCTGTCATGATGGGGATCGCAAAAGCCGAGGTTCCCATGGCGCTCCTGGTTCCCAGCCCCAGTGCGCAGATGAGAAGAAGGACGGTGATGACACCTCCACCGATTCCCAAAGACCCGGAAAGAAACCCGGTTCCCACGGATACTACCCCCACCACGGCCACCCTACCTGCGCTCAGGGAACAGGACGCTGTGTCCTCCACCACTTGTTTTCCCTTATGAGTATCGTGCAGTATCTTTGTTCCCATGACCATCAGAACACAGGCCAGCATAAGCCGGACCACTTCCCCGGGAACACTCATTGTGAACATGGCCCCGAACACCGCTCCCACCACGGCGCATGATCCCACCAGGACACCCACACGAACATTCACCTTCCCGGCCTTGTGATGGTTCAACGCCGCCGGTATGTTGGTGAACATTGCAAAGAAGAGGGAAACGGCCATCACCTGGGGTTCATCGTGGGGGGTGAAGGTCAAAAGGATCGGGACGAACATGATGCCGCCGCCCAGCCCCAGATTCGAGAAAACGAAGGCCACCAGGGCCGACAGGACCAGGACAATGAGGAGTTCCATGGCCATTGCAACTCCCAGGCGCCCTGAGTAAATAACCTTTACCGATAATCCATCCTCTGATCCACTGTCTAAATTGCCTTTCGACCTTAAACCGACGATTCTGCCATGGGCCGTTTTCCTGGTCATTTGGCCGGTTTGCCATCTCAACGGTTAAGTAGTATGTGAACAACTCATCGGCCGTCGAGACCGGTGAGAGAAGATGTTGGCCAGGGCAGGAACATTCCTTCTAGTGGGACTGATGATACTGGGGGCATTCCCGGTCCCCGCAGTTGCCCCGTCCATGGTGGAAGAAGTCCCTAGAACGGATCTCCACTGGACCCAGTATCATCGTTACGACAACATCACTCAGCAGTTGCGTGACCTGGATTCCCGGTACCCCGATCTGGTCAAACTGGAGAGCATGGGTAAGAGCTGGCACCAGAGGGATCTTTGGGTACTGAAGATATCCGACATGGCCGATATGGACGATCCGGAGGAACCGGACGTTCTGGTGGTGGGCCCTCACCACGGGAACGAGTACATCGGGGTGGAGGTGGTCTGGCTGGTGATCAATTACCTGTTGGAGAATTACCAAGTTGACCCCCGGGTGACATGGTTGGTGGATAACCGGGAGATATGGGTGGTCCCCTTCATGAACCCGGATGCCCATGATTACAACTTCGAAAGTGGGCAGAGCTTCAGAAAGAACCTCAGGGACAACGATGGGGACATGGCCACCGTCAGGGACAACTCCTTCGGGGTTGACCTGAACCGGAACTACCCCTTCCACTGGGATTCCCTGCATGACGGTGACATAACCGGTGGCAATTCCCGTTTCAGCAGACGTTCCAGCATGTATGCGGGTCCCAAGGATAACTACGATGATGACGGCGATTCCATACTGACATTCATCAACAGGGGATTGCGGGTGGATGAGGATTGGGTGGATAACCTGGATAATGACGGGGACGGCCTGGTGGACGAGGACCCCGATGGAGGTTTTTCCGAACCGGAGACCCGGGCGCTCAGGGACCTTATCCAGAGGGACCCATACCGCAACAACATCAATTTCACGGTTTACGTGGATTTCCACAGTTATTCCGGGCTGGTTCTGTACCCCTGGGGTTACACATCCCAGCCCTGTGCCGATGCCGAGACACTCCAGCTCATCGGGGAAAGGATGGCGGAGCTATCAAACTACACAGCCATGCAGGGTTACGATCTTTACCAGACCAACGGTGACTCCCTGGACTGGATTTACGGTAAGGAAGGCATTCTTTGTTATACAGTGGAGATAGGCAAGGAGCAGCATGTGCCCCCACCCGAGGAGATCCCGTACCACACCTGGAACAATCTGGGTTCCACCCTTTATCTTGCAGAGGTTGCCAAGGACCCCCGAGGTGTTACGGAAGCAAGCCAGCAGTGGCTGGCCCCCGAACCCTACGACGGATGGAATGCCCAGGTGAGGGTATCCACCATGGTCCCTCCCGAACAGCTCAAGGAAGGGGCGGTTAGTGTCCATTACCGGGTTGGTGACGGACCATACAGTACCATCAAGATGTACAGGGGGCCAGACGGGTATTATTCCACCAGCATATACCCCGATCAGAAGGGCACAATGGAATATTTCTTCACAGCCGAGACCCTCTCCGGTAACCAGCTGAGTTACCCGGGTCCCGTGGAGACCATCGATGTGGAGGTCACCTCGGAGTTCGTCAGCAGCCAGGGTATTTCCATGGGGCTTCTCGCCCTGTCCATGCTATTCTTCCTGGGGCTGATATGGGGCGGGTTCGCCTTCACCGTTCAGATGGCGATCCGGGCGGATCGGAAAAAAAAGGCGGCCGGGGTGATTTGAGTTGTCATCCGGAGGAGGCGGATCTTTTTCCGGAAGATGGGGTTTCATCTTCGCAGCATTGGGATCGGCTGTGGGTCTGGGCAACATCTGGCGTTTCCCGGTACTTGCCGGAACAAACGGCGGTGGATCGTTTCTCCTACTGTATGTTATTTTTCTGTTCTCCTGGGGAATACCTCTGCTGATCGCCGAGTTCTCCATGGGAAGAAAGACAAATAGGGGGACCATCGGCGCCTTCCATGATTTTGTTGGCAAACGGTTTGCCTGGATGGGGCTGTGGATGGTGGTGGTATCCACCATCGTGGGTTTCTACTACGGCGTGGTCATGGGCTGGACACTGAAGTACTTCACAATAATGCTCTCGGGGGGAGTGGGCAGCAGCAGCGGGCTTGACATCTGGAACACCTTCATAGGGACCGGTTGGCAGGTGATCATTTTCCAGGTGATATCAATTCTTATCACGGCCTTCATCGTCTACAAAGGGGTTGAGTCCGGGGTCGAGAAGGCATGTTCCATAATGATGCCCACCTTGATAATCCTCCTTGTATTTCTGCTCATCTGGGCAGTCACCCGGGACGGGGCGATCAAAGGGTTGGAATTTCTGTTCATTCCCAAAGGAGAGTACCTGGGCATGGGTACCACTTGGACTGCCGCCCTGGGACAGATCGCTTTCTCCACATCGGCGGGTTTCGGAATGGGTATAACCTACGCAGCGTACCTCAAAAAAGGGCAGGACACCACCCTCAACTCGGTGATCACCGCCCTGGGAAACTCCACCCTTGGTATCATGGGCGGAATAATCGTTCTCTGTTCGGTGTTCGCCCTGTCGGCATCCCCGGCAGAGGCATACTCGGCCCTGTCCGGTGAATCCGTGCCTTCCATCGGATTTCCTTTCATTTTCCTAACCCAGCTCTTCGGCACCATACCGGGAGGCTGGTTGGTGGGAGCGATATTCTTCATAGCCCTGTCCTTCGCCGCCCTGACATCCATGATATCCACCATGGAGATCGGTGCCGCCAACTTCATTGATGTGGGCTGGGACCGCAAGAAGGCCGTCAGGTTCCTGGCGTTTGTTACGATCTTGGGAGGAATACCTTCCGCGTTGATCACTGTGCAGAGCACCGCTCCGGACGGCGGGACCTTCCTGCTGCCTGCATTGCTGGAGAACCAGATGGTGGTATGGGACCTGGGGCTGATCACATCCGGTGCCTTCGTGGCGTTTGCGGTGTACCGTTACGGGATCAACCGGTTCTATAAGGAACTGGTCAACACCCCTGACAACGATCTGGTCATCGGAAGGTGGTGGCCGTTCACCATCAAGTACCTGTTCCCCCTGCAGTTCACGTTGCTTCTGGCCTGGACCTTCTATGAGGTTCTACACGAGTCCGTTCTCACGTTTGCCACCATGTTGGTCCAGCTCATGGCTGTTCTGATGATAGCCGTCTGGCTCAATTCCTGGGTTGGCAAGAAGGTGGAAAGAGCCCCCGTGGAACCTCTCCAGTCTGAAGAGGACCCATTAAATTGAGAGCGGAATCCTAAAAACTGTTCCGTATATGGAAAAGAAAGCGGACCTTTCGGTAATCGAGCATGGCTCGATAACCTCGACTTTTTACATTTCTTCCAATGAAATGCATATCACACGAAATCCAAAAAGCGCAGGGATTCGACTTAGGCAATGTCGAAATGCGTCTAACCTTCGATTCTGACATTACCTTGAACGAATCTATCCTTTTTACATGTGATGATAGCCGGCTATATTCGAGCCCTGGGTTATCGATCATCATCGGTGTCCAAACGAATCAGATGAGCGATGACTACGGGTTCGAATCCCTAGGGTCCACTGTAACAGTAATAAGAATAATAAAGCGGACCCGCATCGTGAGGTCGCCACGGAGTGGCGAACGAAGGACTAGGGTCCGCTGTAATAGTAATAAGAATAATAAAGCGGACCCGCAGGGATTCGAACCCTGGTTACAGGCTCCGGAGGCCTATATGATATCCAAGCTACATTACGGGCCCACTTGGGATGTTGTTTGCTGATGCGTGGGCCCTCACCCTTCGCTCGTCTCAGTTGCTGGGCTATGTTCCCGACGAACGAACGGTACGGACCCATTGGGATGTTGTTTGCTGGTGCGTGGGCCCTCACCCTTCGCTCGTCTCAGTTGCTGGGCTATGTTCCCGACGAACGAACGGTACGGACCCATTGGGATGTTGTTTGCTGGTGCGTGGGCCCTCACCCTTCGCTCGTCTTAATTGCTGGGCTATGTTCCCGACGATCGAACGCTGCGGACCCACTCCGGGATTTTCCGGCTATGTTGATGGGAAATAAAAGGTTTTCCAGGTGTAGCTCAACCCCGGAGCTTGAAGCGCTGGATCTTCCCGGTTGCCGTTTTCGGCAGGTCATCCACGAAATCCACCCACCGTGGGAACTTGAACTTCCCAATGGAGGTTTTTACATGATCCTGGATGCGTGTTTTCAATTCATCCGAACCCTCGAATCCCTGTTTGAGGACCACGAAGGCCTTGGGTTTTATGAGCTTTTCATCGTCTGGATGCCCAACGACGGCGCACTCCAGAACCTCGTCCATTTCCATGATGGCTCCCTCCACCTCTGCGGGGGATACCCAGATGCCACCGACCTTCAACATGTCGTCGGACCTTCCGGCGTAGTAGAACCACCCTTGTTCGTCCCGGCGGTACATGTCCCCGGTCCACATCCATTCCCCCACCATGGTGTGGGCGGATTTCTTGTGTCTACCCCAGTAGAAGGGTGCCATGGACTCTCCCTTGACGATAAGGTTTCCCACTTCGCCTATGGGAACATCGTTGTAATCCGTATCCACCACCCTGGCCTCGTACCCGGGCACGATCTTGCCGGTTGCTCCTGCCTTCACGTCGCCGGGTTTGTTGGCTATGAATATGTGCAGCAGTTCGGTGGAACCGATCCCTTCCACGATCTCCTGGCCGAAGGTTTCCTTCCATTTGTTGAAGAGTGCGGGCTGAAGCGCTTCCCCGGCGGATACGATCGCCTTGACTGAGGACAGGTCGTATTTCTCGGCACCGTCCACGGCCAGCATGGCCGCAAAGAGGGTGGGCACACCGAAGAAGTGGGTGGGTTTGTACTTCTCGATGCATTCGAACATCCCTTTGGGGGTGGGTTTGTCCGGGTAGAGCACGGAAGCTCCTCCCCAGCGGAGGGGGAAGGTGAGCCCGTTACCCAGTCCGTAGGCAAAAAACAGCTTGGATGCCGAGAAACATATGGAATCGGAATCGATACCCAGAATGTTCTTCGCGTACAGATCGGTGGTTACCATGATATCGTGCTGGAGATGGACGGTTCCCTTGGGCTTGCCGGTGGACCCGGAGCTGTAGAGCCAGAGCCCGACATCGTTCTTGTATGTCTTGGCGACCTGGAAGTTTTTGTCGGCCTTGTCGATCAGCTCGTTCAGGTCGTGAACATCATCGAGGGACCGGGTCCAGCTCAGGTCATCGCCCTCCCTGGGCACTATAACGATGTGACGAAGGCCGTTAAGCTCCGATCTGATGGGTTTGATCTTGTCGTAAAGTGCAGCGTTGGTGACCAGTACCTTTGCCCGGCTGTCGTTGAGCATGAAACGGTAATCCTCTGCTGAGAGAAGGGAATTGACCGGTACCGGTACGGCCCCGATGCGCATACCGCCCAGAAACGACGTAATAAAATCGGGACAGTCGTGAAGGAGTATCAAGAACCGGTTCTCGATCTCCAACCCCAGATCAGAAAGGGCGTTGGCCGCCTGGTTGGATCGGTCCAAGAGCTGTTTGTAGGTGTAGGTATCGTCACAATAGTAAACGGCTACCTTGTCGCCTTTCCCACTCTTGATGTGGTCGTCCAGAAGTACGGTGGCGGCGTTGAATTCAACAGGCAATTTATCATAGATTTGGTCAGGTTCCATTTCTTCCATCCCTAACACCCCAATTGGTTGCAGATAACGTGGAAAAGTTGATATCTTTATCGGTGGGCCGAACCCCTGGGATGATGTTAGGGGAGATATTGGTGGTTTATCGGAAGGCAATCCAACATGCGTGAGGCACTCCCCGGGGCTTCCGTTGTGTTTTTATAAACCCAGGACCATGGCCGGTCTCCCGGACAAACGTTGTTCGGGAATCACGTAACGGTGGTTTGCATGCAATTCGAGCTATCGGATATCCATCTTGAGGATCAGCAGAAAGCCCGCGAGTTTGCCGAAAAAGAAGTCGTACCCATGGCCGATAAATATGACAAGCTCCAGAAATTCCCCATGGACACTGTAATGAAGATGGGGAAAGAGGGTTTCCTGGGCATCCCGTTTCCCAAAAAGTACGGCGGCATGGAGCGGGACTACATATCCTATGCCATAATCGTTGAGGAGATATCCCGCAAATGCGGGTCCATGGGTATCACCGTGGCCGCCCACAATTCACTTTGTTCAAATCACATTTACCAGGCTGGCAGCGAGGAGCAGAAGGAGAAATACCTCACCCGTCTGGCCTCTGGCCAGTGCCTGGGTGCCTGGGGGCTCACGGAGCCCAATGCGGGTTCCGACCCAGCCAACATGGCCACCACCGCCGTCAAGGACGGGGATGAATGGGTGCTCAACGGCACCAAGCTTTTCATAACCCATGGCAAGGAAGCCGAGATATTCGTGGTGCTGGCATCCACGGATAAGAGCCTCGGCTCCCGGGGTGTTACCGGATTCGTTATCGAGAAGGGAACCGAGGGATTCGGACCCGGCGGAAAGGAGAACAAGCTGGGTTTGAGGGCATCCGATACTTCAGAGCTTATTTTAGAGAATTGCCACTTGCCTGATTCCAACAGGCTGGGTGATATAAACAAGGGATTCTACGACACCATGAAGACATTGGATGGGGGCAGGGTGTCAATAGGGGCCCTGGGTCTGGGAATCGCCCAGGGGATATTAGACGAGTTCCAGCGATATGTTAAGGATAGGGCCGAAAAGGAGCCTCGTTATGCAAAACAGCAACATGTTCAGTGGGCCCTGGCCGATATGGCCACCCGCACGGAAGCGGCCCGCCTTCTTATTTACCAGGCCGGCTACCGAAAGAGCGCAGGTCTTCCGGTTAGCAAGGAATCCTCCATGGGAAAGATGTATTCATCGGAGGTGGCCACAGCCAACGGGGTTCTGGCCATGAAAATAATGGGCAAGTACGGTTACGACCGCCGCTATGGTGTGGAGAGACTCGCCAGGGATGCCAAGCTCTGCGAGATTGGAGAGGGTACGTCCGAGATCCAGCGTCTGGTCATATCCCGTCAGCTGGGGTTGAAGTAATCCCATCCTACCATTAGTAATATGACAATTCGGTAATTCACCGATGAAACTCACCGGGTTGGTATATTCTGGTAGGAGTAGGGGTGCGCTGGGCTAAGCCTGGCAAATTCCCGTGGAGATGGAAAGATGAAATATGCTGTCTGGCTCCGCCCCTTCCCCGTACAGGGGGAAGGAGAAGAAGGAGGGCAGCCCAAGCCAGGACCTTTATGGCAATGGGCTGAAGCCCCTCGACTGTTGCTAAATTGATGACGATGTATTTTTAGTTAAGGGTTTACTATTCTGTAATGATTATTCTATGAACCTCCTCTTCCTCTGCAACCAGAACGAGAACAGAAGTCTCACCGCGCAGCACCTCTTCGAGGGAAAGGTCCCACATGAGATAAAGTCTGCAGGGTTTTATTCGGAGAAAACCCCCGTGACTAAAGAGATCCTTCAATGGGCGGACGCGATCTTTGTGTTTGAGGAGGCCCATGTTGACAAGTTGAAAAAAGAGTGGCCGGATGTGTGGTTTGAAAAGAGGGTTATTTGTTTGGATGTGGAAGATGTTTATAGGTACATGCAAGAGGAGTTGGTGAAGGTGGTAGAGGATAGGATGGGGGAGTGGTGGGGGGTGTTTGATTGATCACGGGGAGAATGTGCTTAAGTGAAGGGGTTTCGGATTTGGTTGCTTAGCTCCCGTGTTTGGGATCCCACTGAACACCCGCAGGTGGGAAGAGATCAAGTGTATCTGATCGGGTCAAGTCCCGTATTTCAGTAACGAATTGCATTCGTTACTTCGACCTATTGTTTGAGTGAAACGAAAATGATGGGTATAGGGACCACGGTCCCCCACCCTTCGGATTCCTCCGGAATCCTCACGGGATGGGAAACGGTTTCGTTCGGGATCTGTAGGATCCCGAAGGATCGAGGTTACGAACCAAAGATTCGTGACCGAAATGCGGGTGTTGTTTCGAGGTTGGGTTGAGGGATTTGAGGTGGGTTATCCCAGATACGGGATGTGGGGTGTGATTAATCAGATCGTTGCGTAACATCTATAAGGTGCTCTTTTAATTACACAAGCGTTGATGTGAGGTGTATTGATGAAACGGATAGTCCCGTGTGTGCTTGTGACAATTCTCCTAATTGCCCTTGTGGTGTTTTCAGGATGTTCGGATGATAATGGTTCTGATAGCTTCAAAATGGTCGGGTCTGAAAAAGGAATGAATCAATTTGTTGACTCAAGCAATGGTTTTGCTTTTGATATGTATGACGAGCTGGCAGTAGAAGAGGAGAACATGTTCTTCTCCCCTTATTCCATATCTATTGCATTGGGAATGGCATACGAGGGAGCAAGGGGTGATACGGCAAAGGAGATGGAAGGTGTCCTGGACCTGCCCTCCGATGAAGAGACCAGGCATGAGATGGTCAAAGACCTCCAGTCGACCCTAAACCCGGATGAAACGTATTATGATCTCTCGACAGCCAACGCTTACTGGCTCAGGCAGGGCGAGGAGCTTAGTGAGGCATACCAGGAGATCATCGAATCCTATTACCTTGCCCATGGTGAACAGCTCGATTTCGTGGGTGACCCGAAGGGATCTGCAAAGAAGATCAACGACTGGGTGTCGGAAGAGACCAACGATAGGATAAATAACCTACTGTCACCGGATTCCCTGAGCTCGGACACCTACCTGGTCCTCACCAACGCCATATACTTCAAAGCGGATTGGAAGTATCGGTTCAGAAGTGAGGCCACGTCCACAAAGCCGTTCTATTTATCTGACGGGAGCGAGATGGATTACGATGGTATGATGCGAATGCGTGATGATGAGCGCAAGTTCAACTACGCGAGTAACTCGGACGTGAAGTTCCTGCAGATGTACTACAGGAACGATGAGCTCTCCATGTGTATAATCCTGCCAAAGGACAACGATATCGCTTCTATTGAACCCAAGGTTGATCATGCTTACCTATCCAGTCTCAAAGCGGCGGCATCGTTGGAACCTGTGGATATAACAATTCCAAAGTTCAAGTTCGAGGCGAAGTACAAACTGTCCGAGACACTCTCTGATATGGGAATGCCCTCCGCTTTCAGGCAGGATGCGGACTTCACGGGGATCAAAGCTGACGAGGGACCGTTGTGGATTAGCAAGGTCATCCACCAATCCTTCATCGAGGTTAACGAGAAGGGAACCGAGGCGGCCGCTGCGACTGCTGTTGAAATGGGAGACAGTGCCGGGCCTTCAGAACCTCCACAGTTCAAGGAGTTCAATGCCGACCATCCATTCATCTTCTTCATCCAGCATGAGGAGAGCGGCCAGATACTGTTTATGGGGAAAGTGGAGAACCCTGAAGTTTGAGCAAAGAGCATACTATACATTGTTGATCTGGGTTTTAGATGTCTATTGGTGAGTGAATGATCAAACGGGTCGTGCTTTCAGCCTTGATCATCGGAGTTCTCCTTTTCTCAGGGTGTGGGGAGAAAGATAATGACGATGAAGACGACGTGGAAGGAGGAGAACTTTTTGTTGATATCTGGCCTACTGGATATCTAAATCAAAGTATTACAATAATCATCAATGGTGATGTCCTTTTACAGTGGAATTTGACAACAGATGATTATGATGGGGGAGATCCATACCTTTACTCGAAGGATACGTATGTATATTCAGATGACCTGATCATTGAAGCAGAGGAATCTAATCTAAAATTTAAAGAAACGAGAGAGTTCGATTATGATGACGGCAAGTACATACGAATAGATTTCAATAAGGATAGAATCCACATTTCTCAACAAGAAGACGAACCGGATTATATCTAATGATAACGAGAGGATGAGTGATTTATCGCCACGGCTTTAACCGGCCCTGAGCGCCCGCGTTTGGGGTTCCATAGACAACCCGTATAATACACGTCCCATCCCCCGTCGTTCGTATACGAACTATCCCCCGTATTTCGTAAGGATGGAATGGGTTTTGGGGGGGCTGTCACCCGGATGTCGTATACGTGATGCGAGTGATGGAGGGGATCGATCTCGAGGTGGATGGTGGGTTGTCGAGGTGGTTTGTACGGGATGTGAGGGATGGGGTTCGTTGAGGTGGATTTCTCGTGTGTGGGAGGTGGGGAGGGGGGTGGGTGATGGAATGGAGTTGGGGTCATACGGGGTGCAGGAGGAGGTATCTGGTTTTGTGGTATGTTTAGGATATGGCATGGATTTGGCTGGGAGGTATATGGTTGAGGGGGTAGTAAGAACTCTGATCGGTCTATTGTTGACAATCTTTATTCGATGCTTACATTGGAAATTACGGTACATATCCTCTAATGATCATCCTGTTCGCTTCACGTTCAACATTTGATTGATGATCATTGATCATCATCCTTTCTACTTACCATTAATATCCCTGTTATATCCCCGCTATCCCCCTGTTATATCCCTGTTATATCCCTGTTATATCCCTGCTATATCCCTGTTATATCCCTGCTATCCCCCTGTTATATCCCTGCTATCCCCCTGTTATATCCCCGCTATCCCCCTGTTATATCCCTGTTATCCCCCTGTTATATCCCTGCTATCCCCCTGTTATATCCCTGCTATCCCCCTGTTATATCCCTGCTATCCCCCTGTTATATCCCTGCTATATCCCTCTCACTTCCCTGGCTATTCTTGGTATATCCCAAGTTTGAGTTCAATGGTGCTTCTCCTGTTTTAGTAGGGATTAATTATATAAGAGATTGAACGACCAATTCTTTGTTTTGCTAACAATCCGCTTTTAATGAGTATCCTTAGATCGCTTCGGGCGGTGGAAATGTCAATATTGTATCGTTCAGCAATATCCTGACTAGTAATTTCTTTTCTATCATCGATAAAGTCCAATATATCGATTTGTCGTTTTGTCAAGGCTTTAAGTTTATCATGTGGAATTTTTGTTGATGGACTCTCATGCGTTGACGAGAAGAAATGAACAATGAAATATCCACATTCCGTATCGAATTTTGGAGGAGGAAGATCATTTTTCATTATCTGCTTCATACAATCTAACTATTACAAGAGTATGTCCATCTCGAACACCACCTACTCGAGCCCATGTATCCTTCACAGGTGCACCATTGAATGTTTCTCCGAAACTGTATCCGTAATGATCTAGTCTCTCTGTAATATTGTTCTTTTTAAACTCTTCGAATATAAGATCATTTTCCAACTCCTTCCCATACTCACCAACATAGTCTATGAAGTTTCCATAGTCATCATCAGTTTCATTTACGCAACCTGACATGGAACAAAGTAATCCAATGATCAAAAATGAAAGGACAAGCTTCTTCACGTCTAATTCTCCGTTTATTCCGTTTTTCCACTTTTTCTACGTTTACGCACTAGCCACGTAATGACTATTGCCAACATAACCAGAACAACTACGCTTGTAATGATTGGAAACCAATAGCTCGTAGTTACTGAATCCTTGCCATCCGCATCAGATCCTCTACTGTCATCGGAATTTCCAGTTTTCTTATCATTTGATTTGAAAACGATATCCCAAAGAGAGATTGGAGAATCATCTCCCTTCTGATAGATATTAATATCAAGATCCGAACTCAAAGGTGGATAGATCACCAGTGTTTCAGTTGTATTATCGAATGAAATTTCATCCATCTCATATACAATGTCGTTTACCTCCACTATCTCCGGAATGGTTGGATACTGTCTGATCACGAATGTCGATAATGGGTAATTCGAAGTGAACTGGAAATGAAGTGCCCTTGACCAAATCGAAAACAAATCATCATCGACTTTGACATCATATCCTTTCTCATTGTACACATCCTCAAAAAAAGACGAATAATCCTCGAAAAGGTATTGAAGAGATATCTCCAAATTCCTGATGTTCTTTGTTTCAATACTAATAACAGGTTCATTGGTTCTTATTGTAATTGTTATTTGACTATCCTTGTCCCAATCGTGTTTTGATATCTTCAGATAATCATTTTGATCGGCAAGGCCATGAAAGACATATGATATCGAATATTCTTCGATCTCTGAATCGGTCCCTTGTACAGGGATTGAGAGTTGTAATAGTGTTAATAGTAATACGGTCACAGTCGATGAAACTGTTGTTCTTTTCATCAACAACCTCGACGATTCGTCTCTCATCAATTTGAATATGACCTTGAGGATATATGAAATCTGTCCCTCACTCCCACCAAACTTCTTCTTTGGGTTGCGTCTGCCCCGTCGGTCGTGTGGTCTGTGGTGGACCCTGCGGTGGTTTTATCGTCTGGACCGAACCCTTTTATATCGCACGACTTATCTTAGAGATGGTGACGTGTTTGATGGTTCTTATCGGCCCTCGATCCCTTGGCAGGATAGTGGTATTGTTCACTGTTTTCTCGCTGCTGGCAACAGTTATAATGAATGCAGGCGCGGTGGAACCCGTATCCGAGTATCCGCACGGTGAACTCATCGTTGATGTTGACTGGTCTCCCGATGGAACGGCCTTGTGCGTAGCATCCAGAAACGAAATGAATATCTGGGATGTCGATAGCAACGAGCTGATAAAGACCATTGACAACATACCATTGATCATGAGCGTTGACTGGTCCCTCAAGAATGGTCTGATAGCTTTCGGGACCATGGACAACGAACTTCATATACTGGATATTGAAAAGGACATGGTGGAAAAGGTTGCTGACTCGGATGACTGGATCGATGATGTAAAATGGTCACCTTCCGGTGAGTATATCGGTTACATTGTCCTGGGTGATCTGTACATCCTAGAAACTACGGATTTTGAAGAGAGATACATCGTAGATCTGGAAGATGGAATCAGTGATTTCGTCTGGTATGGTGATGACGTCATCGTATCTTCACACAGTTATACGGATTCCTCCGATACCATCGAGGTCTGGGACCTGGATAAGGACAGCTCGAAAATGCAAATCGATGTTGATATTGAGGATATAACATTAAATTTTGATATCTCAGAAGATGAGAGATATCTTGCAGTGCAGTCCGGAAAACTTGACGCAGCGAATTACATTCATATATACAATCTTAAAGATGAAGAAGAGATACTTAAGATCCGATCGGCTGACAAATTCATCGTGACGCTGGACTTCTCGGATGATTCGAATTATGTTCTCTTTTGCTATGCAAACCATTTCAAGGTCCTGGATATTTCACGGGGTGGGATCGTTTTGGATCAGCAGGTGGGTGGGATGAACGACCTGGTCCAGGCCTGTAATTGGGTACCCGGAAGCAGCGCTGAGTTTGCAACAGGAGGCGGGTCAATGAGTGACGGGAGCGCCCACTTTTGGAAGGTGAATGATCTGAAGGACCGCGACCCAATCGAGACCGCCGGTGATGACGATGATACGTCCGACGATGATGATTCCGATGTAGCCGATGAGGAGAAAAAGGGTGACGACTCCCCCGGCTTCGGCGCGGTCGGGTTGGTTGTGGTGCTGGTTGTGATTTGTTTGTTGGGTTTCGGTCACAAACCTTCGGTTTACGACCTCGACCCTTCGTTTGAGTGTAACGAAAACGATGGGCATCGGTCCCGTAGGGACTGTAGCCCTTCGGAACCCGGCGGGTTCCTCACGGTGGGGTCAGTGAGGAGACGGCGGTGAAAGTAAATGTGGGACGACTACAACATCAACCCTGGTGAATACACCATCGTGAAAAGGGAAGTTAAGATCAGGATCAGAAAACGTCACATTGATGATAGACTTCTTGCTGGAAAACTGCACCTGACCAACAAGAGACTTTTCTACAAGCCCTTCACTCGTCAGAAGAAATATTACCGGACCATTTTCTTAGAAGACATCAACATGATCGAACAGATATTCATATGGAAGCACAAGTATGGGATCAGAGTTGATGTAGCTGATGATGAGCCCGTGGAATTCTACACGGGAAGGGGTCCTCAAAAGAAGTGGGTCGTTGAGATCGCCGAGGCGATCAACGAGAATGTAGAGTGAATGTCTTTTGTTGGGATCGTTAGAATTTATTCGATATGATTTCCCACGCACCGATTTGTGTGACAAGCCGATAGGTTTCGTATACGAAGCACCTGACGTAGTTCGGATGGGTTTGGACCCGTAACTGACATAGGTCGTATACAACGTGTATCAGATGTGCCGAGGGGCTTGGTAAGGGTGTTACGGGGTGTGTCAGGTGGAGGTTGTAATCAGATTGTTACACAAAGTTAAAGTTGGGTTTGGGGTGGGTGGGATATATATGTGAGTGTACAACGAGTTCGCCCGGCAATTGCTGGGCGTGGATCGTTTTCGAACAGAGGCTTTACGCCGATTGACTGACCTATCAGATCTTCCCATGCAGATTCCTATCAACTATCTTCTTTCGATCCGGTTTTTTCTTTCTCAATTCTAAAAACATCAATATCAACACTATAACGAAAAAGGCTGGTAGCAAACAAACGTTATAGAAAAATTCCCAAAAATCGCGATCATGCTCGTGACCAGGACCATGTACTTCGGGGAAATAATTCGCTTCGGCTGAAGCATTCACCGGAAGATACGTTTCATTCCCCTCGTAGTATGCCAGTATGTCCACGTTCAACGCCTCCCTATATTTCCAGCCATCGTCCATTGTTTTCAGGTGTCCAAAGAACTCTATCCGATCAGTATCTAGTAAATAAACGAAACAGAATCTGGTATTACCATCATTCCATCCTGTCGATAACACGGTTTTATTCACGAACCACCCGTCCTGGGACCTGATGATCAGCGTTATGTTGGCTTTGGGCAATCCGGTATAATTTCCGTCCACTCCCTTGACACCAATGAATATTATCAGGGTGTTCTCCTCCCGTTCGATAATGTCTAAACGACCGTCCGAACCTTCTTTTATCAACTTTTCCTCGTTGTCTATTGAATAAAGATCTTCACAATAAGTACTGATTATCATTTCGGGTTGGATCGGTTGTGTTTGGTTGGCTGAACGGTTATTTTGGTCATCCGGGGATGATACTCTATCATTCGCTTGCGGATCGATTTCATAGACAATCTCATCCGCTGCGGGCATGTGAACAGTTGCAGTGAGTATTATTGATAGTATGTACAAAACCGTAATGATTCGTGATATCCTCATCTTGTTGAATGATGAGCTGGGTGTATATTTACACCTAGGGGTTCATGAACCTAAATGATACCAACTACGCCACAACCCACGATCCGTTGGGAACACCTGCAGATGGAATCCCAATAAAAACCCGCAGATGAGAAGGGAATTGGGGTGTTTGTGATGGGTAACTCCCGGGTTTGGGAAACGAGATCCGGGATGTGGATCGAGGTGGATCTGGTGAATTTAGGTGGGATTTCCCGTGTGCGGGGGTTTGTGGGTGATTATTGAATTGTTACGCAAAGTTAAAGTCGTGCGTGGGAAATCACGGTGAAAAGGTTGAGAATTGGTGGTTTTGATGGATGTAGTTGATGATGATAAACTAATTGCCTTCATAAGTTACACCCATTTTGATGATCTACATAACAATGAATTCATTACAAATTTCTCAGTCTACTTTAAGGATGAGTTAAAATCTCAAACCGGTAAAAATATTCCAATTTTTTTCGATCGAGATGATATTTCATGGGGTGAAAATTGGCGTAAGCGAATTGAAGAATCAATCGAATTATCTGCGTTTCTAATACCAATAATTAGTCCAAGCTATTTCGCAAGTCTTGAGTGTTGCAAAGAATTACAATTATTTGTTAAAAAGGAAATAGCTATGGATAGAGACGATTTAATACTCCCAATATACTTCTTAAAGGTCCCATCCTTAAGCCAAAAACCTGAGGATATTCAAGATGAAAACATGAGAATTATTTCCCTTCAAAACTATGATGATTGGAGACATCTTCGAAATAAAACAATAAGGTCCAGCAAAGTCAAAAAGAAGATTCAAGAGTTAGTCAAAGATTTGCTTAATTCTCAGGAAAAGAAATCAAAATCTTCAAATTATCATCTTATTGAAAAAGAAGAAGAACGCATCACAATCACTGATGAGTCCGGAAAAGGATGGCTTGATTATTCAGTTGAGATATTAGAATCCGGAACGCTTGTGTTTTCCATAATTGATGAAATGACAAATAAATTATATTCATTGTCAGCAAAACTTCAACAGCATACCTCTGGAATCAAAGATTTAAGCGGCAATAAACAAGATCCATTGTTTTTACATAAAGTCGACTCTATTGTAGGTGAATCGGCCAATGATATTGAAGAACTATCTAGATTGTATGAAGAAAAAATTCCAATATTAAATAAAAATGTAATGAACTATAGAAAAGCGAATCTTGGTTTTTTAATGGGATTGGATTTCTCAAATTCTGAATTATCGCTAGAAATCATTGAAGCTAGAAATATTATTCAAATGTCATTTCATAGTGCTGAAGCAGCATTATCAAGTACCAGTACCTTTACAAAATCAATTGAATCACTAAAGGGATGTAAACAAATACTCGATGAGGCATGTGATGATTTAACCGAAAAGAGTTCATCATTATGCACTATTATTGAAGTAATTAAGAATACTTCAGAGGACTGCCTTAAGCTTATTGATGAAGGCATAGAAAAAAATCCAGATATATTTAATGGAGATACGATTAAAAAAATTGAAACTCTACCAGATAGAGTTTTTCAAATAAATGAAACACCTGTTAATAAAATAGTAACTTTTTCAAGTTTAATATGTAATGTTTGTAATTATAAAATTGGTACTGGAACATTAATTATTGAAAAAGACGAAGATTTTAGATGTCCAAAATGTGATAATATAATAGATGTCTGATTTGGTGAGCGAATGGAAATCGAACATTGGTTAGATTATTTACAAAATGAAAAGAATTTATTGATAGGTTCAGATAATTCACTATCAATTCGTCTTATCGCAGCTCTTACTCTACTTGCTTCTTCTATTGTTTCAATTTTTAAACCATATCCCTATTTCCAATTAGGTATTGCAGGAATAATTGTATCTGTTTTATTTTTAGTGTTAATTTTTCATTTCTATTCAAAAATTGTCGTAGATGTGGGAAAAATTGATGAAATACAACTTAAAATTTTATGCGGAAGATTAACAACTTCAGATGAAATAATGAAAGAATATTTCAAATCATTAGGGATAACCGATAAGGATTTTTTCAATAAAACATAAATCTTCATATTATTGGTGGAATAATTTTGATTATTGAGAAAAGATTGGATTATGAAATATGCCTCTTCTCCACTTTTAGGAGACATTTTCCCTAATCAATCCACATGCCTGTTTGATCTTCAGCATGAAATAATCCAGATCCCAAAAGCCGTAGGCT
>Ga0272441_10000830_pt1 | contig 68025 bp, 44 predicted proteins | sample SSMProp6N_FD_193582 | JGI IMG/M metagenome (GOLD analysis project Ga0272441, IMG submission 193582) | Marine sediment archaeal communities from Little Sippewissett salt marsh, Falmouth, MA, United States - SSM-Prop-6N | ecosystem: Environmental > Aquatic > Marine > Wetlands > Sediment ... | reverse complement strand
GCGTATCCTCCATTTTCGGTTTTTGTGTTTCTGGCGAAACGTGAAACCGAAGGGTACGCTTTTTTTATCTACCTATCCACAACTTTTGGTTATATCTCTCTGCCACCGCTTTATAGGTTATGTGACCCAAGACCACATTTGCGCCGTATCGTATCTCAGGATTTTCCCTCATAGCTCTGTGCCACCCCTTACTGGCGATCTCCATAGGGTAGAGTGGCATTGGTTAATGCCACCGTGGCGGTTCTTGGCAGTGCACCTGGCATATTACTCACGGCGTAGTGCACAATATTATCTTGAATATAAACGGGCTCTGAGTGCGTGGTTTCATGAGAGGTTTCGAAGCATCCCCCCTGATCGATGGCGACATCGATAAGAACCGCTCCTGTCTTCATTATGTTGAGCATATCACTTGATATCAGGATCGGGGCTCTACCTCCCGGGACTAAAACAGCACCCACAACAAGATCAGCCTTGGGAAGAAGATCCCGGATCGTAGCCGGTTTTGACATAACGATAAAGCAATTGCGAGGCATTACATCACTGAGATAGCGCATCCGTTCCAAGTTTACATCGAGAATGTAGACCTTGGCACCTAGACCACAGGCAACCTTGGCGGCATTGATGCCCACATTGCCGCCGCCGAGAATGAGTACTGTTGCAGGGTCAACACCCGGCACTCCTCCAAGCAGCAGGCCATGGCCGCCCTGTGCCATTTCGAGATACTTGGCACCTTCTTGTATGGCCATCCTGCCAGCAACTTCACTCATGGGAGTCAAAAGCGGCAATGTCCCATCAGGGTTCTGAATTGTTTCATAGGCGATGCCGATTACACCTCGTTCCATCATAGCGGTGGCAACATCGGGTGATGCAGCCAAATGAAGATAGGCAAAATAAATTTGTCCCTCTCGGAGCAGTTCATACTCGGAAGGTTGCGGTTCTTTTACTCTCAGAATCATTTCTGCCTGTTCGAATATATCTCTGCCCGATGAAACGATCTTCGCTCCTACGAACTCGTAAATGTCATCATCAAAGCCACTGGCTAATCCCGCTCCGCTCTCGATAAGAACGGTATGTCCAGATTGTACTAGAATTTCTGCCCCCGCCGGTGTTATTGCAAAACGATGTTCCTCTGCTTTGATTTCCTTTGGAAGTCCTACAATCATTTTTTTCTCCTATTGAAACAGAAAGCCCGCTTGGGGCTCAGCGTTACAGTAAGCTCTCAATCGGCACATATTCAAGGTTAAAAGCTTCCGCAACCCCTTTATATGTCACTTTGCCATTTATAACGTTGGCCCCCAGTCTGATCTCTTCGCTATCCTGCATGGCACGTTTCCACCCCTTATTGGCAATTTCGACTGCATGCGGTAGGGTTGCATTTGTCAGTGCTAGGGTGGAGGTTTTGGGCACAGCACCGGGCATATTGGCGACACAGTAGTGGACCACGTCATCCACCGTGAATATCGGGTCTGTATGCGTCGTGGGCTTGGAAGTCTCAAAACATCCGCCCTGATCGATAGCAACATCGACGAGAACTGCACCTTTTTTCATTGTCTTTAGCATATCCCGGGTGACCAGTTTCGGTGCCTTTGCCTCGGGGATCAGGACCGCACCCACCACGACATCAGCTGTTTTTATAAGTTCGCGCAAGGTGGCTGGCTTTGAGAATAAGTGGATACACTGATCTCACGGGGGTGGAAGGGCGCTATGATCTCACAACAAAGTGGGATGTGGGTGCGCGGGCAAGTGTGCTGCACTCCTGGCGGTCAGATGAAATTGATTACAGCTCCGGTGTCTCCCTCGGCTACAATGTGGTAAAAAACACCTGGCTGAGCATCGGGTACAATTTCCTGGGATTCGATGATGAGGATTTCTCTCGGGCCAACTTTACCGCACAAGGGCCTTTCATCCAGTTCCGCTTCAAGTTTGACCAGAAATCGGTACAGGACGCAGTAAAGGGATTTGTGAGATATCATGAGTATGGCGGGCATGACCATAACAGAGAAGATACATCCACACGATCGAACCCCGAGCAATAAAAGGGGAGATCGTGACGTTGTGCATGATGCTGTTCTGATCGGTACTACGGAGAGATATCTACGTCTGGAGGAGAGAGACGGTACCGAGCCCGCGGCGAGATACGCCGTTTCAAACTCTTTGAGACTGACATCAAGGGTGATATCCATCTCCCGCTTCATCCCGAAGGGACAGACACCGCTAACGAGGTGGTTATTCTGTGGCCTAGAAGAACTCTGACTGAAGATAGAAGTGGAACTTGATATTGTTCTGGCCTTCCTTTTCACGATTTCCGAGCGGCACTCCCCAGTTGAGTCTTCCTGTGAGGTATTTGGAAAAGTTGAGGATGAACCCGAATCCCACACTCGTCAGGAAGTCATCATGGTTGATAGATTCCCCTGCCTTGTAGGGGAATACCGCACCGTGGTCGACGAAAATGACGCCTTTTACCTTGTTCGTAAATTTTATACTGTAGTCGTCCTGAGGTACCGGTATCGGCAGGTGAAGTTCTGCGCTGGTAAAGTACCCTTCGTCTCCGATAAGCAAGCCCTCAGAGTAGCCGCGGACGGTTGAGAGACCGCCCAGCTGAAACTGCTCGGTGGACGGAAGCTGGTCGGAGTCGGAGAGCTGTCCGCTTCCGCGAAACAGCATGACCACATCGTTCTTGAATGCGACAAGTCTGGTCAGGTAGAGATTATATTTGAAGAATGTCTTGTCGCCGCCACCCCAGCGATCAAAACCGTTGGTCAATTTGTGGAGGGAGTACCAGAACCCGTAGTTGTCGAATCGGTTGAAGTCGATGCCGTATTCCGCCGTTATGACCTTTACGTCGAAGAACTTGACCTCGGCAAGTTCCGTTACCGATTTCTTTTTATGAGCGGCCAGAAAGCCGTTGAGCTGAAAGCGGGGTGTCGCCACCAGTGGATGGTTCAGGCTGACGCTTGCATCGTAGGAATTTCCGCTGATGTCGAGTTCCTCGAGGGCACCCGAGCGGAGCTTGATCTGATTGTAGTCGTAACTTGCCCCGATTCTCGTTCCGCGTGCATTGATGGGGACGTTATACGAGGCGGACGCACCGGTGGTGCCGTCCGCATATGTGGCGCTGACTGTAAAGGGATCACGGATACCGAAAAGACTGTTGTCTCTTACAAGAATACCGATGCGCTCGCGCCCCACGTCCTTGCGTCCCGCGTTATCGGCGAATACCTGCACGTCGTAATTTCGTGGTTCGCTCGCTCGCACGATGCAGTCGGTTGTCCCGAACTCCTTCCCGGGTTTCAGCTCCGCCTTGATCTGCACGTCATTGGTTGTGTTGAAATAGACAAGATCGTCTTCGAGCGTTTTCAGCTCAAGAAGATCACCACTTTGCAGCGAGATCCTGCGTGTGAAGTAGGACTCTCTGGTGTAATTATTGTCTTCGACGCTGATGAGCCCGAGGTGTGCCTCGATGAGCTTGATCTTGACGGTACCGTTTTCGACTTTCTGGGGCGGGAGAATCGCCCGTGCCGTGATGTAGTGTCTGCTCTTATAAAGATCGTTTATCTCTTTGACGACATCGAAGAGATCCTTAAGACTTGCCATTGAGCCCTCATACGGCTCTGTGATCGTTTTGATCTCGTCATCGGAGAGGATCTCTGAGGGAGTGGTGACAATTTCTCTGATAAGGATAATTTTTCTATCGTCGACAGGAGGAGTCTTTTCCTCCGCCTTCTCTTTTTCTATGACCGCTTCTTCAGAGGGTTTTTCCTTTTCCTTCAATTTTTTTTGGAGTTCGAAATATTCTCTCGTCTCTTCTGCCCGCTTCTGTACCGCTCCGGGTGCAGACCCTTCTAGTTGCTGCGCCCATCCGTTCGTCAGTGTGATACACCAGACAACGGTGACGAGGAGTGCAATCTTCCGTATCATTGTCAACGTCCGCCCCGCTCTATTCGTAGATAATATCGACATCATTCGGATCTTTGAGTGCTTCCGAGTCGTCAATTCCAAGATTCACTATTTCATAGAATAAAGTACCTTCTTTTTCAAATGCTATAAGTTGCAGCGGTGAATTGTACGAGCTGAGCTCGTAATAGCCGACCAGTCGCTCTTCTGTACCTCCCACGAGGAAGAGGAATTTGGGAACTATCTTGGTCACGCTGTTCTCCGAGCCATAACCGTTTACCTTGAAGCCCTCCCGATAATGCAATGCAAGGGCACTCGTGAAAATATTATTGGCATCTGACATGGACAGGAAGAATGGTCTGTACCGTGCAATGAGTTGGGCATCACATTCCTGCAGGACGATATTCCAGTTGTCCACCAGTATGCTGTAGTGTGTGTTGTTGATTGTGGCACGTGATCCTATTGATGTATTGAAGAGATCCAGCTTGGTAACCTGTGCGTCGACAGACGCGTAGATGGACCGCAGGGTGTCGAAGACGATTCCGGATCCGGATGACGTGTGGATGGTGGTATTGGATGCAAGACCGCCTGACGCGCCACTGACGTCGAAATGTAACGGGCCGCTTGAGCCGGTGTGGATGACATTCCTGAGGGTGATGTTGTCGGCCATCGCTTTTGCACGTTCTGAAACGTATGCCTCACCCACTGTAAGGGTGCCACCGCTTTGCAGTACACGAAGGTCGAATGAATCGGGATCGATACTCGTGATATCGAGGGCCGCGCCGCCTGCGGTTACGTTGACGCTGCCGGGTGCGGTGATCTTTCCAATTGTTCCGCTACCCGTTGCGATGAGGAGGTCGACAGATCCCGTTGCGCTTGTGATGTTCTCCGATACGAAATCACCGGCTACCTCTTCAAGATAGATGCCTTCGTAGGCCGCAATGGTGAACATGCCGTCGGAGTTTGCAGTCACCCTGGCCCCGGGCCGGCCGATCCCGCCCTCCGTTGAGGTGAGCGTGATTGTTGCGCCTGTCAGGTTCGCCGGTGATGCGACATTTCCGTTCAGTACCGACAGCGTGGAAACGAGGATGATGTTTCCGTTGAGTGACTGTATCGTATCGACGGTGAGGGCATGCTCGTTACTTGTAAGGAAGAGGTCTCCGAATGCCTGGGCGGAAAGGGAGCCTTCGAGAGTTTCGACATTGAAGTCGTTCGCCGCCGTTCCGATAGCTCCTCCCTCGGCGTACAGGACGATATCGTCCGCATTTACGTTCAAAATGTCATCATTGTTGTAGTCGAAGATGGAACCGGGAGTGCGCAGAAATACCCTGTCTCCGGCAATGACGGTTTCAATGTGCATGTCGCCCGTGAGTTCGGTGAGATAGATATTCTGTGATGCCCTTGCCGTGAGGTATCCGCCGTAACGCACATCGATGACGAAGGGTTTCATGGCCGTTCCGATGCTTCCGTCTGAGGCCTCGAGGATGAGATTGTTCGCGATCACGTTGGCGATACTGTCGCTTTCGGAGACGTTGATGATGCTGCCGTCGATCTTCAACCTGATGTTGCTCATTGCGGAGTCGACTCTGTTGATATTCACGTCTTCTTCGGAGCCGAGATAGATGAACTGCAATGCCTCGATGTCGATCGTTCCCGTTGCCTCGACGTCGACATCGAGCTTCCTCGAGACGGTGACCTTCTCGCCGTCGTAGTCGATGTCGTCTTTTTCGGCGCTCGCGATCAGTATCTTCTGATCTCTCGAGACATTGCCATTGTCGATGTCTTCCTGGCTGATCACCTCGTTGGTGTCGTGTTTGCCGATGCCGCCGGCCATGGCGATGATCGTCACATTGTGACCCTTCACATTGGGCTCTTCGATCATCGCTTCCGTCTTGATCGGTTTGCCGTCGTCATCGAGCTTCGGAATGGTAGCGAAGTTTTTAGCCTTGAGGAGATCGTCCTCGCTCCACACCCCTTCGTCGAATTCTTTCTGTTCCGCATCGGTGAGGATGTATGTATAGCTTGGATCATAGCCTGCGTCGTAGACATAGTCGTCCGTGACGTCGTAGACCCAGTTGGGGTCATACGTGCCGTCGTAGTAGTCCTCTTCGGTCATCTCGTATTCCCAGTTCGGGTCATACGTCGTGTCATATCCGTCGTCATTCGGATCGGGGGTGCCGTTATCGGTCCAGTGTGCGGTGTTGTATTCCTCCTTTTTCTGGGCCTTGAACTCTTCGATTCCCTGGTCCGTCAGGCGGTGTGTATCCATGTATGCATCTTTTTCATTCTCTCGTATTCCCTGTCTCTTGGCTTCGATGTCAATCGTTCCCAGTTGATACTCCCAGTTGGGGTTGAAGGTGTCGTCGTAGACATCATCCGTCTGATCGTTCGGAGTACCGCCGTCATCCACGCGGTGTTCGGCCTTGTACTCTTCCTTTCTCTGGGCCTTTATCACTGCAATCTCCGCGTCGGTATACGCGTGGGAGACCTGGTATTCGACTTTCTTGGTCTCTTTGTACGCTTCGATCGATTCGGTGTTCTTGTCTTCATTTGAGAGCCCGAGCTCATCCCACAGATCCGCCAGGTCTTCAACCGTATCGTCGTCCACATCTTCATTGAAGTTGTAGTCTTCAATGTTACCATCGAGAGCGATAAGCAGCACGTCGCCGTCAATGGATTCAACCTTGTTAAGATGGATGTCGCCGGAGATCTCCGTAAGGTAGATGTCTTCATACGCTGTCGCGGTCAGGATGCCTTCCTCGTCACCTGTGTCGACGATGAACATGTTCATCTCGGATCCGATAGCACCGTCAGTCGAAATCAGCGTGATATCTTTACCGGTCACGAAGGCGTCAGGTGTCATCGGATCCCAGAGGTTTCCCTGAGCACTGAGCGTTATATCGCCGCTTGATCTCACCGATGCGATGGTGAGGTCGCCCTCGATCTCCTCGATATTGACGATGCCTCCCCCTGTCACGGTGAGGAGACCGCCAATGGTGTTGATGGTGAGTGCCTGCTCCTCGGAGCCGACATCACCCTGTGCCGCATCCACGGTGAAATTCTGGCACGTGACGACGGAGGTATCATTGAGGGCGTAGACGCCTCCGCCCGCATTGTAGATGGATACATCGCCGAAGCTGTTCGTGATGGCTTCGTTGATGAAGACGCTGCCCGTGCCGTTGTTTGTAATCGTGACGGTCCCGAAGTCGGGGTTCCCGATGAATTCTATGCCGATTGGATAGTCTGCCTTCACACCGTAGTTAGCGAGGAGATAGTTGTCGTAATAGTCGGGACTCGTATACAGAACAAATATATACTGCCAGAAATAATAGGGATTTCGTGTGGTCAAGAAGGCCCATTTGAGGAACAACAGGTGACTCCACCAGTTTTCGTTCGACTGAGACACATCTTTTCTCGTAACCGTGTAATCACCCACCTGGGCATACGCCGCTCCGGGGTAGGGATCGTAGTGGAACGAGCGTCCGGGTGCCGCGCCCGTCGCGGTAATGATGACTTCGTTGGCATCGACATCGTAGTAGCCCTCGGCGATTATGAGGTTGCCGCTCTCGTAGGTTATCTCCGTATACTGCGGTCTGCTGGAATCTCCTCCCACATACTTTCCCGTGTCGATTATTCTGATAATTCCGTTGATCCGCTGCCCGTTATCGAGCCTGTTGACGACCACGTCCTTCGAGGAGTTGTTGATGATCTGTACCTCACCGTAGCCGTCCATCACCTTCAGCCAGCCGTCGCCGTCGCTCACAATCTCGCCGTAGAGATCGATTTGCCCGCCCTTGAAGCTGGCACGATAGAGGGTAACCCGGTCATTGATCTCGTCGTAGACGGCCCAGATTTTCTGGTTTCTGTCGTCGGGAGTCGTGATGATATTCTTGACGCCGCCCTGCTCGTAGAGGACCCACTCATCGTCGGCCGGGATGGTCACCACCCGGTAGGGCAGACCGCTCTGGAGCGTCCCGTTGATGTTCAGGATTTCGGCCGAGATGTAGATATAGTCTCCGGCAATGACGTTTTCGGCATTGTAGAGACCCGGCGTGTACTCGTGATCGAAGGAACCTTCCGGAATTTCGATGATGATCGTGCTGGCGATAATATTCGCCGAGCTCACGATACTGCCGTTTTCGTTTCGTATGTAGACGATCCCACGGATATTCTCAATGTCGCCCTGGAGAAGGATGTCGGACGGTATTTCTCCCTCGTCTTCTTTGACTGGTGGGTGGGCGTTATAGATGTAGATCTCCGGAACCGCATTGCCGCCGTAGTCGATTGTCATGCCGGAATGCGAGGTAACTTTCTTTCCGTTGAGATACACCCTTCCGCTCGATTCAACGGGTATCTTGAGGGTATAGATTTCAAGATGGGACAGAGATTCGTTGATAATGTCGATCCTGAAGTTGTTGCCTGGCACCTTCAGTTCGCCGGAGCCCATCAGGGTTCCCGTGATCGTGATATTGCCTGACCCTGTCACCGCATCCTGCACCTTGTAGAGATTGACAGGAGGTTTCCCCACATACTTTGGAAGCACGTCGTTTTGCAGGTGGTCTCGTTCCCTCTGGAGAGCCCCCTTCACGTCGTTATCGGTTTCCTGGGCAATCTGCTCATCAAGCAGCGCGATTTTTTCCCGCACTCTGTCTTCGAGGATTATCTCCTCGGTCTCATAACCGATGTTGCTCCATTCTCGGTAGTTTCCGTTTTCATCAATATAGCTGCCTTCTCTGACGGTCCCGTCGGCCTCGATATAGAGCGATCTGTTGCGGTTCAGGCCGCTTTCGAGAGACCCGTCCACGGTGATGGTATCGGTGCCTGCGAAAACGCTCCTGCGGCTCCCGTTGCTGTAAAACGTAATCGGGATGCCGAAGAAGAGGTAGGTCTTCTTTTTCGCCCGGGCATAGCCCACGACCGAGTGGTAACCGTAAAGCGCGCCGAGGGTGATGTGCTGGCCCGCTTTCAACTGGACTCCCCTATGGATGTTGATGTCGTTATAGTCATTGAGATCCGAGTGCCCTGTCACGCTGCTCCAGGGGATGCCGCCGGAGACATACGATCGGGCCTCTGTGTGTGATACGAGGTAGTTCTGTTCGTAGTAGGGATTCTGTCCCGCGTATATGTTGATATCGCGCCCGGCGCGGATCCACGTATCTTCACCGATGATGGTGTCGTTGTCAGCCGTCAGCACGGTTATGGCCGTCCCGTCACCGCCGGCGGCAAGACCCCAGGTGTGGGTATAGGTGGCGGCTAGGATATCTGCACCGGTACGGGAATTGATATTGACGTCGTTACCTGCCCTGACGGTGGTGTTGTTTCCGAGATACGAGAGCGCCGTGTTGGAATTGTAAATTTCTGCTCTCGCGTCGGCGACACCGATGACACCGCCGCATGACAGTGTCGCCTTGCTGCGGGCGTACACGTCGTTTTCAGCCGACACGGTCACATTCCGTCCCGCTTCCACTGCCTGGAGTGCGTCAGTGGTGGAATTCCCGTCGATGTGGGCGTACGTGTAGTTGTCAAAGGATGTATAACTCTTTCCCGCGGAAGCACCAAAGATACCCCCCGCCCCCGACGAAAGGAGATCGTATTTTCTCGTCCTGTTAACGGCTTCGACGAGAATATCCTGACCGGCATCGAGGGCGGTGTTAATGCCCACGGATGCGGATACTGTAGAGGTTGCGGAATTATTGGTACGGGCGCCGCTGAGCCCCACGAGCCCGGCGGAAGTACTGTCGGCTTTTGCGTCGAGCGATGTTAGCCCCTCGGCTCTTATCGTGATATTTTCCGTTGCACGAATCGTTCTTTCGTTATTGGGGTCGCTCGCATTGATGGCCGCGCTGGTCACATTGTTCTGTGCCGTGAGCGCCTTTGTAGTAACTCCTGCGATGCCGCCGCCGGCTCCCGCCTTCGAGTTTGCGTAGGTGTAGTTGTACGCGTAGGCGTTGACTCCCACATTTTTCGCAGTGATGGACACGTTTTTCCCGATGTGCGCGGTTGACGTTGCAGGTGTGGCGGTCGTCGGCGTGGTCATATAATATGAATATGCCTTTGCCGTGTTTGATCCGAATGCGGCAATGCCTAAAATTATTCCGCTGGCATACGATTTTATAGTATTGGTGGAGTCCGTCTTCACATCGATGTTTCCGTCCGCCCGGATGGTAGTACCGTCACCGATGAAGGTGTTGAGGACAGGTGTTCCCGTTGCCGTGGAGGTGGTTCCCGTCACACCGATGAGGGCTCCGGATGAAGAGGTGCAGCTGGTGGTGATCGTGCTGTTCCCGCTCGATTGAATGAGGACATCGCCGCCGGCATCGATGGCAGTGTCTGTGCCGATGTAGCTCCGTGTCCAGGGTGCGCCAAATGCCGACGCCTCCGACACCCCCACATTGAGGGCGGCAAACCCGGTGCCGTTCGCTTTCGCGGAGCCGTTTACGGTTGTCCTGCCTTTTACCGTGATATCGTTCTCGACGTCGATCGTGCTCCCGTCATCAATAAAGGCAGCAACAATGGGTGAGACCGTTGTCTTGGCCACCGCACCCGCACCCGAGAAGATTCCCCCCGAACAGGCCTGCGAGGTTGCCGAGACGCTGTTGACAGAGGTGGCATAGAGTGCCAGGCTGTTGACGAGAACACCGTCGCTGCCCGTGTCCTGACCAATTAATGTGTCCTTTCCGGCTGCCGCTGTTACATATCCGTTCGACGTTGCCTTTGCGTAGGAAACGCCGACAGCTGCGATGCCGACGGAAATGTTATGTGTTTCGGCCACATCGTTTGTCGTTGCCTTTGCCTCAAGCTTCAGATCACCGGCTTCATCGATGATGGCTCCGTCTTTGATGCGCGCATCGACGTTGTAGTCCGTGTTCAGGTGAACCACCGACGCCCCGAGCCCCACAAGACCGGCACCGCCGGCGAGTGAATCGCCCAGAGATTCTTCAATAAGTTCTGCAGAAATCGTGATGTTTTCATCTGCTTTCACCGTCGCCGCGCCGATATACGCCAGGACGTTCGCGTACACGTTGGATATACAGACGGAACCGCCGGCGCCGACAAGGCCTATGGCCCCGCCGCCTGCCTCCATGGTAAGAGCGATTCTCTCTTGTGCGGAGACCGTAATATTGCCTCGGACATCGATATCTGCCCCGTCTGCGATATATGCGGTGGTTCCATTCTGTGTCGTACCGGTGCTGAGGGCATTGTCGACGGAGAACTTGTTGGTAACCGTCTTGGTTTTTGCTTTCGCCGCCGTGCTGTTGTGTTCATCCGTTGTTTCAAGGTTGCCCACGCCGCTGGAAAGAGATATCTGGTCGTTCGCGGTGGACTGCATGTTGTTCGCCTCGTCCGCCGCTTCACTGTCGAGGCCGCTTCCGATGCCCGCCACCGACACCGCACCGTTGATGCCGACGAGGCCGCCGGAGAATGCCACAACGGTGGATTTTATGATTTTATCCGACTTGGCCGTTACCGCGACATTGCGGCCATCCACCTCGGTTCCGCTTCCGATGTACGCGCTCACCGTATTCTTGATCGTGACGACATCGACGGCGGCCCCGACACCGGCGCCGAGGCTGACAGAGACCGTTCCCGCCATATCATCGATTGTTGCAACATCTGCCGCCGTGACAGAGACATCCTGGCTGTCCGTTTCATGTGACGGATCTTTGTTGATGTGGGAGATCCGTGTTCCCGAATCTATGTACGCCTTCGTCGTGGCAGTTATGGAGTTCACGGCCACGGAGCCGGCAACACTGGCGATTCCGCCGACGCCACCGGTACCGACTGTGATGGCGATGGTTTCGGCGGAGGAAGCCTTCACTTCCGTAAGACCGCCCGCATCTGTTACGGCTCCGGTAAGGTGCGCATTCGTCGTGTTCCCGATACTGCATACGCCCACGGATCCACCGACACCCACGGCACCGCCCGAAATGGTTCCTGCATCCACATCGATTACTGCCGTATCGCTGGCGATGACTTTCAGATACCCGTCGGAGTAGATATCCGATTCACTGATAACAGCTTCGTTTGTAGATGAGATATCGATGACGGAAACTGCGCCGGCTATCCCGACGAGTCCGATAGCTCCCCCGGCGCTCGACGAGTCGGCTGTTTCCGCAGTAACGGTGCTCACTTCGACACCGTCACCGGCATAGACGGTAGTTCTCGCCAGATGGTCTGAATCGGTGATGGAGGCTTTTGTGGAATTGGAGATCGATGTGGTATCGACCACGGCTCCGATTCCGGCCGCACCGGCTGCGAGGACTCCTCCGAAGTTGTCCGTCGTAGTGTCCTGATACGCCCTGACGATAACGGCTTTGCCTTTTTCGGCTTCGCTGTTGATGAAGGAGTTGTCGATAGTCGCTTCCGTCGTATCTTCGATCATGGTGACGGCCACATTGGCACCGACTCCCACAGTGCCGATGGCACCGGTGACGGCAAAGACGTCGACTTTCTCGGTGCACTCGGCGACGACGGCAAGGCCGCTCACTGTTCCTTTTGCCGTATCCCAGCTCATAACAGGAGACGCCACGCCACTGCCCCTTGCCTGTACCGTTGACGTGGTTATGAAGGCGTCGGTGTCGTTTTCAAGCACGTTGACGACCACCGTGCCACCAATACCGGCTGCAACACCACCGGCGATGGTTCCTCCGTATGTGTCTGTTGTGTTGTGGGAATCGGCAACAACGGCGATATTATTTTCTGCCGTTACGGTGGAATTTTGCAGATATGCCAGGACATCGTTTTCCATGAAATTGATGGCGACGGAACCGGCAACGCTGGCCGTGCCGCTGAAACCGCCGCCGACGGCGATGGTTTCTATCGCTGGAAGCGAGAGCGCCGAAAGAGCTATACTGCCTCCCGATGTAAGGACGGCACCTTCCGTGTAGGCCTTCACGGTATTTCCGATGTCGTTGTAGGCTGCCGACCCGCCGATGGCAGCGGTACCGCTTACGGCAACCTGCCCCGACAGGGAATTAATGGTGGATGCATCCGCTGCTGATATCGTAATGGCCTCAGTTGCCGCCACGATCTTCGGAGCGGACACACCGGAAATGTGCGCATCGACGGTGTTTGCAATATCGTTCAGCGAGACCGCCCCCGAGATCGACACGGTTCCCGAACCGGCGATGCCCGCGGAAAGCGTTTTGATCATTGCGCCCGACGTCGCCCCAAGAGCAATGGTAGTCGATGATATGGCTGCGTTGTGTATGGCCGCCCGTATGGTGTTTCCGATATCATTGGTGGCCACGGCTGCGCCTATTCCCGCCGTTCCCCCTCCCTGAACCGTGCCGGCAAGGGATTCGATTGTCGAGGTGTCACCCGCCGTGATGCTGACGCCGAGGGCACTGCTCACAGGAGTTCCGGCGTCGACATTCGTTACATGCGCATCGATGGTACTGGCAATGTCGTTGAGCGATACGGACCCGCCCAGGGCGAATGTCCCGGCGCCTCCCCCGGCCGCCGTGATATTTTTGATTGTGGAGTTGGCGGTGGCACCAAGGGCGATGGTACTCGCCGTTGATGTCACGGCTGCGTTGTTGATAGAGGCGGTGACGGTGTGTCCGGTATTCCCAGAGGCGTTGCCGCCGTAGTTGTTGCCCTCCAGAGACTCGGCGGCTGATTTGCCATCACCGATGAAATTCCGTGCGATGGATGCTCCGATGGCAGCGGTTCCCGCACCGGTGATCTGACCGGCCAGTGATTTGATTGTCGAGGTATCGCTTGCCGTAATGCTGATCGCCCCGGGAATGGTGACAACGGCACCATTGGAGATATACGAGGCGACAGTGTTATCGATGTAGTTGAGAGAGACGGCACCGCCCAGGGCGAACTCTCCCGCCCCTGCCGCACCGGCGGTTATATTCTTGATAGTCCCGTTCGACGTGCTGCTGAGTGACGTGCCGCCCACCGAGGATGTGAGTGTTGCTCCGTTAATAGATGACCGTACGGTATTGTCAATGTCATTGATCGCCACTGATGCACCGGCTGCTGCCGTTCCGCCTCCGGAAACCGTGCCGGCGATGGACTCTATGGTTGACGTGTCACTCACCGTCAGTGTGATTGCTCCAGGAGCACTTACACTGGCGCCATTCGATACATGGGCGTCGGTGATATTGGCGATGTCGTTAAGGGAGACAGAGCCCCCCAGAGCGAATTTTCCGGCGCCCGTACCCGCGGCGGTAATGTTGCTGATGGTCGAATTGTTTGCTGCGGTCAGGGCGATGGTGCTTCCCGTCGATGTGATGCGTGCATTGTCGATATATGAATATACCGTGTTGCCGATGAAGTTCTTCGCAACTGCCGCACCGATGGAAGCCTTGCCCGAGAAGGAGAGCGATCCCGCCAGGGACTTGATCTGAGAGTAATCAGTTGCCCGCACGGTGACTGCTCCGCCTGCCGTAACGCTCCGGGGAGCAGAGACATTTGACATATGCGCATCGACACTATTGTCAATGTCGTTGATTGTCACGGACCCGCCCAGGGAGAATGTCTGTGCGCCGGCCCCGCCTGCCGCTATTGTTTCGATCGTCGCCGTTGACAGAGCTGAGAGTTGCAAGGTGGCAGCGGCGTCTGCGCTTGAGGTGTCAACAGAGGCCCGTATCGTGTTGCCGATAGCATTTTTGCCCACGCCCGCACCGATGGCGGCCTTGCCCGCGATGGACGCCGCCCCGGCAATTGACTGGATCACTGTCGATCCGATAACGGTGACACCATCCGAAGCCAATATTTGATCTGAGGCCAACAGTGCAATATTTTGATCTGCCTGGGCATCAGACGAGTGTGCAATAGAGGCAATGATATCGTTCGAGATATTATTAATAGAGATGGCTCCGGCTAATCCTACCTTGTTCCCCCCGGCTCCCCCTGCCGATATGGTCTTTATTGTCGCCGGTGACAGGGCTGAGAGGTGAATACTGGCAGCATTCAGGTCGGAGGTGCTGGCGTAGGCCTGTGTTGTATTGTCAATGTCGTTATACGCGGCTGCGGCACCTATTCCCACCTTTCCGAACGAGAGGGCACCGGAGATCGATCTGATGGTCGATTGATCTGCTGCCGTTATGACAATTGAACCGTCTGTATCGATATGACTCTGTGAACCCGAACAGTCGAAGATGTAGGCGTCCGTTTCATTCCCCATCTCATTCCACGACATTGTCCCCGAGAAAGAACCGCTCTTTCCGTAGGCAGCCGATCCGGCGATGGTGAGAATCCCGCGTTCATCTTCCGGCGTGGTAACGTTGCCCGATGTGGCAGTGACGATGACGTCGCCGGTTGCATCGATGGCGGAGCGTGCGATATACGCCGTTGTCTTGTTGAAGATCGTGTTGATTCCGACCGCCGCCCCGAATCCGATGGCGTCCTTCCCGACCGCGACGGCCCCCGCAATGCTCTGTATTTCTGAGATGTCCGCAGCAGTGAGAGAAACCTGTCCGACGGGTTCTTCCGATGTGCCGATGACGGAATTACTGATGTATGATGCCGTTTTATTTTCCGTATTGTTATATGCGACTGATCCCGCAACACCGAGCTTGCCTCCTCCGCCGAATCCCGCGCATATGGACTTGGTTTTCCCCGAGGTGTTTGCAGACACCGTGATATCTCCATCGGAGGTAACGGTCGAGTCGGCAATGTACGACTTCGTTGTGTCAGTGATATCGTTCTGTGTGTAGGAACCCGCAATGCCAGCCGATTTGTCTTCAAAGGTGGCTGCGGCGGCACCGCCGATGGCATTGATGTGAGACGTGTTCACCGACGTTACGGTGAGCCCGCCGGATCCGGCAGTGATCTCTGCTCCGTGTGCGCTATCATCCAGGTTGATGTATGAGAGCGTTGTTGCCGTGATGTCATTAAGTGAGACATCGCCGGAGATTGCCAGTCCATATTTCCCTTTTCCCTTCTCGGCACTTCCCTCTTGCGGTTTGCCCGAGTCTTGTCTCTGGTCAGCGTCAGGTGCGTCGTCGGGGGCTGACGTGTCGCTATCCGATGCGAATGATCCTGCCACGGCAATGGATCCGATCGTGTCGGTGGCAGTCGATTTGATTTCGATGTTGTTTCCCCCGTGAATGTATCCGTTCTGGGCGGCACCGGCGAAATCGGTATCCGGCTCATTGCCGATGAAAGCCTTTGTGGTGCTCATGATGTCGTTGATCGCCACTGAGGCGCCCACTCCGAGGGTCTTGGCTTTGACAACGCCGCCGGTAATAACAAGGTTTTTTACCGTGTCGGTAGCGATGACTTTCAGATCATTCTCGGCGTCGACAGATGCCGTGTCCTGAATGAAGGCGTAGGTGTTCGTTGTCATGTCGGTCATGGAAAACGCACCGTTGACGCCGTAGTCTTCGGCCTCACCCCCGGCGAGGGACATGACAAAGGCGTTTTCCGTCGAGTCTGCCGTAACGTGTATGTTCTCTGCCGTAATCTTTGCGTCATCCTTTATATATGCATAGGTGTTGACGAGGTAATCAACCTCGTTATATGACCCTCCGACGGACAACTTCTTTGAGTCACCACCCTGGTCCTGGCCATCGCCGTCGTCGTCCTCTTCCGGTTCTACCGTGAAATCAGGGAATGAGAATACCCCGGCGATGTTGATGGTGTCTATGTTGGTAAGAGCGGTGACGGTGACTGTCTGTAACCATGAAGTATAATCCGTGTCCTGATTTATCTGAGCACCCGTGCCGATGTAGGCCCTCGCCGTGTTTTCCACCGTAAGGATATTAACGCTCCCCGCTGCAGCGACTTTTCCATCATCGGCCGGTGTGGCGGCACACCTGACATACGAAGTGAAGATTCCCTCGATGGCTGATTCAATATCGATGGTTGATGCTTCTATCAAGGCCCAGACATCGCTGGGGTTCTCGATGAAGTACGGCGTGTTTGCCCATTCAAGACGATCCGGCACTTCCGTTTCTCCCTTGATCTCGAGTGTTTTCCCTGCCGTAACGTCGGCGCCGTCGGCAATGTAGGCGTTTGCTTCACTCGTATAATCGCCGTATGCAACGGCACCACCGAGAGTGAATTGTGCGTCCTCGGCCTCGCACACCGATGAGATCCGGAAATTGTCGCTCGTCGTCGAGGTAATGCTGATGTTGTCATGTGACCTGATGGTGGCGTCACCACCTATGTAGGCAGTTGCCGTATTTGAATTTATCGAAAGGGCCAACGAACCGGAGACGTCGACCTTTGTCGCGGCAGTGTCACCGTAGGTCGAGTTGCTCTTCTCGTCGAGTTCTTTTTTGTCAGGATAGTCTGTCTCTTTGTCGGTGACCTCGTCGACCTTTGCCTGCTCGTCTGCGGGTATATCAGGTTCCCCATCTTCATTGATGCTTATAGGTTCGGCGGTTGCCGTGGTCTCGTTGTTTTCAGTGATGGAACTTGCAAAGATGGTTATTGGACCGGGGATCGTGAGATCGGCATTGATATAGGCCGTGGCATTTGACGTCAGTTGACTGTCCACGACGTCAAGTCCTTTCGAATCTCCTTCCTCGTTGATTTCAGCCGGCTCTGCCGTCGTCGAAATGTTGTTGGTGTTAAGTGCTGTTACGTCAAGGCTGCCTGCCGTAACCGTCGCACCGTTTTCTATATACGCATTGGAAGTCGAGGTGGCATTGGTAATGGCAACGTTGATACTCGGGGTATCTCCCCAGGCCCATGTTTTTGCCTCGACGGTATTGCTTGTTTCGGCGTTCAGCGAAAGAGTTCTGGTGGTCGTTATGGTTGCGCCGCTCTCGATGGAGGCATTCGCTGTGGCATCGCAATCTGCGTAGGTGAAGCCAAGGTAGTACCCGATGGTGGTGATGTTGGAGGTTGCATCGGCCTGTGCCGTGATCGCAACGTCAGTGCCGTTAATATCCGTTCCCGAGGCGACCTGCACGGTGGCTTCGGAATCTACCAGGAGCACTCCCGCCAGTGCCGTAAATCCCAGGAGACTTTCTCCCGTTCCGTTCAGAAATTGTTCAGCAAGGGTGTCGTTGTCGTCAGTCAGTTTCGCCGTATCGGAGTGGGCGGTAATCGTGACCGTGTTGCCTTTGATCTCCGGGCCGTTGAGCGTGATGGTGCTCTTCGCATTCTGGGCGAAAAGGGAAAGGGGGATGATTGCCGGTGTCACTAAAACGATGGATTCGGCCTGGATGGTGATGTCTCCCGCCTTCGTGACATCGTCAGCATAGGAATAAAGGGATGCATCGTTTCCGAGAGTTATGTCGGCGCCCGTTCCGATGGTGACGTCCTCTTCGGCGAGAAGCGTGATGCTGCCAGCCTCATATGCCGCCCCTGTATCGGTATCGGTACCTATCGCATGGGCATAGAGCTTTGCGTTGTCTCCAATGATAATCTGGGGGGCCTCGAGCCGCAGGTCGCCGGAGTTTCCCGTCGAGTCGTCATTCAAATGGTCGGTGTCGCTGATCTGGCGGGTGGAGATCATGACACCCGGTGTGACGTCGATTTTCTCGTCGGCTTCCAGTGCGAGGTCCGCACCATCTGTGGTCTGATCGGTCGCAATATTCAGTGTGGCGGGATCGATCAGGATGGTGCCTCCCGCTCCGTTTGATGCCGAGGCTTTGAATGTCCCACCGTCAAGGCTGACGGTTGAGCCGCTCAGTTCGATGAAACCACCATTTCCTGATTCGTTACCGCCGCGGGCGTCGATGACAGCGCCGCTTCCGAAACGCGCCCTGCTGTCTGCGTAGATGATGATGTTCCCGCCGTCGGAGTTACCCCCGCGGCCTTTTGCGGAGATGAGGGAACCGTCCTCGAGAGATATGTCACCGCCGGCATGGATGGCAATGGTGCCGGCGTCGAGGTTGTCAGAGCCGTTCGTCACAATGATCCCGCTGTTTTCAAAATCCTGTGTCGTGACGATTTCGATGGTGCCGTTTTCGTCGCACGAGACCACCGCACCGTGTTCGAGTGCCGTGACATTGACGACATCGGTGAAAGCATCGTTCTCGCTCGCGAAGACCGCGCCGGAGTAGATCCCGCCTGTATTGGTGATGGAACCGGCAGAGAGGATGATGTCACTTGTCGCGTTAACGTTTCCTCGGATGGAAATCAGTCCGCTTTCACTGATCGGCACCGTGCCGTCGAGAAGTGCTGAGGTCGCCTCGGCAGAAGGATTGTCCGGGGAGAGGAAGAAGGTGTCCACGAAGGTCTGCGTCGGTGTCACCGCCGTGAGGGCTCCTACGTTGACGACACCGGATGAGCCCACGACGAAACCGTGGGGATTGGCGAAAAATACGTGTCCGCCGATCTGCCCGTTCCTGATCGAATTCAGTATGCCGTCGATATTGGTCGTCTCCGATCGAACGAGATTGAGGAGATTGCGGCACCCGTTCGGTACGAAGAGATTGACGGTGTTACCCTGGTAGACATCGAACTTGTGATAAGAATTAAATGCGCTGGCACCACGGACCGTCGAGGTCGTCACATCTGTCACAGTGCCGCTGATGTGAAGTGATGTCTGGGTGTTGCCGTCGGGAATTATCTGGGGCTGTGAATAGACTGCGGGCGAGATGAAAAAGACAAAGGCCACAATACAGGTGACAATACGGCTGATTGTCACGTATTTGCCATGAAATAGGCTCATTATGTAATGAGATCGAACTCGTGTCATCCTGCAGTATGAACCCCGAGGCATGAATCAATGTGAGAGTGCTATGCCTGTTAACAAGTTGTTATATCGAGCACTTTAAAGAGTCACCATTCGTAACATGCACGAGAAACATGAAATAGTACTATAAGGAGTGCATAATATGTGCCAAAGACACATCTAGCTGATATTGTTTACTATTATTGAAAATGAACGGATTTTTAAGAATCTATTTGTAAAGAATCCCGACAGTTGTCACTGTTCATGTCGGAAAAGCGTCTGTTAAATTCAACTAACAATCTGTTATTATTGTTTTTAATTTAATTGAGGTTGATTGTCCGAAGTGTCGGAATTATTTACAATGTGAATGCCTTCAAACATTAAGACTATAAAAAGCCCATAAACGGGACAAGAACAGTTGCACGGGTGGTGATTCATGACAGAAGGAATCGCGAACAAAAAAGAGCGGTACCGTAGAGTCCCTCGACCAGTGCGATGTGGAAATGTGGCATATATACCTATCAAAATCAAGAGAAAAGTAGAGTATATGCCATGTATTTCAGCCGTGTGGGTGTGATGTAGTTGTCAGTGACGGCAATGCACCCGGGAAGGCAGGAAAAGTGCTGAGACAAATATCGGTTACGAGCCTCACCTGCCTGTCATAGGACCAGTGTAAGAAGCTGTTTTATCATAGTATCGGAGAGAAATGTTCCGGCTCTCCGGTTTCGATCTTGTAATCTTTGGTCTAAATCGATATATAGGAGTATGAGAGGGTGTAGTATGACCACGTTCAAAATCGCCACATACAACGTCAATTCAATCCGTTCCCGTCTCCATATCGTGATTCCATGGCTCGAGACACATAGTCCCGATGTGTTGTGCATGCAGGAGACGAAAGTGGAGGATGAAAAATTTCCCTCGAAGCCCTTTGAAGATGCGGGATACTACCTCGTCTTCAGGGGAGGGAAAAAGTACAACGGCGTCGCCATTGCCTCTCGTGAGAAACCGGAAAGGATTGCTTTCGGAATGGATGATGCTGGTCCGGCAGACGCCGATCGTTTCATCAGGGGGACAGTTTTTGGTATTACGGTGCTGAACCTCTACGTGCCCCAGGGACGGGAGAAGGACAATCCGCAGTTCGAGTATAAACTTCAGTGGCTCGGACGGGTGCGCGATTTTCTCTCCCGGTTGCATGCCCCCGATAACCTTCTTGTCGTGTGCGGCGATCTCAATGTCGCCCGGGAGGAAATCGATGTCCATGATCCGAAGCGACTCCTTGGTCATGTCGATTTTACCCCGGAGGTCTGGGAGGCGTTCGATCGATTAAAATCGTGGGGACTCGTTGATGTCTTCAGAAAACACCACCTGGACGAGGCGGGACAGTTTGCCTTTTTCGACTACCGGGTTCCCAACGCTGTCGACCGCGGGCTGGGATGGCGTGTCGATCATATTCTTGCGACACGGCCCCTCGCTAATAAATCGGTTGATGCCTCGATCGATCTCGAATCGCGGCGTGCCGAAAAACCATCGGACCACACGGTCATGATGGCGCAATTCGAGCTCTAGCCGAGTCGATTACCAGGACAGTGGTATTATGTTAGCGAAAGAGAGAGAAAATGGAAAAACGTGAGATGGAATCTGGAAAGACTCCGGACGTGTATGGGAAAGGCGGCGTTTTCAAGGATGAGGGTTTCTCCCGCAGTTTACTGCAGGCGCTGCCGGTGTTCTTCGTTGCCATAGGCAAGGACGGCACGACGCGTGTGATGAATGACGCCATGCTGGAACAACTCGGCTATTCGAAGAAAGAAGTGATCGGAAAGGATTATTGTTCGATGTTTGTTCCCGAAGAGGACCGCGGTGAACTCTCGGTCGTGTTTGAAAAGCTTGCGGGTTTGTACGAGGATACGTTGAATGAAAATAGGGTGGTAACCAAAGACGGCAGGGAATTGCTCGTTGAATGGCATGGGAGGCCCATCTTGAATGACCGAGGTGAACTCGATTTCTTCTTCGGTGTAGGGGTCGATATCACGGAACAGAGAAAATCCGAAGAGGCGCTGCGAAAGAGTGAAGAGCGGTACCGGACAATTCTTGAGAACATCGAGGAAGGGTATTTCGAAGTTGACCTTTCGGGTAAGTTTACCTTTGTAAATCGAACACTTTCGGAGAATCTGCATCTGGGTGGCGAAGAGCTGCAGGGGATGCACTACCGCCAGTTCCTGGACGCTGAGAATGCAGAAACGGTGTTGCGTGTGTTCAGTGAAGTGTACCGGACCGGTGTACCGGTGAAACATCATGATCTGAAGTTTACACGCGTTGACGGCACAGTGATATTTGCCGAAGCGTCGGTGTCGCTGCTAACGGGGGCGGAGGGCAACCCTTTAGGCTTCAGGGGCATCATCCGCGATGTTACGGAACGCGTTGAATCGGAGGCGCTCTATCGGACCGTGGCACAGACATCACGCGCGGGTGTGTACATCATTCAGGACAAGAAGTTTCAGCTCATCAATTCCAATGCGGCACACTATGCGGAGCAGGACGAACGCACGATGCTGGGAAGAGAGTCTTTCAGTATCGTTCACCCCGAGGACCATGAATTGGTAAGAGAAAGTGCCAAGCGGATGCTGCGGGGGGAAACGTCGAATCCGTATGAATATCGGATCGTGACAAAGAGCGGGAAAATCAGATGGATTCTAGAGACGGTTACATCCATTGAATATAAGGGGAAGCCGGCGGTGCTCGGGAATTCCCTGGATGTAACCGAACTGCGAGAGGCCCGGAAAAGGCGTGAGGAGAGTGAACGACGCCTCTCACAGATTGTCGAGGGAAGTCCCGTTCCCTCGTTTGTTATTGGTAATGACCATCGAGTGACTCACTGGAACCAGGCCTGTGAAAATCTCACCGGTATCGATGCGTCCGATGTGATTGGAACGCTGCAGCAGTGGTCAGCTTTCTATCCTTCGAAAGGAAAGGTTTTAGCGGATTTTATCGTTGATAACGCCACAGAAGAAGACATAGCACGGTACTATGACGGGAAGTGTCGAAAATCAGCCATTGTGAAAGGTGCGTACGAAGCGGAAAGGTTTTTCCCCGATCTCGGTGAGGAAGGAAAGTGGCTGTCTATTACATCGGCACCGCTGGAAGACATGGAGGGTGGCATTATCGGGGCGATTGAGATGCTGCAGGATATCACGGAGAGGAAAGAGTCAGAGGAAGTATTGCGGGAGAGTGAAAGGCGATATCAGCAATTGAGTATAACGGACAACCTTACTAGTCTCTTCAATCGGAGGTATTTATACTCACAGTTGCAGACAGAGATTGAACGTTGCCGGCGGTACTCGCACCCGCTGTCTATCTTGGTGCTGGATGTGGACGATTTCAAGCGCTACAATGACAAGTTTGGTCATCTGGCCGGCGATGAAGTGCTCGTAACGCTGGCAGAGGTGATTCGCGAGTGTATACGAAAGAGTGATTCGGCGTACCGCTACGGCGGAGAGGAGTTCGTCGTGATACTGCCTGAAACGTCCGGTCACCTTGGTGTGGTTGTCGCCGAAAGAATCAGAGAACAGTTCAGAACGCAGATATTTGCCCCTGATGAGAAAAACAAGGTTGTGGTGACCCTTAGTATCGGGGTATCCGAGTTGAAGGAAAACGAGGAAATGAACGACCTGATTGGACGAGCCGACGACCGGATGTACACGGCAAAGAGAGAGGGGAAAGATCGCGTTATCTTTTTTTAACGGGGATCAGAAAGAATCACACGTAACGGATGCATAATTCCTTGTTGGAACCATTCCTGCCCTGCCTTTTGCTTTTATCTCCTATTCATAGACTGATTCGCAAAAAGTCGTGAAATGTGGAAAATTGTCACGATAATATGGTATTGACAAAACCCATAAGAATGGGTGATTAAGAAAAGCGTGTCGCGGTGGACACTGTCATTGAAGAGAGGGGAGGAGTAAACGATGGTTACGGTAACGTGTTTGGGTGCAGCGGGCTCGGTGACGGGTTCATGTTATCTCGTGAAGAGTTCTCAGGGAAACAGCGTTCTCATCGACTGTGGCCTTTTCCAGGGTGGAAAACGGGTGGAACAGCGAAACTGGGAGCACTGGGGCTTCGATCCTACGTCAATAAAGCATCTCATCCTCACCCATGCTCATATTGATCACAGCGGAAGAATTCCGAAGCTGGTGCGCGATGGTTTTCGGGGCAAGATTGTTACTTCTCCGCCGACGGCGGAGTTGTGTCAGGTGATGCTTCTCGATTCGGCGCACGTGCAGGAGATGGAAGCGGAGTGGCAGTCGAGGAAAAACAGGCGACAGGGAAAAGATGAGGTGTCTCCCCTGTATACCATGGAGGATGCGGAACAGAGCCTTCGGTATTTTTCCCCCGTGGAACGGGATCAGGTGATCGATATTGACCAGGGCGTGAGGGCGCGGTTGCGCAATGCCGGTCATATCCTGGGATCATCGATTGTGGAACTGTGGGTGAAAGACAGCGGAGGTGAAACGAAGATCGTCTTCTCCGGCGACCTGGGGAAACACAACCAACTCATTGTAAAAGATCCCTATGAGGTTGTCACGGCTGATTATCTTTTTATTGAATCCACGTACGGAAACCGTCTGCATCGTACCTTTGAAGACAGCAAGGCAGAATTGCTCGAAGCGATACGATACGCTGTCTCACACAACGAAAAAGTCATCATCCCCGCGTTTGCCCTTGAACGAACTCAAGAGATACTGTACCTCCTCGGTGAGTTTCACAGAGACGGCAGTCTCCCCGATATCCCCATCTATCTCGACAGTCCCCTTGCCATCAAGGCAACGGAGATATTCCGAAAAAACAAAAAATATTACGACGAAGAAGCACGGGCAATAGTCGCTCAGGGGTTTGATCCCTTCGATATGCCCACGCTTCACTTTACACCGACCACTCGCGAATCGATGGCGATCAATGAGCAACCAGGTTCGGCGATTATTGTTGCCGCAAGCGGTATGTGCACGGCGGGGCGGATCAAACATCACCTGAAGCACAACCTCTGGCGTCCCGGAGCAAGTATCATTATTGTGGGGTTTCAGGCCCAGGGAACGACGGGAAGGAAAATCGTGGAAGGTGCATCCTCGGTGAAAATTTTCAGGGAGGATGTTGCGGTTCGTGCAAAAGTCTACACTATCGGAGGGTTTTCTGCCCATGCGGACAGAGAAGGTCTTCTGGGTTGGCTCGAACATTTTTCGGACCACTCGAAACCGCGTGTATTCGTTGTCCACGGGGAACAAACAGCGCGGGAAGCGTTTGCCCGGGAGGTTCGTGAAAAATGTGCTCTGGAGGCTTCCGTGCCCCGGTGGCGGGAGGTATTAAAGCTTAAACACCGCGAGGTACTCCCGGAATCCGTTCCAGAAGAAGTGGGTCCTGAAGATGGTCGTGAGAGTATGCTTGCCACTATCGCCAGTCTGGAAGCGGAGTTGAGAAAACTGAAAAAACACGTCCGTGAAAAAGACATGAACGACGTCGATACGGAGCGTCTCAAGGAAATCCACACTAAAATTCAGGGTATCATGAATGAGTGACGCACAGCCGACGATCTTCTCTCTTTGGAAAAGATAGGCAAGGGTCGATTGTTACTCTGTCCTTTTTTAACGGGAAAGTGAGTTGATTGCCAGTGGTCGGGAACGTGTCGCCGGGTTTCTTTTCCCTTGATTTTAAAAGATACATTGACGTATAGTTATCGGGATTGTGAAACACCCTTGTGTCACTTTCCCTCGAATCATTTTATACACGTGTGTGTGCTGTCAGGAAAATTGTCACAGATGTCATTCACTCCCAGACTCCGAATGCTCTATTGCCTTTGTGGTGTTGTTTCTACATGTCAGACTATTATAGGTATAGGGAAACAGTGAAATGAACGAACCGTCCGAACACCGTGTCAATGCAAAAGAAATTGAAGAATTGCGCCGCCGTGTTTCCGAGCTGGAAGAGGTGGTGAACATGCGTACCCGGATGGTGGAAGTGCTGAGGGAGTCGGAAGAGAGGTACCGAACCATATTTGAAACAACGGCTATTGCCATGATCGTTATCGACGAGGATCTGACAGTCTCGATGGCGAACACAGGCCTTGAGGAATTGACGGGGTACACACGTGAGGAATTAGTCGGGAAGAAGAAGTGGACGGAGTTCATTGTGGAAGAGGATCTGGGAAAAATAATCGAGTATCATCGCCTGCGCCGGGTAAATCCGCATGCGGCTCCACAACAGTATGAATTCCGTATGACAGATAAAATGGGGAACTTGAGGAATATCATGGTTACCGTTTCTTTCATCCCCGAAACAAGTAAGAGTATTGCCTCTCTTTCCGATATTACCAATCGAAAAAAAATGGAAGAGCAACTCCGGTATCTGAGTACCCATGATGTCCTTACCGGTCTATATAATCGCGCGTATTTTGAAGAGGAAATGATACGACTCGAACGTGGCAGGCAGTTTCCCGTCAGCATAATCATGGTTGACGTCGATGGGCTGAAGGAAACGAATGACAGCCTCGGACATGCAGCCGGCGACACGTTGTTGAAGCGAACAGCGGAAGTGTTGAAAATGGTGTTCCGCGGTGAAGATGTCGTGGCGAGAATCGGCGGCGATGAATTTTCTATACTCCTTCCCTGTACGTCGCCTGAGGCTGTCGAGAACATTGCGGCGCGTATCCGCATTGCCCTGATGACGCATAACGGAGAAGTTTCTGACTTTCCATTGAGCTTTTCTGTCGGATTTTCAACGGGAGAACAGGGCAGTGCTCTGGCCCCTGTGTTTAATAAGGCTGATAAAAAAATGTACCAGGATAAAGTGGAGCGGTTTGGTAGTAACGAAAGAGCTCCGGAAAGTGTCGATCACTAACCCGCTCTTTTATGGTTGAAAGGCATGTCCTGTACGGCGTGCACCAGTGGAAATAGATATATGCTGCTTATCGGAGATGTCGGGGGAACAAAAACAGCCATTGCGATAGTCTCGCGAGAGTCGGGACCGCGGGCTTTTCTCGAAGAGGCTGTCTTTCCCAGTGAGAGATATTCCTCCCTTGAGGCGATCGTTGATGAGTTTCTGAAAGACAAAAAAATCATCATCGATAGAGCCGTCTTTGGTGTTGCCGGACCCGTGATTGGAGGAAAGGCACAGCTGACGAATCTTCCGTGGATGGTCGATCAATATCAGCTCAAAGAAACCTTTTGCCTGTCATCGGTGCATCTTCTCAATGATCTCGCAGCCCTTGCTCACGCCGTTCCGCATCTGGAACCATCGGAACTCGTCACCATCAATGAGGGACACACCGAGGAAAAGGGAAACATCGCCGTTGTCGCTCCCGGTACCGGTCTGGGTGAAGCATTTCTCGTCTGGACCGGAGAACGCTATACCGTCCATTCCTCGGAAGGTGGCCATGCCGACTTTGCCCCGCAGAGTCCTTTGGAGATGGAGCTTCTGGCATATCTCCGGGAGAAGCTCGATCATGTGAGTTTTGAGCGGGTTTGTTCAGGACCGGGTATTGCGAACATTTATTCTTTTCTGAAAGACAGAGGGTATGGCTCCGAGCCTGACTGGTTTGCGGAGAGGATTCGGGGGGTCGCAGATCCTACACCGGAAATCGTAAGAGGTGCCTTTGAGGGAGGACATTCCTGTGAACTCTGTGTTAAGGCTCTCGATATGTTTGTCTCGCTCCTGGGTGCGGAGGTGGGCAATATGGCCCTGAAGGTAATGGCAACCCGGGGTGTGTATCTGGGTGGCGGTATCCCACCGCGCATCGTGCCGTTTTTCGAAAAAGACATATTCATGAATTCTTTCCGGAGAAAGGGCAGATATGCCGGAGTAATGGAAAGAATCCCTGTTTACGTGATTCTCAATACAAAGGTTGCACTCTTAGGGGCAGCCTGTGCAGCACTTGAGTGTCAATAACCATAGTTTTTTATGAGGGGGGAATTACCTGATGAATGAAGACATGCAACTTGCCGAACGGTGTATTAACACGATACGATTTCTCTCTGTAGATGCGATTCAAAAGGCCAATTCAGGGCATCCGGGTTTGCCCATGGGGGCGGCGGCTGTGGTGTATACGCTCTGGATAAAGCATCTCAGGCATAATCCCGCCAATCCCGAGTGGCCTGACCGGGATCGATTTGTCCTTTCTGCGGGACATGGGTCCATGCTTCTCTATTCTCTTCTCCACCTGACGGGGTACGATGTTTCTCTCGACGACATCAAGGCGTTTCGCCAGTGGGAGAGTATTACACCCGGTCATCCGGAGTATGGCATGACACCCGGTGTTGAGGTAACCACGGGGCCCCTGGGCCAGGGGATCAGTAATGCTGTGGGTATGGCGATTGCCGAGGCGTATCTCGCAGCACGGTACAACCACCCCGGCCATGAGATCGTTAACCATTATACCTATGTCATCGCCAGCGACGGAGATCTCATGGAGGGCGTAAGTGCCGAAGCATGTGCCATTGCCGGCCACCTCGGTCTCGGAAAGCTCATTGTCCTGTTTGACGACAACCGTATCTCTCTTGCCGGGTCAACTGATCTTACCTTCACCGAGGATGTGGCGGGTCGCTATACGGCCTATGGATGGCATGTCCAGAATGTTAATAATGGAAACGATGTTGATGAAGTTGACAGGGTTCTGACCGCTGCGAAAGAGACAACAGATCGCCCGTCCATCATTATAATCCGCACCACCATCGGGTACGGATCTCCCGCCAAGCAGAATACGGCTGGATCACATGGATCACCTCTCGGTCCCGATGAGGTGCTGGCGGCCAAGGATAATCTCGGCTGGCCGAGGGAGTCGGCGTTTTTTATTCCCGACGATGTGCGGTCACACATGCGAGGTGTTGTTGACAGAGGAGGCAGGCAGGAAGAGGCGTGGAAGGATGAATTCGCACGGTATCGCGTATCCTTTCCTGATCGGGCCGCCGAGTTTAAACGGGTGATGGCCGGGGACCTTCCCGAGGGCTGGGAGGATGCCCTTCCGGCATTTGACGTCGATCCGAAGGGTCGTGCGACGCGCAAGACGTCCGAGACGATCATGCAGTCCCTCGCTACGGTGCTTCCCGAATTCATCGGGGGGTCTGCTGACCTGAATCCCTCGTGCTTCACCTGGCTGAAAGGGTATGGCGATTTTCAGAACTTTGCCATCAACCCCGCGAATTCGCAGGGAGCCGTAGGCGGTCAATGGGATTACAGTGGACGAAATATTCACTACGGTGTCCGTGAACATGCCATGGGATCGATATCCGGAGGCATGGTACTCCACGGTGGTATCATTCCTTTTACGGGGACGTTTCTCACCTTTTCCGATTACATGCGACCCCCCATCCGTCTTGCGGCGCTCATGGGTATCCGTGTGATTTACGTATTTACCCACGACAGTATCGGACTTGGTGAGGATGGTCCGACCCACCAGCCGATCGAACAGATTATGAGTTTGCGGACTATTCCTGGTCTGATGGTCATCCGCCCCGGCGACACGGCGGAAACGGTTGAGGCGTGGTGTGCCGCCCTGAGAAATGACACGGGACCGACGGCGTTAATCTTTACCCGACAGGGTGTCCCTGACCTGGATCGCCCCGACTGTGCATCCGCGTCCGGTGTGCGGCAGGGGGGCTATGTCCTGTGGGAGTCGGCAGCAGGTGACCCGGAAGTGATCGTAATCGGGACGGGCTCGGAGCTACACGTTGCCCTCGAAGCGGGGAGAAAACTGGCCGACGACGGTGTCGGTGTTCGAGTTGTTTCTCTCCCGTCATGGGAACTGTTCGACAGCCAGACTGATGACTATAGAGAAACTGTACTCCCGGCATCGGTGACGGCGCGTATTGCCGTGGAGGCAGGAATTACGCTGGGATGGGAACACTACGTGGGGCTGGAAGGAGCCGTCGTCGGGATGGAACGGTTCGGAGCCAGCGCTCCGGCATCCGTCCTGTATGAGAAATTCAATATCACTGTCGATGCGGTCATCAGCCGGGCGAAGAAGCTGCTGAACCGGGGGTAGATGGCTGCAGGAACGGTTGATATGCACATGTAGAACACATGAGCGCTTGTTGGTTTATCCTTGTTTCGTGGGACAGGAATTGCTAGAATAAAACATCTGTATCCGCACTCACTGTCGAACGAATCTCACCATACGCACGTTTCTACAGGAGCTTGATACGTCACCGGAACAGCCCGAAATAGTGTCATAAGTTCCACCGGGACGAGTTCCGGGTTGTTCGCACATGCCGGAAGATAGTGTCTATCCCGAATAGTCGTTACGGCAATCACGACATATGTAGACAGACGGGGGACCGCATATGGCAACAATCGGTGAGCTGACTGAATTGGGGCAGGCCGTATGGCTCGACTATATCCGCCGCTCACTTATCCAGTCCGGTGAGCTCGCCGCGTTCGTCACTGCGGGGCTCCGGGGGGTGACGTCGAATCCCACCATCTTTGATAAGGTCATTGCGGGCAGTGCCGACTATGATGGTGACATGCAACGCCTCGTTGCCTCGGGGATATCGGTAGGGGAAATATACGAAAAACTTGTCCTCGGTGATATCGGCCTCGCCGCAGACGTTCTCCGTCCAGTGTATGTTGAAACAGAAGGTGCCGACGGCTTCGTCAGTGTTGAGGTCAGTCCTGCACTGGCCTACGACACGGAGGGTACCGTTTCAGAAGCACGAGATCTCTTCACACGACTCGATCGACACAATATTATGATAAAGGTGCCGGCGACAGCCGCGGGCATTGTCGCCATAGAAACCCTCATCGGTTATGGTATTAACGTCAATGCCACCCTCATTTTTTCCCTCAAGCAGTACCAGGCGGTTGCGGAGGCATACATCAGGGGATTGGAAATACTGCTTGAGTCGGGTGGTGACTTACGTCGTGTGGCCTCTGTCGCCTCGTTTTTCATCAGCCGTGTCGATACGGCGGTTGATGCGGCGCTCGACAAAATCGGAAACCGTGACTTCCAGGGAACGATTGCCATTGCAAATGCGAAGATTGCCTACGCCCGATTCCGGAAGACCTTCTCGGGCGACCGCTGGCAGCGGCTCGCCGCTAGCCGGGCAAGGGTGCAGCGGGTTCTGTGGGCGAGCACGGGAACGAAAAATCCTGCCTGCTCAGATATTCGCTATATAGAAGAATTGATCGGGTCAGATACGGTTAACACCGTGCCACCTGCCACCCTTCGGGCGTTCCTCGATCACGGGAAAGCATCCACAACACTGGAGTTCAGCCTCGCTGAAGCGGAGCAGAACATTGAACACTTGAACGATCTCGGCATCGATCTCGATGCACTCCTTGAGCAACTACAGGAAGACGGTGTCGCTGCCTTTGAAAAGTCGCATGAAGACCTCATGGCACGTATCGCCGAAAAACGCGTGAATCTCTTGAGTCGTCGACAGCATTTCACCTTTGAACTCGGTGCCTATCGGGAGATGGTAGATCGGGCATTAACAGAGGTCAGGGACAAAGCGGTCATGGCCCGTATCTGGGCCCACGACCACACCGTGTGGAAGCCGGAGCCAACGGAGATAACGAATCGCTTGGGCTGGCTGCATAGTGCCGAGGTAGTGGCTGAAAATATCGAACGTCTCGATTCTTTTGCCGATACGGTGCGCGCCGATGGCTATACCCACGCGCTCCTGCTTGGTATGGGAGGATCAAGCCTTGCTCCCGAGGTATTCGGCAAAACGTTCGGCGCACGGGATGGGAGTTTCAGTCTTTCTGTACTTGACAGTACTGATCCTGGCGCTGTACTGGCGTATGCTGAAACGCTTGATCTGCGTAAAACTCTCTTTATTGTGTCAACGAAATCTGGTTCCACCGTGGAGACGAGTTCGTTTTTCAACTTCTTCTACAACCGTGCCGCTGCAGCGGTCGGTGAGGGGAGGGCCGGCGAGCACTTCGTGGCGATAACCGATCCGGGAAGTTCCCTGGCCGAACTCGCCGATCGTTTCAGCTTTCGTGCCGTTTTTCTCAACGACCCGACTATCGGCGGGCGCTATTCCGCCCTGTCGTATTTCGGCATGGTTCCTGCCGCCCTCATCGGCATGAATCTGCAACTGCTCCTTGATCGATCGATGATCATGCGCTGCAACAGTGAGGCATGTAACTGCCCTGTTGCAGGCAACAATATGGGGGCACAGCTGGGTGTTGTCTTGGGGGAGATGGCAAAAATCGGTCGAGACAAGGTTACACTTGTTTGCTCGCAAGAGATTGGAAGCTTCGGAGACTGGGTCGAACAGCTCATCGCGGAGAGTACCGGAAAGGAAGGAAAGGGAATACTTCCTGTCGTGGGAGAGCCTCTGGGTGCACCGGACATCTACCGCGACGATCGTGTCTTTGTATGCCTCGCGCTTGCCGGTGATGACACGCACAGGGAAAAGCTGGCCGCTCTCGAGGCAGCGGGACATCCCGTTGTGGTGATGACCCTGCGCGATTCCTACGATCTGGGAGGGCAATATTTTCTGTGGGAAATGGCGACGGCCGTTGCCGGTTCACGCATGGGTATCAATCCATTCGATCAGCCCAATGTCGAATCTGCAAAGATACTGGCCCGTGATATGGTGGCCGAATATAAGGAAAGGGGGAGGCTTCCCGTTGAGGAGCCAACCCTTGTCGACGGAGATATTGCTGTCTTCGTGCCATATCCTGTAGCAACCTCCGGGGAGGCGCTGAGGGATTTCATTGAAAAAGGGAAAACCGACGGGGCCTACATTGCCATTCAGGCGTATGTGACACCGGGGGCTGAAACCGACAGAGCGCTGAAAGCGCTCCGCCTTGTCATGCGTGACAGATATAAAATAGCGACAACGGTCGGATACGGGCCGCGGTTTTTGCACTCGACCGGGCAGCTCCACAAAGGTGATGCCGGTGCGGGATTATTTATTCAGATTACTGCTGGTCATGAACGGGATGTGCCCATACCGGATGAGGCGGAGAAGGCGGATTCATCTGTGAGCTTCGGTGTCCTCAAGATGGCACAGGCAATGGGTGATCGGCAAGCCCTCGTCAATGGAGGACGGAGAGTAATTCGCTTTCACATAAGAAACAATGTGGCCGGCAGCATACAACGGCTGGCAGGAACAGTTTCGTAGCCGATGTATGCAGACGCTCATCGCCGCACCGGCGGTATCTTCCGATTTTCTTTTAAAGAGAGGTGATACGGGTCGTGATTTTCGACCACGGTGTGGTCCGACGGGAGATGGAAGAACGAGAAAAGAATTGAGCTGACAATGAGTATCGATACGTCGAAGTTTAAGAAAGCCGCTGCCGACTATGCCGTGCAGTTTGTCACCTCAGGCATGGTTGTGGGGCTCGGGCATGGAAGCACGGCAATATTTTCGAGTCACAGAATCGCAACGCTTCTGGAGTGTGGCGAGCTTTCGGACATTCGAGGTATCCCCTGCTCGATGCATGTCGAGCGAGAGGCCCGCGAAATGGGGATTCCTCTCACCACGCTGGATGAACATCCCGTTATCGATGTGACTATTGATGGTGCCGACGAAGTTACCGAGCGGTGCGAGGTCATCAAAGGTGGCGGCGGGGCTCTGCTTCGCGAGAAGATGGTGGCGCAGGCAAGCCGGCGTGAGATTATCGTCGTTGATGAATCTAAGCTTTCTCCTCTTCTCGGGACGCACTGGTCCGTACCCCTGGAGGTCATTCCCTTCGGCTGGCGGGTGCACCTTCACTTCTTTGAGTCGATGGGAGCACATCCGAATATACGGAAAGACGGACGGGGGAACAAGTACATCACCGATCAGGGAAACTATATCATCGACTGTTTCTTCGGCACGATCAAAGAGCCGGAGAAACTCGCTGCAATGCTGAGCGCACGATCCGGTATCGTGGAACATGGGCTCTTTCTGGGTCTCGCAACGGACGTGATCGTTGCCGGGGAGGCGGGCATCCGTCACATTACTGCGGGGAGTGACGGTGGAGCGGTGGCGACAACGTGACACCGGTAGCGGTGAGCACCGCTTTTTGTTATCCTCATATATATAAGGAACAAGAAAGGAGGATGGGGGCGATGAAAATCGCTGTTATCGGTCTTGGAAAGATGGGAGCGAACATGGCCCGCAGGCTCGCACGGGGTGGTCACGATGTCGTCGTTTACAACCGTACCGTTGAAAAGGCCTTTACCCTTGCCGACGGAGAGGCAAATATAACGGCCGTGCCGACCCTCGATGACACAGCCAAAACGCTGGATCGACCTCGGCTATACTGGATTATGGTGCCGGCGGGAGCTGTCACGGACGATATGATCACAGGGCTTTTCAATGTCCTGTCTCCAGGGGATATTATTGTTGACGGCGGCAATTCCAACTATAGAGATACGCTCCGGCGCGGTACGGCGATGTCAGAGCGGGGCGTGCATTTTATCGATGTGGGCACCAGTGGCGGTATCTGGGGACTCACCGAGGGGTATAGCATGATGGTGGGAGGGGACAAAGAACCAGTTGAACATATTACACCGATTCTTGAAACCCTTGCGCCTTCGCCCGATACGGGGTGGGGACACGTCGGTCCTACCGGTTCAGGTCACTTCGTCAAGATGGTACACAACGGCATTGAGTACGGACTGATGCAGGCTTATGCCGAGGGGTTTGAAATACTGAAAGCGAAGGCAGAGTTCAATCTCGACCTCCACCAGATAAGCGAAATATGGCGCTACGGCAGTGTCGTTCGCTCGTGGCTTCTCGAGCTTGTTGCATCGGCCCTTTCGGAAGATCAAGAGCTTTCCGATATCAGGGGGTGGGTTGCAGACTCCGGCGAGGGGCGATGGGCGGTTGCCGAGGCAATCGATGGGAATGTCGCCGCGCCGATCATTACGCTCTCGCTCATGATGCGCTTCATCAGCCGTCAGGAAGAGAGCTATGCCGCGAAGCTTCTTGCAGCCATGCGCCGCGAGTTCGGCGGTCATGCTGTCGTGCGTTCCGATAACGAACCACTATAACGGAAATGTGTGGTCGGATGATGGGGCGAGAAGAACGACGCATCGCACGTACGCGATTGATCATCGAAGAAAATCCGGAGGATCTGGCCGCGGCGGCCGCCGGGATGTTCGAAAGCTGGGTCCAGGAGGCTGTCAAACGCAACGGTGTCTTCACTGCCGCCATATCGGGCGGCGCGTCGCCGAGGAGGTTCTACCGGCTGTTGGCAGAGGAGCCATACCGCTCGCGTCTGCCGTGGCAGAGCATACACATTTTCTGGGTCGACGAACGCTGTGTTCCCGCGAATGACCCGTCGAGTAACTACGGCACCGCAAAGAGAGATTTTATCGATGGTGTGCCGATTTCTGATATTACGATCCATCCCATGCCGTCTGATCTTATACCCGAAAACGGTGCCCGAAGATACGAAGAGGAACTGCGGGACTTTTTTCGCCTCCGGAAAGGAGCTGTACCGGCTTTCGATCTGATTCTCCTCGGAATGGGTACTGACGGACATACGGCGTCACTCTTTCCCGGGCAGGAAGTGCTATTCGAACGGGAACGGCTGGTCATCGCCGTGCAAGGCGGAGAGTCTCATGTCTCTCGCCTGACCATGACGTTACCCGTATTAAACGGCACACGACGTGCGGTATTCCTCGTCGCCGGCGGAAGTAAGGCAGAACGTGTCAGAGAGATATTCACGGATGATAACAGCAGCGATCCTCTTCCTGCCTGTCTGGTGCAGCCGTATACCGGTGAACTCATATGGTTCCTCGACCGCGATGTCGCGGCACAGTTGCCATGATAAAGGATAGTTTTTGAAAAGGAGGAAACCATGGCAAACGAAACGAACAAAGCCGGAGAATCACGGACCGAAGTTCTCGCATCGTGCGAAGTTCTCGAAGGTGAACCCGCACGGCCCCGTCTCGTCGAAAGAGTTCAAGAGCCCTGTACCATTGTCATCTTCGGTGCATCAGGTGACCTGACACAGCGAAAGCTGGTGCCTGCCCTCTATCGACTGTACTCGGAAGGGGGGCTGCCCGCATCGTTTCTCATCGTGGGGACCAGCAGGACGGAAATGGGTCACGACGAATTCAGGGAGAAGATGCGGGGAGCCGTGCCCTTTTACTGTGAACTGGACCGAGTTACGTGGGAGGAGTTTGCCTCCCGCCTTTTTTACCACATCGTCGACTACCACGATCTGCCGACGTTTGCGACCCTTCGAAAATTTTTACACACGATTGAAACACGATATTCCTTGACAGGGAACAGGATATTTAATCTTGCCATTCCTCCAACGCTGTACGAAACGGTCATTGAGATGCTCGGCAGGGCGGGTCTTTCGGACGAAAAACAACACAAACACGGATGGATACGCGTCGTAATCGAGAAGCCCTTCGGGAGAGACCTGAAAACGGCGATTGCTCTGGACGGAACACTCCGAAAGAGTTTTTACGAACATCAGATATTCAGGATCGATCACTACCTGGCGAAAGAAACCGTTCAGAGTATTCTCATGTTTCGCTTTGCCAATGCCATCTTTGAACCTATATGGAATAGAAACTTTGTGAGAAGGGTGAGCATCATCGCTGCGGAATCGCTCGGGGTGGAACACCGGGCCGGGTACTATGAGCAGGCCGGTGTTCTGCGGGACATGTTCCAGAACCATATGATGCAGCTCATCGCCACAACGGCAATGGAGCCACCGTCGCTTTTCGAGGCGGAGCGCGTGCGGGATGAAAGGGTGAAACTCTTCCGATCGTTGCGGCCCTTCCCGGCTGATGATAAAAACAATTATCTGATTCTCGGGCAGTATGATGGAGGGGAAATCGATGATATTGAAGTGCCGGCATACCGCAATGAGGCAGGGATTGATCTTCAGTCCCTCACTCCCACGTTTGCGATGATGAAGGTCTTTGTTGACAACTGGCGGTGGCAGGGCGTGCCTTTCTATATTACATCGGGAAAGAGGATGGCGAGAAAGCTTACCGAAATCGTCATCGACTTTAAGGAAATCCCCCACTCCATATTCCGGGATCTCCTCGGTGAGCACGTCGCCACAAACAGACTCATCCTGGGAATTCAACCGGAGGAGCGGATCACCCTGACCTTCCAGACGAAGACGCCGGGAGCACGGATTTCACTCAGGTCGGTCACGATGGATTTTCATTACCTTCAGAACTATAGCGGACCGGTTCTCGATGCCTATGAGAAAGTGCTGCTCGATGTGATCGGCGGGGATCACATGCTCTTCTGGCGACAAGATGGCCTGGAACTGACGTGGGCGTTTCTCACGCCGATACTGGAGTTCTGCGAGACCTGCGAAGATCGCACGGAGCGACTTCACTTATACCGGAGCGGAACCTGGGGGCCGGAAGCTGCCCGTGAGGTTCTTTCGTTCCATGGGGAAGATGCGGAGAAAACGTGACTCAATCTTCCTTTACGTATTTCCCCCGGTGTTCTATGAAATCTTTGTAGATACGGTAATGATCCGTTTCTTCGTATGTGATCTCTCGTACCGGTATGTGGTCGAAGCTGTAGATCGTCGCACCCGGACATGCGAGAAGTATCGGTGAATGGGTTGCAATGATGAACTGTGCATGTCCCGCATCACTCATGTCGTGGAGTAACGCAAGGAGTTCGAGCTGTGTCTTTGGCGAGAGGGCCGTCTCCGGTTCATCAAGAAAATAGACCCCCTTGATTTTATAGCGGGATCGAAAGTGTGTCATAAGCGACTGGCCGTGTGACTGGGTGATCAAAGATTTCCCACCGAAGTACTTCAATGTTCCCGGATCCGCTGCCGCCCATTCATCGAGGGATCTGGCAAAATCCCGGAATGTATCGGAGGCAAAGAATGACCCTGGGATCTCACCGTCGACCCATTCGGTCGACAGGTACTGGTAGAATACCTTCTCGTACGGATTGTGTTCGTATCGGGTCCTCTCATTGTGTCGCCAGATGTGAATATTACATCTGGTGCATATCGCCTCGAGGAGTGTCGATTTTCCCGTTCCGTTTTCTCCCACAAAGAGAGTGACCGGTGTCTGAAAGACAATACGTTTTGTTTCGTGGAAGATTGCCTGGTTGAAGGGGTAGCGATCCCGGGTGGGGTATTTGTCAGGGTGGAGCAGTATCTGTTTAAGATGCATTGCGGGTCCTTACTATTCCTGCATGGTGTTTCGTCTCGTTCACAATAAAATAGGTGATCAATAAGAGTGCATGTGGAACTATAGAGAAGACTGTGTCGTATGTCAACACGGGATAATGACTGCCAGAAGATGTATGAGAATCGGGTTCCTCGTGCGTGTCTGTCAAAAAATCTGTATCCGTAAAAAACAGTGAGGGCGCAGTCCTCTGACCTGTATTGAACGGTTCTTGCTATCATGTGTTATGGGGAACAATCTTCTGGTGAGGTGGTGGCTCAGAATCCCGTTACCCTGAACACCTCTTCGATACTGGTCTTTCCTTCGAGGACCTTCCGCGTGCCGTCCTGAAGCAGAGTCGTCATTCCGTGTTGAACTGCCACGCTTCGTATCTCGTTTGCATCGGACGTTTTCAGGATTGTCTTTTTCAGGGAATCATTGAATTCCATCATTTCGAAGATGGCCGTTCTCCCAAGGTATCCCGTTTTCATGCATTCGGGGCAGCCGATGCTTCGATAGATCGTATGGCCTTCAATGGCACTTCTTGTGAGGCCAACCTTGGCGAGGGACTCGTCATCGGGTACATATGCCGCTTTGCAATCGGGGCAGAGGAGCCTGATCAACCGTTGGGCGACAATGGCGATGACGGATGACGATACAAGGAACGGTTCCATTCCCATGTCGATGAGTCGGGTGATCGAGCTTGCCGCGTCATTGGTATGGAGTGTGGAAAATACAAGGTGTCCCGTAAGAGAGGATTGAATGGCTATTTCGGCGGTTTCGCCGTCGCGAATCTCGCCCACGAGGATCACGTCGGGGTCCTGCCTTACGATGGAACGCAACCCGGCCGCGAAGGTGAGATCGATCTTCGGATTGACCTGGATCTGGCCGATACCGTCAATCTGATACTCGATGGGGTCTTCAATCGTGATAATATTAATGTCCTGATTGTTGATTGTCGAGAGGGCACCATACAGGGTTGTGGTCTTCCCGCTTCCCGTAGGACCCGTCACCAGCACAATGCCATAGGGAGAACGGATGATATTGTTGAGTCGTTTCAGGCGATTCTCGTCAATCCCCAGATCGGTCATTTTCAGAATAACTCCTGATTTATCCAGGAGCCGAAGAACAATCCTCTCGCCAAATGCCGTCGGAATCACGGATACACGGATGTCGATGAGTTTGTCGCCTATCTTGATATCGATTCTTCCGTCCTGGGGAAGCCGTTTTTCGGCGATGTTCAGCTTCGCCATAATCTTGACCCGAGAGGCAAGAGATGAATGAATCCCCTTCGGCAGGTTCATGATGTTATACAAAACACCGTCCGTACGGTATCTGATAACGAGGGATTTCTTGAACGGTTCGATATGAATGTCGCTGGCCCTGGCCTTCACCGCCCGCGACAGAATCAAGTTCACGAGTTTGATGACGGGGGCGCTGCTTGTGTCGTCCAAGAGATCTGCGGTTTCTTCAATTTCAGAGATAATGCTGGCAGTTGATTCGGTGTCCATATCCTGAATGAATTCTTCTTCCGCTTCCTCCCGGCTGAGATCGTACGCCATATTGATTGCCGAGAGGATTGCCGTTCGCGGTGCGAGAACGATCTGCACATCCTTCCATTCCAGGATATGGCGGAGATCATCGAGGGCCTGGAAATCGGAAGGGTCGTTGAGGGCGATAAATGTACCCTTGTCAGTTCCCAAGGGTACGAGCTTATGTTTTTTGAGATATTGAATCGGAACACGTGTGATGAAATCAGTGTCGAGATTATCTGTAGGCAGTTCCTGCCAGTAGGGGATGCCGAACCTCAATCCCATGGCCTCGAGAATGACGTTCTCGCTGAAGGCCTTCTGCTGTATCAGTATATCGACAAGGCTACCGCCTTTTGTGGCCTGTACCTTTTGGGCATCGGCAAGCATTTCGTCGGGGATGTCGATTTTCTGTGTGTCGTTATTCGACTGCTGCGCCATAGCCGTTATTCTACGACTTCTCTTTTTTCTATTTTTTCGGACTTTCGTTTATTCATTTTAATGATCCCATCTTCGACTTTGTCGATGTGCTCCTGCTTTTTTTCGTAGAGTGCCTTTGCCTCAACAGGGTTTTCTATAATGTGGGGAGTGATGAATATGAAGAGGTTGGTGTTCTCCCGGTTCTGACTTTCATATTTAAAGAGCCAGCCGAGGAGCGGCATATTCCCGAGACAGGGGACTTTGTAAACGGTGTTGCTGACGTCTTCACCCGTGAGGCCGCCGATGACGATGGTATTCTTGTCTTTGATGAATACCACCGTCTTGGCCGTCCGTTTCAGTGTCGTCGGTCGTTCCGTTGCCGTTCCTGACTCTACGAGTTTTGTCACTTCCTGGTAGATGTTCAACCTCACAAATCGTTCCTGACTGATCTGTGGCGTAATTTTCAGGGTGACGCCGACATCTTTATATTCATATGAACTATAGTCGACATTGGCGTCCGACGTTTCCGCCCTCGTCTGGTAGGGCACATTTTTCCCGACGTAGATCTCCGCTTCCTCATTGTCGAGGGTGAGGATCTGCGGGGTGGAGAGGATTTTTACGTCTTCGTCTTTCTGGTATGCCTGGAATACGGCACCGAGATTGGGAAACGTGAAATCTCCGATCTGTATCGCCTGGCCGAGCACCCCGACGGAAAATCCTTCGGGGAAGGTAATAACGTTTGCCGCGTTGGGTGAGGGTGTGATCCCACCGCTCTGGAAACCGCCACCGTAGACTTTAGTTCTCCCTTCGTCGGTGCTTATATACTCGCCTCCCGTCCACTCGGCGCCGATCTTAAATCGTTTGTCGACGTTGACTTCCATGATCATCGCCTCGATGTAAACCATGGGCCGTGGGACATCGAGCTCCCTGATGACGTCGGCGAGAATCACATAGTCGTCTCTCTCGGCAGTGATGACAAGAGTATTGGTTGCCTTGTCGGGGACAACCTGCACATCCTTTGAGATCACCGGTCCTTTGCCTTTTTCCGGCTGCTGCGTACCCTTCGCGGGGATATTCATCAATACCTTCGTCAGTTCCTCGGCGTCGGCATTTTGCAGGTGGTACACGCGAACCTTTGCCTCGCCTCGGGGGATTTCTTTATCGAGCAGTGTTATAAGTTTTTTTATCCTGGTGGTATCGTTGTCGCTCGCAAGGGCGATGATCGTATTGGTCCGGTCGTCGGAAACGATCTGTATCGACGTGGTTACTCTCCCCTTGAGCGGTTTCTTCTGGAATATCTGAGTGAGTGACTTTGCTGTCTCGGCCGCTGACGCATAACTGAGCGATATGACCGAGATCTGCTCCTCGATACCCTCGATATCGAGGGCAGTGACGATCTTGAAGAGTCGCTTTATGTTGGAGAGAAGATCCGTCACGATAAGCATGCCCGTCGGAGGGTACGAGATAATAACACTCGATTTCGACACCAGCGGCGTCAGGACTTTTTTCATCTCATCCGGGTTGGCGTAGTCAAGGGGAATAAGCTGGGTGACTACCTTGTCTTCCGGGCTGATCGCTTGCTTTCTCAAACGGGTTTCGACATTTCTCTCCCTCGCGGAGCGGACGGATACAATTTTTATGATATCGCCCGCAGGGATTGCCGTATAACCATGGACTTCCATGACGGACTCGAAGACCTTGTAAGCTTCTTTAACGGAAATTTTTTTCGGCGAGACGATGGTAACCTTTCCTTTAACGGCTTTGTCGATGACAAAATTCCGGCCCGTCAGTTCACTTATGAACTTAATGAAGACACGGATGTCAACATCGTTGAAATCGATGGTCACATATTTTGACTCTGTTCCTGATGCAGCTTTTGCTCTTGGGACCGGCTGGGTGCTTCGGGCGGGTTGCGTGGTTTGGGGTTTCGGTGTTTGATCCTCTGCTTTTGCTGCTGTCGTTTCAGTAGTCGAAACCAGCGTGTCCTGTCCTGTTACCCTGGCACCCATTGTATGGCCGGGCAACAGAAACAACAGGCCACACACGAAGAGTGTGAGGATCACCCCTTTCGTCCATTTCATCTCTTTCATAGTCATCGCGTCATCCCATCAGTTCCAAACGTGTGTTAGCAACGGTGATTTTGTCTTTTCTAATCATTATGTGACAATTCCCTCACCCCTGAGGGAGCAATCCTTCTACACTTTCCTTTGTAGGAATCATCAGTTTCTGCCCCGGATATATGACAAAGGAATTTTTCAATTCCGGGTTCAGCCGCTGCAGTACTTCTATTATTTTGGTAATGTTTTCGTTCGACACGCCATAATGATTTCGAATAATGTCGAATAACCATTCGTTCTTTTTAACGATGTAGATTTCGTATTTGTCGTCTTTTACTGTTGGTGTTTCACCGATAAGAACCGCATATTCTTTCGATTGTCGTAACCTACTTAAGTCTCTATCATTATTTGCCCATATTTTCACATCATTTTTTAATTCGATTGCCTTCTTCAGAAAATGGGCACTGAGAGGTATATCGCCCGACCGTGAGTAGAGGCAGGCCAGGTTGTAGTACGGGTCGACGTAGTCGTATTTTATCTTCGTCGCTTTTGAGAAAGCATGTATTGCTTGCTTGTCTTTTTGCTGTGTCATGTAAATGACACCGAGGTTGTTCAGAGCCGTCGCAAAGTTCTGGTCACGACGCAGTATTGTGCGATACAGCTTTTCCGCCTGCAGCAGATTGTTGTCACGATGATACATCAGCGCTTGACGGTAGAGGTTTTCGACCATCGCAGAGGTGGGTGGTACTGTCGGCTTCACTATAGTAGTTTTCGCAGTCTGCAATTCTTTTTTTACAGAAGGCGGGGATGGGGTGGTCCCAGTGTTCGTTACCTCGCGGTGGACAGGCGACAGAGAAGTCTTTTCTGGAACAGCAGCTGCCGGTAGGGATTCGAAGCTTTTCGGTGCTGGTGATTGAGCGACTGATGGGGCGGGTTCTTTCGGGGGTGTTGCTTGCGTAACTGTCTGAGCAGTGGTTTTCTTCTGTGGCTTTTCAGCCGTGGGTGTGATTTTCCTTGCGGCAGACGTGGAAATACGAGGACCGCGAATAATTCGCGATTGTCTCTTTGCAGTGGTAGTCTGTTGCTCGGTGATGCTGTGATTGACGACTTGGGGGGGTGCAGTTGCTGTCTCTTCAGGCTGCCATTTTATATAAGATGAAAGCGCATATGCAGCGACGACTAACAAAAGCCCGAGCAGCCCGAGCAAATATTTTTTCCGTCGGGGGCCTCTACCACCGTCTTTTGGCATGTCGGGACCTGCAATCAGTTTTTTGTAGCGGTGATAGATGCTGTCTTTTTCTCGTTGCGCCTTTTTCAAGGCCTCGTTAATGTGACTCATGGTTCTATTTCACAGTTGTCATTGTTGCAATAAGGTAATAACATCGTGCCAGTGGAGTCCGACAAGGAGTGCCAGTGCTGTGATAAGGGCGACAATTAGAAACAGCAGCATGCCGTTTTGCTTTCGCCCGGTCAGTACTTTCCTCCTTGAGAGGTACGACCCCCCTATATCATGTAATGCTTGTTTTATCATGTGTTTGTCGATGTTGTATACATCTTTCGAATATGCGATGAGAAGCGCCCTGTCACAGATGGCGTTGATGCGTCGCGGTATTCCCTCGGTGTAGTCATAGAGTGTCCGAAAGGAGTCTTTGAGGAATCTGACGGAACCGTTATTGTCGCCTGCAACGTGCAGTCTGTGTACTATATAGTTTTGTATCTGGTCGTCCGTGAGCGGGCCTATTTCGTAGCGGACCGTGATGCGCTCGTTGAGCTGTCGAAGTGATGACGAACAGAGCAGGTCCTCCAGCTCTGGCTGGCCGATGAGGACGATCTGTAAAAGCTTTTCTTTTTCCGTTTCCAGGTTTGAGAGCATACGGATCTGTTCGAGGACATTCAGGGAAAGGTTCTGTGCCTCATCGATGAGAAGTACGGTGTTTCTCCCCGCGGCGAAGTTTTTCAGGAGGTACGTATTCAGCACATCAATATAAGATTTCTTTGTGGCCGCATGAGGTGTTGAGATGCCCAGTTCCTGATTGATGGTTGCCAGAAGTTCTACGTCTGATATTGACGAGTTGAAAAGCAACGCGGTATCGATTGACGGGTCCATATTGGTGAGAAGTGCCCGGCAGAGTGTCGTTTTCCCCGTGCCGATTCCTCCCGTCACGACGATAAAACCTTTTCTCTCATTGATCCCGTAGATGAGGTGATTCAGCGCATCATAGTGCTGCGGACTGAGATACAGAAACCGCGGATCGGGGGTCAAATTAAAAGGGTTTTCTTTAAGATTAAAAAATGTTGTGTACATCTCTTTTAGTCCCGAGCTTCAAGTTTGAAGTTTCACGTTATTGGAAGACGTATTTGACGTCTTGCTTTCTTCCCCTTCGCTTGATATTGACCGTGATTTCTGAACCCCCGCGCAATCCCTTGTACAGTTCGAGCATTTTTTCCGCACTCTCGATGGACTCACCGTTGACACCCTGAATCACGTCGCCGTTTCGCAATCCCATCTTATCGAAAAAACTTCCCTGCTTAATCCTACTGACCATAAATCCGTCGGGCTTTCCGCCGGAGTAGTACGGCCTTACACGAACTTGAGTGAGCATCTCGTTGACGTTCTGAAATGCCGTGTCTACATCCGCCTTGCTCACAGTGATCGTGCTGCTCTGTTCCGGTTTGTGTTCGACTGTCGTTTGCGTTACTCCGCTTTCCTCCTTCATCTTGAGAACTTCGTCTTTACCGTCTACGCGAAGTACCACTGTACCGCGGAGGATTTTGATAACCGTTGCACTCGCCACGGCATCGCCGACCTTGAACAAGCCCTGTTTTCTCTTGTCCGTTTCTTCAATGACGGCGTAGTCTGAGTCACCGCCGCTGAATACCGTACCGATCAATACCAGATTGAGCTTTGTCGGTTCCAGCTCCTCGATGTCTACCTGGATATCAGTCTTCGTCTTTTCTGTCGATCCGAAGAGATTTCGGTCGGTGATAGTATGGTACGTGGTCGGTGACGGTTTTTTGAATGCCGTGGCACTGTCGTATTCTTTTGCCGATATGGCAGGTATTTTTATCGTCGTCAGGTGGGCACCGACAATTTTATACAGTATATCGACAGAAAGAAATGAAAAGACAGTTATTGCTGCCAGTATGAGCAGTATGCGATATCGTTCCATCATATCCTTACCGAAGCCTTGGTATCGGGTTGCCTAATGTGCCGCTTACGAATGCCGAAAACGTTTTATTTACTGCCGGAATTTCAACAGTGCCGCGAAGTGAAAGTCGACTCCGTATAATGTCTCGCTGCAGAAGCACCGATCCATTGAGGGAGCCGCGCGCCTCGTTTCCGGTGAAGTCGACACCATCAATCTTCAGCGTTCTATTTTTCAGTGTCATGGCTGCCGTGATTTCATCGAATGTCAATGTGCTGATGCCGACAATACTCTTGAGAAGCTCAACATTTCCGTTCTGGGCAATGAAATTTGCCGTACCCGCTCCGGTGATGGCATCGTCGTATCGTCCTTCAAAGGTCAGAGTGCCCTTGAGTATCCCCGCAAAGTTTCTTCCAAGAACCTTTTTCAGGTAAGAACATTCGCCAATATTGATCTGATTCACTTCTGCATCAACAGTGACGGATGTTCCGATTGCAAAGCGGTCCGGGGAAAACACCGTGGCGTCGATATTTCCTCCGTATGCCGCTGTGCTGATCCTCACAACCGGCTTTCCTCTCAAAAGGCTTGCCAGTTGCGGCCACGCCGTTACCGTCTTCGCTTCCAGCACGGCGCCGGGTTTGTCCTTAAAGCGGAGTTCCACATCATCGAATTCTAATACAGCAGGTATACCCAGCCGGATGTCATCAATCACAACTACCACATTCGGGTTTCTGCTTGCGACTTCCGTCACGATGTAGTGTTTCACTGCCTCAGAAGGGAAGAGAAGATACAGGAATACAATCGTGATCACGATACCATATGTTATATAGAGCAGTTTCTTTTTCATTATTCGTTGGTCCGTTTCGCGCCAATCCACCTATTTCCATGTGATATCTGCTACTGATATGTGATCACCTGCATCAACACCGTCAGGTATTCCGGACTGCTTCGTCCCTGCTTTATTGAAATTCTCTTCACCGTTACCATATTCTGTGATGATTCAATGTAGTACAGATAATTCACGAGCTGCTTCAAAGAAACGTCGTCCAATTTCATTTCGACGGACGCCTCCTTATAGGGTCCCTCTTCTGTCGATGTCGAAGGCTTCATATACTTGATGTTCGCCTTGACACCGGCCCGGCCCGCCTGTTTTTCCAGAAAGGAGAAGAGCGTGAAATCTTTCGCTCTTCGTGAGATTGCCTGTGTAACATCGTTTCGTTCGAATTTTATTGCCTTGTATTCCGAACCGAGGGATACAATCTCCTCCAAGACCTTTTCATTCGCCCGGATAGAGCGTTTAATTCTGGCCTTTGCGTCAACAGAAGGGAAGAGGACAAACTGAAAGACGACAAAGAGGAGGAGGGCCGACATACCGGCGATGACATAAAACCGCTCGCGTTTCGACAGTTTTATTTTCGTCGAAAGTCCCAGGTGCGGCGCTCTTCTTTTGATAATATCACGTATGTCCAGATTAAATTTTCGCATATATCCGATCTCTTAGCCCGGTTCCATCCGGAGGTCGAATCCGACCCTCGTTCCTTTTTTAATAAGATTTGCCGAACTTATCTTGACGTTTTTGAAAACCGTGGATTTGCTGAAGGCAGTTTTGATGGTATCCACTGTATTGAAATTGTCTGTCTCTGCTTTTATCTCGACGGTTTTACCGTCAAAAGTGAAACTCGTGATGAGAAAGTCTGTTGTCTTCGGGACGAGCCGGGAGATTGCATTCAGCGTGTCCAGCACCGATGTGCCGGCTGCACCAAGCCCTTGTGACGATTTCCTGACGTCGGCAATCTTTCCCTTTAACTGGTGTACGGGGTCGACAATTCGTGTTACCTCGGGAGCAACCTCTTTGAACACGGTGTGGATCTGGTTCTTTATCTGGTCGAGGTAGGTACGATCATGGTGGTAGTCTATGAAGATGTCGACGCCAAAGAGAAGCAATGCCGCAAATACGACGACCGCAACGGTAACTGCTTCCTTTTTGTATTTCTCATACTTTCCGACTGCACCGAATTCTCCTGTCGCGTAGTTGAACCCGTCTCTTTTTTTTGTCTGCCGCAGGGCGAGGGCAAGTGCGTGGCTCATCGTCATAGGAGACCAGTCTTCCCGCGATGCTCCGGAGAAGCGGACATTTTCCAGTTCGGCGATGTCGACGGGTTCGACGGTAATGGAAAAGAAGTCCTCTATTTCCTTTTGCAGCACCTGATCGATTGCACCGCCGCCAGTCAAAAATATCGTAGAAATATCCGATTCGGTGTCGCCTCTCAATTTAAGAAATTGCAGCGTGTTGTTGATTTCGCCGAGAAATTTTCGATATCGCCGTGCGATCTCGCTGTTTTGAGTCAATGTCCTGTCGAGTCTCTTGCGTTTTTCGGCCTCAGCGGGGCGGATGCCGAGAATCTCGGCAATACTGTTTGTGGTATTTTCGCCGCCGAATTCGTAATGTCGTATGTGAACGATCTTTCCGTCGTTAAAGACGACGGACGATGTGTCGCGGGCACCAACATCCAGAAGAACACCGCACCCCTTTGCTCTGCCGCTGTTGAGAAGTTTCAGCGCGACGGGAACCGGGTCGATATCGATGACCGTCGCCTCGATCTGACAATCCTTCAGGATGTGAAACAGATTGCTCACGTAGGATTTTTCAATGACTGCGGCAAGAATATTGGATTGTTCCTGCTGTTTGATGATGACGTAGTCGATTGTGGCTTCATCAAGCGGATAGGGGAGCAGCGGTTCCAGCTCAAATGCAATCGTTTGACCGATTTTCTTCCTGTCCTTGAAGGGGAGGGTTACATTTCGGAACGAGAAATGCTTGACGGGAAGAGAGGTGATACAGATGTTGTTCCTGTACATCTCATCTTCGAGAAGGGTCCTGAGGGCCGCATCAGTGCTGCCGTATTCTTGCACGTTGATGACTCTGGCGCTCAGGATATCATATTCCTTGAGTCCTGCCGTCACCTGGACTGCCTTGATTGTTTCAGCCCCGATGTCGAGACCGAGAATTTTTTCGGGCATCAGTTAACCTTCCAGGACAGCACTTTGACCGTTTTCGTTTGGCTGTTTCGTTCTACAACACCAATGATGAGCGTTTTCATGTTTCCGAAATACCCGGTTGCGGTGATTGTAAATGTATTGCTTTTCGTGGTTATCAGATCCGGTTCGATTGAAATATTTGCCATCCCCGTCACATCCTTATACCAGGATTGGCCGGAAAGATCATTATTTTCGTCTTTTCGGTACTCGTCCATATCTTCGACCATATCGTCGGTTATTTCATTGTCGAGAGCCCGCAGCACCAGAGGGGGAGCCGTGTTGAGATTTATCTTTCCGTCGCCGTGGATCGTAACGTAATGTTGCATGCCGGGTTTTTCTTCGGTGCCGTAATAAATTTCTTTTGTCATTCCTTTTACCATTAAAAGTTCGTCAATACTGCTCAACGGTCCGTTTTTACACGAGTACGGCACTTCCAGCCCCTGGTAGTAGGCGTTTTCGGCACCGAACCCCGTCGTTTCGTTGTCCGCATCAATCCAGTCCTTGATGGCGTCAACAATATCATGAAGATCCTGCTCGTCAAGGTTAAATTCCGGCTGGCTCAGGAACCGCGTCAGTAATTCACGTATGACCTCGTTATATGCGGTGCCGTCGACGAGCTTGTTGAGCGGTATCTTGCCCGCCTCGTCCTTTATGGCGAGGTCGAACGCACCGTCGCTGAAAAATGACCCCGACATTTGCGATATAAGCCCCGATTTTGCCCAGTCTTCAGTCAGTGTATCGTAGTTATTGTCGTCTTCCATGAGAAGCCCCTCGCCGCCGTGAAATCCTGATTTTGCAATGGAGAGGAGTTTGATCGTGTCGCTGAGATTCGCTGCCTCATCGATTTCGGACCGTGTCGCAATATTGAACTGCAACGTCAATGCGACGATAACGCTTATTATCAGTATAACAATAATGAGGGCGACGCCCCGCTCGTTCATAACCTTCCGTCTCACTCGGCCGTTACCATTGGTATAAACATCTTTGTCATAAAGGGGTATGTGTTGTCCTCATCTTCGGGGTCGAGAAACGTCATATGGACGGCAACCATCAACGGTGCTCTATCCTTATGGTCGTCGGTGGCTGAATCCCAGTTGTCAAAGTCGTCTCCCTTTGTATCGTAGAAGGTATACCTGATGGATTTAATCCGTTTGCAGAGGATGTATCCGCCGCTTTTTTCGAGCGGTATACTTTCTTCGCCCGTATACACAACGTCTTTTCGCAGGAGGATGTACCCGTTGCCTTTTGCATCCTCTTCGAGGTAGTACATGATTGCGGCGAGCCCCCCCGTTGTGTCTTCTCCGAAACTGATGTGCGAATTTGTGAGGAATGTCAGTTCGGCAAGATCGCTGACACCAAGTTCACTACTCTGTGAGAGAAAGATAAATTTACCTCCGAAGGTACACACCGATCCGATGTCTTCCACCATCCGTTTCATTGTGCTGCGGGCCATACTGTATACGTGGTTGTCGTAATCGGTCTGCGTAACCGTTCTCATTGTTCCCGTGTAGGCGGCATAGACGGTTGTCAGCACGATGCCAAGGATGAATATGGCGAGTAGTATTTCGAGGAGTGTAAAACCGCTTTTCGCGACCCTTGTAGTCATGGCCGTTGGCTCCTGCTGGATTCAGCTGCACTGCTGTGTTGCATTGTGTCTATGGTGAGACGAATCGGTAGAGTGTGAGGTGATACGTGTTGTTTTTCGTCATCCTTTCGTTGGTGACGGTCACATCTATCCGTTTGATCTGATCTATCTCTGTTTCAGTGACCTCTGCCTGCCAGGTGTAGTCCGGGAATTCCTCGCCGAAATCACCCCTATCGGAATCCACATTGGCTGACTTCATCGCTTCCATTTCCGTCATTTTGCTCTGTGCCAGGAGCGATGCCGTCGTCACAAAGCGAGCATTACTTGCCATTGAGATACTCTGGGATTGTGACTGAAAGACAACGACAAGTGCAATGGCAAGAATCGCCATGGCGATAAGGACTTCAAGGAGTGTAAATCCCTTGTGGCGCCTCTTCGTATCCGGGCCGGACCGATGCGGTATTTTTGTCTCTGATATCATGTAATCATTTGATGTTGCAGTAAAATAATAATTTATATCACACCAATGGTGGTTTTTCAATATGTACAAATCAAGCCCGGATCTAAAGGTGAGACTGTTTCTTCACTGGTGTGTCAGTTGGTATAATACGTGCTGTTGACTTTCATTAGTGAGGGAGGTGAGGAATGAATCGACGCGGGCGTTGGTTATTTGTGTAACATAATCATTTAGATAGAATGTTGATAGTCGATGTAGGTGTCGTGAGTTTCGACTGAACTCAGAAAGGGGCGGAAGATGAGGGTAAATATCCTTTCATCTTTGGTGAGGTGAAGGACGGTGGGTTGCACGTATCCTTTTTTGTAGAATCGGATTGTGAATTCGCCGTCTGTAATCTTCTCGCCGTCGAACCGGGAGACATCGGCGATCTTTACCGCCTCGGGAAGATTCCAGGATTTTTTCCGTGCCTCATCTCTCGCCTCTGGGGTGCTGTCTGCCGTATAGGTCCATAGAAGATTGTCGTTGAGATTTATGTGAAGAATATAGTCAACGTGGTTTCGTACGGATTCACTCCTGAACTCCTGCGTCATATTCGAAATGCGGGTAACCGCTTTTTGAAGATCGTCGGTGAGGATTGCATCACGTACCCTCGGAATCGCTATCAGGTACATGAGTGAAATAAGAACGATGACGACCGTCAGCTCGATCAGGGTAAAGCCGCTACTCTTCAACTTCCCAGCTCGTAATGTCTTTGTCTTTTTCATCGCCGCCGGCTTCTCCGTCTGCCCCGTATGAAATGATGTCATAATCGCCATGGGTTCCGGGTGATAAATAGACATATTCATTTCCCCATGGATCCTTGGGAACTTTCCCCTTTTCGAGATATCCCCCATCGCGCCACTTCCGGGGCAGTTTTCCCACTGTCGGAGCTTCTACCAGTGACTGCAAACCCTGTTCCGTTGACGGATAGTCACCGTTGTCGAGTCTGTAGAGTTTGAGGGCTGTCTCCAGGCCTTCAATCTGGATTCGTGCCTTCATCTGCCGTGCTTCTTCGGGGCGGCTCATGATACGAGGTACGATGAGGCCTGCCAGGATGCCCAGAATGATGATCACCACCATGAGCTCGATGAGGGTGAAGCCACGGTCATCACAGTGTTTTTTCATTTATTTCTCCTTTGCATTTGCGGATTTAGGTCTTGCTCTTTGCCTCTTTTATTCAGTTTTGCGTAGTGCCAAAAGGCAAAAAGCAAGACATAACCCCTTTTCTTCTTTTAATTAGCGGATTAACTGATTCATCTCAAAAATCGGCAATAATATGGAAATAACAATGTACCCGACAAATAATCCCATGACGAGGATCATGATCGGTTCCAGCATCGAGGTCAGCGCCATGACCCGCGATTCGACATCGTTTTCATAACTGTCGGCAACCTTGTAGAGCATGGCTTCCAGCATGCCGCTCTGTTCGCCGGCGGAGATCATCTGAATCATCATGGGGGGGAAGAGGGTGCTTTTTGCCAGCGTTCCTGAAAGATTATCGCCTTCTTCCACATCCTTCATCGCCTGGTCGATTACCTCAGCCATTTGCCGGTTGTCCACCACGTTTCTCACGATTGAAAGGGCGGTGAGGAGCGGGACGCCGCTCTGCAGCAAGGTACCCAGCGTACGGCTGAATCGTCCGAGGGCAATTCGATGGACAACGGAACCGAAAAGGGGCATGGAAAGTTTCATCCTATCAAAGAGGTGTTGTCCCCTGCTTGTTTTCGTAAAAATGTAATGCGTGGCGATGTACGCAAGAACGATGAGAATGAGAAGTATCAGCCAGTAGGACTTGAGAAAGCTGCTGACGGATATGAGGACAACGGTAATGCCGGGAAGCGTCTGGTGCATTTCTTCAAAGATGCCCGTTATCTTGGGGACGACAAACGTTGTCAGGAAGAAGAGCACCCCGCTGCCGATGATAAACATGAATATCGGATAGGCAAGGGCGGCACGTATCTTTCCTCTCAGCATTTCTTGTTTTTCGCTGAACTCGGCCAGCCGCTCCAGGACAATGTCAAGGGTTCCCGACGCCTCGCCCGCCCGCACCATGTTGACGTAGAATGGTGGAAATATGCGGGGGAAATGAGAGATACTTCGGGCAAAGCTGTTTCCCTCGTTTATGTCCTCTTTTATCTGCGCGATTGTTTTCTTCAACTGCGCATTGGGCATTTGCGAGGACAGGGCAGTAAGGGATGAAACAAGGGGCAGTCCGCCACTGAGGAGCGTTGCCAGCTGCCGGGTCATGACGGAAATTTCGCGGATGCTGACCCGTCGCAGGGTGGAAAACACCGACCTTTTTTTTGTGGATTGTTCCTTCTCTTGTGCCGATGTCACCCTGAGATCGGTAGGAAAGATATTTGATTCCCTCAGTTTCTGTCTGGCTGCAATGATGCTTTCGGCATCGATGATACCCTTGAGTTTTTTCCCCTTTACATTAAGGGCTCTGTATTCATAGACTGGCATACTATAGAAATTCCTTTTCGGATTGCACTTTTCAGTCACAGAAGTGGAGCACGTCTTCCTGATGAAGTTATTTCTAACATAACGGCGGACCCATTTCAACAGGATATAAATGGGAGAATAATACGTGATTATGAAGTTTTTCTTTGACTTAACGGAATCCGTTTTTCTATACTTTTTGCGGTGTGAGGTGAGTGCGGAGACAGTGCAGTCATCCCAGCAGTCATCCCAATGGATGAATTGGGGATACTCCCCACAAACGGTAATTGAGGAAGAGCAGGAAGGTCATGAGCGCGCCGATATATTTCAGGTCGATACATATCCCGGTACCGAAACAACAAATATACCGGCGCATGGGGTACCGTCCAGGTGTCACGAAAGTTGACGACCTGCAGAAGAGGGAGATCGAAGACGGAATCGAACATGCCCTTACCTTCATAGACTTACGGAGTGCAGGGCTGCGGATTCCCGTTGCAGAGAACGATTCGACAAAGGTTGTCCTTGCCAGCGGGACCGTGTTTAAAAGTGCCAATCTTGCGGCAATGCTGCGCAATTGCGAGGAGGTGTTCCTCATGGCTGCGACCGCGGGAAGTGAGATCATCGAAGCGATAGTGAAGGACACGGAACGTGGGCGTCTGACGCGAGGCGTTATCCTTGATGCTGTGGCAAGCGAAATGGTCGATGCCTCGCTCGACTGGATCGCTGACTATTATAACCGACAGGTGCGGCGGGAGAACAGACGACTGACAAAACGGCGCTTTTCATGCGGCTATGGCAATTTTGCCATTGAAAATCAAAAGACGATCCATGATATTCTGGAGCTTAATACCATCGGCATCACTATTACCGAAAACTTTATACTCGTGCCCGAAAAATCGGTGACGGCAGTGGCGGGTATCAGAGGCATGGTCACCGGTGACCAAGAAGGGGAAGAGGAGTGAGTGTAAAAAAGAAGATAGCGAAACGGATAAGGAAGGGAATACTCGTCCTCGACGGGGCGACAGGAACGGAACTGCTGAAGCGCGGCATGCCATCAGGCGTCTGTCCGGAACTGTGGTGTCTAGAAAATCCCGACGTCATTAAAGGTGTCCATGCCGATTATCGAGAAGCCGGGTCCGATGTCGTCTATACCTGTACTTTCGGGGCCAATCGGATCAAGCTTTCGCAGTATGGCATTGCCGATGTGGCGGATATAAACAGAAGGCTCGCACATCTGGCGCGGGAAGCCGTGGGCGACAGAGTACTCGTGGCCGGGGACATTGCCCCGATGGGGCAGTTCGTAAAACCTTACGGAGATCTGGCATTTGACGAGGCGGTTGCAATTTTCAAGGAGCAGATACTCGGTCTCGTTGAGGGGGGAGTGGATTGTCTTATCATCGAGACGATGATGGATATACAGGAGGCACGGGCTGCTCTGATCGCTGCGAGAGAGACGTGCGATCTATTTACCATGGTCACCATGACCTACGAGCTGGAGGGTCGTACATTGAACGGAACGGATCCCGTATCGGCGCTGATCACGTTGCAGAGTCTCGGCGCGGATGCCGTGGGATGTAACTGTTCCACCGGGCCGCACGAGATGGTCGAGTTAGTTGCCGCGATGAAACCGTTTGCGACGGTTCCTCTGATCGCGAAACCCAATGCGGGCATGCCACAGCTGGTAAACGGAGAAACCGTGTTCAATATGCCTTCCGACGAGTTTGCCGCCTGTGGCAGAGAATTCGTTGCACACGGGGTCAATATTCTGGGGGGATGCTGTGGTACGGGACCTGACCATATTCGTGCATTGAAAGCCGCCGTTGCCGACGAAGCCGCAGCGGCACCCGTCAGAAAATCAGTGAGTGCCGTCAGCTCTGCGGCAAAGACCGTTATTTTCGGGTGGGGTGAACCGCTGCGTATTATCGGAGAGAGGATCAATCCGACGGGTAAGCCACAGCTCCAGGAAGAGCTCCGCGAAGGCAGGACGGCGCTTGTCCGAAAGATTGCACGAGAGCAGGAACGAATGGGGGCCGATCTCCTCGACGTGAATGTCGGTATGCCGGGGATAGATGAAGAAAAAACGATGGAGGACGTGATCACTCTCCTCTCCGTGGCGAGTGCGCTGCCCCTCGTGGTCGATTCAGCAGATGCTGGTGTCATTGAGAGAGCTCTCAGGGTGTATCCGGGCCGTGCGGTTATCAATTCGATTACCGCCGAAAAAGTGAAGATGCGAAAGCTCCTTCCCGTTGCTGCGAGATACGGGGCACTGGTTATTGTCCTGCCCGTGACCGATAAGGGTGTGCCGGAACAGTCGGACGACCGGATAAAGGCGATAAAAAAGGTCTACGAAACGGCACGGGAATACGGCCTGACGAAGGATGATATCATCGTCGACGGACTCGTGATGACAGTATCATCGAGTGCTGGTGCCCCAATGGAAGCGCTCAAAACGGTAGAGTGGGCCTCACGGAAGTTCAGGAGCAATACCCTCCTGGGACTTACCAATGTCTCCTTCGGTATGCCGCAAAGGAAATGGCTCAACGCGACCTATCTGGCGATGGCCATGGAACGCGGTCTGACTGTAGCAATTGCGAATCCCGAAGTGGACGAGGTAATGAATTGCAAGGTTGCGAGTGACGTCCTGATAGGGAGAGATCCTGACGCCTCTCACTACATCAGTCGTTTTACCGGAAGGAGCGAAGAGAGAGTGCCGGCCGTCCGACACGCGACAGCATCTCCTTCCGATCAAGTATTCCAGTTCGTCTTGGAGGGCAACAGAGATGACGTTGAAGATGCCCTGTCGCGTGTCCTGGAAACCGGAATGTCGGCCCAGAGGCTTGTCCAGGAAGTGATGATTTCGGCCATTACAAAGGTGGGAGAACTGTATGACAGAAAGGAATATTTCCTGCCCCAGCTGATTGCCAGTGCCGAGGCCATGAAAAAGGGACTTGCCTATCTGGATCCGTATTTGCGCGTGGCCGAAGAGGCCGGCGACAAGAAGGGACGCATCCTCATCGCAACGGTGCAGGGAGATATGCACGATATCGGGAAGAATATCGTCTCCCTGATGCTGGGCAATTACGGATTCGAGGTGGTTGACCTTGGAAAAGACATTTCAGCAGAACGCATTGCAGAAGAGGCCCGCAGGGTGAAGCCGGACATCATTGCTCTCTCCGCGCTCATGACGACGACGATGGTCAATATGCAGGGGGTGCTCGAAGTGTTGAGAAGTAAAAGAGTTGCCTGCGACTTCATGGTCGGTGGCGCTGTCGTCACCGAATCATATGCCTCGGCGATCGGCGCGCACTATGCGAAAGACGGTGTCGAGGCAGTGAGTGTTGCGGAAGCACTTGTGAGAAAAACGAAGAGTCAGCAGTAATGCACGTATAAGGGACAACCGCAATCTTTCAGGAGCCGGAAACACAGAGCCAGATTCCAGGTGATATCGTGGTGTTGTGCTGTTGGCTTTCAGCTGAACGCTATTTTGACGATTCCACATAATCGACGATCTTTTCGGCGAGTGTCGTTATCGTCTCTTCAAATTTCGTCTCGTCTTTTTCAAGCAGGGTGATCCTGAACCCCGGTACATGGGTGAAAAAGGAGGTCAGGGGTACAACACAGATTCCTGTCGCGCCTAAGAGGTAGTAGACGAATCGCATGTCACGTTCGATTCTCTGATTGACAATCTGCTCCACATACTCTTTTACCGCTGGTACTTCTATCGGCAAACTCTGTTTATAATTGAGGACGGCTTCGTTGAAGACCACCGCCATGTAAAACGCCCCGTTTGTTCTGTTGACCACAATATACGGAACATCCTTGAGGATATTATACGCAATATTGGAAAGCTTTTCGTAGTGCCTGATCCGGGCATCAAGGTATTCTTGATATTCGGGATGATTCATAAGCCGCGGTATGGCAATTTGTGGAAGAGTAGTTGAGCACACCTCTGCCATTTTCTGGGTCAGGATGGCGTCGATGTATCGAGCAAAACTTTCGTCTTTATCCGCGTTGTAGACTTCGATCCAGCCGCACCGAGCCCCCGGCCATGGAAATTCTTTTGATATTCCCTTCATACTCATGCCGGGGACATCGCCTATGATTTCGCAGAGGGGGAGAGTCGTTTTCCCGTTGTAGACAATATTCGTGTATATTTCGTCGAAAACGAGGAACAGATCATAATCTTTCGCAATTCTGACGACCTCCCGCAATGTTTTTTCCGGATACACGTGGCCCGTAGGATTGTCAGGATTGATGACGAGGATGCCGACAATCGTTTTGTGGCTTTTTACCTTTCGCTCCAGTTCAACGAGATCGGGATGCCAGTCGCGATATGGGTTCATCCGATACGTGTTCGGAGGGAAAGAAGCATGGTGAACTTCCGCCAGTAGGTGGGTGGAGTACGTCGGTTCGGGAAGGATAATACGGGCGTCTACACGGATGGAACTGTATGCCCGTGCTATCGCGTCTCCGAGGCCGTTAAAGAAGATGATATCTTCCTTGGTAATCTGAACACCGCCTCGTGTGTTGACCTTTTCCGCAAGAAACTCACGCGTTTCATTCATGCCCTTCGTGGGTGAGTACGCGTATGATATGTCCGCTTTAAGAATATCGATGAGGACTTCTTTCATCCAATCCGGAATTGTTTCGCCTTTTTCGACGGGGTCGCCAATATTCTTCCATGTAATATCGACTCCGCACTCCTGCAGTTTGTTTGCAACGCTTACGATGTTCCGTATCTCGTAGGTAAGTCCGGTGCCGCTCTTTGCTAGATCAAATCTCATTATATTTCGTGCCCCCTCATAATTTTGCTCATTTAAATAAGAGCTTGCAAGATAAGTCAAGAAAAAACTCTCCGAAAACCCCTGCAACGCCTCATTTTTTGCTTAATTTGTTATACGTCTTACGAATAGGTGAAGGAATGTTACCAATCGTTGTATCTTGCTTGACACCCATTTGTTTTATTCTATAGTATGATAACAGTGAAAAAGTATAGAAGAGAGGTAAGAGAAAATGGAGGAAGATACTGGGGATGAGCCCAGTGATAGACGAAAGAAGCCTGATGTCGAGATCAGGCAGATGGAGATCGATGATATTGCCACGGTCTTTCATCTTGGTGAAAGGCTCTTTTTAGCGCGGGAAGTTCCCAATCTCTACCGCACATGGGATGAATACGAGGTGATTACCCTCTTTCAGGGGGATTCAGAGTTCTGCCTCGTGGCGGAGGTAGAGGAGGACATTGTCGGTTTTATTCTGGGAACTACCGTCACTAAAACCCGTTCAGCGTGGAAATACGGCCTCATGATGTGGCTGGGTGTCGAACCGGAATATCAGCGGCTGGGGGTGGCGACAAAACTTTTCAAAGACTTCAAATACCTAATGCTTGAGAACGGGGTGAGGATGCTCCTGGCGGATACGGAAGCCGACAATGACGATGCGATCAATTTCTTTAGTCGAATCGGTTTCGGCAGCCCGGAAGAGCACATTTACCTCAGTCTCAATCTCGCGTCCGAGATGAAGCGGTATAAAAAGAAAAACGGAAATGGCAAAAACCCGAAAAACAAGAAGTGATGCTGCAACGGGGGTACAACCCCAGAGACTTCGCAAACTGTTGTGCCATCTCGTCGATATCTACAGCCCTTCGGGGAAAGAAGAAGCGATTCTCGAATATCTCCATGCCTATCTGAAAAAACGTCACCTTCCCGTGATTCGACAGCCCGTTGATGACAGCCGCTATAATCTTCTCGTCCTGCCAGCCGAAAATGAGATTGATGCGATCCTGGTGGGTCATCTCGATACGGTTGTCGCATATGATCTGGACGACTATGCGTTCAGAGAAGATGGTGACACCGTATTTGGCCTGGGGACGTCGGATATGAAGGGCGGCTGTGCTGCTATGATTGAGGCGTACGTGAGCGCCTGGGAGAAGGCGTCTTCCTCCCTCCGCGTTGGTCTTGTCCTTGTTGTCGGTGAGGAGGAAGAGGGGGATGGGGCTTGGACACTTGTTGAAGACTACCATTTTCCTTGGGCGATAATCGGTGAGCCGACCGAACTGCGGCCATGTCTCAGCCACTACGGGTATGTGGAAATACAGATCATCGTCCGGGGAAAACGGATGCACGCATCCCTGGCCAAACGAGAACAAAACCCCGTCGAAGCGATGCTGAAGCTCCTTCTCGCATTGACCACCCATATCGGTGAAAAGCGACCGGAGATTGTCTACAACATCCGCGACTTGTACAGTCCTCCCGCGGGGTTTGTCGTTCCGGAGTGGTGTGAGGTGTGGGTGGATACCCACTTGCCCCCTGAAGCCCCAATCGGGGAGATCACCGTTGAGTTGGAGGAGATTATAGCGAAGCAGAAAGGTAACTATCCCCATCTCGATATTGTCATCCGTTATACAGCCATCAATGCCGGCTATACGATTCCCGAAAAGGGGGCGTTTGTCGGCGAGCTGAAAAAGATATTCAAGCACCAGTCCCTCCCGTGGAAACCCCAGCCGTTTCGGAGCCATTCCGATGCAAGCAGTCTCTGGGAAGCGGGTATCAAGCCGATCATACTCGGGCCGGGGCAACTCGATCAGGCCCACGCGCCGGGTGAATCGGTTTCGTTCGAACAGGTATCCCGTGCCGCTGAAATGTATCATAAGCTGATACTTTCAGTATCTTCGTCACGCTGAAAACCGTTTTTACCACTTGATATTGTGGCCGTTTCCCTATACATTATGCCGCAATGTTTTTGAGGGGGTAGGCTATGAAAGAGCGAATTCGAATTGCAATCGTCGGCTACGGCAACATAGGAAGGGCGGTTGACCTGGCGGTCGGACAGGCACCCGATATGGAATTGGGAGCCATCTTCACGAGGAGAGATCCATCAACTATTGCACCGATAGATACGGCGACGAAAATATATCCAATCGCGGAAGTGGAACAATTTGTCAGTTATATCGATGTGGCAATCCTCTGCGGCGGTTCGGCGACCGATCTCCCTGTGCAAGGTCCCCGGTTTGCTGCACTGTTCAATATCGTCGACAGTTACGATACGCACGTGAAGATTCCCGAATATTTTGCGTCCGTTAACGAACCGGCTCGAAAGGCGGGGAAGACGGCGGTCATATCGACGGGGTGGGATCCCGGGCTTTTTTCTCTCCTTCGTGTCATTGAAGAGGCCGTATTGCCGCAAGGTGAGGCCTACACTTTCTGGGGACCGGGAGTGAGTCAGGGCCACTCCGACGCCATACGGCGGGTAAAAGGCGTAAAAGACGGACGTCAGTATACCGTACCCATCGAAAGCGCCGTCGAAGAAGTACGAACGGGCAGTCAGCCGCACTTTACAACACGGGAGAAACATCTGCGCGACTGTTACGTGGTCGCCGAGGACGGGGCCGACCTGAAACAAATTGAAACCGACATCACGACGATGCCCAACTATTTCGCCGATTACGACACGAAGGTGACCTTTGTTACCCAGGAGGAAATGGACACCACCCATGCCGAGATGCCCCACGGCGGTTTTGTAATGCGAACCGGGGTGACATCCGAAGGGCGCAATCATATGATCGAATTCGGTTTGAAGCTCGACAGTAATCCCGAATTTACGGGAAGCGTGCTGGTGTCCTATGCACGGGCGGCTTACCGGCTCAACAGAGAAGGGCAGATCGGCGCAAAGACCGTTTTCGATATCGGGGCATCCTATCTGTCCTCGCGAACACCCGAAGAACTCAGAGCGAAAATGCTGTAAGTATAGTGAAATATACACCGAGAAAAAGCGGAAAGGGGGAACATCGTCTGTAAGATGTTCCCCTTTTTTTTGTAGACAGTTATCTCCGGGGAGTTTTTGTGAGAAAGAAACGGGTATGGTGCTAATAGAAAAAAACTGATAAAATTAAATATTATACGTTATCGCTGGAGTTTTATAAAAGGAGACAGTCCTATGGCAGGCGGATACATGGCTGCAATTTTAGTGGTGGATCTCGGAACGAAGGAGATCCGCAAAGAGATCGTGCCCGATGGGGTATACGAAAAATATCTTTCAGGAACGGGTCTGGCCGCCCATGTCCTCTATGACGAGATTCCCGCCGGAGCCGATCCCCTCGGTTCTGACAATATCCTTGGGTTTGTCTCCGGTCTCTTGACGGGAACGGGGAGTCTCTTCTCGGGACGATGGATGGTCGTCGGGAAATCTCCCCTCACCGGTGGCTGGGGAGATGCAAACTGCGGCGGCACTTTTTCACCTGCCATCAAGCGGTGCGGGTATGACGGGATATTTTTCAGGGGGATCAGCGAAACCCCCGTTTACCTCTTTGTGAAAAACGGCAGAGCCGAACTCCGCGACGCCTCGCATCTCTGGGGTAAGGATACCGTTGACGCGGAAGAAGCGCTCATACGAGAGACGGGGAGGAGATCACGGGTCGCCCTCATCGGACCGGCTGGTGAGAAGCGTTCGCTGATTTCCGGTATCTGCAACGACGGGGGACGTCTTGCCGCACGGTCCGGTCTCGGGGCCGTCATGGGGTCAAAAAAGTTGAAGGCCGTCGTTCTCAACGGTGCACAACGGATACCGGTGCATGACAGAGAAACGGTAATGAAACTGAGCCGGAAATGCAACCGATGGGTCCAGTGGCAGCCGCCTTTCCTCACCGGTCGAATGGCCGCCCATTTGGGGACATTTCTGCGAATGTTACCTTTTGATATCGTTATGGACGGGCTTTTGTGGAAAATTGTCATAATGAAATGGGGCACCTGCGGCATCAATCAGGCGACTGTCGAATGGGGTGCCACATCCGTAAAGAATTGGAAGGGAAGTCATATCGATTTTAACGTGGAAAAATCATCCGGCACCGATCCGGATGTTATCAGGGCCCGTGAATTGATGAAATATCACTGTTATGCCTGTCCATTGGGTTGTGGAGGAATCTGCTCGATGAAAGGCCTGTATACTAAAACCCACAAACCCGAGCTTGAAACAAATCTGGCCTTTGGTGGGCTTATGATGAATGAAGACGGGGAGAGTATTTTTTATGTCAATGAGCTTCTGAACAGGGCGGGAATGGATACCCTGTCCGCGGCCGGAACCATTGCCTTCGCTCTGGAATGCTATGAGAAAGGTTTGCTCACAAAAGAGAACACGGACGGCCTGGAGCTTACATGGGGTAATTCGGACGCTGTCGTTGCCCTTGTTCGTAAAATGATACGGCGAGAGGGTTTGGGTGATCTCCTGGCCGATGGGTCGCGAAAAGCCGCTGAACAAATCGGGAAAAATGCAATAGAATTTGCCATTCAGGCGGGGGGACAAGAGCTGGCCATGTGGGATGGTCGATGGGACCCGGGATTTGCCCTTCATTACAGTGTGGAGCCGGCACCCGGCAGACACTCCACAGGATCAGATCTGTGGTACGGAATGTTCAGACTGTGGAAAAAGGTGAAAGGAGTGCCCCGTTTCGGGCTGGTTCGTTTAAAAAGCAGTAAATATAAGGCGGATAAGAAGAGGGCAGAGATCGGTGCCGCCTCCAGCAAGTTTTTGAATGTGATAAATGGAGCAGGCCTGTGCTTATTCGGAACCTTCCTGGGAACCGCGAGGATGCCGACTTTTGAATGGCTCAATGCCGTGTCGGGGTGGAGCAAAACTCCTGAGGAGTATATGAAAATCGGTGAACGAATTCAAACGATGAAACAGGCATTCAATGTCAAACACGGGATCGAACCGATAGATAACACAATCAGCAACCGGGTGTTGGGCAGACCACCGCTGAATGAAGGTGCCAATCAGGGCAAAACGGTGGATATCGAGAAGATGATGAGTAATTACTGGGCTCAATTCGGCTGGGACGAAGATACGGGAAAACCAACGCAGGAAACATTGCGAAGGCTTGAGATAATGAGATGAACGACTGACCAGATTTCGGAGGCTGATAATGGCTTTTTTTATAACAGCTCAGTGCAACGGATGTGGGGCCTGCGGAAAGCTCTGCCCCGTCGATGCAATAACCGGTGAGGCGAAAGTGCTGCATGTGATAGATGGAGGACTCTGTATCGAGTGCGGTGCCTGTGGGAGGATCTGTCCCGTTGAGGCGGTGCAGGATCAATCCGGGAAGACATGCCTCAGGGTGAAGAAATCCGAGTGGCCGAAGCCGGGGTTTGATTACAAGAAATGCATTTCATGCACCATCTGTATCGATACCTGCCCGACAATGTGTCTCGGAATTTCCGAGGATATGGGTCCCGACGATGGTCACGGGTATCCGTATATGAAACACGAAAAGGCCTGTATCGGGTGTGGATTTTGTGCCCTTGAATGCCCCGTGGATGCGATTGCCATGAAGATTCCCGAACAGGAATCATGACACAAGTGGGGCGATAACAATGACGGGTATTCATCCGAAGACGAACCGGTAAGAAAGGACTTCCTATGAGCGACTACAGAGAAGTAATGCCGGGTGGCAAGCCCTTTAAACGGGCGTATGTCGCCATAATGCTCTGGTTTGTCGGGCGGGCCATTCAGGCTGCGGCCCGGGTCGATAAAGAGGTCAGGGAGGAGTTCGCAAAATTGCCCGATGGGTTTGCATTTTCCCTCGGTGTCGAGCCGGAGGGTCCTCGAATGATCGTGGGAAAAAATGAGAAAGGGCGCGTAAAGTATATGGGCTGGAACCCTGCAAAAAAACGGGTAGACCTTCATATGCGGATAAAAAATATCGAAGCCGCATTTTTACTGTTCACCTTTCAGGAAAGTACTGCGGTTGCAAATGCCCGGGATCGCCTTATCATTGATGGTTAAGTTCCCTACGCCTGTGCTGCCGTGCGTATTCTCAATATCGTCGAGGTGTATTTACTTCCACGAATGATCGCCAGGCTTGCAGTGAAACGATATCCCGCCTGGTCGCGGCGGCGCAAGATGATCGGTCGTGCGAGAATTTATGTCCGTTCGTTGCTTGGATACTAGACGTAAAGGAGACATACCGTATGTTTTTCCCGGAGAATTATGAATTTATCTGTCCCGTCAAGACCAATGCGGGCAAAAGGGCGCTGGAGCATCTGCCCGTTGAGCTTCAGGTGTTCAATGCCCGACGACCGCTTATCATCACCGGCAAAGAGATGGTATATAAAAGATTGGCGAAGAAGGTGTTCAAAGCATTCAACGATTCGGGAATCGCTCTCGGTATCTTTGATGGTGTCGATGAGAGTGCTGACCTGGCAGTGGTAAAGGAAATCGTAAGAATTTTCCGGAGCGGAGAACATGACTCCCTCCTCGCCCTCGGCGGTGACACCGTGGGAGATGTTTCGAAACTTGTAAACATCGCTCTGTCGTACAGTGTGGAGAATCTTGAGAAGGTGGCCGTAGATAACGGGATAACACAGCCCCTGGGGCCCTTTGTGCTGCTGCCCACCCTGGCGGGAAACGGCTATGAAGTGTCGAAGTTTGCCTTCCTGGACGGTTTGACGTTTTCGTCCCCCTTTCTGATGCCCGATCTCGTGATTATTGATCCGCGGCTCCTTGCGACCGACGATGTAACAACTGTCATCGAAACGGCACTGATTGCGCTCGTCCATGCCGTCGAGGCGTATGTCGGCCCGGCAAAAAATCCCGTCGTCGACACGTACGCATTTGCCGCGATTCAGTTCGTCATGGAACACCTGGTTGACGTTATCAAGAAGCCACGAACGAGTGACGGTCGGCTGGCCCTTGCAAATGCTGTCAGTATGGCGGGCTGCGCATTTTCAAATTCGAGGATCGGCATCGTCCACCTCCTCGGAGAAAAGGTGAGTGAGATGTTCGATCTCCCACACGGGGTGAGTATGGCACAACTCCTGCCCTATTGTCTGGAGTCTGTTATTGAAAGAGATTCCTATCATATCGGTGATCTCTTGCTTCCCCTCGCAGGATTTGATGAATATGCCGCCACTGCCGATAACCTGAGGGCCTATAGAGCGGTGAACATTTTATATGATCTACAACACACACTGACCCGTGTCTCGAAAGGCGATGTTCCGTTAACACTTGAAGCGGCAGGAGTACCGAAATATATGCTGACGGATATAGCCGAATGGGCCGATTCCGAGGGGATTGAGGGGCTTGCTTATAACGACTGTGTTACCATCGTGACGCATGCCTGGGAGGGCAGGGCGATTATGCGGGCCTGACCCATGGAAGGATGCAAGGAGCGTATCATGTACTTGCCAGGATATTATGAATTTTGTTCACGTGTGAAGATTATCGCCGGCCACAATGCCCTTGAAAAAATTCCCGGTGCCTTGGCCGATTGCGGTGCATCACGGCCTTTCGTGGTCACCGATAAAGGGGTGTCGGGTGCCGGACTGATCGATGTCGTCGCTGCGGCACTAAAAGACAAACTAGTCATCGGAGCCATAGCTGACGATATTCCTCAAGATTCGGATATCGAGGTCGTGCATCGGCTGGCAGCGGTCTATCGTGAGAAAGGGTGTGACTCCCTCATTGCGGTCGGCGGCGGTTCCGTGCTGGATACGGCGAAAGGGATCAATATTGTCGTCTCGGAAAATGCAGATGACCTCATGAAGTTCAGCGGTGTCGGTGTTCTAAAGAGAGCGTTGAAACCGTTGATTGCCGTTCCGACCACATCCGGTACCGGCTCCGAGGTAACCCTCGTTGCAGTCATCAAGGATCATGGAAAACAACTGAAGATGACATTCGTGAGCAATTTTCTTTTACCTGATGCCGCGGTGCTCGACTCGCGCATGACCCTCACACTGCCACCGGTCATTACGGCGTCCACAGGTATGGATGCGCTCAGCCATGCGGTTGAGGCCTATACCTGTCTTGCGAAAAATCCATTGAGTGATACCACCGCACTCGCGGCCATTTCACTGTTGAGTGGGAATCTCCTGAAAGTGATGAATAATCCGAGTGATAGGGACGGGCGTCTGGCTCTTGCCTGTGGAGCGAATCTGGCCGGTATGGCATTTTCAAATTCCATGGTGGGAATGGTGCATAACCTCGGACATGCCACCGGTTCGGCCTGCGGAGTTCCCCATGGCGTCTGTATGTCAATCCTGCTGCCGTATGGGGTGGAGTATAACATGCATAAAAACGGCCATCTGACTGCCGAGCTTTTCTTTCCACTGGCGGGCGCAGAAGTTCATATCAGAACACCGAAGCATATGAGGGCTGAAAAAGTGGTGGAATACATCCGATGGTTGAATCAGAGCCTGCGTGATGCGACCGACGGGGGGCATGCCCGGTGCTTCAAGGAAGTCTTCGACCGGGATGGCAAACAAATGGTGACGCGAGAACAGCTGCCCAATATTGCAGAGAAGGCATTAAGTGATGGCGCGGTATTCTACAATCCCGAGGAGCTTGACTATGAAGATATGATCATGGTCATGGAACACGCCTGGGAAGGCACACCGTTGAATCGGGACCTCATAAAGAAGGGGTAGTCAAGCGGGAAGGGGTCAAGTCTGCTCTTGACTCATCTAATCCCACACCCACCATACCAATTTCGTTTCTTTTGACAGAGAGATCGAAATATCCTGCCAAATATATCTTTATACAAGATAGCTTCACTTTGAAAATTCATGATGCAGTGACGGTAGGCGATTCATACCTTAAAGACTGCTGCATTCAACTGATGTGTCAACTGTCATCAATTTTATCGACTCGTAAAACATGATGATCATATCAAGCTGTTTTCACTTCCTGTTTTTACGGAATTGTTGAAGTCAGTAAACGAGACTGTCGGAAAACCCTTTTTGCAATGAGGCAATATCCTGATTTATTTTTTCAGTGTCCGGATTATTAGTCGATAATTATTGATTCAATATTTTAATGCGAGACTGTCCTTTCCTCCTGGATTTACTCAGGCAAACCCATAGTTCGCAATCTTTTCTATATTGTGAACCATACAATACAGCAGCCACTGGACGTTGACCTTGATTTTTCCTCTCAGGGTAAAACGATCCAGACGTTTCTGGTATCTGATGTTTGCAAAGACAGGTTCTACGATTGCCATCCGCTGAGGATATAGCTTCCGGCCTCGTTCACTGTCGACCTTTTTGATCATCTCTTTCGACAGATTGATCCCCACGGTACCAAGGGGAATGACAAGGTATTTTCGCTTGGTCCCTTTTCCATAGAGACATTTGCTTCGGAGTGGGCAGGCCCTGCAATCCTCTTCGCGGGCTACATACCGCCGGTAGATGGTCCGATCTTGAACATACTGTTTCACATTCAGCGTGAGAGTCTTTCCATTAGGACATTCATATTCATCGGATGATTCTTGATGGCGAAAATCGTCTAAGGTAAATTTGTTCACCCTCTTCGGCCTGTATCGTTTCTGCGTTGCAAACCTCGGGTCTCGGTTACGAAACTGATTGTCAGGAATATACGCATCCACCTCCTCGTCCGCACACTTCTGAAGGTTTGCTTTGCTGTGGTAATTCGTATCAACCGTCATTACCGTGCCATTGAAGCAGTCCGCCGAGTATCCAATCTTGTGAAGGTTCTCTTTCGCTCCATCGATCATGGGAGGAAGATGTCCAGAATCCTGTCCATTGCCGAAGGCTTCGCCGTGGATGATGATCTGATGCTTAGCATCTACCAGGGATTGGCTATTATAGCCCTGAATGGTGCCATGGGAGGTCATCATCGTTGCCGATTCATTATCCGTCACATTGCTCTTGACCTCCCCGGTGCTTCCCTTCCGGGTCTCGGCCCTCTGCAGCCATCGGGTGATTCTATCCGCTTTCTTCCGCAGTTTCCCGATCTGTCGCTGCCGACCTGCGTGGTCCGATCCACCATCACCGTCATTCCTGTCTGCTTCTATTTGTTCCTTCAACAGGTGACTGACCTTTGCTTCAAGCTTGTCCCGTTTCTTTGCCAGATCTGAGATCGCCCCGCTCCATTCCTTCGAGGCATTGGAGGAAAGCTTGCATCCATCCAATGCAAAGAAGGTCCCGCCGAGGAGCTTCATCTCTTCACAGACCAGCAATACATCCCTGAACAGCGGCAGAATCTCGTCTTTCATGGATGAAACAAAGGATGCAATCGTGCTGTGGTCGGGACACTGTCCGCAGGCAAGAGCCATGAAGATCACGTTCTCACGACAGGCCTGCTCGATCTTCCGGGAGGAAATCAATCCACGGGAATACGCCAGGAGGATAATCTTCACCATGACCTTGGGATCATAGGCCGAACGACCGGTAGCATCGTTGCAATAGCGTTCATCAAACAACGACAGATCCATATGTTCTTCCACCAGTACGTTGATGGCAAACTCCAATGTGCCCGGCATCAGCTGGGATTCAAGCGAAACAGGAAGTAAAACCTCCTGAGAATAATCATAGCTTCTGTATCGTGCCATTCATCTACTCCAGTTATTATTACAATAAGCTGGAGCTTCTATATCACATAACTAACCAGTATTACAGATAATACTGCTTGACAAGGTGAATTTATTGAGGACTTTTATTGCAGAAAAATCGTTCGGGTAAAATAGATAACGTTACCTTTTTCGACAGTCTCAACGCATGTCATGAAATTTTCGAGCTTATTTTTGATGAGCCCAAAATAATCTCACAACCATTATAAAGGTTTACATTTGCATATAATTCGGCAATAATTGGAATAAGTGGGATAATGAGCAAATCATTAAAACATAATTTCTTACACTAGTGTCCGGAATAATTAAACCGAACCACAAATAACCTATTGTTAATATACACTAATAAACAAATTATGGCTGTCCTCGACTTGAAAATTATCAG